>Ga0315904_10000521_pt1 | contig 61269 bp, 97 predicted proteins | sample LakEriMetagenome_6_FD_203529 | JGI IMG/M metagenome (GOLD analysis project Ga0315904, IMG submission 203529) | Freshwater fungal communities from buoy surface, Lake Erie, Ohio, United States - Buoy 12 MA120 | ecosystem: Environmental > Aquatic > Freshwater > Lake | place: USA: Lake Erie, Ohio...
CGCGCCCGGCGGGGGGCCGCGACCGGCAAAGGGATCGCGCGCGGACTTTTTCTCTCCAGCGGCCCGAAAATCACGGACCCGAAACGATTTGGTCCGGAAAAATAAGGGAAATTGTCAGGAATGGCGCTGAAGCCTCTGAAGCAGGCCTTCGGGCGGGCTCAGAAGCCTGCGGTGAGGTTCCCCGACAAGAAGGCTGACCCGTTCTACACGTCGCCTGAATGGCTGCGGACGCGGAAGCGGATCCTGCAGAGGGATGGGGGCCGGTGTACGGCAGTCTGGGATGGTTTCCAGTGCCAGGCCACGGCGACGATAGTCGATCACATCAAGCGCCGGCGTGATGGCGGGGATGAGAGCGACGGAAACCTCCGGTCTCTGTGCCGGGCCTGCGATAATCGGCTGAAGGAAAAGTGGGATGGAAGTCGTCGCGGCGACGGATGAGCGTCAGTTCCCGATCCTGTCGCCGCTGAACGGGTTTACGAGCGTGCCGCTGGCAATGGTCGAGCCTTTCGAGAAGCGGGCACGGAACAACCACGGGCAGTCTCTGTCCATGCTGGCTCGCCGCGGGGGGCTTTCCTACGACGAGCTTCTGGCCGTTCTCGAGGATCGCGACCTGCTGCCGTCGTTCAAGCGCGACCCGCAGGCGGCGTTGAAGGTGCACACGCTGATGCTGAAGTGGCGTGAGCGGCAGAAGCGGTAGGGTGTGACTCACAACACGTTGCCGATCCTGGCAAGATGTTGTGATGCCCAGCCCCTCCCACCCCATAGGGGATAGTCAAGCCAATTCCAGAGGGAAGATCATGGGAGAAGCAAAGCGTCGGCTGGCAGCGATGTCGGCCGAAGAGATCGCTGCTGTCGAGGCGCAGAAGGCCCAGCACGAGCAGACCTCGGCTGCGGAGCGTGAGCGCATGAAGCGCGAGAAGAAGGCCCGAGACGCAATCCTGCGCGCGACGAACATGCCACCGCCTCCAAGTGAGTGAGATCAAGAAACCCGCCGCACTTGATACCGCGGGAAACAATGCGCAGCCGGCCCAGGGCGTCGGGCAGTCCAGAAACGCAGTCAGGTCGATGGTGACGACGGAGAAGGTCCGCAGCGTGTCTGCGGCGCCTCGCCGGCGCTCTGTCGCGGTCGAACCAGAGAGAACGTGAGATGGCACAACTTCGGATTACGCTGCTGACGAACGCTGCCGCAACGGGAACGGGTCAGTTTCTCATCTCCGGGGGCGTCTTCAATTTCACCGTGGACGCATCAGTGTGGAACGGCGCGCAAGTGTCGCTTGAGTTCTCGAGGGACGACAGCACCTACATCCCAACCGACATCAGCCTTACGCAAAACGGCTCGCAGATGGGGATCCCGCTCGAATACGGCTACTACCGAGCGGCGATTTCCGGCTCGCCCACGGGCGTAAATGCTTCCATAGGCCAATCCTACTGATCGGAATCGCTTGTAAATGACCGCGCCGCTCGCCTGGGATTCGAAAGACCCAGATGATATCGACGATTTTGACATCGATTGGTCTGCGCGCCTTGTAACCGACGAAACGATCTCGACCTCGACGTGGCTGCTGCCTTCGGGGATCACGAGGGTTTCCGACACAAACACGGCGACGACCACGACGATCATTTTGGCGGCGGGTTCGGCTGGCGCGCTCTACACGCTCACCAACCGGATCACGACGTCTGGCGGCAGGACGCTCGACCAGGATGTGAACCTGCTTGTCGAGGGCAACGGGCCAGCATCGACGAACAGCGTTCTCCTCTATCCGGGTTCGCCGCTGTACGATTCCGAGGCATCCATTGTTCTCGAGCCGTCCGGTAGTGAAGCGACTGACTCCGCGAACTTTGCCGCTGCGGCACTTCTCGGGCGCAATGTCGTCATGCGGGATCCGGACGGCACAAAGTTTCGCTTGACAGGCACTATTCCTGTGTACGCTCGCGTCAAGGGCCTAGGCACTCCGGAGATCATCTTCCGCATCTCACAATCATCGCAGCGCGGCTTGTGGGGCAAGTCCGGCGGGGGCATGGAATTCTTCAAGATCACGCACATCGTCGACGGCGTGCGGCCTACGAATGGCTCTTTCGGGTGCGCCATTACGACATCAGTTTATGCAGACGATCACGAGGAATGCCGCAGTTTCAATCTGAGCAACATCTGGTTCGACTGTTCTGCGATCAACGGCGGCGATATTTGGAACACTATTTCGGTGATGGGGAATACCCATTCATTCAAGTTCAGCAACCTGACGTTTACCGGCGATTATCTGATCCCGATTCTTTGCCATTGGGGCTTTAACCGCCAAGGCACCGCGCAAGTGCAGGTCAGCTATCATCCGCGCCTCGCGATCTTTGAGAATATCTTCTGCCTGAATAAAGCCGACGCGACGGATTCGGGGAACCTCCTCAATGAAGTTTGCTACGGCATCTACCTCTCTGGCGTCCATGATGTGGTGATCACCAACCATGTGACGCGCGGCGGCAAGAATGGTCTGATCATCACACCCGGCGATCACGGTGACTGGCGTGCGGACCTTGCCAGCGCCGGCCGCACAATGTCGGGCATCGTCATCAATGGGTTCACGGCCGAAAATGTCCCCGGCAAGATGCTTTGGGTCAATGGCGTCGCGACACTGGTGTCCTACTATCCGGCGCGCTGGGTTGGCACCAACCACGACATGAATGTCACGATCACCGGCATCACTTGCCGGCGCGGCAACAACAACGACAATTCGACAAACCCCGGCCAGATCCTCGTTTCGCACTGCAAGAATGTGTCGATCCGCGGGATGGACATAGCGAACATCAACGAAAACCCGTTCGCCAACGACAACGACCCCGTCGTCGAGGTGCAATCCTCGATCAATTGCGACATTCAGGGGACGACACGATCGGCCTTCGGCTGGCAACTGACATCAGGACGGAACATCCGCGTCAATGCGAGCGCGTATTGCTCGCGCGCGACGGCGACGAGCGGACTGGTCGGTATCAGGGTTGTTGGCGGCATACTGACAGCGACGGCGGAAAGCGCTGTCTCTGCTGGCGGGACATCCGTCGTATTCGACGTCAGGACCGACATCTATCCGGGCATGCTTTTTGAATATAACGGGACGTTCTTCGAGTTCACGTCAGGGGCGTACTACGAGACAGATGACAACGGTCTCAGTGTTGCTGCCAATGACAACATCACGCACACGATTCAGCCAGCGCCAATTGCGATCCCGAACGGGGCGACAATCACGCTGCACACTGGCGTCAACGGCGCGCGCATCGACGACGGCGAGGTTTCTGGCTTCTTTACCCATGTCGAGGTCGCATCCTCTGACGCGCGGATGCCGAATGACGTCCGCATTGTCGGGACCAAGTTCTCGCGGTCGCAGAAATACGACATCGACTGGCAGAATGGAGAAGGCGAGGTCAACGGCACATCGCACGAATTCTCGAACATGGCCGGTCTTGCGGGCATCGCGCAGATCAATATCGCGGGCGGCCTACTCGACGTCAAAGGTCCGAAGTTCAATCGCAGGACGCGCTGGCCGAAGAACGCTTACCATGTCTTCAGGCAGACTGCGGCAAGCAATCTTGGCGAGATTTCCGGGTGCCTATTCGGCGGCGTGGATGAACTGCAGAGTGGATCCAAGGGCGCAATACGCCTTGGCGCGCAGGGCAATCCGCCTGACCTGATCTTCGGCAATCGTTACGCGCCGTCTATGGGTACTCGTATCGTGTCCGCGTCTCTTGCGACGCGTCTCACAATCGGTCAGACGGAATTCATCTCCGATACCGCGCCGCTTACCACGGGCGATCTCGAGGACGGCACCTACACCTTCGACAACGATGCGGCGGCGGCGGGCGTGGGCATCTCGGTCATCACCACAGAAGGCACGTCCGGCACGCTGAACGGCGGCGCCACGACAGGCACGATCACAGATCAGGATCAGATCCTTGTCGTCAACTCAACGACGGGCCTAGCGGAAGGCAATCGCATCACCATTGTCGGCGCTAATGGCACCTACAAGGTTTGGCGCATCGACGGACTGAATGTGTACCTGACATCAAAGGTCACGACGACTGTCGGTGGCGCAACTCTCACGGCTGCTGCGGTCGCGTTCGCGGCCCCGGTCAGCAAAACTCTCGCAACAGCGGCGGCCTGATAAATGCCTCTTTACAGCCAGAGCCTTCGCGTCATCGCGACGATCACAAACCATGCGGGCACGCTGTCAGCCGCGCCTGGCACGAACGTCGCGAGCGGCGGCACCGCGCATACGGTCGGGTCGTGGACAACGCTTCTATCCGCCGCGCAGGTCACAAGGAATCTGCACAAGTTGGTGTTCTCGCCGTGCGGTACAGGTGCTTCGGCGACGCAGACCGATGCGTTGATGGATATCGCAGCAGGAGAAGCTGGGTCCGAAGTCATCATCATGCAGAACATCCCGGTCGGATGGGGCGCTGTGCTGACATCATTCTTGCCGAAAGCGATAGTCCTGCCGTTGTTCTGGCCCCGGAACACAAGGCTTTCCGCGCGTGTTCGCGGAATTCGTACCTCGACCAATCACAACATCCTTGTCACCGGTCTCGCGTATTCGAGGCGTCCAGCGATCTGCTTTACCGGAATCGACATCCTCGGCGGCAATCAGGCGGCATCGCAGGGGACTTCGGTCTTAGGTGGAAATACAAGTACCCCAGGAAGCTGGATCAGCATTGGCTCGGCGACATCCCGACGGTATGGCGGCGTCCTTCCGCTCGTGCAGGGCACCATGAATGCGGCCGCAACGGCGCTGTCTTATGGCGTCGACGTAGGATATGGCAGCGCCATGCTGCCCAATTCGCCGGATTGGCGCTTTTTTATCTCAAACTCGGAATACAGCTTCGGCCCGCTGCCCAACGAATTCATGCTCGCGGACATCCCGACAGGTACGCAGATGCAGATGCGCGCAGCATGTTCAGGAACGGCTGAAGCCCTGGATTTTGTTCTCGCAATGGGATGGAACTGAGGAGTTTGAAGTGAAGGCGAAACGCGGCAGGGGAAGGCCGGCGTACGTGCCAACGGTTGCGGCGATGAAAAAGGTCGAAGCACTGGCAGCGGCTGGCATCAAGCGCGAAGCGATCGCGCACATGCTGGAAATCAACATCGACACGCTCGAGAAGTATTACCGCCAAGAGCTCGAGACCGGGAAGGATGTGATCCGCGGGAAACTTGCTCTCGCTCTTCACAAGAAGGGCATGGAGGGCAACGTCGCTGCGATTAAGGCCTTCATGGCGTTAAGCGACAAGGACTCCGCACTTCGAGATGCAGAAGAGGCTTCGCGGAACCTGACCGGCGACGTCGAGCCCACGGCACCGCCACCGAAGTATGTCGGCAAGAAAGAGCAGGCGCTGGCGGATGCGAAGTCGCTGATTGAGACCGACGATCTGCTGAACCCGCATTCGCTGCCTGAAGCGACAACGCTCCAGTAATGCAGTATTGGGACACGTCCTGCCCGGATTGGGTCGAAAGGCTCAAGTCCAGGCGGCCGCTTGTCCCGGAATTGCCGCTGTTCACACCTATGCGCGACAAGGCGCTCCGGGTGTTCAAGAGGCTCCGGCTTCCCGATGTGATCGGGACGCCGACGCTTGGCGAAGCGTGCGATGAGTGGTTGTTCGCGATCGTGGGGGCGCTATTCGGTTCCTACGACCCGGATCGAGACGTCCGGCATATCCAGGAACTCTTCGAGCTCATACCGAAGAAGAATTCGAAGGCCCTAGAATTGAGCACTCTTGTCGCTACGCCGACAGGGTTCTCAAAAATCGTCGACTTAAAGGTCGGGGATGAGGTCATTGATGTAGATGGCCGCCCAACAAAGGTTACGTGGAAAAGCCCCGTAATGATCGGGCACCCATGCTTCGAGGTGACATTCAGCACTGGCGAAAGCGTAATTTGCGACGAGGGTCATCTTTGGGTAACTGATAGCCACCGTGACCGGGAAGCATCATGTAAGACAAGAGCGCAGAAAAGCGATGGTACACGGCGTGCCCCACGCCCGTCAGTGAAGACTACAAAGCAGATTTATGAAAGCCTGAAGGTAAAGTCTGGCAAATATACGATTAACAACCACCGCATGAGGCTGCCGCAGGCGCTTGATCTTCCGGAGGCCGCCCTGCCTATCCATCCGTATGTTTTAGGGGCGTGGCTGGGTGATGGATCGACAACGCAGGCGGTGATAACTTCATCTGTGGGCGACGCCGATGGGATGCTTTCTCGCATTACGGCTTGTGGCCAACCGGCATACAATAAAGCATACCCCTCAAATCCCGGGGCCATATCGATCCGGCTGGCTGACGGCACAAACAGGCGACCGAAATACGGATACGTTTTTCTGAGAGAGGCAAGGCGGCTCGGAGTTGTTGGCAACAAGCATATCCCTGATATCTACCTGCGTGCGTCATACGAGCAAAGGCTGGAATTGCTGCGCGGGCTCATGGATACGGACGGCACAATATCAAAGTCTGGGCAAGCGTCTCTATCTACAACTCTTCCGGCGATTAGGGACGGGGCCGTAGAGTTAATCAACTCTTTGGGGTTGAAGGCGTCATTTTCAGAATCTCGCGCCATGCTGAATGGCAAGGATTGCGGTCCAGTGTGGACGGTGCAGTTTTGGCCTTATGATCAGATTTCGGTCTTTAACATCGAGCGGAAAAAGTCACGGCAGAGCCGCGCATCTGCTCGGAATGCACAGAGGTCAAAACACCGGAACATTGTGAATGTGCGGCCTGTCGCATCAGTCCCTGTTCAGTGCATTTCAATCGAGAGCCAAACTAAAGAATTCCTGATCACAAAATCTCTGATCCAGACGCACAATTCGACCAGTTCGGCGGGCATCATGCTCACCGCGGCGATTCTGAACCGCAGGCCGAACGCCGAAGCGGTATTGGTGGCGCCGACGAAAGAGATCGCCGACATTGCCTACGGGCAGATCGAGGGCATGATCAAACTAGATCCTGACCTGATCAAGCTCTTTGAGATGCACCGGCATATCCGGGTGATCAATCACCGGATGACGGGGCTGACGCTGGCGGTGAAAGCTGCCGACGTTGATGTCATCACCGGCGGCAAGCAGGCCTACACCCTTGTCGATGAGGTTCACGTCTTCTCATCCCGCAAGGATGCCGAGAAGAGCTACACCGAAATCAGGGGCGCACTGGCGGCGCGGCCTGATGGGTTCTTTGCTCAGATTACGACCCAGAGCAAAGACCCGCCGGCTGGTATCTTTGCCCAGGAGCTTGCTCGAGCGCGCGATGTCCGCGACGGCAAGATTAACCTGCCGACATTGGCGGTGCTCTACGAGTACCCCGAAGAGGAATTGAATGCGGCTCCTGAGCTTTGGAAGAACCCGGAGACGTGGGCCTGGGTAAATCCGAACATCGGGCGGTCCGTAAATCAGGATTATCTCAGCCGCGAGCTGATGACGTCGGAGCGTAAGGGGGCGGCTTCGGTCAACCTCTTCGCGTCGCAGCACTTCAATGTCGAGATCGGCATTGGGATGCGGCTGGATCGCTGGGTCGGCGTCGATTATTGGCTTCAGGCCGCTGACAAGTCTCTGACGCTGGATGAGGTGATCCGGCGGAGCGAAGTGCTGGTCGCCACGATTGACGGCGGCGGGCTCGACGACTGGTTTGGCCTCTGCATCATGGGGCGTGAAAAGGGCACGGGAACGCATCTCGCTTGGACGCATGCGTGGTGCCACGAGGGCGTTCTGAAGCGTTACCCGGATATGGCTTCGACCTACCGGGACTTCGAAGCCGACGGCGATCTCACGATCACGAACTACCGCGTCGACAACGTGAAGAAGTCAGAGGTCGAAGGCGAGGAAGACAAGGTTGTCTCCACCGTCGCTGTCGATCTCAGGGAACTGGTCGGCTACATCAAACTTTGTGAGGCGTCCGGCAAGTTGGGCCCGATAGGGCTGGACCCGTACGGCGTCACCGCGGTCGTTTCGGCGCTCACCGATGCCGAATTTGATCCTGATGAGCGCATGATGGCTGTCAGCCAGGGCTACAAGCTCCAGGGTGCGATCAAATCGACCGAGTTGTATCTTGAGACTGGGGCGCTACGGCACTCCGGGTCGAGAATGATCAATCACTGCGCATCGAATGCGCGGACTGAGAAGCGCGGCAACGCGATCTTGGTCACCAAGGCGGCGAGCGACGGAAAGATTGATCCACTGATGGCGCTGTTCTCGGCGGAATCGGTGATGTCGACCAACCCGGAGCCGGCGGGAAGCATTTACGAACAGCGTGGCCTCCGGGTCGCATAAGGAATCCTTTATGCCCGACAACAATGAGCCCAAAGCGGTCAACGCGGCAGTTGCGGCCGCAGTTGCGGGCATCGTCCGAGAGGTGATCGGAGTCGTCGGCGTGATCTTGGTCGGCGTCGGCGGTTGGCTGCACTATCCGCCCCTTGGACTGATGCTCGCCGGCGGATCGCTGGTTGGCCTCGCCATTATCAGCACGATCTCTGGACGCCGTTAATGGCTGGCCTTTTCGCGACACTCTTCGGCGGCGCTCCGCAAGCGGAGACGTTTGATCTCACGAGCCCGAACGCGGACAGGTATTTCAACGCCGACTATGGGTCGATGACTTTGGCGGGCCGTCGGATATCATCCGAAGGCGCAATGCAGATCGCGGCAGCTTACGCTTGCATCAATATCCTTTCGAAGATCGTGGCGTCTCTGCCGCTGCGCATGTACCGGAAGGACGCGAACAATAGCTTTGAGGCTCCTGAGCATCCGCTGAACGAAATCCTCGAATTCCAGCCGAACAATTGGCAGACGGCGTGGGATTTTAAGGCGATGATGATGATGCACCTTGCTTTGCGAGGGAATGCGTATGCGCGCATCATCGGCGGGCGTCGTGGTTTTGCTGATCAGTTGGAGCCGATCCATCCTGATCGCGTCGTCTTGGTCGAGCGACTGACTGCGGAGCCGGGCAAGCCGATCCGCTACACGATCATTGATGATGATAACAAGCAGCGTCGGTACATGCAGGATGAGATATTTCATCTGCGCGGACCGATCGCGCCGGGTGGACTGCAGGCGGTATCGCCGGTCTCCTATGCTCGCCAGACTCTCGGGCTCGCCCTCGCTGCCGAACAGCACGGCGCGCAGATGTTTTCCAACGGTGCCCGGCCGCAGGGTGTGGTTACGGTCCCGAAATCAATGTCGGACGCCGCATTTGATCGGTTCAAGGCTGAATGGACCGCGATGTATGGCGGGCTCGGTAACTCCGGCAAGACGCCGATCCTCGAGGATGGTGCGAAGTTCGAAAGCATCGCGCTGACGAACGAAGATGCGCAGTTCCTCGGCACGCGCGAATTCCAGATCGAAGAGATCTGCCGGTGGTTCGATGTGCCCCCGGTAATGCTCCATCACATGCAGAAAACGACCTCGTGGGGGACGGGCGTCGAAGCGATCATGCTGGGCTTTGTCAGGACCAACCTGCACCCGTGGCTGTCATGCTGGTGCAGCGCCATTCGTCGCGATTTGATCTTGGCGCCGAACCGGTTTGAAGCCCGGTTTGACATCGAGGATCTGATCGCCGGCGACATGAAGGCGAAGGGCGAGTTCTACCAGAAGCTCGTGCTTGCCGGCATCTTAACGCCGAACGAAGCGCGCTACGCCATCGGCTACAACCCGATTGAGAACGGCGACGAGCGACTGATCCCGTCAAACAGCACGACCTTTGACAATATGCCAGACAACAGCGCCCCGGCGCCCAATCAGCAACAGGACCAGCAGCAATGAGCGATTTCCCTCATCTTCGCGCGGCCATCTACTCGGTGCCGTGGGCGATCATGCCGGAGCGGCTGGAAGCGATCGCCGAGGTTTTCGAGCGCCGACTTCAGGGTATTCGAAAGAGCCCGGAAGAGATCGCTGCTATAAAGGGCGAACGCGCGGGCGTGAACGGTGGCCTGGAACTTCGCGCGCTCAGTGATCCATCAGCCCCTCTGGCGGCAGCAGGCCAGGCAGCGCCTTCAGGCGGATTGATCGCCGTGATCAATATGCACGGAATCGTCGCCCAGCACGCTTCGCAGGTCGACGACATCAGCGGCCCCGGCGGCACGAGCACGGAGCGCGTTGGCGCCAGTTTCCGGACGGCGATGTCTGACCCGAACGTCAAGGCGATCGTGCTGAACATCGACAGCCCTGGCGGCAGCGTTAACGGTGTGCAAGCACTATCGGATGAAATCTACCGTTCCCGCGGCAAGAAGCCGATCGTGGCGCAGGTCAACAGCCTTGCTGCTTCGGCTGCATACTGGATTGCGGCATCGGCGGATGAGATCGTGGTGACGCCTGGCGGCAACGTCGGCAGCATCGGCGTCTACGGAACGCACAAGGATGTCTCGGTTGCCGCGGAGAAAGAGGGCGTCAAGGTAACGTTCATCTCGGCCGGTAAATACAAGGTCGAGGGGCATCCCTTCGAGCCCCTGAGCAGCGAAGCCGCGCAGGCGATGCAGAAGAGCGTCGATGCATATTATGCTGACTTCCTCCGCGCCGTCGCACAGGGCAGGGGGGTCAGCACTGAGGATGTCCGCACCGGATTCGGCGAAGGCAGGATCGTAAAGGACAAAGAAGCGGTGCGCGAGCGCATGGCGGATCGTGTCGACACGCTCGACGGCACGTTGAAGCGTCTTGCGAAGGGACAGCGCCCAAGCGAGCGCGCCAAGGCCGCGGCTCCTGCATGGCCAGAAAATTTCGCATCGTACGAGCCGCCGGCAATTCGTGTCGAGACGGATAGGGAAACCCAAACCTTTGTTGCAGAGCGCCCATGGCCGCAATCAATCATCTTGGCCGATGTCTTCCTTGACGGCCATGGAAGGCCAGTGGCCTTAGAGAGCGATACTACCTTCACAATCAACGTCGCGAACGGCATGGCGGTTTATGAGATCGTCGGCTCGCGCACGATGGGCGACGAAGGCACCGACTTTGCCGCCGTTCTCAAAGACAGCCTGTACGAGCCGATGCCCTCGGCCGCTGCCCAGCAATCGGCCGAAGACCGAGATGCGTTCCGCCGCCGGCGTCATGCCGCGCGTCTGCGCTCCCTGAGTATCTGATCACCAAGCATTGAGTTGTGCGCCCCACAGACCGCCGGGCTGTGGGCTGAGTTTTCGCGCCTATCGCCCGGCAAGTATTCACAATGAGGTAACGAAGATGGAATCCTTGAAAGCCCTCAAGCAGAAGGCGGCCGACCTCGCGAAAGAGGCCGACGCCATTTTCGCGGCTGCGGCTGCGGAGAAGCGTAATCTGACGGATGAAGAAAACAAGCGTGATGACGAAATCTCGGCTGAGTTCGAGAAGCTGTCGGCTGATATCCAGCGTGCAGAGCGTCATCAGGCTCGCCTGCGCACGATGGACTTCACCGGCCGCGACAGCGCCCCGGCTGATGCCAATGCCATCGCGGCGGCTCGCGCTGCTGTTCGTGGCGGCGTCCACACTCCCGGCGAGCGTTTCGCCAGCCTCGGTGAGCAGATGCTTGCTGTCGCGGCTGCTGATCGCAAGGCTCTTGGTCAACAGGATCCCCGCCTCGTGTGGTTCGATGGCACGGGCGTCTCTGCGGCAACCGGTCTGAGCGAAAGCGTCGGCTCCGATGGCGGCTTCATGGTCGAAACGCAGATGGCCGATGTGATGCTCCGCCCTGTGTTTGAGGGCGGCGAGATCGCTTCGCGCGTCACCCGCATCCCGATCGGCCCGAACGCCAACGGCATCAGCGCCAACGGCGTCGATGAGACCTCTCGCGCGACCGGCTCGCGTTGGGGCGGCGTTCGCGCCTACTGGACGGGTGAGGCCGACGCCATCACCGCATCGCAGCCGAAGTTCCGTCGCATCAAGATGGAACTCGATAAGATCACGGCGGCCTGCTACGTCACCGGCGAACTCCTGAAGGACTCCACCGCCCTCGAGGCGATGATCCGCATGGCCTTCTCGGACGAAATCGCGTTCAAGCTCGAAGACGCGATCGTGCAGGGCACTGGCGCCGGCGCTCCGCTCGGCTACCTGAATGCGGGTTCTCTCGTCACGGTGTCGAAGGAGACCTCTCAGGTCGCAGCGACCATCGTCGCGGAAAACATCCTGAAGATGTGGATCCGTATGCCGGCGCGTCTCCATCGCTCCGCTGTCTGGCTCTGCAACCAGGATATTGAGCCGCAGTTGCACCAGCTCAACGTGAAGATCAAGAATGTCGCCGGTTCTGAGAACGTCGGTGGCATCGCGACTCCTACGGTGATCTACAACCCGCCCGGCACGAACGGCTCCACTGTCGGAACGCTCATGGGCCGTCCGGTGATCCCGGTCGAGTATGCCTCGACCCTCGGCACTGTCGGCGACATCCAGCTCGTCGATCTCAGCCAGTACATGCTGATCGACAAGGGCGGCGTCGAAGGCCAGTCGAGCATCCACGTTCGCTTCCTCTACGATGAGACCTGCTTCCGGTTCATCTATCGCGCGAACGGTATGCCGATCTGGAATTCTGCTGTGACCCCGTACAAGGGCACCAACACGCAGAGCCCGTTCGTCGCCCTCGAAACCCGCTCGTAACCCCTGACATAACCGCAGCCGGGTAAGCCCGGCTGCATCCCGAAATTCAACCAAGGAAACCGTGAGATGAAGCTCTCTCTTCCGCAGCAGTTCAAAATTGTCGAGGCGATGGCCCCGGCAGCCGACGCCGCAGGTCGCACGTCGGACTATGTTTCGCTGAAGAACGTCGACAAGGCCTGGATCGTTTTCACCACGACCCAGGGCAACGCGGCGACCATCGCGATCACGCCCAAGCAGGCTACGGCCGTGGCTGGCACGAGCGCGAAAAACCTCACCGTCAGCGTGCCGATCTGGGCAAACCTTGATACCGCCACGTCCGACACGCTTGCTCGCGCAACCGATGCCACCAGCTACACCACGGACGCCGCCATAAAGAACAAGGTTGTGGTGATCGAAATCGATCCCCGCCACCTCGATGTCGACGGCGGGTTCGACTGCATTGCGTTCACGACCGGTGCCTCCAACGCTGCGAACATCACGCAGGGCATTTTCATTCTGGAGTATCGCTATCAGCAGTCTTCGCCTCCGGCCGCGATCACGGACTGATAGCCAGTTCGTAACGACAAGGTGGGTCGCGATCCTCGCGGCCCACAGCAAGAGGGGAAATAAATGTACGTCCGTTCTCTCATCGGCCAACGTGCTGGCCAGATCATTGAGACGCCTTATCACGTCGCTCAGGCGATGTTTATGAACGGCACAGCGGAGCCTGTGACGCCAGAAGAGGTCGAGGCGGCAAAGTTGCCGCCGGTAAGCCAGATCGAAACAAGGATGGGTGAAGACGAAATTCCGCAAGGATATGCGATCGAACCTGATCCATTCAAAGGCTTCAACGTCAAGGATCCGGGCGGCCACATCCTGACGAAAGACATTTTGCTCGAAAACATGCCACGGGCCCGTGAGTGGGCGCGCGAGCATCATGCCACGGTGCTTGGTGTACGGCCTCCGCAGGCTTCGAAACCTGGGCGCCCTGTAGGCGGCAGTAAACAGCAGCAGGCAGCGGCAATCGCGGCTGCATCGGCTGCGTCTCCGCCCCCTCCGCCTTCCGAAGAGTGAAGAAATGGAACGGATCACCACTGTCGAGACAGCCGCCAGCCAATACCTGACGGACGTCTCAAGCGTGAAGGCTGATCTTGGCATCACAGATTCGTCTGAGGATGCCTACCTTGTCCGGCGTGTCAGTGAGGCATCTGCCCTTGCAGCGCGATATTGCGGCAGGGTTTTCAAGTCTGAGGTGGTGACTGACCGGTTTTACCTTGACGATCTGATGCCATCTCTGGTGTTGGCGCGTTTCCCGGTTACGGCGATTTCCAGCGTGACTGAAAACGGCGATGCGGTCGCATCGACGGAATATCGGTGCGACACAGAGACGGGAATCTTGTACCGGCTTGATACCGATGGGAATCGGGTTCAGTGGGAAGCCGACACGGTAGTCGTCGCGTACACCGGCGGCTACACAACTATCCCCGCAGATTTAGACGGTGCGGTGATCGGCCTGATCAAGCACATGCGGGCATCCCGTCGGCGTGATCCTTCGGTTCGTAGCGTCCGCGTTCCGGATGTTATCGAGACGACGTTCTGGGTCAAAGGGCCTGGGGAAAGCAACCTTCCCCCGGATATCGCCGGCACGCTTGATCTCTACAGGGCCGCGCGCCTGTGATCGAAAAAGAGATGATCGCTGCTGCATGGCGCGAAGCCATGATGGCGGCTGGCGAGGCAGCAACCCTTCGCCGCGTCGTCTCAGGCGTGAACACCGACGCCACGGTTTATGTGAAATCGATCCGGGTTCCGATCCGCGATTCCGCCGATGAAATGGAAGGCCAGACCTACGCGACGTCGCGGCGCTATCTGGTGCTGGCGGCTGATGTCGGGACATGGCCGCTGCCGATCAAGCGCAATGACCAACTGATCGTCGATGGTGTCACGCTGTCGATTGAGAAGGTGGACAAGGCGGCTCGCCGCTATTCCGGGATGCAGATGGCCTACGAGGTCGAGGTCTACGGCGCCTGATGCTTTCAACCAAGTTTGACGCGCAGGACATCACGAAGGTCTTGCGGGACATGGTTGCGCTGACGGACACCGAGAAGTCCGCGATGCTTGCACAATTTGCGACCGTGGAGATCGCGGCGGCAGATCAGGCGAACGCATCGGCGATGGGGCGGAAGGTCCCCTATCAGACCTATGTCGATGGGCGCGCGAATTCGAATTTGATGTCGGTCCGGCCTGATGGCGTGATTGTTGCCGAATGGGAACTTGGCGTCGAGATGGTGCGCTGGATCTACACCACGCTCCGGGAAAAGGCTCCGGTGCTCAAAGGCGAGTACCGGGATTCGATCACGATCTTTGCTGGCGATCAGGCTGTTTCATCACCGGATGACATCGGCGATGCAGACATGATCACCATCATGTCCACGGTGCCATACGCGCGTAAGCTCGAAGGCGTCGCTGGCAAGAAATATATGTCGTCGCAAGCCCCTGACGGTGTGTTTCAGGTGGTGCATGCGATGGCGGTTCGCCGGTTCAGCAACCAGGCGAAGATCCGATACACGTTCCGCACACTCTCCGGCATGACATCCTCTCTGGAGAGTTGGGCGACGCGGCGCATGGCGAAGAACGCCCGCAAGGTCGGCGTCCGCAAAGCGCAGCGCCAATACGACAAAGACACCCGTAATCCCGCAATTCTAATCATGCTGAAGTGAGCCGATGGCATCGAGCGCAGTTATCTCCGCGATCGAGGAATTGATCACGGATAACTGGACGCATTGCGATGTGCGTGGGTTTGCTGAAGAGCCCGATGCCGAAGTACCGACGGCGCTGGGCGACTTCGCTGAACTGACGTTCCCGGTGGAGCCGAGCGAAACCCAGATCAGCACCGGTACGCCCGGCAACAATGTGTTCCGCGAAGAGGGCGGGTTCAGGTTCTGCGTCTTTGCGAAGCGGAACGGCTCTGTGAGCGTGGCGACATGGTTGTCACGCATCGACACACTTCGTGACGCGCTGCGCAATTGGAGGTCGAGCGACGGCAACCTCCGCATCTTCGAAGTCCCGTCGCCAGCAATCAACAACAGGTCTGATCGGAACGGCTACCGCGAACTGAGCATCGGGGTCGCCTACACGCACGACATCTTCAGGTAAGGAGAACGGAAATGGCATTCGGCGATACCGCAAAGTCTCGCATCGCGTACATCGCGGAATCGGCGTTTGGCACGACGCCGTCCACACCGACCTTCAAGGAACTTCGCCGCACGAGCGGCGGGCTTGAAACCCGCAAGGTCACGGCAGTCTCCGGGCAAGTCAGCCTTGTCCGCGACATCCGGCAGGTCGTGCAGCTCGGCCAGGATGTCTCTGGCGACATCTCATTCGAGTTTAACAACGCGACCTTCGACGACTTCCTCGAAGCGGTTCTGGGCGGCGCGTGGTCGACGAATGTCGTGAAGACCGGCAATAACGACAAGTTCTTCACCTTTGAAGAGACGATCGTCGTCGGTGCGACGTCGAACTATCTGCGGTTCCTCGGCTGCTCTATCGGCGCGATGTCGCTGAACATCGGCTCCCGCCAGATGATGACGGGCTCCGTCAGCGTCATGGGCAAATCCCAAAGTGCGACGGCCACTTCAATCATCTCTGGCGCGACCTACACTTCGGCGAATACGGAATCGGTGTTTACTGCCGACAAGGTGACGTCGTTGTCGATCCTCGGCGCATCTCCAGTCGTGGAATCGTTGCAGCTTTCGATCTCGCAAAACATGCGCGTCAGGCCTTCGGTCGGCACGCTCTACACCGATGAGTTCGGCAAGGGCGCGATCACAGTCACGGGTTCGTTCCGCGCGTTCTTCGCCTCTGGAACGCTGCCTGATGCGATCCTGAACCATACGACTGGCGCGCTGTCGTTCACGGTCGGTGTCGATGTAAACAAGAAGTACACCTTCAGTCTCCCCGTGATCCAGATCACGGATGGCACCACGGTTCTCGGCGGCCAAGGCGATGACGTCATGGTCAACGTGAACTTCCAAGCCGTCTATGACACCTCTTCGTCGTCCACCATCTCAGTCACGAGGCTCGTCGCGTAATGAAAATCAAAATCCTTGAAGACGTCACCATCTATCCGGGTGGTGACAGCGAAGCATTCCGGGTCGATGTCGCGGCAGGGCAAGAGATCGATGTCCCGGACGCCTACGGCGAGATGCTGGTCAAGAAGGGCCATGCGGAGAAGGTCGGAGGCAAGGCTCAGAAATCCGGCGAGTAATCGCCAAAACGCAGAGGGGAAAACATGAAACTTTCAGCATTGAAAAAGGCCGGTCGAGAAATCATCGAAGGCAAGTGGGTCGACAATCTGCCGAATTTACCTCCGGAGGTAGGGTTCCTCGTCGTCGGCCTCCAGCATCCGGAGGTGCGCAAGTTCACGGCAGAGGCGTATCGCGCGCTGACCGAGGAAGAGCGCAAGGATAACGACAAGCTCGAAGCGATCCAGCGCGACCAGATCAAGCAAGTGCTGGTGCGCGGCTGGCGCGGGATCACGGATGAAGCTGGCGCCGACATCCCGTTCAACAAGGAATCTCTCACAGCCCTTGTTGATGATCCGTGGTCTGGGCCGATGATCGTCCCCGCCATCAACACCGCAGTCGAAAAGGTCGGTGTCGTCGAGGCTGAAGCCGAAAAGGCTGACGCAAAAAACTAACAGAAGCCCTGAAGTGGCATCTTGTGTGGGGTGGCCGTCTCGAATGGTTGGAGACGGTGCTTGCCCCACAACTTGCCGCCAAAGGGCTGCCGTGCAAGCCGCTCGACGCGCGGCCAAAAATCCCTCCCCATCTCATCCCTATCTGGGATGCCTACGCCTCCCTTGAGCGTGATCGCCCTCTCACGATGGGCGGTCCCGGCCCGATTCCGTTTTCGTCGATTGATGCGTATGCGCGGCGCTACGGCATCGACGATCTTGTCGAGTTCGACAGGTTCCGCCGCCTGATCATGGCGATGGACAGTCAATACTTGAGCCACGTCGCGGACGAAATGGCGAAAGAGACCAAGAAAGGAAAGAAGCGTTAATGGCGACAATGATGCCTCAAGAGGTCACGCGAAAGCTGACCATTCTGGCTGAAGAGAGGGGCTTCCCGCAGCTCATCTCGCAGTTCCAGAATCTTGAGCGCGCGATGTCACAGGGCGGCGCGAGCATCAAGACCACGGAGAAGCAGTTTGCGGCTCTGGAGCGCCAATACTTCGCCGTCGATAAAGCGCAGCAGGATTTGGCGCGTCACGCCGCGCAGGCGTTCAAGGCTGTTGCGGGTGGTGCTGTAGATGCCGAGCGCGGCATTAAGTTGCTCAATGCGGCGATGGAGAAATACAACTCCCTATCGTCGCAGAAGTCAGCCAAGGAATCGGCTGGCGTCTTCGAGACTGAGCTGAAGCGGCTCGAAAACGTGCGCTCGCGTTACGACCAGGCGTACAAGGCGGCGCGTGATTACCAGAAGGCCATCGCGGAAATCAACGAACTGCACAAGGCCGGGCAGGTAAACGACGCGACACGCCGCGATCTGCTGATGCAGCAGCGGACCGAATACCGCCGTGTAATGGAGGAGGAGGTCAACGGCGGTCGCCTGAGTAGGTTGGGCCAGTCGCCTGTGAACAGCCTGTCGCTGCATCAAGCCCGCAACATGGGCTTCCAGTTGAACGACATCATCACCGGCGTCATGTCCGGGCAGTCGTTGCCGATGATCGCAGCACAGCAGGGCGGTCAGATTTTCCAGATATTGCAGGACGGCCCCGGCGGCATTGGCGGCAGCATCAAGCGGCTGGGGACATATCTCGCCGATCTGATGACGCCGATGCGCATGGTCGTGGGCGGCTTCGTCGCGATTGGCGTCGCGGCCGCTGCGGCCTTCAACAGCGCGATCAATCGCTCCATCGCAGTTCAGCAGTCGCTCAACGGTATCGGCGCGGCTTCAGGCGTCTCCGCCAGTCAGTTGATGGCTATCGGCCGGCAATCGGCGTCGGCAGGCAATATCTCGAATATCGCTGGCATTCAGTATGCGTCGCAATTTGCTGGCGCTGGCATCAGCGGAGACCTGTCGCGGCGGCTGACAACCGGCGTGCGCCGTTTCTCGCAGGCGTTTGGTGGTGAGGAGGCGGATGTCGCCAAGATGCTCACCACTGCGTTCGCCGATCCGGCGCGTGGTGCGGAGGAACTGAACAAGCGGCTGGGGTTCCTATCTCAAAGCCTCGCCGACGAGATCAAGAAAAAGCAGGCTCTAGGCGACCTCGACGGTGCGAGGGAGTCGCTCTTCAAGGCCTATAACGCTGCGCTTCAGAACGCGACGGTTCAGACCAACGTCCTGAGCGAAGCCTTCCATCAGATCAAGGTCGTCGCGTCGAACATCTGGGAATATACGGGCAGGCTTTTCACGCGCGAGACCGCGGCCGAGAGATACGAACGCCTGAAGTCAGGCACTCCTGTTATCCGCGGAAACCAATGGTCTGGTTTTTCACTCGGCTCTGGTGATGAAATCGGAAAGGCATTTCAGGAGGCATTGGAGGAGGCGAAGAAGAGCCTCCGTTCGCAACTTGAAATTCAAGCCAACCGCCAATCATTCATCGACCGCACGCGCACGCGCCTGATCGAAGACGGCTCGCTGAACGCGGCTGGTGTTCTCGCGCGCACATCGGCGGAAAAGGCGCTGATCGAAAGCCAGCGCGCCTACATTCAGGTGATGCGCGAGACGAAAGATGCGGTCCTCGCCAACATCGCGGCTGAGAACGCGCGCAATCAGGCCCTCGCCGAAGCGCAGCGCGCCCTACGCGATTACAACCGTGCCGCAGCGGATGAGGCATTCCTCGGCGGCGCTCGTACTGAGCGCGAACGCTATATGCGTCAACTGCAGTTGGACCGGCGCAATCTCAACGAACAGACCAACATCCTCGGCCCCCGCGCGTCTATTCCGGATTCGGAATGGCGTGCTCAGGTCAAATACAGCGAGCAATCTAAGAACCTTTCCAATCCGCGCCCTGCGCCAATTGACCCATTTGCCTCATACGGCGTCTTCCCGACGTTTGGAGGGAATCAGGATGGAGGTGTCCGCCGTACACTGAGTGAAAAGGTTCAGGACGCCGATTACCTTCGTCGTCATGTGCTGCGTCCGGAAGAAGTGGCCGATGTGCTACGAACAATGGGCATCCCCGTCCCAACAATCAAAGGTGGGGCAGGCGCTGCGGCGCCCGGTAATATCTCACGCGAGATCACAGTCCGGCGCGGCGGCTTCGGCATGTCGTCGAACGCGCCAGGCCCCGTCGATCAAGGCCGCCTCGCCAATTGGGATGCGAACAAGTTCGGCCAGATGATGCACGACGCCGAAGTGGCGATTCAGGCACAGAACCGGGCGCTGGAAACCCAGAGGGCGAATTTCGGGAAGTCGGTCGAAGAGGTCGCGCGTTTCAACGAACAGACGCGCATGCTGAACGAATTGGAGCGGACCGGCATTCCGTTGACGGCAGAGCGCGCCCAGAAGATTGCCGAGGTCGCAACCAAATTCGGCGAGGCCGCTGCGGCTCAGGACCGGTTTAAGGAAACGCTGGCGACGCTGAACGACATGCGATCCGGCTTCATGGACGTCGGGAACTCAATGGTTTCGGCGTTCATGCGCGGCGAGCGTGGGGTGAAACTGCTGCAGGCAGGCATCAACAGCCTCACCAACTCGCTTCAGCGCATGTCGATGCGCTTGCTCGACAAGGCGCTCTTCGGCGACCAGAACATGAGCGGCGGTTTGCTTGGTTCGCTGTTCAGCAGCTTTATGGGCGGTGGCGGCGGCATATCCCCGCTGCCGGTCGGCATGGGTTCAGGCACGGGCGGCATCTACGCGCTGGGCGGCGCGTTCTCCGGCGGTCGCGAGATCACCCCCTTTGCTCGAGGCGGCGTCGTCAGGGGTCCGACGCTGTTCCCGATGGCGAATGGTGCCGGCCTCATGGGCGAGGCGGGCCCGGAAGCGATCATGCCGCTGCGCAGGGGCCCGGACGGGCGTCTCGGCGTCTCTGGGTCTGGGGGAGGCGGTGGCGGCGTCGTCATCATCAACGAAAACCACACCCGTACCGCGTCGATGGAGACGAAGCAGGAGAAGGGTCCGGATGGCCGGACCATCATTCGCCAGATCATCCGCGAGGAAGTCGGCGGCATGATCGCATCCGGCGAGACCGATAGCGCCAATCGCGGCCGCTATGGCATCCAAGCCCGGAAGGTGCTGCGCGGATGAGCATGACCGATTGGCCATTCGGCCAGACCCACAAGCCCCTGCCGGGGATGAAGTCTTCGCCGCAGCGCAATGTGGTGTCGTTCCGGCCAGAGATCGGCCCGTCGATCGACCGCCGGCGTGGTTCCTCCAAGGTCCACAACGTCACGGTCTCATTTGATCTCACCAGCTTCACGGATTGCGACACGTTCAAGCAATGGTTCGAAGCCGACCTCTTGGACGGCACGCGGCCGTTTCTCTGGGAAGATCCGACCGAGCCGGGGATGCTGTACCAGTGGAAGTTCGGCGCTGAAGATGCGCCCTACGAGTTCACCTACGACCGCGGCACGTATGCGACGCTGACCTGCAAACTGGTGAGGATCGCCAAGTGGGTCGCGTAGTCTCGGCCTCGCTTCGCCGCGAACTGGAAAAGCAGGAATCGAGCGAAGCCCTTCTGATTTTCGTCACGATCACACATCCCACCATGGATGAAACAATCCGTGTGGTCAGCGAACCAGAGGGGATCGATTATGTCTACGGCGGGGAAACCTTCATCGGGTTTCCCTTCGACATCGAATTGCTGACCGACAGCGAGCGATTCCCTGAGACGCGCATCGCCGTTCAGAACGTAGACGAAACGATCGGCCGCGCGATCAAGGGGCTGATCGGCCCGCCGCGGGTCAAGATTGAAATCCTGGCGCTTTCCGACTTCGACACCACGGTCAATCCCAGAACTGAGATCGGGACACCTACGGTCGAGTATTCCGCCGACAAACTATACCTGATCGATGTCGAGATCGACGCGATGCAGATCACCGGCCGCATCGTGAGTTGGAATTACAGCCAAGAGGTCTGGCCGGGAGTGCGGGCGACGCAGAACAGAACGCCGGGGCTCTATCGCTGATGTCGTGGCCAGACCGCTACATGAAGATCCCCTTCGTGGACGGCGGCAGGGCGATGGGCGGGTGTGATTGCTTCGGTCTTGTCCGGCTGGTGATGAATAACGAGTGCGGGATTCTGCTGCCGTCCTACGGGGAAATCAGCGCGCGCGACCTCGCCAAGATCGCGGTGTCGATGGAAGCCGACGCGCAAAGCGAGGCGTGGATCCCTGTGGAGACGCCGGAAGAGTTCGATGTCGTCGTGATGCGCTGGTTTGCGCGACCGCAGACCGGGCATGTCGGGATCATGGTTGATAGCCGGCGGGTTCTACACACGGAGGAGCGGACCGGCTCTCCGGTGATCGTCCCGCTTACGCATTATTCGATCAAGGGCAGGGTGAAGTGGTTCAGAAGGCACAGGGAGATGGTGCGTGAGCACGCTTAAAGACCGCAAGGCTGCGCGCGAGGGCGAAGCCGTGATGGTGGTCTGGCGTGAGGCGTATTCCGTTGCTGCCCCCAGCGTGACGCCAATGCGTCCGGGAATGACGATATACGAGATCGTGAAATCGGTCCCCGATCTCCCGCCAGAGTTTGAGCAGCGCGGCGTCGTGATGATCAACGGCCACGAGATCGTGCGCGGCTCATGGCATCTCATCAGGCCGAAGCCTTCGACGCGCGCCAAGCCGATTGCGGTGACGCTCCATATGGCCCCACGGGGCGGCAAGGGCGGCGGGCAAAGCACCGGCAAGATGGTAATTGCCATTGTCGCCTTGGTTGCGCTGACGGTTCTGACTGCGGGCATCGCGAGCGGCGGGTGGGCAGCTATCGGCGCGGGCTCTGCCGCTTGGTTTGCCGCGGGCTCGGTATCGGCAAAAGTCCTCGCGGGAGCGGTAGGGCTTATCGGCGCGCTGGCGATCTCGGCGCTGACACGGCCACCAGCGGCCAAACCAAAGGCTCAGGACACCACAGAGCAACAGGAAGCAGCATCATCCGACGGCAATGTCATTGAGGCCAACGGCGGCGTCCCTCGCGTGATCGGGACACGCAAGGCGTTTCCGCCTCTCGCCTGTGAGCCGATTGTCGAGTTCGTCGGGCAGGATGAATTTGTCGAGGCGCTTTACGTCCTGAACGGCCCGCACAAACTGGAGGAGATCAAGACCGGCGAGGCGCTGATCGCCGACGACGACAGCATCCAGTATCAAACCCGCGAAGGCTGGCAGTCCGATTCCCTGATCACGCTGATCAAGCGATACGGCCGCACGAACGCGCCGCAGATCGAATTGTCGGCGCACAAGACGCAGGCGGTCAGCGGGCTCAACCTCGAAGATCAGGTATTCCCGGACAAGAGCCTGCCAAAGTGGCATCGCTACGCGACGTCGAAGTCTCCAGACGAAGTTGTCCTGCAGTTCATGTTCCCTGGCGGGCTCTATTACCCTGCGGACCCGACCGTCTATCCGGTGTGCGTCCCGATCCGAATCCGCATCCGGAAGTCAGGCGACACAGCATGGATTAACCTGCCTGAAGTTCATTTCCGCGGGAAATCGTCGCGCGTTTTGCGCGGGCAGGTGATCCTGCATTGGGATGCGACGACGATCCCGCCGATATCCGACGTCACGATGTCGACAGATACCGGCGTCGCGCACATATTTTACCGTGCGCCATCTCAGTCCGTGGCGCCTGCAGACCCCGGCGCATATCAGTGGGAAGCCCACTCCAGTTTCTACTCTGGTTCCGGCAATGCCTACATGACCAATGGGGCTGCTACTGGCATACAAAATGTTTATGTCGACAATAACGAGCGCACGGAAGACGGCAGTGATTGGAAGCCAAGCGGCACGGAGCCTGCGACGGCCGGCAAGAATACGGCGCACTTCTTCTTGGACAGCGGAACATTCCCGAAGGGCGTTTACGAAATCGAGTGCATGAGGGGCTACGCCTACGCCAACCCGTCATTCGCGCCGGCGACTTATCAATACAGCGGCGGCGTCCGCAATATGTTCAAGTATCAGTTTCTTCTTAGCGATGCCCGGATTATCGATAACCAATCTCTTTACGTCTCCGCCGTCGCTCTCGGCCGCATCATTTCGATCTGGCGCGAGCATCCGTTGCCACTCCCCGGCTTTGCCACCATTGCGATGCGCGCAAAGAACCGCAGGCTGGAACAAGTCTCAACAAAAGCCTCTGGCTACGTACAGGATTGGACGGGGAGCGCGTGGGGCAACTGGACAACGACATCGAACCCGGCCCCTCATTTCCGGGACATCCTCTGCGGGCGGCTGAACCTTGATCCTGTGCCGGACGCTCTTGTCGACGATACCGCGCTCGTCGACTGGCGACAGGCCTGCATCGACGAAGATTACACATGCGACATGATTGTGGATTCGATGCGGTTGGAGGATGTGCTTTCGCTGGTGGCGTCGTGCGGCTATGCCCGGCCGTATTGGTCTGAAGTCTGGGGTGTGATCCGCGACTATGACAGGTCAGCGGAAAGCCCCGTACAGGTGTTTACACCCCGCAACTCTAGGGGCTTCAAATACCGCAAGGCGTTCCCGCGTCTCCCCGACGGGCTGCTGATTTCGTATCGCGACGACACCGAAGAAAGCAAGACGAAGCAGACCACGGTTTACCGCAACGGTGTCCCGGCATCCGACACCGCCCGGCTCGAGCAGGTCACATACGAAGGCCTGATCGTCGATACCAAAGTGGAGAAGCGCGGCGACTTCGATCTGAAGCAAGGTGAATATCGCGGCACATTCTACACGCTGGACGCCCCGGTCGAATCCATTGTGTGCCGGCGCGGTGATTTGGTCGCCGTCAATCACGATCTCCTGACCCGCAAAACCGGCTGGGGCAGGGTGGTGCAGGTCATCAAATCTGGCGGCAATATCACGGCGGTTCGCGTCGACAGCGATCTCGACTTCACCAGCAATGGCGATTGGTCGACCATAGCGGACATCACGGCGGTTGAGGATATCCTCGACGTCGGCGTCACGATGGGCTGCATGATCCGGCGTGCCGACGGCACGATCACGACGCATGCGCTTTCCAATGCGACCGGCACATCCGATCTGCTGACCTTCACGACTCCGTTTGCCGACGACACGATGACCGGCTCCGACTACGACGACGGGATTATCAGCGAGGTTTCCGACGGCGTGCTGGTCGCGGTCGGTCCGCTTGGCGAGGAATATCTCCGTCTTCTCATCACCGAGATCATGCCGAGCGCCGACATGACGGCGCGGATCACGATGGTCGACGAAGCCCCGGCTCTCTGGGCATAGGAATCCTGACATGACAGCAAATCGCGTATTCCCGAACTCCGGGACGGGGACGGCGTACGTCGGCGGGGTGAAGGATGAGGGCGATAAGCTCTGGCAATATGCCCGGGTTCCTCTTGGCACCTATGGCGGTACGGCAAATGCGCAAACCGCCGTCTGCGATGTCCCGATCACGTCCTATCAGGACGGCATGGCCTTTATCTATCAGCCTTCGACTTCACCGACCGCCGCCTTCACGCTGAACATCGACGGGATCGGAGCCAGAGATGTTGTCGACAGGCTTGGCAACGCGATGCAGGTCGGTCTGATCAAGGCTGGCGGCACCTACGAGCTCGTGTACGACACCGCGACCGGAAAGCTGATTGCGACGGGTGTCGAGCGCGGGCGCGTCGGCCGGCAGAACATCTACATCCCGGCATCTCAAATGATCGCGCGCACCACGAATGGCGCTGCCACTGGAACCGCGGAAACCGCAACCAACAGAATAATGATCAGCACGCTGGATTTCGATGCCGGTACAGCGGAATACGCGCAGTTTTCATTCCTCGCCCCGAAGCGCTGGAATGAAGGGACGATGACGGCGGTCTTCGTCTGGTCGCATGCCGCGGCGACGGCATTCAATGTGATCTGGGGCATTCAGGGCCTAGCTCTATCGAACAGCGATGCGATGGACACCGCCTTCGGCACCGCGGTCACAGTGACGGACACGGGCGGCACGACGAACGATGTCTGGATGACCTCGGAGACGTCGGCCTTCACGCTGTCGAATACGCCGAACGAAAGCGACTGGCTGGTCTTTCAGGTCTATCGCGATGCTGCTGCAGGCGGTGACACACTCGACGTCGACGCCAGGCTTCACGGTGTCATGCTCTACTGGACCTCAAACAACGCCGACGAGGCATAAATGGACCCCGTAGTCTTCACCTACACCAATCAGGAAGATTGGGATCTCGGCTTCGAGTTTGTGGATTCCGTCGGCGATCCCGTCGATATGTCCGGGCGCTCATATCGGATCAGGGTCTATAACCGATCGACGCGCGCCGTTGTGGCAACGCTGACGACGGCGGATTCCTCGCTCACGATCTCCGGGGCATCAAACCAAATCGTCTCCGGTCGGCTCGACAATTCGGTGACATCGGCTTTCCAGACGGGGCAGGATTATGGCGCCGACCTGACTTGGTTCTCCGGGACTGAAGACCACAGAATCGTCCCCGCGGTTGTCAGGCACGTACTCCCCGGCACAGGCCTTGGTGGCGGATATTCCGGGGCCGTAACGGTTGCAATTGATCCAACCACACTGAACGCCGGCGCGCCGGTCCAGATGCAGACTTTGCTTGGCCGGCTGCAATACAAGCGGGTGGAGACATTCACCGCTTCAGGCACCTTCACGAAGCAGGCCGGCGACGTCCTGCTGTACGTGATCGCCGTGGGCGGCGGGGGCGGTGGCGGCTCCGGGCGCAAGTCTGCTGGCGGGACACAGGCAGGCGGTGGCGCTGGCGGCAACGGAGGCAACGTCGTCGAATACTGGATCCCGGCTTCAACACTTTCATCGACGACATCAGTCACCGTCGGCGCGGGTGGGGCGGGAGCGGCGGCGGCGGCAGACGATACGAACGGTACAACCGGTTCCGTTGGCGGGACATCAATCTTTGGTCCGTTCACAGCTCGAGGCGGACAAGCTGGAACAGGCGGCACGAACTCTGCTGGCGGTTCAGCGGGGTCAATGAATGCTGCAAATTACTCAACGCAATTCATCCCGTCATTGGCGGGGGCCGGCAGTGGCACGTCAACTGGCGCGGCGGGTTCTGCCGCTTCAGGTCCGTCTGGTGGTGGCGGTGGCGCTGGACTTACGTCGGCAGGCGTCGAAGCCAATGGCGGCGCGTCATCGAACGCAGATCAATGCAGGACGTCCAATGACGCCACAGGCGTCTCCGGCGGCACGCCGGGCGGCACGGTGAATGGCACCGATGGTGCGACGCCAACCACATCGCGCTTCGGCTCTGGCGGGGCTGGGGGTGCGTCCAAGGCCTCTGGCGCGGCTGGCAATGGCGGCACGGGCGGTGCGCCTGGCGGCGGCGGTGGTGGGGGAGCAGGCGGCCAAAACGGCACGACAGGCGGCGCAGGCGGCACAGGCGGCCGGGGCCAAGTCACAATCTACGTCTACGGGTGATCATCCATGCGCTACGCGGTTCTCGACGGCACGGAAATCGTCAACGTGGTGGAAGGCGAGCCGCCGGGCGTCACGACGGTTGCGGACCCATCTGGGCTGGCGCGCATCGGCGGCACCTACAGCGGCGGCCAGTTTCATGCGCCCGCGCCTGTAGTGCCCGAGAAGGTCAGCGATCTGCAGTTCCGGCTGGCGCTGTCACAGGCAGGGCTCCGGACCGCAGCCGAGGCGTTCATCGCGGATGCACCGCAGGACATGCGGGACTATTGGGATCGATCGCTGGTGATTCACCGGAATCATCCAATGATCCTTGCCGCGACGGTGGCGCTGAATAAGACCGAGCAAGACCTCGACGCGGTGTTCATTCTGGCGGGGTCTTTGTAGGGCGTTCGGCGGGCCGGGCTTGATACCGGCTGCGGGTGCTATCCCGTGGCGTGCAGGGCAATCCTGCTTTCGGCAATGAGAGGGCGACCTACTTAGACCTGCCTTGCGGCTCGGTGCCGCCCTCGCCTTTCCTGTGTTTCCTTCAACACCGCCGCCGAACCCGCTCTCCATACACCAAAGCAGATCAGAATTCCACGGCTGACGCCGGGGATGCGCGCACGCGCGACTAGAGGGGAAGACGATGAAGCCAAGAGAAATTCAGGAGCGCCTCATCGCTCACGGTTACAAGGTCGGCATCGACGGCGTGATCGGACCCGAAACCATTGGCGCGCTGAAGAAGTTCCAGAAGTCGCTGGGGCTGCCCGGGACCGGCGTTCCGGGTGTAAAGACCTTCGCCGCTCTGGCCGCGAGTCCGGCAAAGGCCGAAGCCGCGGCGACGTCGATCCCCGTGCATATGGAAATCGCCTTCAAATTCCTCGGCGTGAAGGAAGTGCCGGGCAAGGGCAGCAACCCCGTCGTCGACGAGATGTTTGCGCTCGCGGGCTTCCCCGGACTGAAGGATGACGTCCCGTGGTGCGCGGCCTTCGTTGCAGCGATGCTGCGCAAGGCTGGTCTGCCAAACGAGGTCGAGGCGAAGATGCGCCTATGGGCGGCCTCATACGCTCGCTGTGGCGTCAAGTCAGCGCGCCCGGTCTACGGCGCTATCGGAGTGAAGACCCGCACAGGCGGTGGCCACGTCGGCTTCGTCGTCGCGGCGAATGAATCGACGGTCTGGCTGCTCGGCGGCAACCAAGGCGACAAGGTGAGCATCGCGGGTTTTTCGCGCTCATCCTTCACCGCCTATCGCGTGCCGACGGGCATCGACCCGGCCAGCCTGCCACGCCTTCCATCATCCGCTGCCGGGGCGATGAACCCGTCGCAGAGGTAATGAGCCGTGGCTGCGCTCTCCAGCAAATTCGGGTCTGCCAAACAGGATTGGGAGACACCATCAGAACTATTCGACCCCATCAACTACGAGTTCCAATTTACTCTGGATGCAGCAGCGAGTCCGTCTAACGCGAAGGTGAAAAACTTCATCACTGCAGAGCAAGACGGCATGGCCGCTGATTGGGGAAAGAATACCGTGTGGCTCAACCCACCATACGGCGACCGGCAGAGGAAATTGTCGGATTGGGTCAAGAAGTCTGCGCAGGCGGCGCGGGCAGGCGCAACGGTCGTCATGCTCATACCGGCGCGCACAAATACAAACTGGTTTCACGACATCTGCCTGAAGCACGCAGAGGTAAGGTTCGTCCGAGGGCGTCCTAAATTTGTTGGCGCTGATGAAGGACTGCCGCAGCCTTTGTGCTTAGTGATTTTCAGGCCGCAGTAAACCGACGCCGGGCGGCTCCCGGCAATCCAAAAGGGGAAGACCATGAAACTGTTCGCTCTCGCGGGCGCGCTGCTGTGCGTGCTTGCCGCTATCGTCGCGCCTGCCTTCGCGCAGGACACCACCGTCCAGATCGGCGGGCTCTGGGGCTCCATCCGCCCTGTCATCGTGGACCTGATCGGCATCGTCGTGCTCGGCGTTCTGGGTTGGATCAGCAAGATCATCCACGACCGTTTCGGAATCGAAATCGAAGCCAAGCATCGCGAGGCTCTGCAGACCGCGGCCGTCAACGGCATCAACATGGCGCTGGGTCGGTTTGATCCCAAAATCGAGAACCTGTCGATCGACGTGAAGAACAAGCTGATCGCCGATGCCATGTCGTACATGATCAAGGCCGTCCCGGACGCGATCACGTATTTCAAGCTCGACCAAAAGACCGACGTCCTGCGGGATCTGCTGAAGGCTAAACTCACCGTCGCCCTTCCAGGCCCCAACGCATGAGCGGATGGCTCGGGTCCATCATAGCGGCCATCGTCAAAGCCCTGCTGGGCGCATTCTTCGAACGCAAGGATGCCGTCCAGCAACGGCAGGATGATCGCACCGCCGGCGCCAAGGATGCCGCAACGGAGACGGACCAAACCACAAAGGACATCGCGGATGCACGCGCCATTATCGCCGCCCGCCCTGACAGCCCTGCTGATCTTGCTGCAAGGTTGCGGGCCAAGGCAGATCGAGCCGCTGGCGGCGGCGGCCCCAAAAGCAACTGAAGCACCAGCCCGCAAGGCCGAAATCAACCGGCAACTCGCCGCGAGATGCCCGACGCCAGGGCAGTTGACGGCTCCAGAGTTAAGAGCAGTCGCGCACGACATCGAAAAGGGGATGCCGGCGCACTGGAATCGTGTCGCTGCCGAGTACGACCGGATGGACGATGAATCATCGGCCTGTCGTCGCGGCGGCAAATGAACTGGCGCGCGCACCCCTCCCTGTGCGCGCCACAGCCGCCGGGATGTTCCTTCCCCTCTGCGTCATCCCGGCGGCGACCCTTCAATGGAGATCGACATGCGATTCAGAGCAGTCCAGATCATCCTATGCGCCGGCGCGGCCCTGTGCCTCTTCATCGCGTTTGCGGTGGCTCAAGACTCTCCATCCCCGCAAGAGCGCGCCAAGTTCTTCGCAGACGTGAAATCCGCCCGCCTTGTCTCTGGCGAAGTCGTCAACTGCTGCGGAGAAGGCGACGGCGTGAAAGTGCGGATGTTGGAATACGATGTTGCATTGGGTCTTGCGAAGGCTCAAATCATCGACAAGATGAAAAGTTGGAACGGGAATGTCGGCGATGTCATCACCATCCCCCTCGGCAAGAATACCGTCAACATCCACAATCCATTCGACACACCGATCGCATTCATCAGAAGCGACAATTCTCCAATTTGCCTCGCCGGGAATGGCGGCTACTAAGGTGTCCGAGATGACCGAGCCAATCACCATTCTTGGCCTCAAGGTCGGGACAGCAGCTTCCATGGGCGCCGGATCATTCGTCGCCGCCCTACTGATGAACGGGCAACCATGGTATGTCAGAGTCGTCGCTGGCATCTCAGGATGCGCCGCCGCCTACATTCTCACCCCCATCCTGACGCCTCTGGCAATGGCGGCATGGGTCAAAATCTACACAAGCCTCGGCATCTCGCCTGATGAGCTTTCACGAGATTCTGTCGCTGGTTTCGTCGGCTTTGCGTCAGCTCTCACCGGGATCGATATCTGCCGCTGGATCATCGATCGCACAAAGTATGTTCTGTCGAAATTGAAGATCCCGTCATTCAATTGGGGGAAGGGATCAAAGGGAGATTGAATTCAGAGATCCGGCCGTCCCCCGGCTGGTGGTCCCAGAGCCCGCTTCCAGAAATGGGGGCGGCCTTTCTCTGGCCATGAGCGCCGGGGCTTTCCCCCGGCCGGTGTCATGGCTCTGCTCCATTGCTGGAATGTTCACGGAATACCGTGTTGCAGAATAAAAATACGCTCTTGCCGAAAATAGTCAAGTAGCGTAAGAATAAAAACGCTATGGGAATATACATCATTCGCGCTGCAAACGGTCCGATCAAGATTGGATATACGTCCAATCACCCAAGCTCGCGCCTATCTGAAATCCGGGTGTCGTCATTCGCGGAACTTGAGCTGGTAGCCTTTCTTGAAGGTGACAAGGCCAAGGAAAAATCGTTGCACAAGCGATTTTCAAAGCTCAGGATACGCGGTGAATGGTTCGCGCCAGACGAGGCGCTACTCGAATTTATCAGGTCTCTCCCCCCGCCCCCGGATGGGGGCCGGAAGGCGCAATGGCGATACCGAAGCGATGATGAAAAAGAGGCGGCGCGGCGCATCTGGTTTGATCCAACTATAAAAACGAATGTGGAAGCAGGGAAGTTGGCTGGTATTTCAGTCCAACTTGCTCGAAAAATGTTTGGCCCATCGGGCCGCGAGACCAGTTGGATGACCCCGGATGCGGCCGCCGAAATGCAGCGCAAGTCTGCTGAGGCTCGTGTGAAGGCAAGGTTGCCAGAAGATCAAGCCCGACAGCACTGGATGAACACTCGCCTCACCATCCCGCAGGCGTTGGCAAAGATGCCGGGCTGGGTCCGGCAGTCGGCCTACAACACTTTCGGAAAGCGCGGGTTGGCCCCAGGTCGGCCAAAGAAAGGCGATGACGGCAAAATCTATTTCATCCGCGCGAACGGCAAAGGCGCAGTCAAAATCGGGTACGCCGTCAGCGTATTGAAGCGCGTCAGGGCTTTGCAGATATCTCACCGCCACAGACTCGCTGTCGTTGGCGTGATGAAGGGTACGCAGAAAGACGAGAAGGATTTGCACAAGCGGTTTGCTCACCTTCGTCTCGGGGGTGAATGGTTCGACTGTAAGGCTGATCTTCTGGAATTCTTGGCAACGGTCCCCAAGTGGGATGGCAAATCATAGGAGCGGCGCAATGGCGGGCAACTCGAAGCACCGAAACAATCTGAAGCGTAGGGCGTCTCGACAGGCAGCGCAGCGCGCCGCGAAGGCCGGCAAGCGCCCTAGGAGTCGAGTGATGATGTCGCCGTTTGCCGGCCTCGCAATGGCAGCCGCGATGGCTGGCGCAGTGAAATAAAAGGAGGATCTGGCGTTGGCCCACGAACTCAAGCTCAAACCCGGATGGCTGCTGCGCGATGTGCGCAGGGCGGCACGTACGCTCCGCAGATGGCGAGCGGGGAAACCAAAGAAATAGGAGCGGATCGCAATGTCAGAGATCGCCTGGGTGATTGACCGGCTGGCCAGCCCTACACCGGTCCCGATGCCGCAGGTCGGCGAATTGCAGGACGCCATTGCCCGATGGTGGTTCAAGTTGAAGGGGCAGCACATGCCGGCGCAGGCGCACCGCAACTTGCCAGGCGCGATCGCGTTTTCTCATGCGCCTGCTGGATTGGGCGCCGCTGTGGCTTTCTTGGAAGCTGCGCTTCCTGATGCTGACTGGCAGGTTTGCAAGGGCGGTGGCTGCACTGTTCTCTACGGCTCAACGAAAGACGGCTCTGACGTTCTCGATGAAGGGGTGCAGACAGCGCCGACGCCAGCTCTAGGCGTGCTGATCTCTGCGCTCCGCGCAATCGAAGCATCGAAATAAAAGGAGGCCGTAGCGGTGGATGATAATCTTCTCGCCCCGATTGAGTTTAGTGCTGAGGTGATTGCCCGTGACAATACGATCAAGGAGATTGCATCGTGTGAAACGTGCGCGCACCTCTACGCCGATGCTGGCTATACTTTCTGCGCGAGAGTTTGGCCCGGGCAGTTCGCGACAACCGCCCGTTCATCTGAGTGCGGGCAAGACGCAAAATTCTACAGTCCCGGGCGTGGCGACTAGATAAAAGGAGCCGCTTGCGTCAGAACGCGACCCGGCGCATAAGGCTGCCATGGGGCGTATTTCCGGCCGATGTCAGAACGCGACCTAATGAAATCAATGGGCTGCGGGAGTTTCAAATCCTGCTGCCCCGACCATTCCACCTTTGAATTTGTTGATTTTTCTCGGAATATGACATTACCTGACATGACAGCGTTCTTACTTTTTCGGTTGCGATGTTCTCGAAGTATTCGATCGGGCGATTCGCCCGGTGCCTTTCCATGAAAAATTTGACCCTCTTTGTTATTTTGTACCACTCGCCACGGTGATGATCCTGGTAGAAAAGGGAGTGCAGTGCGGCCTCGTGTGCCTCTGTCCCGACGATCAACAGATAGTGTCGGACCTGATTTGGAACCGAAATCTGTAATTCAATCATCCGTTTTTTGAGTTGCGACGTGAATCCTATCTTGACGTGTTTCCGATCCCCTATGAAATAGACGTATCCCGGGCGCCCCTCTGGGCTGATGCTGCCTAGTTCGGCAACTTCCGTTGCGTTCACGAAAGTCGCGTCATATTCCTTCACGGAGAGCGCGCCAGCTTTAATCCTTAAATTCTCCCGTATATCAATCCACCGGCGAAGCCTTTGGTTATTGCTTTCGCAAATGGCCGCAATTTCCTCTTCGGTAGCGCCGTCCGGAATTCTGACGTTGCCCTCTGGATAACGGGCGGCCTTCCGGCTGACATTCTTGGCGCACCAGTACAGCCGGAATCCGCCGCCTCTGTTCACGCGCCGGACCAGCCCCGTCGGTTTTACATGCTCATTCACTTCGCTCTCCTCGCTCTTCTGATCTCCGCGACATCTGCGATCGGCTGAGCTACCTCGCGGGCGTAGCGCGCCGTCATGGCTTCCTTGGAATGGGTTGCGGCACGAGAGACCTGCCCGATGTCGGCCCCGGCCTCGAGGGCTTCCGTGACGCCGCCGGCGCGCGCATCCATGCTCCAGACCGAAACGGGGATTCCCGCTTCGCTTGCAATCGACCTGAACAGCTTCCTGTACCGGCCTTCCTTCACCCCCTGCCCGTCGTGGCCTTTGACGATGGCGCCGGTCCTCTCAGCCTGCGGGACGGCCTGAAGCAGCGGCCACAAGAGCTCGTACACCGTGAGATCGAACTTCGCGGGCGTCCCGGTCTTGGACGTCGAGAGCCGAAGGATGCCGGCCGGGATGTTCTCCCATGTGAACTGCCCGGTCCACCGGCCGCCCTGGTATTCCCCGATGATGTCCTTCTGGCGGAGCATGGTCTCGAACTGTGCGGCGACGCCAATGGCCATATAGAGACGATTCCGGGCGATGGCGGTGTCGATGAATGCCTGCACCTGCTCGAAGGAAATCGCGGCCATGCGGCGGCCGGAGCGCTCGAAGCGGAGGTTGGCGACCTCGGCGTCCAGCCTGCGGCATTCCTCGTAGCCACAGGCGGCGCCGAAGCGCAGGATCATGCGTAGGACAGAGATTGCCTGATGGGCGCGCTTCACTCTCTCCGGGCCTCCGGGAACCGCAGGGAGACGCCATCCCTTGTACCAGCGGATGACGTCGACCCCGACGACCTTGCGTACCAGACGCTTCCCCACGGTCGCGGAAATCAGCTTCAGGGAATCCGCATAGGATCCCGCCGTGTTTTCCTTGACGTTGTGCACCGGGCTCTCCGGGTGCCGGATGTAGAGCGTGCACAGGCTGGCGATGGTGCCGGTGTAGATTTGGGTCTGGGTCTCCTGCCCGGAGAGCCACCTGTGCAGGGACTCGGTGTATTCGTGGCAGAGCCGCTTGATCTCATCGTCCGCGGCGTCGGGCGGTAAACGGATCGTCTGGGGCTCGTAGCCTTTGGCCAGGCGCGAGACGTTGGCCGCGATCCAGTATTTCGTTGTGGTCGTTTTCCGGTGCCTCACAATGAGGCCGGGGAACTCGCTTTTGGCCGGCATCCCAATTTTCCTCTCCGTCTTCGATGTCCTGCGTTGGGGCGGCAGCGTTGCCCAATCCGTGCCTCGCGTCCAGATAGGCACGGACGGCTGGCAGGTATCTGCGGCCGAAGGCTGGGTCTGGCTTCGGGAACCCGGCGAGACGCTTGATCTTGGACTTGAAGGCGTCGAGGCCCATGCCGGGGGCCAAAACGTCGCGCAGCTGCTTGTCGTCGACAAACAGCCCAATTGGCGACGGTTCGGCGCGGTTGGTCATGGGCGGGTATTCCGCCTCTGCAAAAGATCCCCGAACCATTTCGCAAAAACCGCGAACTGATCTTCCGGCATCGCGCACACCGCGGCCATGGCTTTCTCGTTAAGCGTACGGTCGTGGGCGCGTGCGGCGGCTTCATTAAAGCGCCCGCGCATCTTGCCAAAGATGTTCTCCCCAGAACCACTGTCCCGCTCTGCGATGAGTTGCCGGATTGCGGTCGCTGCGAGATCAGCATAGTCGCCGGGCCGCGCTGACTGCTCGGCGAGATCGGCGAGGAGATTATCGTATTCGCTCACGGCGCGCTCCTTGCCCTGATTGCCGCTGCCTCAATATCCAGCTTCTCAGCAATCACGCGCCGCTCCCACGCGAATTCCTTGCGCTGCTGCTCGGTCAGTTTCCTGCCGCCTTTTTCAAAAGCTCCATGGGTTATGATCGTGTCCCGCTGCTCACGCATCGCCGCGGCTTCGTCTTCAAGTGCCCTTGCTTGCCTCTGCCGCTCTGCCTCTGTTGCCATCTTCGCGTACGACTTGAGCATGCTTTCGATGTCGTCTTTGCTGACGCATCTGATGTGGGAGGCGTATGCGTACGGGAAGCCGACATTCTCGGCGATCTCACGAGCCACGGTGCTCCATGTTTCGTACTTGGCCAGTTTTGCTCGCATGTCGGCGAGCGCCTTCGCGGCGAACTGCGCGGTGCATAGGTCTATCGGCCCGCATTCAAGCCGCCTGATTAAGTCGTCGAGATTCATATCAGCCCCCTATCCTTCGCCAGCCATTCCGGCATCGTCACTTCAACCGTGTCCCAGAAGGTTCCCTTCGACTTCACCTCGTATGTGACCTGCGAGCGCGGGAGCCAGATCATGTCGCCGACTGCGCGGTCGTTTTCGATGCGCTTCACGCCCCAGGAGTTCACCGGATGCGTGATCGCCATAAGCGCGAGTTCGATCTCAGCCATTGGCATTGGCATCACGGAATCTCCCGGATCATCAGGTCATCGGGGATCGGCGGCATGCTGCGCTTCGACACGCCCTGCGTTTGCTTCATAAAGAACGCGACGTTGTAGGCGCGGCATTGATTGCGAAGGCTGCGGGCAGCATCAAAGAAGCCGGGCCAGATGCGAGCGCCAGATCCACTTTCGCCGCCGCAGATGACCATATCCAAGCCGGAACGCCAGCCGATACAAGCGCCGACCTTAGAGCCTACTTCTCGGCTCCAATCGACGCCATGTTCCTCCTCGCCCATGAGATATTTCTTGATATCCAAAGGCTCGAGCATCGGCTCGCATGATGCGAAATACATCGCTGCCTTGTTGGCCAGAAGATGATCAAGTCGCGATACCTGCTCTTGGTTTTCAACCGTCGTGCCCAGCCATACGTTCGTCCAAGCCGCGCCATCTTGCGGAAAGAATTTCTTGATGTTCTGCGGCCGCTTTGTCAGCAGCATCCAATCCAGATGCGGCGTGTCGCGAATGAGCTTGTAGAGGTCGAGCCGCCATTCCTCTGGGACCTGGTTGTCAAAGACGTCGGCGAGCGATGCGCAGAACACGCGAGCGCGGACGCCAGCCTCTTGCGCTTTGCGATTCCACTTCAGCGGCTCGCGCCAATTGGCTTCGGATGTCCGGCTGCGATGGCCTTGCCATAGGTTTGCCCGACCGGCACGATAGGCCCATGACTCCGCATAGCAGTTGTCGCAAGCCGGGCTGATCTTGGTGCAGCCGACCCACGGATTGAAAGTGTGGTCGCACCACTCAATCTTGCTGTTCTCAGCCATCGGCTTGCTCCTTCGCATCGCTGTTCTTTTGGATGGGCTCTAGCCCGAGAGCTTTCCTCACATCAGCGACAGTGACGCGATCTGCCCAACTCTCCACGAGACGCTTGCTTGCGGACTCGCCAGCAGCAGCGGCAAGGTGCTCTGCGTAGCGCAGGCATAGCGATTGTGACGGGCGCTTCTTCGGCGCCAGATGCGGGCACTCGCGCGCGCATTGATTGGGTCGGCATCCCTGCCATTCCTCGTGGGCTTTAATGATCGCTGCGGCTGTCGGGGTCATGCGCGCTCCTTAATCGCGGCATCACGCGCGGCGTTCAGTTCAGCCATCATTTCATGCGAGCCGCCGGCGTCGGGATGCCGATCTCTCGCAAGGCGGCGGAACTGCGCTTCGATGATCTCGCGTGTGGCATCACGGCGGCATTGCAGGATATCCCACCACGACTTTTTGCCGGGCGCTTCGATCAGGGCGAAGCCCTGAAACATCTCAGCGACTGTAGCGACGCCGTGACGCTCGATGGCGCGGGTCGCTTCGATGTGCGCAGCAACGGCCGCGATGTTCGCCGCAACGGTCTTATAGGTATCGCAGGGCAGGCAAACGGGCTGGCCCTTCAGTTGGAAATAGACGGCGACACCAGGATCGTTCGGCGCGCGCTGGCCGGAGCGGGGAAGCCCGTCTAGGCGCGTCTCCAGATTCGTGCTCACGACAGGCAGGCGTGCTCCAATGCGATCAAGTTCATCCTGCAATCGCTTCAACGCATCGGCGACAGTGATCTCGCGCTGGCGAACCCATGATCCAGTTGCGCTGTGATGGCGCTCGCCTTTTGTGAACTTCGGAGATTTGCGGCGAGCATCAGGCGTGCGCGGACGGCTGGCAGGCCATTGTAGAGGGTAGGGGGCAACAGTCGTCATATCGGCTCTTTCACTTCAGGCGCGCTGGCTTCGAGCGCGGTGTGATACGGTTGGTAGTGCATGCACCAGTCGTTCTTGTGCATGATCGGGAACGCCCCGCGCTTATCCGGGAGCAACGATGGCGGGCCTGCGCGGCACTCACCCTCAGTCTCGCTGTCCGAGCCGAAGGCCCCATTCTGGCTGAACGCCTTGCATGTCTCGCAGCGGGCGGGGTCGATCATGGCTTGCCTGCCAGTCCGCAGTAGCCAACAAAACGGGTTAAGTCAGATTTGCTGTCTGGCTGGCGAACATAAATGCTGTCACGGTCCCCTTCAGGCCATTGCGAAAGTTCGCCGAACCAGCGCCATGCCATGCAGTCTTTTCCGATGCACAATTCCCCACCGGGGACATCACACAAGAGCTTATTGTGACAGCATAACTTGCGGGCCTCTTCATGTGTTGTGATCATGGCGACAATCCCTCAATCGCCTTTCGGCTGTCAGCCTTCAGATATTCCTTTTCCCTCGCATGCCTTTCGATGTGCCAAGCGCCGCCATCCAACGCGATCCAACGCTGGACAAGGCTGATTAAATCGGCGCGCTCTTTCGTGAGCTTTTTGATCTCCGTTATAAGGGCCGGGGCCGCGACAGCAGCCGTCGCTATCTTCGCCAGCAGATCCTTGTCGTGAGCCAGAAACACGTTGAGTTCGAATATAGGCACCGGCGATGCGTTTGAGATGTAGCCAAACGGGAACGGCACCCCATCAGGGTCTTTCTTTCCGAAACCGCCATGCGGCTCAAAAACAAGATCAGGAAGACCATTAAACTTCTCAAGATCAATCGCCATTCTGATACCTCCTCGCGATCTCGCCCGCTCCTAGCGCGCGTATGGAATCCAGTTTCGATGTCGAGCGCTCCGGCTTCGGGCGCTGGGGTATCTTGCTCGTAGGCTCTTTGACACCAGCGTCGGCCACGGCCATGCGGTCAGCGCGAGCCTTTAGTAAGCGCTCTTTCTTGGTTTTCTCTTTGTGCGGGGCGACGAGCGCGGGGCGCATGTTGCTCTCGCGATTGCCGTGAACACCTTCCGGGCAGAACTGCAGCGCGTGCTTATGTTCGATCTGCCACGGCTTGTTCCGGATCTTGATGCCGGACAAGTAACAGGCCTTGCCCCACGTCACGAAGATGCGGGCTTTGACGTGCGGGGGAGGAACGGTCTTGGCGTCTTTTCCAATCCATTCCTTGACCGCTCGCTGGCCTGTAGCCGCGATCTGCGCCTTCCATTCGGCGTGATGGCGCGCGAGGATTTCCTCGGCGACGCTGGTTGGTTGTGGTGCTTTCACCATTTCCGTTTCGCGCTCTTCTCTTTCGCCTCGGCCTTCAACAGTTCAATGTCGATGCCGGGGGCGATGGTTGTTTCGATGTAGCGGAGCGACTTGTCGATGAAGTCGCTCATCTGTTTTTCGTCGAGTTCGGTGAGGGACATAAAATTCCACTCGGGGTCTCTGCCCTTGCGAACGATCATCCCGTCCACCAGCCCGCAATGAAGTTTGCAGGCCATCTTCACGCTGCCCTCGGTCCATGTCGTTCCTTCAGGCGCGTTCTCTGCGGCGAGCCTGAAAAGCCAATGGGCGAACCTTTCCTGCTTGTTCGACGGCGGCTTGTACGCATAGGCTTCGAGTAACTGCCCCTCTTGCAATCCGGCGAGCGCCTGCCGATCCCAGCCATTGCCGGGGACCAACTGGCCGCCCTTCCAGACCAAGACAGCGAGGGGCTGCTTCTTCGCCATTAGAGCAACGCCCTCGTGCCAGCAGCGACAAATGCGCCGATCACCAGCAAAGATATTCCGACCGGGACGTCGTAATCAGTAGCCCCTTCTTGGCGACATATACCGTAGGCACCACACACGCCCAGATAGATCGCAAGCCCGTAGCCAAAGAGGCCGATGATGATGGAGCCGATCATTGTTGCTCTGCCTTTGCGCGTTCTTCGTCGATGCGCTTGCCTTCAGCAGAAAGAGCCTCGCGATCCGGCATCTTCATCGCGATGTCGACCATGCCTTCCTCTTTGCTCTTCAGCCACATCATGCACCGCTTGTAGCCAGCAGAGCGCATCTTCGCGCGAACCTGCTGCCTAAAGTCGGCGGCGAAATCTCCCTGTGCAGCAAGACCTTCGTCGATCTCCTCTGGCGACGGCGCATTGCTTTCCACCGGTGGTGGTGGAGGCATATCGCCAGGGAACGTGTCGTCATCAGAGGGCGGTGGTGGCGGGGGCGATGCTTGGTCCGCCGCTGGGGAAGTGCCGGCCCCAGCAGAAACATCGCCCCCACCTTCTGCTCCCCTCTGAGCAGCCGTGGATTTCTTCGTCGTGCGCTTCGCCTTACCGTTCTCAGCAGCGGCCTTCTCGGCTTCGCGCTTGTCCTCTTCGCGCTGAAGGGCATCGACGTGAAGCTCGTACGCTTCGAGCGCGCGCTCTTGAATGCTTCGAGGCATCATGTCCTTTTCCATGAAGGTGTTGCGGACCTTCTCAAGAGCTTCATAGTCGTTGTGCGCAGCAAGTTCCGCGACGTACGCGCCGAACTCAGCTTCCCAATCTGTCTCGTCGACCTCGGTGATAGGATCGGATGGCGAGTTGTCAGGCGGGACGGGCCCGCCATCCGATATCGCCGCAGCAGTTTGGATTTGCTGCAGCTGGGGCTCTTCAGGCGGAGGAGGGGGAGGAGGCGGCATGATCGCGCGCATCTCCGAAAACTCCGCCTTGTCTTCGATCTCGATTGCTTCTGCCATTTCAGACGAAAGCGACTGGCGCTTCACGAGCCGCCGGATCGTCGTCTTCTTGGCCATCTCGTCTTCGTCGGTCGACCAAGGCGTCGAGGATATCTTGCCAGCCTTGAAAGCCTTCCAACCGTCAGACCTGTCCCGGATTCCGTGGATCTGGTCGATCGACATCGGCTCAAAGTCGAACCCGCCATCTTTGAACTTGATCACAGCGTAGTAGCCGATGATCGGCCCACGATCTCCAAACAGCATCGGGCGATGCACGAGCTTTTCTTCGGTGCCCATTTCCGGAATGAAGGTGTCGTTTTTGCAGACTTCCCGGCAGTAGATTTTCTCGACGGAGCCGGTCTGCTTCGCCAGTTTCATCATGCCGCGATAGCCGATGCGCAGCTGCGGTTCTAGCCTCTTGGCCTTTCCGTTCCACGCTTCGATGATGTACGCCTCGCCAAGCGCGGGATCGAGCAACAGGCCTAGCGCGGCCGCCTTCGAAACCTCACGGTAGACAAGAGAGGCAGGGTAAGCGATGAGCGCCGGATTGATCATCAGGCAGTTGTGCAGATTGCGCTCGAACACAGCAGGCTTGATGTGGCCCGGCATCCCGCGAAAGATCGACTCCCGCTTTTCCGGCGGCAGTATCTCCATCACAAACTGATCGACGGTCTTCTTCTCGCGAACTGCTACCGCGTTGCTCATGCCCGCATCCCCTCTTGTTCTTCAACGTGTGTTCCTGGAATCGTCATGGTGAGACCCGCCCGCTTCGCCCATTCGGTCGCGGCTTCAATGCCGGTCGGTGACGCGATAAACGCAGCCTTCACCTTCTCGATGTCGTCGATGATGACGACCTTCTGCTTGCGTGACTTGAAGCCGCCGGCTGATGTCGGGACCGCGACAGGCGTGTCGATGATGACGGCGCCGACGGGGGCAGCCTTTCTGGCTTCAATGATCTTGCGCTCGGCTTCTCGGCGCTCATCCGCCTCACGCTTGCGACGGGCTTCCACGAATTCCTTCGCAGCGTCGATGGCCTTACCCTTGCTCAGCGCAGCATTGTCGATGATGACGCGCCACTTCGCGTCGATAGCCTTGCCAGCCTCAAGAACGGGCTTCTTCTCAATAGCGCGCGCGTCATCGGCAGACTTACGCAACTCATCGAATTCGCGAGCGTAACCAGCCGCAACCTTCTCCTGCTCATCCGTCGTCACCTTGCCGCCGATGCCTGACAGCCAAACGCGCATGCGGTCGGCGACGTCGTTCAATTGAGCAGCAAACTTCTGATCTGCGGTCAGCGGCTCTGTGGCCCCAGAGTTGTCGCCGATGACAGCGCGCTCATTCTCCGCGGCTTCGCGCCTCTGCATCATGCCGACCAAGTATTCATCCTGTTTCACTTCGACGACTTCAGCCGCCTGCACCACCTCGGCTGGCTTCGTCTCCTCGACCGCCTTCTTGCGCGATGCCTTCTTCTCCGCAGCGGCAAGCAAATCCTCGCCGATCTTTGGTGTCCAGATCGTCCCAGCATCCTGCTGCTTCTTGCTCATCCGTGTCTGATAAAGCGGCTCGAACGACCTAGCAGTGAGTGCGGCGGTATAGACTTCTTGCGACACAGGGTACATTGAGCACTTCGCATAGCTCTCCAGAATCTTGTCGCGCCCAACCTGATCTTCGGACTCAGCCTCTCTGTACCCCCACTTCTCGTACATCTTGTCGTCTTTGTAGAAGACGGCATAAGGATACCACTGGCCATCCTTGTCCTTTGGCTTGTAGTAAATGCGATAGAACCCCGCGATGGTTTCGTCATCGCGCTCTTCGGTCTTCTCGCCGTTCAGTGCTTTTTGCCACTGAATGTATCGGTTGGCTGACATTCTTCGTCCTCTGCTTCGAAACTAATCCGCTTCGTCGTCAGCCGGTGGAAACTCCACAGGCATCCGACCATGAACAGCAGCAGAGGGGCTTCAGCGATAAACTGTCTCATTTGCCGCCTTCACCAGAGAGAGAATTACTGCTGCTAATACTGCGATAATTGTCAGTGCAATCGCGACTAAAATGCCGCGGTAGGTGCTGGGGTCTTCGGTCACTTATTCAGGCCAAGGCGTTCCGATAGCTTCTGAACAGCGAACTTAATCGCGTCCTCTTTGAACTTCACGTCGACCTGCTCGGTAATGGCCTTCTGAATTTCTGACGTCTTCTTCTCGACGATAGACTTCACGGCTTTGGTGAAGGCGCTCTCATCAGAAGAAAAATTCCTGGGCTCATACTTCAGGTTTTGCGTGATCGCTTTAATGATCTCGTTTCTGAAGTTGGTAGGCTCGCCACGCTGCCCGAAGGTTGTTACCGGCGTGTATGTCGCCTCCATGATGTCCTCAACAATCGTCGGCATCTTGCCTTCGATCACTTTCGCAATCTCAGCCTGCATGACAGCCGCAAGTGCAGCATCGACCTGCTGCGTCAGCCTTTTCCGCATGTCGCCGGTTAGCTTGTCGATAATCTGACGACGTATCGCCTCTTCCATAGACTCCGTAGGGACGCCGTCTTCGTCAGTGAATATCTGTGCCAAATCGACTTGAATTTTCATTTCTTTCCCCTCTTCATCTTTGCTTTGCGTTTTATCCTGGCTTTGTGCTTCGCGCGTTCAGCTTTGGCCTTCAGAGCCTCTTCCAATTGCTTCTCAGCATTGGTCACATGATCGGGCGAGACCTCGCCGCCGATTGATCCGTCCAGCCGGTAGCGCCATGCGTGCGTCATCAGCGCCTGAAGGTACGAAGCGCCGGAGGTGTAATCGTGCAGCGCGCGCCGGATCAGATGCCGGGCGACATCAGGCAGCGCATCGAACAGCATCTTGTCGATGCCGACAGCGAGCGGGAGTTTGGCTTGGCCCGGCCCCTTGAAGCACTCGGGAAATTTCTCGACGAGCATCGCGCGGGTGCCCATCACCTTTGATCGAGCCGCCGCGATCTTGGCCTGCTTTTCAGCGTACCTCTGGGCAGAGTTCTTCTTCGCCGGCGGCTCTTTGATCTTGAGCGCCTTGCGTACGGCCTTCGCGCGCTTCACCGCAGTCGGGTTGTGCTTCAGGGAGAGCGTCGCCATCAGATCGCCCTCGCCAGCCGCAGGCCTTCGTTGATCTTGTCCGACAGCGCATCGACCTCGGCCCGCAGCGCGCTGCCATAGGCGGCATGAAATTCGGCAGGGAAGTTTTTGCAGGGAACGCCCATGCGAGCGCGCAGGACGTCCGAGGTCAGGTCGGCAAGCTCGACGTTCAGCAGCGATGCCTGATACCCGAGGTCCGGCCCGATCAGCGCCAGAGACTTCCGCACGCGATCCATCTGGCCGTCGACAAACGACCGCACGCGCGCTTCTTCGATTTCTGGTGGGGAGGGGACCATTCTCTGCTCCGGCCGGCAAATCGCCTTCGATGCAGAATGGCTACAGCATGTAGCGATATTCGTCAATACGTGATGTAGCGATTTTTGCAATGTCGCTACAGGAAGTGTTGACGCCGCCCGAATTTCAGGTAGCTATGGGGGCAAGAAAAAACCCCCGGTGATTAGCCGAGGGTCTTTCTGGAAGGGCTTGCGGCCCGGAGATATCAAGTCTCCTATGCTGATACAGCATAATATCTCCCCCCGCAAGACCCGTCCTATGCCAAAGGCTTACCGTGGTTGTGGTGGGGTCTCCCATCGAAACTGACGTCTCCCGTCGAGCCAGCCCGAGGGTCGAAAGCCGGATAGGGGCGGGGATGACATCTTGACGGCGCGGTATCCGTAAGGACCGCTGGGCGATGCGAAGGCTGGCTCCGAAGAGCACATCTCCATCACCTAGATCCCCCAACCCCTATGAGATTTTTCTCGTAGGGGGAGGGGGGTCTTTGGGCTCACTCAGGCTTCACCAAAGAGCACAAACACTAAATAAGATAGATAGTTACTACTGAATCACTGGTGTTTAGATTGAGTAGGATTACCGACGAATTCCAGAAGTTGCCCGGTCGTAACGATCGGACTCCATGCGGTGATACGCTTCCGATATCGCTCTGAGCTTGCACCGGGAAGCGCCGTCGGTCATGGCTCCGTACTCCCTGTCACACTGGCGCTGGATGCGCTCGGCGACACCGGCCGGGCTGGTGTCGGTGTTGACCGCGGCGATGATGAAGGCGACGACGGCGAGCCCTAATCCCCAGAAAAATACATGCTTCATCTCGGCACCATGTTTTTGACGCGCGCCGCCCAGATGAGCGGCTGGTCGAAGATCGGCGATTCGAACTGCGAAAGCAGGGTGTAGAGGCCGCGATCTGATCCTCTGGCGAGCTTTTTGATGAGAACTCGGCCGTCAGGCAAGCCGCAGACGCACAATTTCCCGATGAGGTCGGGCGTAACCGGGTCCCGGATGTCGTCGTAAAACACAAGCCAGTGATCGAAAAAGCTGCCGAGCGATTCGCCGCGGATTTCCACGGCAACCGTGAATTCGCTGGATCCCTCCGGTGCCTCAACCATGTCGAAAGGCCCCTGTCCGTCAGAAAACAGATGCGCCTGCGCTCCTGCGCCGACAAAACCGACCACGGGGACCATCGCTGAAGAGCGGTCGCCGTTATCCCCAAATAAAATCCACCTCGCGTCAGCGCGCTCGCCGGCCTCGTAGAATGCCTTGGCGTATTTCTCGGCGTCATCCTGGCCGATAGTGCGCGTGCCGCCCTCATGCGTCCGGTACGAGCTTTCTGCCCATCCGAAATTGAGCGCAGCTGCGCGCGCCGACCTGAACCCCGCCGCCTTCCGCACCTCCGCGAGCCGCTTCCCTTGGGCGGCCATAATCCTTGCACTCGACATGGCTACTCACTGTAGCGTAAGTTTCGCTACATGCCGTATTGACAAACAATCGCTACTAGGTGTAGCGATATGGGCATGCTTACATTTCGCGACATCATCGAAGAGTTTGGCATCAAGCGTCTCGCGGAGGCGTTTGGTGTTGCCGAGAGCCATGTCCGGACCATGAAGGCGCGGGATTCGATCCCGCCGCTGTATTGGGGCTTCCTGACCGAATTGGACCGGGAAGATGAGCGTCCTCGACTTACCTTTGGTGACATCCGGGCGATCGTCCCCGGCGCGTCTGTGGCTTCGAAAGAGGGAGCGACAGCATGATTAGCGCCAACACCGCTCCTGGGACGAAGGTCGTTTTTATCAGGCGGCCCCGCTGCATCCTTACTCGCATTGTCACGGATGAGTTCAGCGCCGGCGACGAAGTGACGATTGGAGATATATTTCCCAGCGAGGAAGTGCCGTCAGGCTACTGTGCGTTCCTAGATGAGGGCGACCGTTTTTACTGCCTGTCGCTATTGCGACGCGCCGCGCTTCCTGACTGCCTTGTCGAAGCCCAGCACTCCCAGCCTCTTATTCCCGATCACGAAAAGCAGCGCGCCAACGCTGATGCTCGTGAGCGTGAATACGTCCTCCACTTCTTTCCGTATTGAGGTCGATGGTGGGCCACGCGCTTTCTCCATATCCACTCTCCTCTGATGTTGCTGGCGAAGCGTTTGCCCGTCTCGCCGGTATTCCGAAGAATCTGTCGTCAACTCCGATGCGTGCAGTATCGGAGAGTGCAGTGAGAAAATCCCCTGTTTCATCACAGACAACTGTCTGTTCCGCAGATCGGTCTGATCTTGCGACGCGCGTGGATGCGTTCCTGCGGGCCAAGTACCCGTCGAAGACTGGCGAGCATGTGTGCGCCGACATCGGCGTTCCAGCGACAACTGTGCAGAAGTGGATGGAGCGCGGGAGCGCGCCGAACGCTTTGGCGATCGTGAAGATGATTTCCGCGTATGGCCCAGAGTTTCTTGCGGCCGTCATGGGCGATAGCGCCCCGCAGTGGTTGCGTCCGGAATACCACGTCACTCGCCGTGCTGAGATCGCGAAGCAGATGGCCGCTCTCAGCCAGGAATTGCAGTCGCTTTGACCTCGTGCGCTTCGGCGCGCGTTTTTCAATGGAGCCAGCATGCCAGCCATAGTTTCTCATCGCTGCGTCAATGGGTGCGTATTTCTGAAGAACGAAGACGACCCAATGATTTGCAAGTGCGCGGCGGAGGCGACCGGTCGGCGCCCACCGGCAAACGAGAAAGAGCAGCGCCTCGATGCGATGGCGAGCGAGGTTGACGGCTTCGAGCGCGGTCTTCTCGACGTCGCCATGCAGCGCATCAATGCCCGTGTCGGCGTGGTGGCCAGGCCATGAAATTCACGCGCATCATCGCCGTTGCCGGCGCCATCATCGCGAGTGCTGCGTTCTCTCGTGCATCATGGGATGAGCCTGCGGGCGTGTTCTTCGCCCGTGATCGCGGGCAGGAAGTGCAGGCCTATGGTGCGCTGCCGAAGCGTATATCGAAGAGCACAAGCGCAGACCGGGCATTGAACCAAAGGATCGTCGCTGAAGCGGCTCGACGGCATGGCGTGCCAGTCTCTCTCGGGCTTGCTGTGGCGAGGCAGGAAAGCGGGTTTAACCACCGTGCTCGCTCGCATCAGAACGCGCAGGGCTTGATGCAAGTCATCCCGTCAACGTGGCGGGCTGAAGGCTGCAAAGGCAGCCCGTGGGATCCGGCGGCAAACGCTGACTGCGGGATGCGCTACTTCGCGAAGTTCTACCGGCAGGGCGGGGCACACTATGCGGCGCTTCGGTATCACGGCGGCAGCAATACTCGCTATCACGGCCCAAAGACCAAGCACTATGCGCGCGTGGTGACGGCTGCGGCTGGGATGTATCGCGAGCCCCCATCATGGGCGGGAACGATTCCAACACGCCTCGCCATGCTTCGATAGGCCAGTCAGATGCGGCAAGACTGGCCATTCGGCGATCTCCCAATGTTCGGCTTCGACTTCATCATGGCAGACCCGCCGTGGCATTTCATGGCGAACTCGAAAGAGAAGCCGGGCAAAAATCCACAGGCGCACTATGCGACGATGACGATGCAGGAGATCGCCGCGCTGCCTGTGGCCGATCTCGCGAAGCCAGATTGCGTGCTGTGGCTCTGGGCGACAAACCCAATGATCAATCGCCAGATCGAGATCGCCGCGCGCTGGGGCTTTGCGTTCAAGACCGTGGGGGTCTGGGTAAAGCTGGCAAAGAACGGCGGGCTGGCGTTTGGCACCGGCTACCGGCTGCGCAATGCGAATGAGCTTTTCATCATTGCCACGAAGGGCAAGCCCGTCACGACAAAGAGCGTGCGGTCTGTGGTGCAAGGGCCGGTGCGCGCGCACTCCCAGAAGCCAGATGAGGCCTATGCGGCGGCGGAAGCGATGATGCCAGGAGCGGTGCGCTGCGATTTGTTTGCGAGGCAGTCGCGACCAGGATGGCATGGCTGGGGTTTCGAAAAACACAAGTTCGACGGGGCGGCGGCATGATCACCTACACGATAGATCGACCAATAGGCAGCGGGAGAGTCCAGAGCCTGCCGGTCAATGTTTTCTCATCTCCACCAAAGAGCGGGGACTTCGTTTGCGGTCGGCACTTCGAAGGCGGCCCAGTGATGCTGCGCAAGCTGGTGATCACGGTCACAGACGACGTGGTGCACCTCACCGACTATCCGATGAAAGCCTCTGAGGCCTTCGCGATGCGGAGTGCGGCATGATCCGGATCGCCTACGCCGCCCTTTCCAATTTCGCCCTGTGGCGTGTTGAGCGCCTTCGTGCTGCTGCGCGGCGCTGGGATCGCTGGCAACGCGCTTTGGAAAGGAAGGCCTTCCATGACTGAGGATTACCTGAAGGCGCTGCGCGAATTAATCGCCGCCCATGCAAACTGCTTCCTCGTTTCGTCAGTGGGCGACCACGGCCCGGACCAAGCGAAGGCAATGGCCATGGGCAACGTCGAGGGCGCTGCGATGTTCCTTGTCAAGCAGATCGGCCCAGAGCGGGCGAGTGAGTTCTTCTACCGTCTGGCTGATGGAATTGCGGCGCCGATGCCGCAATCACAGGAGAAGTGAAAATGGCACGACCAAAAGGATCGAAGAACAAACCGAAGGATGAAGCTCCGCCAACGCAAGAGCAGATCGATGAGGTGCTGCACACCGATGCGTTCAAGGCGCTTTTCCACAGCGTCCTGAAGAACAGGGGCCAAGCCAAAGAGTTCAACGGCATGGCCGCCAAGGCGACGCAGCAGGCGGCAGAGTTCAGCGGCTTGCCGGCGAAGATCATCACGCAAAATGCGGCGATGGAGAATTGGGATGCTGCCAAGCGGCACTCGTACATCACGGCATGCCTGAGAGCATGGAAGGCACGCGGATGGATGCCGGAACCTGATTTAGTGGACCAAGCCGAAATGGGAGCGCCGCCACCGCCGCCGCAAGAAGAAACAAACGTCGTCCGGCTGCAGCAGGGGATCAAGCAACTGGAAGGCGCTGATGCGCCGGGCACCTATCGGGTGAACTGATGAAGTTTCTCGCTCTTGATCTTGCCGCCGTAACCGGGTTCGCCGTTGGGGACTCGGGTTCGATGCCGACACGTAGCGGGTCTGTGCGGATGCGAGATCGGGGCGAGGCTTTCGATGTCGCGGTGAGGAACCTGGCGTGCTTCATCCGCGACATCATCGTGACCGAGCCGATAGGGGCGATTGTGGTCGAGGCGTTTCTTGATCCTTCGGTGCTGTCGCAAGCGAAGAGTGATGACGAAGACAGGATGCGGCGCTCGCCGGATGCGGTGATAGCTCAGATCAAAATGCACGGCTGCGTGCTGGCGATGTGCGGGCTCTACGGGCTTCGGTTTGAGAGCCACACAACACAGACAATTCGCAAGCACTTCCTCGGGGTCGCTCATGCCAATGCGGGCTCGCGCGGCAAGAAGACAGCGAAGCAAAAAGATGAAATGCGCCGCAAGACAAAAGAGATGGTTATGCAGCGCGCGAAGCTGCTCGGCTACATGCCGAAGGATAAGAACGACGACAATTTCGCGGATGCGTGCGCGATCTACGATTTTGCGAGCGCGGTGCTGTTCAGGAAGCCTGTGAAGGAAGCCTTTGCAATGTTCGGGGGTGCATGATGGCATGGACTGAGAAGCAGAAAGAGTACGTGGCCGCGGCGTGGAAGGCGGGCGATTCAGCATCAGAGATTGCTGGCGCACTTGGGCCAGAGTTTACGCGCGGAATGGTCATCGGTGTGGTGCATCGCATGGGCCTAAGCGGTCGCCAGCGTGTGCAGCGGATGATGTCGCTACGCAACCCACCGAAGCCAAAGCGCGATGATGCTGCTCCTCGACGGGCGCCAACTCCCATTGAGACGTTCTTCCCGGCGATGAAAGAAGAGCCTCAAGGCGGCGTGCCTTTCCTAGATGTGCGCGACGGCCAATGCCGATGGCCTGTAGGTGGCCGGTCTCTGGATGAGTTTCGGTTCTGCGGCGAGAAATCAGAAGTCGGCAGCTATTGCCGCGAGCATCACAACCGGTCTCGTGGTCGCGGCACAATTGGTGAGCAAAAGGCTCTTGAAGGCATGAGGGTGTGACCAATGAAAATCAGCGTCCAAGAGGCGCGGGCCATGCGCGCCAGAGGCTTCAGCTACAGGCAGATCGCGGAGCGCGCCGGTGTCACTTATGTCCGCGTCTGGCAGGCTCTCAATCCAGAGCGTGTGCTGAAGTGGGAAAACCCATGGCATGAGCAAAATGCCGAGCGCATCAGGCAGCAGTCGATTGAGCGTTCGAGACGGTGGCGTGAAAGAAAAGCGAGCAGCAGAAATCAGGCCGGGGCGCAATGACCGTTGAACCAAGAGACCACTACGACGAAGTTCTGGATCTCCCACGATCGATCGAAAGCGAGATCGGCTTGCTCGGCGGCGTGATGGGGAACAACACGCTGTTCGAATCCGTGGCGCGAGTGGTGAAGGCGGAGCATTTCTTCGACCCGTTTCATCGCCGGGTGTTTGAGTGCATGACGCGGCTCGCCGATGCTTCCCGGATGATAACGCCGCATGGGCTGGTGGTGTTCCTCGGAGATTATGAGGTCGGTGAGGGCGTCACTGTTGCGGGGCTGCTGGCCAAGATGGCGGCGGAGGGCTTCGTCACCAAGGCGCATGTCATGGACGCCGCGCGCACGATCAAAGAATTGCACGATCGCCGCAGGCTGATCGACACAGCAAACCAGTTGAAGGCCGTCGCCTATGACGCGCCGATAGAAGCCCGCCCATCCCAGATTGCCGCGCAGGTCATTGAAGACCTCGACGCCATTGTTCAAGCGGCAGACACTACCAACTACCGGATGAGCGTTGGGGCGGCCCTGCAATCAACCATCGACGCGGTGCAGGCTCATCGTGACGGGAAAGAGGTTGCTGGTACGACGACGGGCTTTGCTGCGCTCGACAATAAGCTGGGGCCGATGCGGCCGGGTGATCTGGTGATCTTGGCTGGACGCCCAGGCATGGGGAAGGCGCAGCCGCTGCACTCAAAGATTCGTGTCCCCGGCGGCTGGAAAACGATGGCTAGTATTAATATTGGCGATCAAATCTCATCGGCGGATGGTGAGGCATCATGCGTGACAGGGGTGTTCCCACAAGGGCAAAAAGAGGTGTTCCTTGTTACCTTATCTGATGGCAGGACAGCGGAAGCATGCGCCGATCATTTATGGGAAGTGGTGTATAGGGATTGGGACGCGCCACGGGTCCTTAGCACCGCGAAAATAGCTGTCATGTTGCAGCGCGCTCGCTATCAACGCAGACTTTCTATTCGGATGATTAACGGCGATTTGGCTGATCACGGCGTCGAGATGCCGGTTGACGCTTGGTTGCTTGGTGCGCTGATTGGAAACGGCACATTCACATGCAGCCCAGTCAGGTTTTCAACAGCGGACGAATTCACGTTAGAAAAAGTGAGATCTTTGGTGCCGGAGGCGGTGAAAGTAAAGCCTGGTGGGGAGTTCTGCTATCGACTTGTAACTCCGATGGGTCAGGACAATCCGTTACTAACGGCGATAAGGTCGCTCGGTCTCTATGGAAAGAGGTCGCCTGAGAAGTTCATCCCGGACCAATACAAAGTAGCTGCGCGGCAGGTCAGGCTCGCCCTTCTGCAAGGGCTTATGGATACCGATGGGTGGGCGGAGAAGAATGGGACAGTATGTTACGCGACAGCATCCCCACAACTCTGCGCAGACATCGTGGAATTGGCCAGGTCACTCGGTTATTGGGCCAAATCTACCGTAGGGCCGGCCTATGTCTTTTGTGGCGGCGAGCGTCATCAGAAGCACGATAGTTACAGAGTGACGCTTACAGGACGCGGTATTGAAGAGGTATTCTCATTGCCGAGAAAAAAAGACCGTGTGGCGTCTAGGTCGTGGTTTCGCGCCCTCACTATTCAAAGCGTTAAGTCGGTAGGTGTTTATGAGTGCCAGTGCATTTCGGTGAGCCACCCCTCAAAAACATATGTGACCGACAATTATGTCGTGACTCACAATACGGCGACCGTTCTTGAGATTGCCTACAATTGTGCGCTTCGTGATGAAGTTGTCCCGTTTTTCTCACTCGAAATGTCGGCTGAGGACTCTGCAAACAGAATAGCCTCAAGTTGGATGCTACGGAATAATCGGCCTGCAATACCTTACAAGATAATCTCTGACCCAAAATCGCTAAGCGACGCTCAGTTCGAGCAAGTCATAGAGGCCAAGCATGCTCTTGCGCATCTCAGGATCGAAATAGATGCCCAACCTGCGCTAAGTCTTACGCAAATAAGCGCGAGAGCAAGGCGATTTAAGCAGCGCGCGGACGCTCACGGGCTCCGCATCGGTGCGATGGTTATCGATCACCTTGGCATCATGTCTCCGCCCCGCGGCGCTCCCAGCAGGGAGCGAGAGGTTGCGATGCTGTCTGGTGGCTTGAAGCAGTTAGCAAAAGAACTAAGTGTTCCGCTGATTGTGCTCTGTCAGTTAAGCAGAAAAATTGAAGAGCGTAAGATCGAAGATCGCCGCCCAAGAATGGAAGATCTGAGGGAATCGGGAGCGATCGAGCAAGACGCGGACATCGTGCTTGGGGTTTATCGCGAGGCCTACTACCTCGCGCAATTGCCGAACCCGTCTGATACGGAAAGCGCGCGTCTGAACAGCGTCCGCAATGATCTGGAGATTGGCATTATGAAAAACCGCAGGGGCTCAGGCGGCCGGGCTCGGCTGCGCTGCTACATCGCGTCAAACCGGATCATGGATGCTGCGGAAGACACACAGGATGCGTTTGCACTGGATAGGGAGGACGCGCTGATATGAGCGGCACCTATTTCCGATACGTGAAGCTGCATGAAGCGGGGGCCTTCAGCAGCGGCCATCACGGGCTGTTCTGCACAGTCTGGGCCAGTGGTTTCATCCTTCGCAAAATGGACGTGCCTCACGGCGAGTGGTCGGCACATGGAGAGTTTATCTGCACGAGGTCAGCATGAGACGGGAAATACTTGCGGATGGAGTGGAGCTTTTCATGGGCGACATGCTCGAAGTCCTGCCAACGCTTGGCGAGTTCGATGCCTGCGTGACAGACCCGCCCTATGGGATTGGGGAAAACCACAAAAAAGTAGCGTCACGCCAGAACGCGGCTGCAGTTGTTGATTACGGTGAATTCGATTGGGATAGCGAGCCAGCTTCTCCAGAACAAATCAGTTTAATGCGCAAGTCATCGCGCGTGCAGATCATCTTCGGAGGGAACTTCTTTGAATTGCCTCCCACGCCATGCTGGCTTGTCTGGGATAAACAGAACACCGGCGACTTTGCTGACTGTGAACTAGCGTGGACCAATCTGCCAAAGGCCGTCCGCCGCATTTACTGGCGCTGGAACGGAATGATCCGCAAAGGCAATGATGTTCGGGAACATCCCACGCAAAAGCCGGAGGGGGTCATGGAATGGTGTATTGATCAACTTCCATCAGACGCCCGATCAATCGTTGACCCTTTTATGGGGTCTGGAACGACTGGCGTAGCAGCCGTCAGAAAGGGCAAGCGGTTCATAGGTATCGAAAAACGGGAGGATTATTTTGCAATTGCGGTTCGTCGCATAGAAGACGCACTAAAGCGGCCAGACCTGTTCATTCCTGCGCCACCGCCAAAGGCAAAGCAAGACGCGACGCTGGGGCTTTTGTTCGATGGTACGAACCCAAAGGAGGCGCGCTGATATGAAACTGAACGACGCGCGCCTTCAGGTCATCGCGATAGAGCGCCAGTGCAATCCTCTGGTGGTGTCGGCGATTGCAGGCATGATTCAGGACGGCATTTCCGTGGAAGAGGGGGCAAGTTTTTGCAGGAAATGCCCGGAGGCGATGCGCTCGATCTGGACGGAAGTGGCGGACTTGATCCGGGTCGATAAGGACCGGCGGGCTGGTGCGAAGGTGAAGCGCAACCCCACGGCGAAAGTGAAGATGCCTTCGGATTGGGAGCCATCGGAAGCCAACCGTGAGTACGCGAAGGCTCTCGGCATGGATGACGTCCAGATCACGAATGAGGGGCTGCATTTCCGGGCGTATTGGAAAGAGCGCGGCGACGCTCGCAACTGGTCGCTCACATGGCAGAACTGGATCCGCCGTAACGTCGAGCGCGTGAAAGCGAACATGCCGCCAGCGCCTCCCTCTGCGGCTCCTGACGCCATCACGCTCGACCAATGGCGTACCGCCTATTCCAACTTCAACAATTTCGGGAACTGGCCTGCGAGCTACGGCCCAGAGCCCGGAGAGCCCGGCTGCAAGATGCCGCCTGAAGCCATGAAGCCGAAGGTGAAGTGACATGAGCGCATGGGAAGCCGCTGGCAAATCGGATGAGTGGTTCACACCGCGTTACATCTTTGACGCCATGATGCCTGTCGAGTTCGATCTTGATGTTGCCGCTCCAATGGACGGGCCCCGCCATGTGCCTACGCGCTTCTGGCGCTATACGAATTCACTGGAGGAGTTCTGGGCAGGATTCGTGTGGATGAACCCGCCATACGGGGCGCGCAACGGGCTGGCTCCATGGTTGGACAAGTTTATCGCCCACGGCAACGGCATCTGCCTTGTCCCTGATCGCACCTCGGCCCCATGGTTTCAGGCGGCAGCGCCAAAGATGGAGGCCGCGCTGTTCGTATCGCCAAAGATCCAATTCGAACGGCCTGACGGAACGCTCGGGAAAAGCCCCGGCACAGGGAGCGTGCTCTTCGCCATTGGGCGTAAGGGCTGTGAGGCTCTGGAGCGAGCTAAAGGCCTCGGCTGGTATGTGAGGTGCCGCTGATGAAGCGCGGCACCATCCGCAAGCTGATCGCGACACGGGCAGGGCTTCGCACCATTGCTGTGGAGAAGCGCCAGATCGAGCCGCGCTGCCCTATTAAAGCGCCGGCGCCTGAAGCATCGGTGGTTGCGATACGGCCGATTGCTGCGGAGGTGGCCTATGCGCTGCGGAACCAAATCCGATTTCCTCGAGCATGGTGGGAGATGTGAATGGCCCGCCAACGGTACTACCTCACCCGCGCGCACGAGATCAGGATTGCCTATCTCGCCGGCGCGGGCTGCACCCTCGACGAGATCATCGACGACGTGGAGATCCCCGACCGGGGGCTCATCATCGGGTTTCTCAATCAGACTTCCACAGAATTGCGGACGGGCTCGGCGGGGAAGCGTACATTGCCGGTTCAGATTTCCGCGGATGCCTGCAAGGCGTACAAGAAGGCGGCGGTGAAGCGTGACATCGTTGGCGCCGACAAGGTTCGAAAGCTGGCGCAGAGGGCGATGGAGGCGATGGGGTCAAATCTACCCCTTCTGGACTCGGTGCTGAACGATGGGATCAAGACGGAGTAGGGGCCGATGATATTTACACACGCCAGATTGTTCGACGCCGATGGGCTGACGCTCACAGATGAGGCAGAGGTCCATGAAAATGAGCCTATTGAATTGCAAGTTATCCGGTCTGGCGTCGCTGCGTCTATCGGCTTCAAAAGAGAAGACGGGGTTTGGCAAAAAGAAGCGATGAGGTTTGACCCGCCTTTGGTGGTGCAACAGGGCTCGCCTTTCGTGCTCACACTATCTCCGATCACTCAGCACTGAGGGTGTCATGCGCAGCGAACCCGGCCAGACCATCACCGGCGACGACATCCTGAACGCCACGGCTCCCATTGCTCTGGAGATGCCGGAACATTGGACCGGGGAATGGGTCTGTGAACGCATGATCCAAGCCTTCGAGACGCTGCGCAAAATTGCTCCGAGGGGTGGCCCGAAAGAGTTCGGCACGATCTGGGCGGAATATGCGCTGGACTACAAGGAAGTCCGGCTGCGGCGGCGCGCCGAGGATGGCGAGGTCGCCAAGATGGAGGAGGCGCTGGCCTGGCCCGCGCGCTATCTCAACGGCGAGGCATTGGGCCGGAGGCTCATGCGGGATGCTGTAGGATTCTGGGCGTATCATCAGGCCATGGATCACGACATCGAGCCATTGATCCGGGAGAGGCATCAGGCGGCATGGGTGAGGGCGCAGAAGATCGCGGCGGATGCGAACCGGATCGTTGCCGAGAAACGGGCAGAGGCGGCCGATAGGGCCGGGAAGTGGTTTATGGAGCAACTGCGCAAGCGCGAAGTGAACTGGTCGCCCAGCGAGCGCCCTGAGAAGATGGCGGCGCTGGAGCATCAGAAGGAGCTACGGCTCGACCGGGAGCTTGCGAAGATGGTAGATGTTAAGCCGAAAGCATCCGATGGCGCTAACGGGCTCTGCATATCGACGCGAGCCCTCCGGGACTTCCGGAGAGTTGGCTACGAGATCATAGCGGCTGGCCTGCGGCGGGATCAGGTGACGGTGCGCTGACGTCGATCTTGCCCTCCAGCGCCCGCCTAATCACGGCAGCGGCAGCCTTCGCGGCTTCCATGTTCGCCTCTGGTACGTCCAGCATTTCCTCGGAGAATTCGGGCAGGTCGAGCATCGCCGCTGTCATCGCCAGCCGGTCCACGCGCGACACTGAGACCGCGCCGCGGTTCCTAGTCCTGAGATAATCCGGCGGGACTCCCATGCGCTCTGCGGCCTTTGCCAGCCCTCTGCGGCTGTAGCCGAGGACTCGTGCGAATGCCTCAATGATGGTTGTGGGCTTCTGCCATTTGGTCATCGTGCGTCCATAAGCTCTTCAGTGATTGTTGGATTCTCTCGCCAGTCTTCGGGCAATGGAAGCTGGTGATCCCCACAAAATTTGGCCAAGGCAAAGCAGGGTACAACATGCTTTCGTGGCCCTTTTTTCTCTTCAGTGGCCCCGTTGAACAGAAGCACTTTCACGCGCCACACCCGAGGGCTTTCGCGCGTTAATAATCCGTCCACGATAGTTCTGGGCACTGCCGCCCTCATAAATGCTACAGCCATAACAGGGATCTCCTATGCCGATTTGAGATAGTGGATGATTAACCGATACTCGCCGCGCTCTGCGGCGAAAGTGAAGCGGCGCTTGTCCGGGGTGAACGTGATCCGCTTGTGACGCAGCCGGGCCATGCGTTCCTGAATTCCAGGCTTCAGCAAGATCGCCGCATCGTATTGCCGCGAAGATGTAGTCCAGCCATCGGGCAGGGGTTCTGGCTCCGGTATAGGAGGCGGTGCGGCATTGCGCCGGAATAGGGAGCGCAGCCAGCTCATTTGGGAGCCGGGATGGTGCGGAAGGCTTCGAGCCTGTCGATGGCCCATGCCTCGCGGTGGATGCGGTCATCTGCCTTGCCTTCGTGCTCCAGCCATTTGGCGTAGAGATCGGGCACCAGCTCCACAATCGGCACCTCCAGCCCCTCCGCACCAAAGAACGATTGCGCCACGGCTAGAGCCATCCGGTGCACCGAATTGAACCGCAGGCGGGCATGGAGCTCGGGCTCGTACTTCGCGAAGTCCGCATCGTTCATAAACCCGACAAGCACATCCCACGGCCTGGTTTCGAGCGCGTCGAGAAAGCTGTTAAAGAACGTCTCGACCTCGCGCAGCATGGTCATATCCCGCTCGAACACGTTGGTCGATTTGGCGCGCTCGCGCGGGCCATAGGTCTTGGGAGCGTACCCGAGAAGGCTGGCGGCCTCCTCGAAGCTCATCCCGATGCGCAAGCGGATTGCGCGCAGGTTCGCCGGGGTCATTGTACATCCTCGCGCTCGCGCTTCGCCGCTCTAAGCCATGAGCGGGCATCCTGGGCATAGGAGCGTCCCCAGCCTTCCTGATAGCGCCGGCGGGCATGAGCGGCATAGGTCAGGCAGGTTGTGCCTCCCCTGCCATTGTAGACGGCCAAGGGCACGCCTTTGAAGTCGGAGTAAATATAGCGCCAGCCATCGCCGGCCATGAGCGTGCAGCCCACATTGCCGCGCATATCGCGCCGGGCTTTTCGCAATGTGTGGGAGACGGTGCGCCATTCGGCTTGGGATTTGGGGAGGTCACAAATTTTTGGCATGGTTCATCCTTTCCGTTCTGTCTGATGGTTCAGGCTAATTGCTTCGCGGGGTCTATTGGCCCGCAGATGGTGGCGCGCGAATCGGGTGCATGCAAGGGGCTCCTACAGTGCGAGGGCGGCCTGCGGAGAGACTGGCATTGGCTTGCCAAGCGCGGCGTATATCTCCAGCCTGTGGCGTTCCCAGACCTTTACGAGCGATTTGGGCATACCGTCATCTGGCTTGTGGTCGTCATAGGTTGGCCATTCCTTCGATGATCTCCACTCGCTGTCGCCAGCGCGGCGAAACTCCCATGCTGTGCATAGCGCGGTAGCTTCCGGGTAAAGGCTTGTCGCCAGCATACGGAACGGGCGAACACAACAGCGCCATTCGTGCTTGCCTACGGTCGCGGGAGGCGTGGCGTAAACGTCTGTCATGGCGCGCTCCCCCTCAATCCCACTTTGACGCTTGAACGGCTGCGCTGATCGCTGCGGGCTCGCTGTCGAATTCGCCGGGAACCTGGCCGCCCTCGCTGTCGAGAGCGCCCCATTTGTGAGGCTTGCCCTCTATTGGGTATGCGGTGACTTCGTGCCGCCGGTCTGCCTCATCGTCGCATCGCTGCGATGTAAGGCGGTCAATGATGAATTCCTCGCTGACGTCTAGCGTCTCATCGTCTGCGAGGTTGGCGTCCCCGTTCTCAAGGAGCGCCATTGCGTGCGCTGGGTTGTCTGCCTCCACTGAATACCGGAGGCGCGCGCGAGTGATCTGGATGATGTCATAGACTGGCATGGGTGTGTTCCTTTCCTGTGAGATTGATCTGAGGGGCTCAGGCTGCGATAGCGAAGGGCACGCGAGCCGGCTTCACCATGATGCACGGATGCGGCATTGCTTCGACGGAGGGGCTGGCCAGCGCCGACGCCATGAGCTTGCGCGCGAGGTCGGATGCAGGCTTGCGCGGGGCAGGCATTGCTTCGGGCATGGGGGCAGGCTCATCGGGCATTGCCTCCGGGATAGGTGGCCACACGTATTCGAGAATTTCCTGCATGTTCTTATGGATCAGCCCGGAGAGCACGGCGCAATCCGATTCCATAAGCCATTTCAGGCGCGCGTCACTGGCGCGCGCAATCGTCAGCATATAGCCTTGGCCGGGTGCGCGGTCATATTCGGCGATATATTCGCCCGTTTTGCCTAGAATGTTCATTGCCGCGTTCCCTGCAGTTTTGGACCATAGGCACGGGCGAATGATCGCCCGCGCACACTGAACGCCACACGGAATAGGGCAGGGATTCCCCCAAAGTGATTGACCGCTTCCCCTGCCCATTGCTGGCCTATCTGATGGCAGTAAACAGCGCCAATGGCTTCCCCATGGGAGAGAATACCAGCGGCCCTACAGGCCCGCACAATGCGAGGGAATCGCGCCGCGATATCGTCAAGCGGCATGGGATATTTGTTCGGTTTCATGGTCGCGCCTCAAAACTTGATTAAGAGAGAAGGGGAAACAAGATATGTTTCTTGTGTGCCCACAACGCGAATTTTCGCGCGGCGAATATCGAATCCCCTTTCGACATATTCCAAGAAATAGACCGCGACTCCGCGAATCTCTTTCTTGCTGGCATTGTGGGCAATGCGATACATTTTCGAGCGTTCTAGCGTTTCCATGGTCGCGCCTCACATATCCAAGAAAGAGCGCTTTGCGGATATCCGCAATTTCCGCTTGTGCCTGCGATCACGGTTTGCCAGTTCGCGCACAATACGTAACGCCAAGCGGCGCGGCGCGGTTTCGATATCAACTGAATCGTATTTCATGGGATTGCCTTTCTGTGACGTCCGATAGTTCGGACAAGGGGATTCCCCCATGGTGCGCACGGCTCGCATGCGCACGGTGCGGGAATCGCGGGTTAGGCAGCAAGCCGGATATAAGGCAGGGTTTCCGCGCGGCGCTTCAATACCGCCCTTGCGCCGCTGCAGGCTTGGCGCACCATATCGCTGAAATATGATCCGCAACCATCATGCGCCTTGATCCCGATATGGTCGCGGAAATCTGCAGGGTTTTCATAGATTGAGCCGCCAAGATAATCAGCCGCAATCTCTTCACCGTCGAAATAGACAACCATTTTTGAGACGAAACATTGCCATTCGCCGGAGTTGACCTTTTCGGCGGTTTCGCCGGTTTCATCGAAAGAGAAGTCGCCGTCATAGTCCGGCTCAATCTGCCATTCGATGCAAAACCGCTTTGTGCGGAACGTCCACAAGGTTTCCATGATGCAAGCCTTTCTGTTTCGCCTGAACGTTCAGGCAGGAAGTCTAGCCTTCCATGCTGCCAACGGCTCGCATTGGCAGAGAGCAAGGTTAGATTTCAGCGTCGATTATGGCGTCAAGTATTTCCTGCCAATTGTCGCTTTCGCAAATGGCAGGATGACTGCCCTCAAAATAGTGAACGGAAAAGCGAGGGGTTTCTGGAAACTCGCGTTTCGCCGGATCTGCATAGTTCACATAGAGCAGGAAAACCCCCTTAGAGAAGCTAGGGCATGCATCATTGCGAAACGATACATCCTGCCAGCCTGCAGGAATCGCAGGCATATCGGATGCAGGGAAATCAGGGAATTCGGTTTGATAGGGCATGGCTTGTGCCTTTCGTGGCAAGGTTAGAACGGTCCCGCAATAAACCAAATTACGAGCGGGCTGTTTAGGAGGAGAGAGGAAAGGAGGAAACGCATTAGAGCCCCCTTATTCGTCACATTCGCCGCAAAGGATATTAAAAACCTTTTCTGCAAAGGTTCCTTCGTAAGCCTGATCCTCAATGGTGTGAGAAAGAGCAACGCTAAAGCGATGGCCAAGAACGAATTCTGCAACCTGCTTAGGAGTCGCGCCGTTCTTCATGACGGCAACCAGTTCAGCAAATGCGGGGGCAAGTTGTTCGCGGGTCATGGTCTGCTCTTTCTGTTTTCGCCGATTGTTCGGCGTGAATCTCTTTTCTCATATCCAATTTATCGCGTCAATATATATTTGTAAAAATACCAAAATAAAATTATTCCGTAACTAAATTCCAGTTATTATTCTATTTCAGATTGTAGTTGCGTTGGGCGCGTGAACGCATAGGTTGCAATTCAGGATGGCGATTCGTGGCCTTGCCCTATCTCCTCTCCTCTCCTCTCTTCTCCTCTCCTCCTCGAATGGTGTGCACCATGCGAGCCCAGCGCAAGGGGAAGCCTGGCCAGCATGCCCAGCCCCTCGCACCATACGCAAAGCCCCCAGCAATAGGGCAGAGCGGCGCAAGCTGGCCTATGCCCAACGCAAGGCAGCGCACTAGCCCAGCCCATAGGGCAGGCCAGCATACCAACGCATGCCAGCAGGCAGGCAAGGCCAGTCACAGGCCAAGGCAGCAGGCAGCGCACTAGAAGGCCAGTCACCATGCGAGGCAGCAGGCAGGCAGCATTCGCCCTCGCCGTCGTCGAGTATGGGCAGCACTAGCAAGCCAAGTTGACGCCCTCGACGCCCTCGACATGCTCGACAACAACAAAAACAGCCAAAAAACCTCGAAAACAGCCAAAAACAGGCCGAAACGCCCTCGACAAGGGGGGGGGGGGGGGTAAAAGTGTGCCAGGAGGGGGGCCGCGAC
>Ga0315904_10000522_pt1 | contig 61117 bp, 56 predicted proteins | sample LakEriMetagenome_6_FD_203529 | JGI IMG/M metagenome (GOLD analysis project Ga0315904, IMG submission 203529) | Freshwater fungal communities from buoy surface, Lake Erie, Ohio, United States - Buoy 12 MA120 | ecosystem: Environmental > Aquatic > Freshwater > Lake | place: USA: Lake Erie, Ohio...
CGGCGGGGTGGTGGTGGGACGAGACTTCGGCGATGAGAAGGCCGCCTTCAGCGAGGCGGGGTGCGAGCAGGCCGGAGGAGAGGAGGGCGGTGAGGTGGTCCTTGTCGCCGTAGTGTTTCCAATAGGGAGGATCGGCGAAGATGAGGTCGTAGCTCGCGGCATCGCGGCGTAGGAAGGAGGAGGCTTCGGATTTCACGACGCGTCCGCCGTCGAGGCGGGTTTTGGCGAGGTTCTCGGTGATGGCGGCGGCGGCCTGCCGGTGTTCGTCCACAAACACGCAGGAAGCCGCGCCGCGGCTGAGCGCTTCGAGGCCGATGGCACCGGAACCGGCGAAGAGGTCGAGCACGCGCGCGTCCTCGACCTTGGAGGCGAGCATGGAGAACACGGCTTGGCGGACGAAGTCGGTGGTGGGACGGGCCACGGCGGGAGGCACCTTGATCGCGACGCGTCCGGCTTTTCCGGCGATGATTCTCATGGCGGGCTCAAGGTTGCAGGGTGAGCACCGGCCCGTCGAGACCGGGGCGGATGAAAATCCGGCGGATGTCGCCGAAGGCTTCGATGTCCAGGGCGGCGCGCTGCGGTGTGGCCAGCGCGGTCTGCGCGGGGCGGGGGATTTTTGGAAACAGTCGCGCCGAGATCGCATCGAGCGCTAAGGGCGGAGCGACCACGCGCAGCACGGCGGCGAGGCGTCCGTCCGCCAGCAGCGCGCCGTTTCCTAACAGCGAGAGGTCGTCGCCAATGAGACGCGCGTCCGGGCAGGACAGCGCACCGCCGCGCAGCAGGACCACGCAGTGGCCGCGGTCGAAGGCGGCGTCGTGCCCGGCGAGGCGGGCTTGCGGCCGCGTCGAGGCGGCGGCGAACTCGCCCTGCCACGATCCGGGTGCAAACAGGAATCCTCGGAAACGCGCGCTGGCGTTCACCGTGGCCGCCTTGACGTGCTGGTCGCCGGGCAGCGGAATCTCCGGCAATACTTGCTCCGGCAGCGCGACTTCCGCCTGCAAGGGCAGGCCGGGAACCAGCGCGACAGTGCCTTGGGCCTTGCAACGGTTCCCGCCGATGGCGATGTCCGGCGCGGTGGCTGTTAGAAACGGCGGGTTCCAGGCGAGTTCGCTCCGGGTTTCTGTTAGAAGGATTTGTCCGACGGCGGAAACCTGGCCGACGCGCAGCGCGGAAGTGGCCGGTGCGCCGGCGATCGGAATCGAGCCGCCCAGACCGGTGACAGTGATGACGTCGGTGCGACGAGCGGCGGAAACGAGGCGAAACGAGGCGTTTTGCACGTGAATCCACGCGGTGCGGCCGGCCTGGACTGGTGCTGGTGGCGGTGCCGGAGTTTGCGGTGCGGTTGAAACCGGAGGGGCTTGTGGGACGGTATCCGCCGCAGCGACGGGTGGTGGTGGCGGCGCAGGAGCTGCGGGTGGTGGAGCACCGGGCCGCGGCTTCGCGATTTCCGCGAGCAGTTCCAACGAAAGGGTGACGGCGGGAGAATCGACATGGATGGCATGGATCTCGAGGCGCCCCCTGATCCAGGATTTCCAGACGGGGCTGAGTTTGACGGACTTCGTCTCTAACAACGGATCGCTGACGCTGGCGCGGAGCGGTGCCGGCTGAAGCAGTCGCAAGCCGCGGATCTCGATGCCGTTCCATGGAGTGATGGAAGTTCCGCCGACGCGGCATTCCAGTCCGGTGCGGCGCTGGACCTGTTTCGCGATCAGGCGGCAGCCGGGGCCGCTGGCGAGGAAGAGATTCAGCGCGAGCGGCGCGCCTAACAGAACAAGCGCGGCGGCCAGTGCGATCCAACGAAGCGGATGATGCCTGCGTTTTCCTGACGGAACCGCCGGGTCCATGGGATCACCGTTTGGCCGGTTTCGCCGGAGCGGCCGCAGGTTTCGCCGGGGGCTTGGCGGCACCGGCCTTGCCCAGCGGAAAACGTACGACGAGACTCTTGTCCAGCAGCCGGGTGCCTTCGGACGAGAGGTCCTGCACGCGGTAAACGATCAGCCCGTACTGGTTGTCGGCAAAGCGGCCGACGGCGAAGTTTTCCTTGGTTTTCCCAAGGCTGGTTTCCTCCTCGAACTTCCACTCGTGACCGGTCCATTCGCCGAGGATGCTCGCGGGGTCCGCCTTGATGTCATCGATGCGTTTGAGCTCGCCGTTGGGAGACCGGAAGGTGTCGGCAGTGGCGTCATAGCGCAAGGTGGTGACGGTGCTGGCGCCGCCGGTGCCGGTGAGCGACCAGGTGCCGGTGGAGTTTTTCCGCAGCACGAGCATGACTTCCTCCATCGGCTTGAAGGCGCGCTTGTTCCAGAGCGCGAGGTATTCGCTGTATTCCTCCTTGGTGAGTCCGAGGCGGTCGTCGTAGGGCAGGGGGATGCCGGGTTTCGTCTGCTTCGAATACTCGCGGAACCACTTGGTGTCTTTGCGCGCCGCCTGCTCGACCTTGGCAACGTATTTGTCGATCTCCTTGGGCGGCAGCACCATGCCCACCTGGCCTTTCACGACCACGTCCTGTTGGAAAAGGCCATCAAAGACCTTGGGGACCTCGGCGGCATGGGAAATGGCGACCAGCGAGGCGGCGGCGAGCGTGACGGGGAATTTCATGGATGGCGGCCGGAAGGCTGGCGCGGGGCGGATGGGAAAACAAGCGGCGATTCGGGCTTCGGGAACCACGTCAGTTCTTGGCGGGAGCCGGCTGGTCCTTTTTCTTCTGTTGCTGTTTCGCGCGACGGGCCTCGGCGCGTTCCTTGGCGACCTTCTCGGCTTCGGCTTGAAGCGGTGCCCATGCGGCCTCGGCTTTTGCGATTTGTTCCGGGTTCAAACCGAAGGCCTTGAGCACGCCCACGGCCATGAGTTGGTTGCCCTTGGCATTCATGTGAACGCCGTCGCTGGTATAGACATTGGTGCCCGGCTGGTTGGCGGCCTTGATGGCTTCCTGAAACATCGCGTTGAGATCGGCCAGCGGTATTTGTTTTTCCTTGGCCAGCCCGCGCAGGAACTCGTTGAAGGGGGCCAGCTTCTTGTTGAGGTCGTTGTCGAGATCCTCCTTGATGACGGTTGCGGTTAAAATCACCGGGCGCACACCGGCGGCGGTCGCGCGGTCAATGATCTCAGTGATGTTCTTCTTGTAGGTGCCGCGTTGGGCGACGTTGGCGTCGTAGGTGCCGTTGGCGGCCATGGCCTCATCAAGCGGTACACCCCGCGCGTGGTGCCACACGTCGTTGACGCCGCAGCTCAGGGTCATCCATTGCGGTTTCTTCGAGAGCACATCCTTTTCGAGCCGGGCGAGCATTTGGTCGGACTTGTGGCCGCTGATGCCGGCGGGCACGGCTTCGGCTTCGACGCCATTCGCCTTGAGCCCCTCCATCACGAGGCGCACGTAGCCGGATGGCTGGCTCCAGCCGCCCTGGGTGATCGAATCGCCGAGAAAGGCGATCTTTTCGCCGGATTTCACGAGAATCTCCGCAGCGGCCCATGGGGAGCTGAAAACGGCGGTGGCAAACAAAGTGGAGAGGATGGTTTTCATAGTCGAGTGCGCTGGTTTACGTTTCGGGCGAGGGGTGGATTTCATCTTTCGCCGGACAACGGTCCGAAGGGCGCTCCGCGTGCACATCCGCACATGCCATCAGTGAGCTTGGAGCGCATCGATGAGGTAACGGAGTTCCCCGGCGATTTCGTCCTCAGTGTCCACGGTTTCGGCGATTTCCCGGCGGATCGCCTCGCCGAACTTCTGTCGCAGGCGGTGCACGGCGACCTTCACCGCCCCGGCGCTCATTCCCAGCTCGGCGGCGGCATCAGCCTGCGAGAGCCCCTCGACATCGCCGATCAGCCACGGCTTGAGCAGTTCGAACTGCTTGTCTTTCCCCGACTGATTGAAGGATTCGCGCGCGGCATCCAGCCCACGCTCCATCACCGCCAGCGCCCAATGCCGGTCGAAATAGGCGTCGCTTGCCCCGGCACCCGGATCGGCGATGGAGAGCCCGGGGGAGGTTTCGCCGCCGCCGGAATCGATCGATTCGATGACCACATCTCCGCCGCGCTTCAGCCGTCCCTCGGCGCGGCGTTGGTCGGAGAGGAAATGCTTGAGCGCGCCTAACAGGTAGGAACGGAAGCGGCCTTTCCCCGGATCTGCCTTTTCCAAAGTGTTCCCCGCGAGGAGCCGTGAGAAGAACTCCTGGGTCAGCTCGCGGCTTTCGTCATCGCTGCGGCCCTCGCGTTTCAGGAAACGGTAAACCGGCATCCAGTATGCCTCGCAAAGATCACCGAGTGCGGCGCGGGCTTCGGGCGCCGCGCCCCGCGCCCGGATCACCATCGTCCAGCGGGTGGTGTGAAATACGGAACCGATTCGGAAGGATGATGGATTGTGGTCGGACATTCGGATGGAAAGTGCGGTTCAGTGGGCAATCTTCATTTCCCTTGGAAAGTTGTCTCCACCTCGAAGACCAGAGCCTCCTCTTGGGTTCCGTCAGCGCTCCGGCGGCTGGCCAGCTGGAATTCCCGGCGGTCGGGGCCGATAATAACGGGCGCGTCGGGCAGATCATCGGTGAATTCCCAGCCACTGATATCAGATCCCGTGAAAGAACTGAGTGTTTCGCGACTGGATCTCACCGTGATGGCAAGTTCTTTGAAAAGCCTATCTTCCGAGTCGGGGACTCGATATGCTCCTACATCAATTGTGAATGTGTCCGGAGATATTGTAGTTGCCTGGCCAACGGTCGTGATGCTTTGTCCGCCCTTGCCATCACGCTGAACGAGGCGGAATGTGGCGCGAATTCCTGAATCGATGCGAACAGGAAAACTTACCTCCGGCCGCCCCCGATACCAATCAATTCTGTGGGTGTTGGAATCGCCCCAGCGGTTTTCCGAACTGCTGCTGAAAACATGGAGGCCAACCATTGTTAGGATTGGCAAGCCTATTGCCACGAGCAGTGACATCAGGATCGGGCGCACCAGTCCTGGGTGGGAGCGGGTTCCGCCCTTTCCTTCGACGCCCCGTGCCCAGCGATAAAGCCCCCTGATCAGGATCCAGGAAGCAACGGAGACAGAAAGCACCACGAAGGGAATGACCACGAAGGGCCCCAACGATAAGCCGTTTCCAGACATTGAAATCCTGATAAGCACGGTAGCCAAGGTAAAGAGTAAGAGTATTGGCCATGCGGTAATGGCGAAGATCGAGGAGCCGAGCCCGGTTTTGGCTCCGCCTGATCGGCGGATTTCAGCCAGAGCCCGGGCACCGAGGATGAAGCCGATGACCGCACTGCCGAAGGCGGCAAGCACACCGAGTAGGGGCAGAATCGCTCCGAGGAACGAAACCCCCGCTCCCTGCACCCCGGATCCGTGGGGGACAGGGCCCCTGACGGAAAGGAACATAAAAGACATTGCGACCACGCCAATCGCAAGGGGAATACTCATGCCGGTGAGGATCGCTGCGGCCAGGCTGAAGCGGGCTACCTCAGGCGATCCATGTGACAGGTCGGTTTTCTGCGGTTTGGGAGCCGGGCTCTTGCCCAACGCTTCCACCTCGGTGCCCACCTCCCCGGCGGATTGGTAACGCGCCTCCCTTTCCTTCTCCAAAGTCCGCATGACGATGTGGTCGATGCGCGCATCCATCGCCGCTTTTTCAGAAGGCAGGGCAAAGCGCCCGATGGGCAGCCCGCCGGTGAGCATTTCGTAAAGCACCACGCCCAGCGAATAGATGTCGGCGCGCTGGTCCACATCGCCCGGTGTCTCGATCTGCTCGGGTGCCATGTAGTGCGGGCTGCCGAGCACCGAGCCTTGCAGGGTGAGCGTGACATCGTGCCGCCGGTCTTCGCCGACAAGCTTGGCGATCCCGAAATCCGCGATTTTCACCCGGCCCTTGGAATCGATGAGGATGTTCTCCGGCTTGATGTCGCGGTGCAGGATGCCCTCCTCATGGGCGAACTTGAGCGCCGAGCAAAGGTGCTGAACCATCGACAGCGCCTCAGTGGGTGTGAAACGGCCGGCCTGCATCGCCTGACGGAGGTTCACGCCGTCCACGTATTCCATCATCAGGTAGCAGTAGGGTCCGGCGGTGCCGAAATCATGGACGCCGACGATGTTCGGGTGGCTGAGGCGGCCGAGCACCTTGGCCTCGCGGTCGAAGCGCTCCACGAAGGCGGGGTCGCTCGCGAGATCGTGCGAAAGGATTTTCAGCGCGACGAAGCGGTCGAGCTGCGGTTGGCGGGCCTTGTAAACCGCGCCCATGCCGCCGGCTCCGATGAGCTCGATGATTTCCAACTCGGGGAAATGCGCGGCGATTTCCGTGATGCGCGGCGGAGAAGTGTGCTTTCCACCGCTCGCTGAAGTCGAAACAGTGGCGGCACCTTCCAGCGCGCACCTCGGACAAAGTCCGTCCGGTGCTTCAACGGGAATGACGGAAGCGCATTTGGGGCAAATGAAGTCGTGGGGATGTTTCATGTCACTCGCTTCCTGAGCCGTCGTCGTGGGCAGGTTACAGGTGAAACGCATTTTTTCACAAGCCCGGGGAGCGGGCTCGGGCTTCGAATCGCCGCCGATGGCGATCCTGCCGCCCCGGATTTCACGGGTATTTCCCCGCCCGCCGCCGATTGACAATCCGCCCGCGCGCTGGATGATCCGGATTTATGCGGAATCATTCAGCAGGAAACGGAACGCGCGGCATGATCGGCATGGCCTGTGCGTTGTTCTCCACCATTGCCGCCCTCGCGAAGCCGGAGCCGATTCGCTTCGATGAGAAGTGCCTGGCGATCGAAGGGGATACCGCAAGTTTCAAGGCATCATGGAGTTTCGCGCGGCCGGAACCGGAGTTGTTACTGGCGACTCTCACGCTCGCCGCGCCACAAGCGGCAAAGCCACCGGCCTTGAAGATCCGCTGGGATTTTCCATCGGTGAACCTGGCCGGCGTTTGGGTGTCTGACAACACCAAGCCCAGCCACGACCACCAGGGGATCCGGATCGATTCACGGGCCGTCTTGCGGGCACCGGTGTTGACCTATCTGAGCCCGGATGACCTCAACCGCATGACCATCGCCGCCTCCGACACGCTGCGGCCGATCACCATTCGCGGCGGTGTGAAGGAGGAGGACATCCGGATTCACGGATTTTTCGATCTTTTCACCGGAAACGAACCGCCGCTCGGCGAATACCGCATCACCCTGCGCTTCGATGCGCGGCCGCTGCCGTTCCATCAGGTCCTGCAACAAACCGCGCGCTGGTGGGCGGCGCAGGTTGGCTATCAACCGGCACCGGTGCCCGAAGCCGCGCTCGTGCCGCTCTACTCGACTTGGTATGCCTATCACCAGAATCTCGATCCGGACAAGATCGTCGAGGAGTGCCGCATCGGCGGGGAACTCGGTCTCGGTGGCGTGATCGTGGACGACGGCTGGCAGACACTCGACGGCAACCGCGGTTATGCCTTCACCGGCGATTGGAAACCCGAGCGCATTCCCGATTTCAAGGGCTTCGTGGACCGTGTCCACGCGCTCGGCCAGAAGTTCATCATGTGGTATTCCGTGCCCATGGCGGGTGAGAAGTCGGAGGCCGCCAAACGCTTCAAGGGCAAGACCCTCGGATTCAGCCAAGGGCTTGGTGCCCACATCCTCGATCCACGCTATCCGGAGGTGCGCGAATATCTGATCGGTCTCTACGAGGCGGCGGTGCGCGATTGGGGAGTGGACGGATTGAAACTCGATTTCATCGAACTGTTTTCACCCAAGCCCGACACCGTGCTGACCGCCGAGGACGGCCGCGATTTCGCCTCGGTGGATGAGGCGGTGGACCGGCTCTTCACGGATATCATGACCCGCTTGCGCGCGATCAAACCGGACATTGCCATCGAATTCCGCCAGCCGTACAACGGTCCGCTGATGCGCAAGTATGGCAACATGCTGCGCGGAGTCGATTGCCCGAACGCCGGCCCGGTCAACCGCAAGGAAATCGTGGACCTGCGGCTGCTCGCCGATCACACCGCGGTTCACAGCGACATGTTCATCTGGCATCCCGACGAACCGCTTGAAAGCGCCGCGCTGCAAATCCTCAACGTGATCTTCAGCGTGCCCCAGGTATCGGTGAAACTCGCCGAGGTGTCCGCCGATCACCGCGAGATGATCGGCTTCTGGATGAGATACTGGCTCGCCAACCGCAAGGTGCTGCTCGATGGCGAGTTCATCCCGGTTTCGCCCGCTCAGAACTATCCGATGATCAGCGGCAGGACCGCGGATAAGCATATCAGCGCGATCTATCAGGACATCGTCGTCGCCCCCGCAACGGAGGCACCCGGGGAAATCGACATCATCAACGCCAAGCCGGGCGGTAACGTGGTCTTGCGTTTGGACAAGGCCTTCGGCGCGGCCGCCATCACCGCGCGCGACTGCCGGGGACGTTCGGTGCGTGAGGAAACCCGCGAACTCGCCGCGGGAGCTCACGTGTTCGACGTGCCCGCATCCGGCCTGCTGGAAATCCGCCGCAAGTCCGCGAAGTGAACGACCGGTTCAAGTCAGATCGCCAGGTGCGGCCAAACGCAGTTCGCCTGAGAACGGCAACGCGGTGACGCGAACCGACATGCCGTCATCGCTGATGACGGCCCCGTGATGTTTGACGGAAACGATGCGTTCTCCGGCAGGCAGCGGCGGTGCGAGGATCAGCCCGTCGCCCGGGAGTTTGATGGAATCGCCGATTCTCACACGGATGCTGTGATCGTCGGGCGCGTGGATCTCGAAATCGAGCGGACCAAAGCGGGTGGGCAGGTCTCTAACCGCGAAGCCTTGGTCTTCCGCAATCCACTCCCGGCGCAGGCCGGAAGCAAGCACCAGTGACTCGCAGGCCTCGCGCTCTGCCGCAACCATCGAGGAAAGCGCCAGGATGTATTCCGCGGCAATCCACGTGTGCGGGACATCGCCGAGATGCCCGGGCGACCGTGGATCGCGCCAGGTGATCTCAGGCCACTGGTTCCATTCGGCCGGCCGGCGGTCGGAGAGGAAAAAGTCTAACAGCTCGTTGGCGGTCTCGCGTTTTCCGAGGCGGACGAAGGCGCCGATGATGCGGATTTCGTAAGCCGTGTAGTTGTTCCACTGCATGGCGCCGGAGTGCTTGCGGCGGTGGCCGTCCAGATAGGTGTCGAGCATCGCATGCAGCGGCGCGTCGGGCAGAACGTCGGCGAAGTCGAGCATGGCGATGGCGTTGGAAGTGGCGGTGGGATCGAAGTCCGCCCATTCGACCGAGCCGGGGATGTAGTTGAGTTTCTTCTCCGAGATGACCTTGGAGATCGAAGCGAGGACATCGTTCTGGAAGGCGGCGGCCTCGCGACGCCAGCGGGCGGCGTCATCATGGAGTCCGGCGGCTTGTGCGAGATCCGCGGCGGCTTCGAGCCCGCGGATGCCCCAGAAGTCGTCCCAATACGAGTGCACCGGATGGGCGAGATATCCTTCATGGCTCGCGGACTCCGGCAACAGTCCGTAGAACTCGCTGCGTTGGTCGATGGTGTCCTCGTCCTCAAGGCTGACCGATTCGGGAAGCAATCCGAAGCTGCTGGTGTGTTCGCCCCTGAGAAACTCGGTGGTCATGCGGCGGTTTCGCAATTCAATCAGATAATCGGCCGCCTTGCGCGCGCGCGGCATCATCTCGGTGAGAAACCCGGTGTCCGCCGCTTGGCGCATCACCTCGCGCAGGCCCCAGAGGAACTGGCCGTGGCTGTCGTGCTCAACCAGCCAGTCCACGCCGTCGCGATCTACCACGCAGGGGATGAAGCCATCCTCGCGCTGGAACGGCGCATACCAGTCGAGGAACTCGCGCAAGGCGTGCGGGATGCCGGTCCTCGCGAGCGCGGCTCCCATGATCACGCAATCGCGCACCCATGAGCGGGTGTAGCGACGCGGCCCCGGTTGGATGGCGGCTCCGTCGCGATTGATGAGGATGTGTCCCGCGGCGTTGCGCAGGCAGTCGAAGGCTGGCAGCGCGCAAGGCGGCACCTGCCATTTCACTCGACCGAGCGTGCGTTTCCATGCCGTGAGTGCCTTGGCTCGGGCCTTGGGCGTGTGGGCGACAGGTTTGCCGAAGTAAGGAGTCGAAACGGTGACTTCCAACAAGCGCTCACCCGCCGGAAGGTCCCAGAGCATCACGCCGGATGCGAGTTGGCCGGGGTCGTCCACGCGGTGTTGGCCCGGCGTTTCGCCCGCTGTTAGAAATCCGGGGATGCATCCCTCCTCGAACATCGCGGATCCAGTCGCCGACGGAGCGGGGGAGGCGACCACCGGGCGACCATCGATCTCAAGCCCGCCAGCGGAACAATCGATCGCACGGATCGGGCTGCGGCCGCCGAGGTTGCGGAAGGCCTGCCATGGCGGGTTCACCTGGAACGGGCGGACCGCTACCGCGAATCGGGTGCCGGCGGAGGGTGTGGATATCCGGAGACGGTAGGTGACATGAAGCGTGAGGGTTTCATCCGAGCCATCCACCCACGGCAGGATGTCGAGTTTCATGCCGCGGACCTTCCAGGTGACGCGTGGCATCGGAGCACCGTGTTTTTCGCTGGCGACGGACGATTTGACATCCGCCCAGGTAAGCAGTCCCTTGTCTGTTAGAACGAACGGTTCGAGCGAGAATCCGCCCTCGTCCACCTCGACCATGCCTTCCTCGTTGATCAGTGCGCGGCGGCGGCCGTCAGGACTGCCGACGGGAGTCCAGTAGGATTGCTCGCGATGCCAGTAACGCGGATGCCAGCCGCGCGGATAGTCAGCGGCGACGGCATGGATGAATTCGTTCGGAGTGCTGGCGAAGGCGTCCGGTCTCAGGCTGACGCTCTGCAAGGCGGCGCATCCCGGGTGATCAAACACCAATCGCAAATGCCGGGTCTCCGCACCCTGGGCGGGGATGTGGCTTCTCGCGCCAAGCGCACGTTCCGCCCGGTGGATGACGGTCCATGAGTTGGCGTCGTCGGACGTCTCGATCCGATAGGCGCGTGGTGGGAGATTCTCCGGCCAGTCGATCACCAGGCCGCCGAAGCGCAGGCGGCGGCCGAAGTCCACGCCCCACCATGGTGATGGATCTTCAGCCGCGGCGCGCCAGATCGCAGGGTCCGGGCGGAAGGCGTGATGCGGATCGTGGCCGTGGGGATGGCTGGAGGCGGAGATGGCGAGCGGTTCGCGCAGGGTTTGGTCTTCGAGCACCGCATTCGCGAAGTCGATGTGGCCCTTCCCTCCGGGACCGGCGGCAACCACGATTTCGACTGCCTCCACCTCGGAAGGTCCGCCACCGCCCGCAGGGCCCCAGGCGAAGGGGAATTCGCGTTCGTGGAAACGGAAGTCCGTCCACTCGCCCGGCATCGGGTAATCCTGCCGCAGGTGACGCCAGACATTGGCTCCGCCGGTGGATGCGACCTTGAACTCGAAATGGTTCGGCGGCCCCTCGCCTCGGTGACGGAAACGGATTTCAAACGTATCCGGCAGCCGTAGCGGAATCACCCGGCGGATCACGACGAAGCCGCCGCCGCCGTGAAAATCGTAGGCGAAACGCAAGCCGGGCGCTCCATCATCACCGCTGATCGGAGACAACGAACCCTCCGCCTGTCCGGACGCGAAAACCTGCCAGTGCGCCGGGTCGTCGAACAAGGTGGCGAAGGAGTGAGTTGACATATCAAAACGGAGAAATGGAATGCGATACGTGAATCATTCGAAGCGCGGCGCTTGTCCGGTGGACGCGAGAACGGCCCGCCACAGTTCGCTGTCGAGTTCCACCGTCCTTCCACCCGCCGCGATGGAACCGATGGAGACGTGGGCGAAATGGCCGTGGAGGAAACTGATGACCATTCCGGTGCGGCCGGACATCGCGGCATGCACCGCGTTGCGCGCGAGACGGTCGCACAGCACCGCGTCCTCGGTGTTGGCCGCGCAGCCGCGGATTTGATAACTCGGATCGAAATAGCGCATCACCATTTCGATGCCCTTGTCGTGGAAGTGGCTCAGAATCCGGTCGCGGAGAAAGACGCCGATGTCCCTGAGTTTCGCGTTTCCGGATGCATCCTTCACACCACTGTCTCCTAGCAGATCCTGGCCCGCGCCTTCGGCGACGACGATGACGGCGTGGTCCTTGTCCGCGAGGCGCTTCTCCAGCGCGCGGATGAAGGCGTCCGGCGAGAACGGCAGTTCGGGGATCAGGCAAAAGTTCACATCCTGACTGGCGACGGTGGCCGCGGCGGCGATGAATCCGGCGTGGCGGCCCATCAGTTTCACCAGTGAAACGCCGTCGTTCACGCTGCGCGCCTCGGTGTGCGCGCTGGCAATCACGCGGACCGCCTCCTCCACCGCGGTGGCGAAACCGAAGGTGCGGGTGACATGGCGGATGTCGTTGTCGATGGTCTTCGGAATGCCGACGACGGCGAGCGGCCTGCCGCGGCGGGCGGCTTCCTCATAGAGCGCGTTGCCGCCCCGCTGGGTGCCGTCTCCGCCAACCGTGAACAGGATGTCCACTCCGCGCGCGGCGAGGAAATCCACCGCGACGGACACATCGACCGGCCCACGCGAGGTGCCGATCACCGTGCCGCCCTTGTGATGGATGTCCTCGACGAATTCCTCGGTGAGTTCAATGGGCGGCCTGCCGCGCGAGGGATCCAGACCGGCGTAACCGTCGCGGATGCCGATCACGGAATTCACGCCGTAAGTGAGGCGGAGTTCGCGGGTGACCGAACGGATGACATTGTTGAGTCCGGGGCAGAGTCCGCCGCAGGTGACGATGGCGGCCGTGGTTTCGGCCGGGTTGAAGAACAGCTTGGCGCGGGGTCCTGCCTTTTCAAAGAAAACGAGGTCCTCGGGCGGGTTGCCTCCGGGCCATTGCACGGTTGACGGCAGGTAGATCTCCGAAGTGGCAATCGACGAGATCGGCGAGTGATGGAGTGCCTCGCCGAGGGATGGAATCGGAACCAGTTGCATGAATCGGATGGGCCCGGCGAGGTGTTGGAATGGGTTGCCCGATCGCGGCGGCGCATCATTGCAGCAGCCAGGCGCGGGCGATCTCCTCGCGTCCGGTTTCAAAATAGCCAACGGGCGCACTGCGGAAACCCGCGCCAACGAACATCTTCAGTTGGTCCTCCCACTTCTTGTCACCAACGAATGCGATCCGGGCGATCTTCGAACCGTGGGAAAACATGAAGTCGAGGTTGTTCCAATCGCCACCGCGTTCCCATCCCAGGAAATCGCCGACCATCACGAGGATTCGCGGTTCGTCGCCCGCCTCAATGTGCGGGGCGAGGCGGGCCTGGTTGTCGCTGAGTTCCTCGTCCGACAGCACACCGCTGAGGCGGATCTCGCAGAGTTGGTTGGGTTTGTCGTAATGGAAGGTGATGGGCATGGCCGCATTCGATGAAATCCCCGGGCGCACTGGCAAGAACCATCCTCGGACCTCGGCCGGATTCCGGCATAGGACTTTTGGGCAATCCCCGGCCGATTCGGATTTCCCTGCTTGAAGGTCCGGCGTCCGCACTTCATACACGCGGCATGACTCGCAACATCCTCATTGGCGGAATGGCGGCCCTGCTTCCGCTCTGCGGCATTCATGCCCAGGAAACCAAGCCGGCCGATGCCCCCATCGATATCGAGGCCCGCAAGGCATCCGTCGCCAACCTTGAAACCCACATCGCCCAGCGCGAGGAGCGGCTCGCCGAGTGGGGCAAGGACATCGTCGAACTCGACGCGCGCATCGAAAAACGCGTGGACGAACTGGTGAAAATGCTCGCCAACCTACGCGATTCCCAGGACTCCCGCAACGCGGTGACCCAGATGAAGAAGGAGGCCATCGAGGCCCTTCGCAACGGCATCGACCTGTATGTCCGCAAGCGCAAGGAAGTCCGCGAACTGGTGCGCACCGGCGAAACCTCCGCGCTCGGTGATCTTGGCAAGCTCGATCAGCGGATCATCAAGCGTGTGGACCAGATCGCCGAGCTGACCAAGTCCATCCCGACCCACAACGATGTGGAGAAATACGAATCCGACGGCGGCGGATCCTATTGGAACGGCTATTATTACGAAAGCAGCCGCATCACCGACGAGTGGAAGCAGAACCGCCGGGACACCAATGCGTCCGACCAGGTGCGCAAGCAAACTTCGGAAAGCCTGCGCGAGGCCATCGGGCGTCTCGACCAGCGCCGCCGCTCGCTCAAGGATTTGCTCGCCAACCGTTCGCTAACAGAATCCGCCAAGGAGCTTTACACCACCGAACTCGGACAAATCGATGCCTACGAGGATCACCTTCAGGCCCAGCTCCGCGACGTCACCGCCGGTGGTGGTGGCGGTGGCCAGGCCGTCGGACGCGATCAGGCGCATGACATCGAAAACCTGATCAACGATGCCCGCAAGGATCTGCGCGAGGACGTTGCGCGGCTGTTCCGTTCCTATGACCAGTTCATCAAGGGCCGGGCTTACCTTGAGGGGCTCAAAGAAAACCTCGCCTCCCGCAAGGAGTGGCTGGAGAAGAACGCCAAGCCGTGATCAGCCGGAACGATTCGGCATTCGCGTGAAAATCGCTTGCGAAGCGGCCGGGCCTCTGCATCGGTTGGCCCATGCGCCCGTTCCTTCTCCTCGCCGCCGTCCTCATTCAGTCCGCTGTTTGCGAAACCAAGACCGAACGCTCCCTGTTCAACGGCACCGACCTCACGGGTTGGGATTCGTTCCTCAAGGATGGAAAGAAAACCGCCGATGTCTGGTCGGTTCGCGACGGAATTCTCGTCTGTAAGGGCGAGCCCATGGGATACCTTCACACCAAGGAGAAGTTCACCGACTTCAAGCTCGTCGTCGAATGGCGATGGGCACCGGGTACCACACCGGGAAACAGCGGTGTGCTGATGCGGGTCAATGGCGAGGCACGGCCGCTGCCGCGTTCGCTCGAAGTCCAGCTCAAGAGTGGCAACGCGGGCGATGTCTTCGGGTTTCACGGCATGGCACTTGCCGGTGAAGCGGCGAGAATGAAACACGTCGAGAACCACGAACTCGGCGGAAAACTCACCGGTGTCGCCCGCGATGGCGGTGCGGAAGTCACTCCGGGCGAGTGGAACAAGCTGGAAATCACCCTCAAGCAGGGCGACCTCGAAGTGACTCTCAACGGCAAGCCCGTCAACCGCGCCACCGGCTGCGAGGTGGTCCCGGGTCCGGTCGCACTCCAGTCCGAGGGCGGTGAAATCCATTTCCGGACCGTTCGAATCACTCCGCTCTGAAACCCATGAGTCTTCCCGTTTTATATATCAAACCCGGCTGCCCGTGGTGCGATGACGTCGTCGAGTTCCTGAAGCGCCGGCGGATCGGTGTGGAAACCGTCGTCGTCTCCGGCAATCCGGACGCCATGAGGGAGATGGTGGCCCTCTCCGGTCAGACCAAGGCTCCCACCATGGACTGGCACGGCGAAGTTCTCGCGGACTTTGGCGTCGAAGAGTTGGTCCCGTTTTTGCAGAAACGTGGTCTGATCTAGCAGGCAAAGGCTGTTAGGAACAATGCCTCCGGCGGCAAGTCATCCGTCATGGGGTTTCATGGCCGAAAGTTCCCGGATAGCTTGCGGGTGAACACCGGTAATCTCGAAAAACCCGTCGCGCCTGATCCGGCATTTCAAGCGCCGGTGCCGGATCATCCCGAAGATCAAGGAGACGACCCAGCAAGGGAATGCGATTCCGGGAATCCTCATCATCCAGTCCGGACCAAGCTGGAATAACAAGGCTCCCGGCAGGATGAGTAGAAACAGCGCCAGCGTGATCCGGTCATGCAAGCGGCGGTTTCTCAGGGTCTTTTTCCGGATGAAAACCCGGAGCGAGCAGGAAGCACGGAAACCGCCGGCGACCAATCCGCCGATGTGTCCTAACAGCAGCCCGGGAATCGCCAGCATCACCCGGCTTGTCATGTCCGAACCGCCCGACAGAAGCGGCAAGGCGAAAGCCCCGGCCAACGGGATCAGCCACATCCAGCGTGGCAGATGGCGCACCTGGATCTGCTGGAGCATCATCGTCTCATCACTGCCGCCGTGAAACGGATCGACCATTGGCAGTTGGGCGGCCACGCGCACCGCCAGTTTCCCATTCCGGATGTTCCAGCCGTAGTCCTTCGGCGCGTCGGGGATGCCTCCGGGGGCCTTGGTCTCAGGCGGCGCGTAGGGGTTTTCCGTCATTCCGCCTGCGGACGGGTGGGCGTGAGATTGAACTCCAGCGTTTCCACCCCGCGCATCACTCGGACTTTCACCGGTTCGCCCGGGACCAGATAGAAAAACGCGTTGGCCGCATCCGCGTAGTCCGAAATCCGGCGGCTGCCCACAGTGAGCAGCACGTCGTTGGGCATCACGCCGGCCTTGGCGGCGGGGGAGCCGGCGAGCACGCGGACGATTTGCGGGGCTTGGTTCTCCGCGAGCAGGGCCAGGCCCAGCCAGCCGCGGACGAGCTTGCCGCTCGAATACACATCCCTGCGCACCCGGTGCACCGCTTCGGCAGGGATGGCGTAGCCGGTATTCGCGCCGCCCGCCGCTTGGAACACGATGCCCGCCACGCGACCTCCATCGTCCACCAACGGCGTGCCGGGCGGTGGGACCGGTTTCTCGAAATTCACCCGCAGCAGTGCCAGCGGCAGGATTTTTCCGCCCACCTGCTTCACCCAGCCGTTGGTCCGGCATTTCACCGGCCCGTCGGGTGCCAGCGCCTTGAGATTCATGCCATCCGCTCCGCCCGCGTTCTCCAGCCATGCGGTGGCTCTGGGAGCCATGGCTCCCTCCACTTTGTAAAACCCGAGCCGCGAGACCGGATCATGGCCGATCATCCGCGCCGGAATCTCCCGGTTGCCCACCCGCATTTGGGGTCTGGCCGCATCCGCTCCGCTCAGAACCACCGCCACCAGATCGGATTCGCCCGAAACCGGAACCGCAGTCGATTCGGAGGGGCGGCCGTTGGCTGCCGCAGGGTAGGTGACCTGCCAACGCGGCGCCACATTCACCGCCTGACCGCGACAAACCACTACCGACGCCACGATCAGCGTCGTCAAAATCATCATTCGCTCCGGCCGAAGCCGGCGCGGGCATTCCGGAAACTCCATGGGGTTTCCCGAATTAGAACACCTGTTCGCCCGCGCTGCCCTGAGTCGAAGGACTCAGATCCAACTCGTCCAGTTGCTCGACCGCCGGCGCGGGAGTGGGAACCACCTGGTAGTTCACCGGAGCCGCACCCGGGTTTTCCACCTCCACACCGCGCGGCATGAGGAAGAAAGCCACCGTCACCGTCGCGTAGGCGAGTCCCGCACCATACGCCCACTTCGCGGGGCTGAGGTCCGAGAACATCGTCGAGAGACGATTCATGAAACCCGAAAACCCGGTCTGAGCGACCGCCCGCTCGCGCTGGCGATGATGGAATTCGCACAGAAAATCCTGCCAGTATCCCTCCTCAGGACGCTCGTCGCGCCGAAGGGCTAGCAGGTTTTCAAGTTGTTCGACCGTTGGTTTCACTGCGGTTGATAATTAGGAATTACAAAACATCGCCCCGCCCGGCAAGAAAAATTTTTTAAAATCTTTCGTTCCAGCTGTCCTGCAAGGCGGACTGAAGCTGGAGGTGCGCGTAGTGGAGCCGCGAACGAACGGTGCCTTCGGAGGTTTTCAGGATCCCGGCAATCTCCGCATGGGACATTCCCTGGATATCAAACATCGTCACCACCATTCTATGGGGTTCAGACAGCTTTTGCATGGCTTCGTTCAATTTAACCTGCAGTTCCTTCAGCCGGGTCTGTTGCTCGGGGTTGGCCTCGTTGGTTTGGTCCACCAGCGCCGGATCGCTCTGCACCGCGGAATCCGGGTCATTGAGGCTCAGGCCCGTGCGGCGCTTGCGTTTCTTGAGGAAATTGAGCGTCAGGTTCACCGCGATCTGATAGATCCAGGTGTAGAAGGTTGAGTGGCCCTTGAAACTGCCCAGTGACTGATAGGCCCGAGCGAAGATCTCTTGAAGCAGGTCGTGGGTGTCCTCCTTGTGGGAGGTCATGTTGTAAACAAGCCCGTAGAGCTTGTCGCCATACTTGAGGATCAGGGCGTCGAAAGCGCGCGTATCGCCCTTCTGGGCGCGCGAAACGAGATCCTGGTCAGGGTCGGGGGGACGTGACTGACGGAACATTCGGGGGTGTGGGTGGTGGCAGCGCGTTCACCGTACACGGATCCCGGTGGGTGTAAAGAACGCAGGACGGAGCAGGGGACGAAGGGGATCCGGCCGTGGATTCTCAGCAAATGGTGGCGATTAGGGCCGGTCCGCTGCGAGCGCCCCTTCGGCCGGGCATATTCCACCGGAAGGATTACCCCCCTTTCCCGCGCGGGGTCGGCCCGAACGCATGGTCTCTCCGTTCTGGACAGCTCCGGAAGGCTCCGGCAGATTCCGCCAACCCCATGCGAATCTCCGACCGCTACATCGGCAAGCAGGTGCTGCTAGGCACGCTTTACGCGGTGGCGATCCTCGGCATCGTGCTGGTGCTGGGCAACCTGTTCAAGGAGATCAAACCTCTGCTGGTGGAGCAGAAGGCGCCTTTGGAACTGGTGCTGCGCTTCGTGATCAACGTGCTGCCGATGTCGCTGATGTACACGGTGCCGTGGGGTTTCCTGTCCGCGGTGCTGCTGGTGTTCGGCAGGCTCTCGGGTCATCAGGAAATCACCGCGTTCCGCGTGGCCGGAACCAGCCTGGTGCGCCTCTCCGTTCCGGTTTTCGTCATCGCCGCGCTGCTTTCGCTCGGCAGTCTTTGGATCAACATCAACGTGGTGCCCGTCTCGAAGGCCACCATCGCCCAGCTGGTCTATGAGCAGGCCTCGCGCGATCCGGACTCGCTGCTCAAGCCCGGAGTGGTGCAGGGGAACTTTCGCGGTGACGGCGGCGACGTTCAGAAACTCCTCGTTGAGGACAAGTCCGGCGAGTGGGTGGAGGGCTTCCATTTCTATCAGATTCCCGACGGCATCGGCGAAGACCGATCGTATGTCCACGCCCGCCGCGCCTCGCTGGCGGTGGACGAACCGAACAGCCAACTCCGGGTGAAACTCGAGGATGCCTTCTTCGAGGTCCGCAAGCCCGACGGTCGCGTCGATGTGTTCTTCGCCGGTCTGGTGGAGCCGTTGCTCATCGATCTCAAGAAGCCGCGCAGAAGCCGGGCCAGCGCCATGACAAATAGCGAGATCCGCGAGATGGTCGCCACGACCTCCGGAATGCCGGCCGCCAAGCAGGTGCGGCTTCGCTCCGAAATCACCAAGCGCTACGCCTTTTCCATGGCCTGCCTGGCCTTCGCGTTTGTGGCCGTGCCGTTGGGTATCGGTGCGAGACGACGTGAAACCTCCAGCGGGCTGGTGCTCTCGCTTCTCATCGGCACCGGATATTTCCTCGTCACGATGTTGTCCGAGCAGTTCAAGTCGGACGCCGGGGCCACCGCGATGCTGTGGGCTCCCAACGCCGCCTGCGTGTTGTTAGGATTATTCCTTTTCCGCAGGGCCCGCTTCAGGTAGCCTGCGGGAGCCAATGAGGATTTTCCGCAAGATCATCCGCGCTGCAGGCGGGGTCCGGAAGCACTTCGCAACCGACCATGTGCATCCCGCGCCGTTCATTGCGACATTGCGCGGATACCGTCTGGTGAAACTGCGGGCGGATCTCCGGGCCGCGGCCAGTGTCACACTGCTCGGCATTCCCCAATCGGTCGCTTATGCGGCGATCGCCGGATTGCCGATCGTTTACGGCATCCTCTGCACCGTGGCCGCATCCATCATCGCGCCGCTCTTCTGCGGCTCGCGCCACACGATTCTCGGCCCCACGAACGCCACCGCGTTCATGGTGTTCAGTTTCTTCACCACGCATCCGGAAATGGCCGGACGTCCGGGCGAACTGATCCCACTGCTCGTGCTGATGGCCGGACTCATCGCCACGGTTGGCGCGATCCTGCGCGTCGCCGATCTGCTCCAGTATGTGTCGCGCAGCGTGCTTGTCGGCTACATCGCGGGTGCCGCCGTTCTGATCATCGCCAATCAGATGAAACCCTGGCTTGGCCTCTCGAAGGTGATGGAATCCGATTCCGCGACCACCTTCATCGGGCTGCTCGTCGGGCTCTGCGGATCCGTGCAGCACCTGCAATGGGTTCCACTGATGATCGGTTCCTTGACAATGGCGCTGTATTTCATCCTGCGGAAATGGAAACCGAGCCTGCCCGCGTTCGCCATAACGCTGCTCGTGACGTCGGCGGTCTTTGGCTCCCTGATCCGCGCCCGCGTCGGTCCATTCGCCGGTGTGGAAACCTTCACGACCTTCGGTTTCGCCGATCTCACGCCGCGTTTGCCGAGTCTCATGCGAACAAATGTCTTCGACGACATTTCCCAGTTGATGGGCGTGGCCTTCGCCATCGCCTTTCTCGCCTGCCTCGAACAATCACTGATGTCCAAAACCCTTTCCTCTCGCTCCGGCGAGCGTGTCGATCCGAATCAGGACATGTTCGGCGTGGGCCTCGCCAATCTGGCCTCTTCGTTCGCCGGCGGCATGCCAGCCTCCGGTTCGCTCACCCGCTCGGTGCTGAATTTCGAATCCGGAGCGCTCACCCGCTTCGCCTCGTTTTTCTCGGGGCTTTACACGCTGCTGTTCGCATTGCTTATCGCCGCTTCCGTCGGCTGGGGTGTTCCCTTGATCGACTACGTTCCCAAGTCCGCGCTGGCCGCGCTGGTCATTGCGGTTTCGTTTTCGCTCTTCAACGTCCGCCACATCCGCATCTGCCTGCGCTCGACCGGTGACGATGCCGGTGTGCTGATCGCCACGTTTCTCGCCACCCTGCTGGCACCGCTTTACGTCGCCATCTTCATCGGTGTCGCCGTTTCCATCGGACTGTTCCTGCGCAAGGCCAGCCGGCCTCACCTGGTGGAATACGAGTTCAGCGACAAAGGCGAGTTGCGGGCGATGGGCGAGAAACGCCAGCGGCCGATCCCGGCCATCTCGATCGTCCACGTCGAGGGCGATCTGTTCTTTGGCGCGGCCGAGTTGTTTCGCACGCAAATCCAGCGCACGGTTTCGGATCCCGCCATCCAGGTCATCATCCTGCGCCTCAAGAACGCCCGTCACCTGGACGCCACCAGCGTGATGGCGCTGGAGGATCTCATCCGCTTCATGCGCGGCAAGGGACTCCATCTCATCGTTTCCGGAGCATCACGCGACGTCTATCGCGTGCTCAAGCGATCGGGCGTGTTGCACACCTTGCAGGAAGGCTGCGACCGCAGGGCGGGGGAGACCAACCTCTTTCTGGCCAGCGCCCGCAATCCCAACCTCTCCACCCGCGGAGCTCTCAAGCGCGCCCAGCAACTCCTCGGCACCGACAAGGCGGACATCCGCATCTTCTACGATCCCAGCCAACAAACACCGAACCCATGAAACGTTTCGGACTACCCATTGTCATCCTCGCCGTCCTCGGTGCCTTTCTCTTCTGGTGGTTCTCGCCGGTGCAAGTGGTCAAACGCCGCACCCACACCCTGTTGGAGACGCTCACCATGGAATCCGTCAGCGGCAAGGCCTCGCGCCAGACCGGGGTCTACTCGCTCAACGCCCTGCTCGCCGGGGAAGTCGAACTCGTCACCCCCACCATTCCCGAGGCCAACGGAACCTTCGATCGCTCCGAAATGGAATCCGCCTATTCATGGTTGGCCGGACAGGCGAAACAAACCCGTTTCGAACTTCTCGAAATCCACTCGATCACCATCGATGGAAACCAAGCCGACGTTTCCTTCTCCCTGGAAGCCCTCGTCGAGCTTCCGAGCTCCCGCCCCGCCGACGGTCGCTACGTGGTGACCTTCCGCTGGGTGAACGACGAAAACTCATGGCGCCTCGCAAGGGCCGAGTGGAATCCGAAACCGTGAGCGATTTATCCGATTTTTCCCTTGCCACCAACCCGCCCTACCCGCCAACCTGCAGCCCCGCGCCGCAAGGCGCATGGTTCCAATCGCGGGATGGAGCAGCCAGGTAGCTCGTCAGGCTCATAACCTGAAGGTCGTAGGTTCAAATCCTACTCCCGCAACCACCATCCACCATAAGGGCCTGATTCTTAATAGGAATCAGGCCTTTTCCTTTTTCAGGTGGAGTTTATCTGAACAAGGAACGCAGACGCATTGGTGCGTTGCGGGCCATCGGCGCATCGCTTACCCAACCATTCCCACGCGGGCAGAAGTCGCAACCGGGCAACCTCATGCGGTTCTCCGGTTGTCTGACAGTCATTCCGGGCTAGGATGACGCGTTCGATGGCAGCCCCGCTTTGACCCGATGACTCCTGACGCCTTTCACAGTGCCTACCTCGGCTCGCTCGTCGCGGATGCCGTTTCGATGCCCGTCCACTGGTATTACGACCGCGAGGCGTTGCGGGCGGAATACGGCGAGATCACCGGATACCTCTCCCCGAAGAATCCTCACAGCGGCTCGATCCTGTGGCGCTCGCATTACACCGCCCCCAACGAGAAAGGTGAGATTCTCCACGGTCAGGCGGTCTATTGGGGACAGCGTGGCATCCATTACCACCAGTTCCTGAAGGCCGGGGAAAACACCCTGAATTTCCAACTCGCCGCCGAGTTGGTGCGCCTGTGCGAAAAGGACGGCGGCTACGATGCCGACACATGGCTCGCGCGTTACATTGAGTTCATGCTCACGCCCGGAAGTCACCGCGACACGTATATCGAGGAGTATCACCGCGGGTTTTTCACCCGCTATGCCATGGGCAAACCTCCCCGGAAATGCGCGATCAACGACGAGCACATCGGTGGACTCGTGCAGGTGCCGGCACTCTGTTTTGTCCTGAGGCAGGCCGACCTTCCCGAGCTTCGCTCCGCCGTGAAGGAACACGTCGGCCTCACGCACGCCCACGCCAATGTACTGCGTGCGGCGGACACCTTGGCCCGCTTGCTTTTCCGCATCCGCGAAGGGCTTACGCTGCGCGAGGCGATCCGATGCGAAGCCGGCGATTGGATTTCAGGGAACAAGGCGGAAGGATGGATGTCGCAACCGGACACCCATGTCATCGGGCAGCGCTTCAGCCCGGCGTGTTACATTGCCGAGTCGATGCCCGCATCGCTCTACCTCGCATGGAAGTATCACGACGATTTCGAAGCGGGCATCCTCGCCAACACCATGGTCGGTGGCGATAACTGCCACCGCGGCGCGGTGGTTGGCTCGTTGCTCGGCGCGGCCAATGGCGTGCCCGCGAAGTGGATCGAGGGCCTGGTGGCGTCGGTTGGTTCCGGACCGGCGAAATTCCCGCTGGCGCGCGAGGGATCCGATGGCTGATTGGCGAATCATGAAAATCCGTTCCGCCATTGCCGCCACCCTCGTTGCATGCCTGCCTGCGATCGCCGGCGGTCAAGAACCGGTGGCCGAGTTCACCCCTGAGGAATCCGAAAAGTTTGACTGGCGCATTGTCGATGATGGCGTGATGGGCGGCCTGTCGCAGGGCAAGCGTGAGATCGGCAAGGATGGCATCCTGCGTTTCTTCGGCACCTTGTCGCTGGAAAACAACGGCGGCTTTTCCTCGCTGCGGACCGGGGCCGTGAAACTGGATCTGAGCGACGCAGAAGGAGTCGTCCTGCGGGTCAAGGGCGACGGCCGCACCTATCAGGTTCGCTTCAGTACCGATGCCGAATACCTCGGAAACGAAATGTCATTCCAAGCCGCGTTTCCGACCACCAGAGGCGAGTGGACCGAGGTCAAGGTGCCCTTCAATGGTTTCACCGGGACTTGGCGTGGCAGGGAACTGCCCGACAAGGTGTTCGATCCCGCGAAGATCCGGCGCATCGGCTTGCAGTTGGCCGACAAGAAGGCGGGGGCGTTCGAACTGCGGGTTGACTGGATCCGCTCCTACGGCGGAGGCAATGGTGCTCCGGTTGGTGATTGAAATGAGTCGCTCTTTGGTTGGTCGGCCGGTTGAAGGCTTTGCTTGCGAGACCGCCTCAATCAATGCCCTTGTCCCGCAGCAAGCTTGCGCGCCATGCGCGGGAACAACATCCAGTGGAATGGCAGAAGGGCCAGCCAATACAGCCTTCCTGACAACCCGTGCGGGCGGAAGGTGGCCGTCTGCCTCAGCATCTGGCTGCCATCGGTCCGCTCCTCGACGACGAACTCCAACCAGGCCTCTCCCGGCAGTTTCATCTCGGCGTAGAGTATCAACCGGCCTTTCTCGCGGTCCGCCAGCAGGACTCGCCAGAAATCCAGCGCGTCGCCCGCATGCAGTTCATCCGGATGCCGTCGGCCCCGCCGGATGCCGATGCCACCCACCAGTTTGTCGGCGATGCCGCGCAACCCCCACGCCCAGTTCATCGACGGCCAGCCGGCTTCACCGCCGATGCTCCAGATGCGGGCGATGACCTCATCTCGCGATGCGGTTAGCGGCACCACGCGGGAGTCTTTAAGCACACCGTGCTCCGGCACCTTGATCGCGGCGAACAAGCGCGGGGACAGCGTGCCGGCCGCCAGCGAGTCGATCCAACTGGAGGGCACGTGATTTTGCGCGATGCGCGCCAGGGCCCGTTCCACCGCCTCACGGTAAGTGAGCAGTTCCAACGGGATGATCCCGCGGATTTTCGAGTCGTGACAGATCGTCTCGTGGGTCAGCGAATCCACCAGGCTGCGAGCCAGGGGAAACGAGGTGGAAGTGAGCAGACACAACCAGCCGGATGAAAGCCGCGGGCTCAGCAGGCGGGTCGGCAGGAAGATTCGGCGCAAGCCGCGCACCCGGCAGTAGCCTTTGATCAGATCGAGATAACTCATCACTTCGGGGCCGCCGATATCATAAGAGCCATGCGCGGTTTCCGGGTGTTGGAGCAGACCAGTCAGGTAATCGAGCACGTTGCGGATCGCGATCGGCTGGCAGTGGGTGTGCACCCAGCGTGGCGTGATGAGCACCGGCAGCTTCTCCGCGAGGTCGCGGATGATTTCGAACGAGGCCGAGCCCGATCCCACAATGATGGAGGCTCTCAGCACCGTGAGTGGCACACCCGAACCGCGTAGGATGTCCTCCACACGGCGCCGCGATGAGAGATGCTGGGACAGCGGGCCTTCGTCGTCGGCGAGTCCTCCGAGATAGATGATGCGTTGCCACCCGCGGGTCTTGGCTGCCCCGGAGAAATTCGAGGCGCATTGTTCCTCCATGTGCGCGAAGTCGTCGCCGGAGCCCATCGAATGGATCAGGTAGTAGGCGGCGTCTACCGAAGAGGGCAGGTCTCGCAAGCTCCCTTCATCGAGGAAGTCCGCTTCGACGAGATGCAACCGGGTTCCGTCACTTCCGAAGTTTTCCGAGGGGAAGCGCCGGCGGTTGCGAATGACGGCTGTGATTTCATGCCCGGCGTCCAGCAGTGCCTGGATCAAACGAAGGCCGATATAGCCGTTGGCTCCCGTGACGAGGACATGCATGCGGCAAGAGTATCCGCGTTCCCATGCCGCGTCATTCGGAATTCCGTGACGGAGAGGCAAAGCGAATTCGCGAGTTTCCCGTTGCCCGCCACCGCCGTGCAGGCAGATTCGAGTCATGTGCAACACCTACCGGATCAAGCCGAAGCGCGGTGCCGAAGGACTGGCGCGACGCGTGGACGACTTGGCGGTGGCGCTGCACTCCGATCTTGTCCGCAAATCCGATCCCGGTGTTGTAGTGCGGGCCGACCGCCGCGTTGAGGTGATGCGCTGGGGTTTCCACCGGGAGTTCAACCCGGCGATCAACAACGCGCGCTCCGACAAACTGGAGGGCGGGATGTGGAAGGAGGCATTTCACGAGCGCCGCTGTGTCATTCCGATGACTCTTTTCTACGAATGGGGTCCTGGCATTGGCGGACGGAAGCAGGCCAACGAGTTCCGCAACCCGGATGACGACCTCCTATGGGCCGCCGGTATGTGGGAGGAGCATTCGGAACTCGGCCCGTGCTATACGATGATCACCACGGCCTCATCTCCGCTGATGGCACCAATCCACGACCGCATGCCGGCGCTGTTGAAGCCGGAGGAAATGCACGAGTGGCTGGCAGGGAATGACTGGTGGAGTTTTCAGCCGTTTGCCGGGCCGCTGGTGGTTGCGCCATGCGCCAGCCCGCTGGTGAAACGCCCGAGTCATGGCCAGCACCAGGGCGAGTTGTTCTAAGCCGCCGCACTTCGCCGGAATGTTGACTCCGGAAAACGTCTTTCGCCTTTCGATCAAGGCGACAAGACCCGATGGGTGCGGATTCGCGATACTGGCAACTTTTTATCGAATGACGCAACGATACGGCTCCGCTCCCAAACCTGTCAGCCACGCATGAGGCGCGGTCCAATGGACGATTGTCGGATTTCGGAACGAGGCATCATCGTGCGGTTGTCGGCAAGTCAAATGCCGCCACGGCCATGTTGTCGTCGGGAACGTGGCGTGGCAGAGTGAACTCGAAGCCGTTGTCGGCGGCGGAGGTGTGGAGCGGCTCCGCGGTTTCGATAAGTCTGGCGGATGCCGGCACCGCGTTGGGGCCGGTGATGGTGAGTTTCATGCCGGGCTTGGGATGGAACACGAATGCATGAAGGCGGACGCCGCCATCTGGCAGGGTTTTCACCGTGAGTCGGCCCCACGCGGGTTCGGGAAACGGAGCCGGGCGTGTCCCGTGAATGGCCGTGCCGTTTACGCCCATCCATGCCCCGATCTCACGGAGGCGGCGGGTGGCGGCGGGCTGGAAGACACCCTCGCCCGTGGGGCCGACGTTGAGCTGATAGTTGCCGCCGCGCGAGGCGTTGTTGACGAGATTGCGCAGCAGTTGGCGGGTCGGTTTCCAATCGAAGTCGAGTCGGTGGTAGCCCCACGAATGGTTGAGTGTGCCCGAGGTTTCCCATGCCTGGTCGAAGCCCTTGTCGGGGAATCGGTTGTCGTTCATCGAGAGGTAGTCGATGCCCTCCTGGGTGCCGACGCGAGAGTTGATCAGGCAGGTGGGCTGGGTTTCACGGACCAGGCGGATCAGGCTGCCGAGCCGTTCCCTCGTCAGATAGCGTTCCGGTTTGCCCCATGAATCGAACCACATGAAGTCGGGCTTGAAGTTGATGAGCAGTTCCTTCACCTGCGGCAGGCACTTGCCGGTCCAATAACCGTCGTAGGCATCCTGAGACGGATGGGGCAGGGGCGGGTCTTCCTTCATCTCCGGCCACGGCGGCAACGCTCCGCCCGGGTGCTCCCAGTCGAGCCAGTGCGAGTAGTAGAAACCGACCTTGAGACCTCTGCGTCGGCAGGCGGCGGTGAGTTCGGCGAGGATGTCGCGTTTGAACGGAGTGGCCCTGACCACGTTGTAATCCGAGACCTTCGAGTCCCACAGTGCGAAACCATCGTGGTGTTTGGCCGTGATGAGAAAGTATTTCATGCCGGCGTTCTGCGCCTCGGCGATCCAGGCATCGGGATCGAAACCGTGCGGGTTGAATTCCTTCAAGAGCGTGTCGTATTCCGCTTTGGGGATGCCCCCTGGGTTCGGCCAGTCGTGCTGGAAGCGAATCCACTCGGCGTAGTCGTTGCGGGTCATGCGCTTGCCGTTCCAGACACCTGCGGGAATGCTGTAGAGGCCGAAGTGGATGAACATGCCGAAGCGCGCGTCCTCGAACCACGCGGTGCGCGGGGTGGCAGTCGCGAGCGAAGTCGCGGCAAGGATTGGAATCATGAGCAAGCTTAGCGAACGGAACATGATGGTGGTTGCTTGAAGGTTTTTCGGATTCAGCGGCTTTTATCAGCCGAAAGCCGCCGGTTGCCCATCCCTCGATTGGGTGAGAGAAACGTGGCCGGTTTGTCCGATGCGCCGCCGCAGCCGTCAACCCGCGAGTCGGATCCGGTCACGGCGGATTCATCAGGGGGCGCGATGATTCTTTCCGCCGTTAGGAATCCCGAGAAGGATGAACATGTTATGGGTCACGAATTCTCGACAACCCGGAGTTCGAGCGAAACGGGGTGTTGATGGATGCTGGCCGGAAGTTCGATCGCGTGCCGCCGCGAGACCAGGCACTCGTTCCGGTGGACACGACAAAGCTGGCGCTGGATGTCCAGCAAGCTCAGCCAGAGCCTTGCCGGTGCCTATCCACCCGGCTCCACTGGAAAAAGAAAAGGCGCGTCGGATTTCCCCCCGGATCTCTCGACGCGCACTTTTCTTTTCCGGTGCCTTCCGGCGCTTGCCTGTTCTGACCGACTTCCCCCCGGAGATCGGATCAGAGCTTTACGGCGTGGCTCGGTGGGCTCTGGAGTTCCGTCTCGGCCGGAGCCTGCTCGGAACAAGGAAAGAATGACCGAAGATCAGGAAAACAAAAGGGGATTTGGGTCGCGAAAACGGCCATGTGGTCCCAAATCCGGCCGCAAGGGCGAAGTTTCGCGGGATTTTCCGAAACCTCCGGGCGGTGCTTGCGGAAATCGGGACATTCCCGGCAGATTGCGGGCGTGAAATTCGGCATTATCGGCACGGGCATGATTGGCGCGCTCCACGCGCGGGCCATCCGCGACATGCGGGGCGGGGAACTGCATTCGGTCTTCAACCATCGCATGGAAGGAGCGAGGAAACTCGGTGCCGAACACGGCGTGCCCGCCCATGACGATCTCGACGTGTTTCTAACCGATCCGGAACTGGAGGCGGTGACGGTTTGCACGCCTTCGGGGGCGCACTTCGAGCCCGCGCTCGCCGCGCTGAAGGCAGGCAAGCATGTGCTGGTGGAGAAGCCGCTTGAAGTCACCACGGAAAAGGTGGACCAACTGATGGATGCGGCCCGCGCCTCGGGCAAAACGTTGGCTTCGGTGCTCAACCGGCGTTTCACCCCGGCGATGGATGCCTTCCGCACAGCGGTGGAAGAAGGTCGTTTCGGCCGCATGACTTCCGCATCCTGTTATGTGAAGTGGTTTCGGGATCAGGCGTATTACGATTCCGCCGCTTGGCGCGGCACTTGGGCGCTCGATGGCGGCGGCGCGCTGATGAACCAAGCGATCCATGCCATCGACGCGCTGTTGTTGCTCGCCGGCCCGGTGCGGCGGGTTTCCGCAAGCACCGCCTGTCTCGCGCACGAGGGCATTGAGGTCGAGGATATCGGGGTGGCGGTGCTCGAGTTTGAAAACGGCGCACGCGGTGTGATCGAGGGATCGACCTGCTGCTGGTCGTCCACCGGCCATCCGGTGCGGATCCAGATTTGCGGCACGGCGGGATCGGTGTTTCTGGCGGACGAGGCCTTCGAGTGCTGGGACTTCCGGGATCCGCTTCCCGCGGATGAAATCGTTCGTTCCCAAATGATCAAAGGCGCGGGCGGCGGGGTGGGGGCGAACAACCCGGCGGCGATCGGGCATGTGCAACACCAGCGGAACTTCGAGGACTTCGTCACCTCCATCCGCGAGGGACGCGAACCCTCGACCTCGGCGGCCAGTGCCAGGCCCGCCGTGGCGCTCATCGAGGCGATCTATCAGAGCGCGCGCGAAGGCGGCCGTGCGGTGGAGCCGCTTTGAAACCAATTTCATGAATCCCGATCCCGTGTTGGAAACCCTTCAGAACCGCTTTGGCTTCGGTGCGTTTCGTGGCGGGCAGGAGTCGGTGGTGCGGGCCTTGCTGGACGGACGTCCGGCGTTGGCGGTGTTTCCCACCGGTGGAGGCAAATCGCTGTGTTATCAGCTTCCGGCGCTGCTGCTGGATGGTCTCACGCTGGTGATCTCGCCCCTGATCGCGCTGATGAAGGATCAGGTGGATGCGCTCACGGCGCGCGGCATCGCGGCGGCGCGCTTGGATTCGACCTTGGATGGTGAGGAGTTGGCCGAACTTTATCGACGGCTTGAGGCGCGCGAACTGAAACTGCTTTACATCGCTCCCGAGCGACTGGCCAACGAGACCTTCCGCAAACGGGTGGGAAAACTCGGTGTCGCGATGGTGGCCATCGACGAGGCGCACTGCATCTCCGAATGGGGGCATAACTTCCGTCCGGACTATCTCAAACTCGCCGCGTTCTGCCGATCGCTAAGAGTGAGACGGGTGCTCGCCCTCACCGCCACCGCCACGCCGAAGGTGGCGAGGGACATCCGGCGGAGCTTCCGCGTGGAATCAGCCGATCATGTGCAGCTGAGTTTTCATCGGCCGAATCTCGATCTGCGCGTGACACCTTGCCGTGCCGCGGATCGCAAGGCGCTCTTGTTAGAGCGGCTTGCCGCCATCGACGGCGCGGTGGTGGTCTATGTCACACGGCAGGAGACGGCCGAGGAGGTGGCCACGTTCCTGGCGAAGAACGGCGTCTCCGCCCGCGCCTATCATGCCGGATTGCCGGATGAGTTCCGTGCCGACGCGCAGCAGGCGTTCATGGGCGGAGCCACCCGCGTGATCGTGGCCACCATCGCTTTCGGCATGGGGATCGACAAGGCGGACATCCGCGGCGTGATCCACTACAACCTGCCGAAAAGCCTGGAAAACCACACCCAGGAGATCGGCCGCGCCGGCCGCGATGGCGCGCCCGCCGTGTGCGAACTGTTTGCGTGTGCCGACGATCTCACGGTGTTGGAAAACTTCGTGCTGTCCGATACGCCGACACCACGGGCGCTGGAGAACCTCGTCGACCGAGTGCTCCGGCTAGGCACGGAATTTGATGTCTCGGTCTATGATCTATCGATTTCCACCGACATCCGCGCGTCGGTGGTTTCCACGGTGCTGGCCTATCTGGAAACCGACGGCATCATCCGGGCCCGCGGCGTGTTTTACGGCAGCTACCGGGTCCGGTTGTTGCGTCCGCGAGAGCAGGTGCTTGCCGGGCGTCCGGCATCGGAGCGCGCGTTTCTAACCAAAGTGCTCGATGCGGGCAGCGAGGGACGGTCGTGGTTGAGTTTCGATCCTTCCGTGATCGCCGCCGCGCTGGGGGTGCCGCGTGAAAAGGTGGTCGCCGCGCTGTCCGCGCTGGAAGCCGCCGGTGACGCCGCGCTCACGCTTTCGCAGGTGCGCCATGGGTTTCGCCTGATGCGCGAGCCCGGTGATCTGAAGGCGCTTGCGGCGGATCTAACGGAACGATTCATCCGTCGCGAGCTGGCGGACCTTGCGCGCGTTCGCCAAGTGCTTGGTTTGTCCGCTTGCAAGAACTGCCTGACCGGCTATCTCACGCGCCACTTCGGCGAGGTGCTGGCGGAACCATGCGGCCACTGTGACCGTTGCCGGGGTGTTCCCGCCGTGGTCATCCGGACACCCAAGCCACGCAAGGCAAGTGACACCGAATGGCTGCGCATTCGCGAAGTTGTGGCCGAGAATCACGCCGCTCTCGGCAGTCCGCGGCAGTTGGCGCGGTTTCTCTGCGGGATGAGCAGCCCTGCCGCCACCAAGGCGCGGCTCTCGCGCCATGATGCCTTCGGCTTGCTCGCCGATCTGCCGTTTTCCGCGGTGCTTACCATCGCGGAGGCGGTTGGTTGAGGGGGCAATTCAGGGATGAACCGGCAGGAACGCATCTCCGAGGCGTCCGTGCGGATCACTCCACCGCTTTTTCTTCAACAACGATCCTCGGAAATGCGGGCTTGGGTTTTCCGATCATGTGACCTTCCGGGAGCAGGCCCCAGTGAAGGTCGGACAGTCCGAGATCCGCCAGATGGGGGAGGTTGAGCTGCGCGGAAAGCTTGGTGGTGACGTCCGGCAGGATCGGGGAAAACAGCACCGCGCAGTGCGCCACGCTCTCGGCGAGATGTTGGAGCACCGTGGCGAGTCGTTCGGATTTCTCGGGGTCCTTGGCGAGTTCCCACGGTTTCATCCGCTCGGCGTATTGGTTGCAATGGACGACATGCCGGCCGATGGCTTCAAGCCCGCGGGCGATGTCGAAATCGTCCATCGCGGCGCGGAAGTTTTCCCGCGCGTCGGACAGCGATTGCTGGAGAGCCAGATCCTGATCGCCGAAAGGCCCGCCGCGACGGATGACCCCGCCGGTGAAGCGCTGGCTCATATTGAGCGCGCGGTTGCAGAGGTTGCCGAACTCGTTGGCCAATTCGGTGTTGTAAAGCATCACCAGGCGGTCGAGGTCGAAGTCCGAGTCCTTGCCGGTGACGATGTCCCGGACAAGATAATAGCGCAGCGCCTCGACGCCGAAGGCATCGGCCAGTTCGTTGGGATCGACGATGTTGCCGAGCGACTTGCTCATTTTCTCGCCGCGGATGTTCCACCAGCCGTGGACGAGCAGGCGCGGCATCTGTTCATCGGGGAAACCCATGGCATGGAGCATGCAGAGCCAGTAGATGCCGTGGGCCGGCACGAGGATGTCCTTGCCGATGATGTGGACCGGTCGCTCGTCGCTGGTCCAAAGTTGGGAGAAATCCGGCAGTTGTGCGTCGGGCGCGGCCTGATAGCCGGCGAAGGACACGTAGTTGATCAGCGCGTCGAACCAAACGTAGGTGACAAACTCGGTGTCGAACGGAATCTCGATGCCCCAACGCAGCCGTTCCTTGGGGCGCGAAATGCAAAGATCGGTGCCGGAGTTCCGCTCAAGCGCGTTGAGCAGTTCGGCCTTGCGGAAGACGGGCAGCACGGCATCGGCGGTCTTTTCAAGATAGCGCTTCAGCCAATCGGTGTGTTCGCTGAGTTTGAAATACCAGTTCTCCTCCTCGATGACGACCACCTCGCCCCACTCCGGGCCGAACTCGCCGTCTTCGCCGCGGTCGCGGTCTGTTAGGAATTGCTCCTGCCTCACCGAGTAGTGTCCGGAGTGGCACTTCTTGTAGAGTTGGCCCTGGTCCTTGAGCGTGGCGAGGATTCCCTGCACGCAGGCCTTGTGGCGGGGATCGATCGTTTCCGCCCAGCCGTCGTATCTGACGCCGAGTTTCTCCCAGAGATTGGAGAACTTCTTGGTCGTGCGCTTGACGAAGGTGGCGGGATTCACGCCTTCCTTCTCGGCCGTCTGCTGGACCTTCTGTCCGTGCTGGTCCACCCCGGTGAGGAAAAACGCCTCGTCACCCCGCAGGCGGCGGTAGCGCACGATCACGTCGGCGAGAACCTTCTCGTAGGCATGGCCAATGTGGGGCGATCCGTTGGTGTAGTCGATGGCGGTGGTGAGGTAGAACATGTCCGGGGACGAGAGCCAATCAGACCGCGGTTCCGGGTGCAAGGCGGAGGATGGGGGCTCTTTCTGCCGGGGTTGACCTACCGCTTCTTCGGCCCGGCCTTCAAGCCTTCGAAAACCGGCGGAACGAGTTGCGCATCCCATGCCATTCGGAGTTTCTCCAGCCGCCCGAGCTCCGCCGGCATGGTGGCGGCAAGGTCGTTGGTTTCCCCGATGTCCTTGGAGAGATCGTAGAGCTGTGGTTTTTTCCCGGTGGATTCGATGACCAGTTTCAGGTCGCCGCTTCGTACGGCGTAGGCGCCCTTGTCGAACATCCGCAGGAAGATCGCTTCGTGTGGGGCTCCGGATTTCCCGCCGCTGAGGTAGGGGAGGAGATCCACCCCGTCGAGCGGTCGATCCGGATGAGGCGTTAGTCCCGCGGGCTTGGCGATGGTTGCGAAGATGTCGAGAGCGGTCACCGGTTGGCGATAGACCAGGCCCTTCGGGATGCGCTTCGGCCATTGCATGGCGAAGGGCACCCGGATGCCGCCTTCCCATGGCGATCCCTTGGTGCCGCGGAGCGGATGGTTGTTCGAGGCGTTGTCCGGAGTGGGTCCGCCGTTATCGGAGAGAAACACCAGCATGGTGTGGTCCTCGATGCCGTGGTCGCGGAGTTTGGCGAGGATGCGGCCGACGCCGTCGTCCACCGCACTGACCATGGCGGCATAGGTGCGGCGGCGTTCGTTTTTGATGTCAGGAAAGCGTTTGAGATACTTCTCACTGGCCTGCATCGGCGAGTGTGGGGCGTTGTAGGCCAGATAGAGGAAGAACGGCGCGGCATGATGTCTTCCGATGAAACGCTCCGCCTCGTCGGAAAACTCGTCGGTGAGATACTTCGTCGTCTTGACCGGGGTGTCGTTCCGCAGGAGCCACAGCCGGTAGGTGTCGGCTTCGTTTTTCGCCTGATGGGTGTTCCGCAGGTTGAGTTCCTCCGGAAAGTAGCGGTGGCCTCCGCCGAGATGGCCGAAGAACTCGCGGAATCCGCGCTTGAGCGGATGCAGATCGGGATGACAGCCGAGGTGCCACTTGCCGATGAGGCCGGTGTGATAGCCCTTTTGCCCAAGCGCGTCGGCCAGCGTGGTCTCGGACAGCGGCAGCCCGCTTTTCCGGTTGCCGGGATTCCACTGCGGATTGCGCTCGTGGCCGAAGCGCTGCTGGTAGCGGCCTGTTAGAAATCCCGCGCGACTCGGCGAACACACGGCATAGGACACATAGCCGTCGGTGAAGCGGACGCCGTTGGCGGCAATCGAGTCGATGTGCGGCGTGGGAATGTCCTTGCAACCGTTGAAGCCGACATCCGCGTAACCCTGGTCGTCGGTCATGATGACGATGAGGTTCGGTGGGCGCTCCTCCGCACCCGGAGCGGGGGAGACGGACCCCGCGATGGCGGTGAGAACGGCGGCGGCGAGCAGGCTTTTCATGGGAGGTTTCACCATGAAGTACGCCGATGGCCGGGTGATCTTTCGCGGGATGTCACTTTGCCAATTCCGAAGCGGCGTCCTCGTCGAGGAAGAAGGTCGAGTTCGGGTGAGTCTGGAGGAAGGAGGCGCTGACCTCATCGGTCACCGGCCCTTCGATGGCCGACTTGACGATGGTGGCCTTTTTCCGGCCCCATGCGAGCAGGGCGATGCGGCGGGCTTCGAGGATGGTGCCGCAACCCATGGTGATCGCCTCGGTGGGCACCTTGTCGATGCCACCAAAGGCCGGAGCCGCGTCCTGCCGTGTGATCTCGTCGAGGTGGATCTTCTGCGTCCGCGCGGTGATCGGCGTGCCGGGCTCGTTGAAACCGATGTGGCCGGTGCGCCCGATGCCCAGAATCTGATAGTCGATGCCGCCCGCCGCCGCGATTTTCGATTCGTATTCCCTGCAATGTGCGGCAATCTCCGCCGCGGCAACCGTGCCGGAGGGCAGCTGGATGTTTTCCGGAGCGATATCGACATGGTCGAAGAGGTTCCGGTGCATGAACGTCCAGTAGCTTTCCGGATGGTCGCGTTCGAGACCGAGATATTCGTCGAGGTTGAAACTCACGACGTTGGCGAATGACAGGCCCTCCTCGCGATGCAGACGGATCAGTTCGCCATACAGCGGAAGTGGGGTGTTTCCCGTGGCCAGTCCGAGGACGGCGGTTTTTCCAAGCGCGGAACGTTCGCGAAGGAGTTGGCTGATCTCCGCGGCCACCTGGCGGCAGGCATCAACGGAGGACGGCAATACGACAACAGGACTGGTCTCGATCATGGCAAACAAAAGGAACGCGCGGAGGTTCATCCATCGGTAACCGCTTGTCAACCTTCCGAAACCCTGCGGTTGGCAGGGTTCGCCGGAGGAGCGATCCGGGGCGCCGAATGCGTAGATACAGTCCCCCGCGAAGGGGACTGTATGGATGCGCGGTTGACCGGTTTGTCCGGATCAATGTCCTGCGGTAGAGGCGACTTCACCGATCGAGGTGACCGAGATATCCTCGGCACCTGCGTTCTTGAGTATGTCCTTTGCCCGTTTCACGTCGTCACCCGTCGCCGCGAGGACGGAAATGAGCACATTCCCTTCGGCAATGCGGTTTTCATAGCGCTTCGCCTCCAGTTCGGGAATGCCGAGTCCGACGAGTCCGCCGGCGATTCCGCCGACTGTGGCGCCCGCGGCAGCCCCGCTGAGAGCGGCGAGCAGCGGACCTGCGGCGATGAGCGGTCCGACGCCTGGAATAGCCAGTGCGCCGATGCCGGCCAGCAACCCTAGGGTTCCGCCCAGCACTCCGCCCGTGGCGGCTCCGGTCACGGCTCCTTCCGGTGCCTTGGTGTTTTTCTCATGAGAGAACTCATGGGTGGTTTCCTTGTCCGGAAAGAGAACGGAAATGTCGTTCGAGGAGAATCCGGACTTGCTGAGGCTGTCAACGATCTGGTTGGCCTGGCCTTCCGAGGTTGCGATGGCATAGACTGATTTATTGCTCATTGTTTTGGTTGGTTTTGTTTTCTAACGGGAGATTGTCAGCTCACTTGGGATCCACCTTCAGTTCGTCGGTGATCCTGCCTGTATTGGCGTGGTTCCCGGCGATCTTGAGGATCGCCTGATGTTCGGCATGGGATTCCACCACGCCCTTCAAAGTGACGTGTTCATTCCGGGTGATGATTTTGATGTTCTTGGCGTTGAAGGACAGATCCCCGTCCATAATGCTGGAACGGATGTCTTTGGTGATCTGCACGTCCTTCGCGCTGTTGCCCTGATCGGTAGGAGTTACGGCATCCTTGTTCGTTTCCCTCTCGTTCTGCGCGGTGTTGTCCGGGGCGGTCACATCACCGCCGATCGAGTCGCGGTAGGAACGCAGCGCCTCGATGGAAGTGGCGTCGCCGTAGTCCGGCCAGGCGTTGGTCTTGAACTGCGGGGCCTTGCCCAACTGCTCCTTTGTCAACTTGGTCTTGAAAGCCTTGGCCGTGCCATCATACCGAAGAGCCGTCACCGGAACCGCGCTGAGCGTGTCGGCCATGCCAAGAAAGCCGCCGGACGAGATGATCACGGCGAGAATCTTTCCGGCTTTCATGTCGAGTATGAGATCCTCGACCTCGCCAATGGTTTCGTCGCCCGAGTTTTTCACTTTGACTCCGAGGACCTGCGAGGCGCGCCAAGAGGCGGCGCTGCCTTTGGTTTCGGAAACGGGAGAGACCAGATCCGCCTGCTTCTCCGTTTCCGCGATGGCGGTCAGGGGAATGAGAAGGGGGACGAGGGAAATGAGGAGGCTGCTTCGGATGGTTTTCATGTGTTTGCTTGTTTGGGGGTTGGTTTAACGGAGAGATGAAAAGAAATGGAGGAACTGTGGGGAGTCTTGCGATAGTTCGGCAGCGACAACGGCATTCCTTTTGGTGCTGTAAAAAACGGACCCTGATCGAACTTCACGATCGTCCGTTCCGGTTTGGGCGTGGTCGCATTTGTGATCGCCAAGCTTGAGCATCATACCCGGAAATCGAGGGGCTTCCATGGGGTGAAACCCTGCTTTTCCCGTGCTCGCCGCCTGGGGTGACGAAGTAGGGTTACACCCAATCGACCCGACACATATCGCATTCTATTTTCCGGGTGATCGGGACTTCAACCAGGATCGGAGTCGTGACATCAACCCCAAACCGCAATCCCATGAAAACGCTGCAAGATCTGTTTTTGAATGAACTGGCGGATATCTATGACGCCGAGCATCGCATCGCCAAAGCCCTGCCCAAGATGGCGAAAGCCGCCACCAGCGCTCCACTCAAAAAAGCCTTTGAGGTCCACCTGAAACAGACCGTGGGTCATGCCAGGAAAGTCGAGGAGATATTCGGTTGCTTTGACCGCAAGGCCAAAGCGAAAGCATGCGATGCGACTGTCGGATTGCTCAAGGAGGGCGAGGAAATGGCCGCCTCCTTTGAGGGGGCGCCCGCGATCAATGCCGCGCTGATCGCGGCCGCGCAGAAAGTCGAACATTACGAAATGGCGACCTATGGCTGCCTTCACGAATGGGCCGGCTTGCTCGGGAACAGGAAAGCCGCCGTGTTACTTCAGGAAATCCTTGATGAGGAGGGTGCCACCAACAAGGCTCTCACCGCCCTGGCGCGTGCCAGCAGCAATGAGGATGCCATGGCGGGGGCCGGAAAGGAAAAATCGTAATGTGCTCACCCGCTCGCAACTGACTCGACTTGGCGTGGTGGCGTGGCTCTCATCGCTGCTCACGCTGTTCGTCAGGAACTTCATCTCCGGAGAGAAGAAGATCAGGAGGCGGATCGCGCGGCGGTTGATCTTGCGGGCGGGCAGTTCGAACGGTCGACGATCCAGTTGCTTGGGCCGCCGATCCCCGGTGGGCGACCGGATCAAGCGGCTTGAGGATCGCGTGTAGATCTTTCCGGCCATGCTCGACGGAATCGCTCGGGCGACGGCGACGATCTGCTTCGAAACCTACATCGGTTCGCGAGGAGAGGTGGCCGAGAGGTTCTCGAGCGCCCTTGCCGCCAAAGCGCGGGAGGGACTGAAGGTCCACGTGCTGATTGACGGCATGGGCTGTGCCATTCGGGGCAGGCCTCGTGGATTAACACAAATGGGGTGAGTTCGTGAATTTTGGCATCTATACCACCTCCGTCGACTATGAGGGCCATCGAGGTGATTAGGATGAAGGACAAGAGCATCGACCGGCTCGGATTCCGATAGCGCCGGGCCAGTGGCCGGACTTCGGGGGTTCAACTCATCGCCATCGCAACTCGCAGAGCGCTTCTACAAGCGGCGCATGGTCCGCCTGGAACTTCCGCTTGCCTGTCGTGCCGTAGCCGAACGGCGAAAGAAGGTGGCCGTTGAGGTGAGTGCCCGGGATGAGTTCCTGGATCTGAGTGTCGATCACGGTTATTCTGAATTGACGCCGGGCCACTCCTGTAAGCCCCCTCATCCGCACCCCGGAATCCGCGCGGCTGGCGATTTCATCAGGATTTTCCCTTGGATTGGGGATGTCTGGCGGAAAAGCGGGGTGGCGATACGCCCCGTGTAAAGGGTTGCCGTCATGTCCGTGCCGTTGTAACCGTTGTCCCGTTCGATGTTTGCCGTAATTTCAACCGGCTTCGGCCCAATCCCGCTCCTATCATGATCCCCAGCATTTTCAATGACGTCATCGGTCCCGTGATGCGGGGGCCGTCCAGTTCCCACTGCGCCGCCGCGTTGCGGATCGGCCGTTTGGCCCGCGACCTGATGGACGAGGCCTTCGAGGAGGTGTTGCTGGAGTTCGACCGCAATGGCTCGCTGCCCAACACTCATGACACGCAGGGTTCCGACATGGGTCTTTGCGGCGGCCTGATGGGCTGGGACGCGGTGGACCCGAGGTTGCCCGAGTCCCACCGCATCCTCCAGGAGTCCGGTCTGCGCATTGCGATGGAAACCGTTGACGCGGACGATCCGCATCCGAACACCTACCGGCTGACGCTTCGTGCTCCCGGAGACGTTCACACGTTGCGTGCGATTTCCACCGGTGGCGGCATGATCGAGGTGCTCGACATCGACGGGTTCCCGCTTTCGATCGGCGGCGACTGCCATGTCACGCTGATCTGGACGGAGGGCAGCGGAAACGAGATCGCCGCGGCGGTTCGCGCGGGCTTCGATGCGGATGCGGTGGAGGTGCATGTTTCCGGAAACCGCCAGCTCGTCGAGGTGAAGGCCGCCGGATTCCTTGATGACGCGTTCATCGGGGTGCTGCCCGGGGTGAAACTCGTGAGGCGGCTTTCGCCGGTGCTGCCGGTGACGTCGCGCAAGTCCACCAAGGTGCCTTTCGCGAGTTGTGCGGAAATGCTGAGCCACGATGCGGGGAAGGGGACGCCGCTGTGGAAACTGGCGGTGGCATACGAATCCGCTCGCGGCGATTTGCCCGAAGAGGAAATCATTTCACGAATGGTCACCATCGTTCGCATCCTGCGCCAGTCGGTGGCGGAGGGGATCGCCGGCACCACTTACGGCGACCGCGTGCTCGGCCACCAGTGCGGGCGTTTTGATGAAATGATGCGCGGCGGCAATCTGTTAGATGGCGGCGCGCTCAACCGCATCATTCTCTACGTTTCCTCGCTGATGGAGGTGAAGAGTTCGATGGGCGTGATCGTCGCCGCGCCGACGGCGGGTGCCTGCGCGGCGCTGCCCGGCGCGGTGATCGCGATGGGCGAGGCGATGGGGCTCGACGAACGGGACATGGCCAAGGCGATGCTTGCCAGCGGCCTGATCGGGATTTTCATCACCACCCGCTGGACCTTTGCGGCGGAGGTCGGTGGTTGCCAGGCCGAGGGTGGATCCGCCGCAAGCATGGCGGCCGCGGCCTTGGTGACGCTGGCGGGCGGATCGCTCCATCAGGCGGTGGGCGCGGCGTCGATGGCGATGCAGAACATGATCGGTTTGATCTGCGATCCGGTGGCCAACCGCGTCGAGGTGCCATGCCTCGGCAAGAACGTGATGGCCGCAGCCAACGCGTTGTCGTGCGCGAACATGTCGCTCGCCGGATACGATCCGGTGATTCCGCTCGACGAGGTGATTGACGCCGCGTCGAAGGTTTCCACGCAGATGCCTCGCGAGCTGCGCTGCACCAATCTCGGTGGTCTGTCGATCACACCGACGGCCATCGCCCTGGAACAGAAACTTGCCGAACGCCGGGCCGCCGCGTGCGGCGGCGGCTGTCATTGCGGATGACGGATTTTCGTCACGACCGCTTCGACATGTAACGGGCCACCGCTTCCGCACGTGAGCGGACGTGCATTTTGGTGTAGATGTTCTTGAGGTGGCTTCGCACCGTCTCGACGCTGAGGTTGAGCGAGTCGGCGATTTCCTTGTTGGCGTATCCCTTGGTGAGCAGCACCAGGGTTTCCTCCTCGCGGGTTGTCAGGGAAACCGAGGGGTCGAGCCCGCCGCCCTTGCGCCGGAAGGAGGCGACGACGTGGCGGGCGATCTCGCTGGTCATCGGCGCGCCGCCGCTCAACACGTCGAGCAGCGCGGCCCGGAGTTCCGCCGGCTTGGTGCGCTTGAGCAGGTAGCCGTCGGCACCCGATTCCAGCGCGAGAAACAGGATTTCGTCCTCATCGGAAGCGGTGAGCATCACGATCGGGATTTTCGGGTTCACCGCCTTGAGCCGAGAGGTGCATTCGATGCCCGACATGCGCGGAAGAAACACATCCATCAGGATCACATCCGGCTGCTCGATGGGGATGACCTTCAGCGCTTCTTCTCCCGATGAGCAGGTGCAGATGCATTCGAAGTCCGGAAACGAGGATATCAGCCGGCTCCAGCTTTCCCGCGTGTCGCGCTGGTCCTCCACCAGGGCGACGCGGATCACCTGCGGGGCTGGGTTCTGGATTTCGGAGGGAGGGTTGGGTTTCATGGCGTTTGCTCGGGTTTTCTCTGCGTCATGACGGGATGCCACGCACCGGTTCGGGCACGGGTTTGGTGAAAGGATGCAAGCGCCCGACGCCGCGGGCAATCGGAACTTGGAAATCGATGCGGCAGCCGGCGCCCGGAGTGGTGGTGATCTGGCAGGTGCCGCCCACTTCGCCCATCCGCTCGCGCATGTTGCTCAGGCCGTTTCGCGAGGGATCCACCAGATCGGGATCGAAACCTCTGCCGTCGTCCTCGATGGTCACATGCAGCGAAGAACCGCGGCAGTGGATGCGCAGGGTCAGTTCGCCCGCGCCGGAGTATTTGACCGCGTTGTTGACGGCCTCCTTGACGCCGAGCAGCAGGCTGCGGCGGACCGGCAGTTCGAAGACCGCGTCGGGGATGTCCGGGTCCACGTCGAGGCGGCAACGGATCGGAGTGGGCTCGAGAAAGCGCCGGATCTGCTTGCTGGCGTAGGTGGCGAAGTCGAGGACCGTGTCGCGCTTGGAATTGACCATCCACACCACCTCGTCCATCGCCCCGGAAACGGCGCGGGCCTTTTCACACAGCGCTTCGAGTTTGGGGCGGGCCTCGGAGCCGGCGGGCAGCACGGTTTTGATCACCTCGCCCTCGAGCGCCAGTTCTGTTAGCCGCGCGCCGAGTTCATCGTGGATGTCGCGGGCGATCCTCGCGCGTTCCCGCTCCAGCATCTGTCGTGCCCGCGAATGAACGGCGAGCCGTGCCAGCAGTTGCAGGCTGATCAGCACGCTCAGCCCGAGCACCACCACCAGCGCGGTCTGGAACCACCTGCTTTGCCAGAACTGGACAACCACCGGCTGCAAGGGGGGCACCTGGACCACCATCGTCGGCCGCCGTTCATACCAGTCCGTTGCCCTTGGCAGAATCGAGGAAACCTCGACCGCGAATTTCCAATGCGGGGGTGCCTCGGATTTCCTTTCCCAGCCCTTCTCGCCAGCAGGCGCCAGGCGCCACCGGGTGTCGGAGGGGATTTCCATGACGTTTCCATTTTCAAACCGGACTCTCAGTCCGCAGACCATGCCTGCCTCGCGGTTGTCGTTGAAACCTTCCACTGCCAGCACATGCCGGCCCGCGCTGACCAACTGGGTGATGTCGTATTCCGTGATGCTGCGCCAGTCGCTGCCGGTGCCGAGTTCGCGGCCGTCGAGCATCAGGCGGTAACCGTTGTCCACCGAGATGCGCAACATCGCCTCGGTGATGGTCGAGCCCTTCGGAATCTCGAAGTCTCTCCAAAACCGCGAGGTCTGCTTGTCGTAAACATCCTTCTCCCAAATCCACCAGCCTACGCCCCAGTGGGGGTCCAGTCCTCCGGGGATGCGCCGGATCGGTGGCGGCAGATTGATTTCCTCCGCGGAATCCGATTGCGCGGCTTCTTGGGCGAAAGCCCCGCACACCATCCAGCAGGTGGCCATCAGGAGGCCCGCTGCGATTCGGTGGATGGGATGGCGCGTCATTCCTACGGACCCGATGTGTAGGCATTGCCACCAGTCCGCGCAAACAGGAAAACGGCGATTCATTCCCGCAGCACCTCGGCCAGCAGCGGGCGATGGTCGGAGGCGACGCTTTCCGGCAGCACGACCAGGGGCTTCACCGCCCTGAAGCCCTTGAGGAAAACGAAGTCGATCTCCGCGGTCGGCCGGTCGGCGGGACAGGTCAGCGCCGGAGGAGCCTTGTCCATGTTGGAGAACACGGCGGACACGGCCGCGATGGTGGGACTGCCCGGCACATCGTTAAAGTCCCCGCAAAGCACCAGCGGACGGGTGTCCTTCTCTAACAACCCGACCAGAGTCTTCGCCTGCGCCAGGCGGCGTTCCGCGTCGAGATCCAGGTGGGTGCTTGCGAAGCGGATGTCCATCCCACGCCATGTGACCACCGCCTCGAATGCGATGCGCGGCTCCCCGTCGCCCGGCAGCGGGTGGACGCGGACGGACTTTACCGGATGTTTCGAAAGGATGGCATGTCCGTACTCGCCGCCACCGAAGTCCATCGCCCGGCCGAAGTGTCCGGTCATGCCGGTGAGCCGCGCGAGTTCGGCGCATTGGTCCACCATCCCGCTGCGTGTGCAGGATTTGTCCACCTCCTGCAGGGCGACGAGGTCCGGTTTCTCCGCCGCGATGACCTTCGCGACGCGTTCGAGGTCGATTCTTCCATCCATGCCCGCCCCGTGGTGGATATTCCAGCAAACGATCCGCAGCGGCTCCTCAGCCGCGGAGATCCCGACGAACCATCCGAAAAGTGCCATCAATCGGCGCATGGCAAGTGAACGCGTTCCGGGGGAAAAAGTTTCATTCCGGCTACGGAACCGCGAGTGTCAGTCCTGGAATCCGAGATACCACTATGGTTTTCGCGTTGAATCGGCAACTTGGGCATCGACGAGCGGCGGAGTCCCGCCCAGACTGCCAGCGTCCATGACTTCGGGAGACTTCGAGCACAAGAACCAGGCGCGCTGGGCGGAATTCGAGTTGCTGGTCAACCGGCTGGAGAAAAAGGCGGATTCACCGGAGGCCGCCGAGTTTCCGCGGCGTTTCCGCGAGTTGTGTGTCGATCTCTCGCTGGCGGAGTCGCGGATGTATGGCGGCCGGATCACCGAGCGGCTGAACCATCTGGTGATCCGCGGTTATGAAATCCTCTACCGCACGCGGCGTTCGGGGTGGCGGAACTTCGGGCGCTTTGTGATGGAGGATTTTCCGCGGGCGGTGAGGGGCGAATGGCGTCTGTTCTGGTTGTGCAACGCGGTGTTCTGGATTCCGTTTTTCGTGATGATGTTCTCCGCCCAGCATGACATCCGCTGGATCCAGTCGGTTCTCGGCGCGGATGGCATGGTTTCCATGGAACAGATGTATGGCGGCAAGGAGGAGCAGCTTTCCCATCTGAGATCCGAGTATGGCTCGAACTTCATGATGTTCTGCTTCTACATTTACAACAACGTCTCCATCGACTTCCGGATCTTCGCCGGCGGCATGGCCGCGGGACTTGGCACTTTGTTTTTCCTGCTCTTCAACGGCCTGCACATCGGCGCGGCGGCGGGATATGTGAACCACGCGTGCAATCCGGAGTCGTTCTGGACCTTCGTGGCCGGGCACTCGTCGTTCGAGCTGTTAGGCATGGTGGTGGCGGGCATGGCCGGCATGCGTCTCGGGCTCGCGATTCTCAATCCCGGACGGATGCCGCGGGTGAGGGCCTTGGTGGAGGCATCAAGGCAGGCCCTGCCGCTGATCTATGGCGCGGCGCTGCTCACCACACTCGCGGCGGTGGTCGAGGGGTTTTGGTCCGCGCAGCCGATTCCCTCGGAGGTCAAGTATGCCTTCGGCCTTCTGGCATGGGTGTTGCACATCGCGTATTTCCTGATGGCGGGAAGGAGGGCGGAGCATGCGGCTTGACGAGGTGACGGCGGAAATCCGGCCGCGCAGCGATTGGGAGGCGGTCGATCTCGGCCTGGCAATGATCCGCCGGGATTTCTGGCGCTGCCTTTCGGTGTGGTGGCTGGCGGTGTTGCCGGTGTTTGTGCTGTGTGGCTGGTTGCTGTGGGACATGCCGGCGCTGTGGCTGCTGGTGTTCTGGTGGTTCAAGCCATGGGGGTCGAAGATGGTGTTGTTTGAAATCAGCCGGCGGCTTTTCGGCGAGAAACCCGCATGGAAATCCGCTTTGAGGGAAATCCCCCGCGTGTGGGTGAGGAGGTTTGCTTACCGGATGCTATGGGCGCGGTTCTCGCCGTGGTTGCCGCTGACCATCGCGGTGGAGGATCTCGAAGGGCTGCGCGGCAAGGCCTATTCGCAGCGTTGCACCCAGGTCACCCGGCGCGGGGAGAGCGCGATCATGTGGATCTATTTCATCGCTGACCTCGCCTCGTGCTGGTTCGGCCTCGCGATCCTGATGATTGTCATCATGTTCATTCCCGAGGGCCAGGATGGTGGCTGGATGCTGGCGGTGGAAACCTGGAATCCGGACGCTCCCATGGATATCCCGGTGGTGATCATCCGCACCGTTTCGCTGTGCGTGATGGCGGCGATGGCGCTCACCGATGTGTTTGTCACCGGCTGCGGGTTCGGCATTTACATCAACAACCGCACCTGGATCGAGGGCTGGGATGTCGAACTCGCGCTCAAGCGTCTCGCCCGGCGTCTTACCAAGGTGGTCGCCGTTCTGGTGGCGGCCTGTTTCCTCACGATCCCGTCGCGTGGCATGGAATCGCCTGAGCCATCGCCTGCCGAGGTGATGAAGGAGGTGAAGGCCCATCAGGATTTCAAGGTGCACACGGTGAAGGACAAGGTGCCGAGAAACAAGAGCTCGTCGTGGAAATGGCCGGACTGGCTGAAGTTTGGCAATGTGAGCTGGTTGGGGGAGGTTTTCGTGGTCGGGGCCATCGCGCTGTTGATCGGCCTGCTCGCATGGCTGTTATGGATCAGCCGCCACACGTTCCGCGGCGGTGGGGGAGGCGAGGAGGTGTGTGTGGCACCCCGCGCGAGGGTGGTGATGGGCATGGAGGTTTCGCCCGAGTCTTTGCCCAAGGACATTCCCTCCGCGGCGCTCGCGTTGTGGCGTTCGGGCAGGCACCATGAGGCGCTCGGTTTGCTTTATCGCGGCGCGATCTCGATGGCGATCGATGTCGGACGCGTCGAGATCCAGGAATCCGATACCGAAGGTGATTGCGTGCGCCGGGTGGAACGCGCCGGGGCGGCGGCGCATCCGGAGTATTTCCGCGGACTCACGCGGGTGTGGATGGCCCTGGCTTACGCCGAACTGACGCCGCGCGACCCGGAGGTGGAATCACTGTGCCGCGCCTGGCCGTTTGTGGAGAGGAGGGGAGCGTGAGATTCCTGTTAGGCGCGGCGGTCGCCGCACTCGCGCTGAATGCCTGCGACTACGTCGAGGTGGAACGCGAGACCGGCTACAAGGGCAAGGCGCGGGTGAACCCGTGGCTGGCGGCCGAGCGCTACGCCCAGCGCAAGGGACTTGAAGTGAAGTCGGTCATTTCCTGGACCGCCCCGGAATGGGAGGATGCCACCTGGCTGATGCCGGCCGCCGTGTTGTCGAACGAGAGTTTCGTCCGGCGCGTGTCCGATTGGGTGAACGAGGGAGGGCACCTGATCCTCGTGGTCGAGCATGCGACGTCCGACCGCAACGATTGGTCCACTTATCCCGAGGAAACCATCGTCGAGCCGCCACTGCTGCGGATGTTGGAAAACGAGGGCATCACCCTGGAGATGAAGCCATCCGGCGGCGAGGTGACCAGCGAGTCCATCCGCTTCGATGGCAGGACCTACAAGGTGGACGCCGCATCGGACTGCTCGGTGAAGGCCGGAAACCGAAAACCCGGGGTGTTCGCTTCGCGCGAGAGTGGCGACGGCCGCATCACCGTGGTGACGGACGGCCGGATCTTCCGCAACCGCTGGATCGGCGATCTCGATCACGCCGCCTTGTTTGACGCGCTGGTTTTCGCCACGGACTACGAGGGAAGCATCGGTTTCATGCGCGGCACCGGGTTGTCGTTCTTCGCGATGCTCGGCCAATACCTGTGGCCGTTTTTGTTAGGGCTCGGTGCGTGGGTGCTGTTCTGGCTGTGGAGGAATTTCCGCCGCTTCGGGCCGGTGGAAACCGCCACCACGGCACCCGTATTGCGCGGTTACGAGCACCATCTGGAGGCGCTGGGCGACTTCCAGTGGCGGCGGGATCGCGCGGTCTCGCTATTGGCCCCGCTGCGCGAGCAGGTGGTGGAACTCGGCCAGCGCGCGAGCCACCGCGCCGGGCGGCGCGATGCGGATTTCTTCCAATACCTCGCCGATCTCTCGGGCATTCCGCGCGAGCAGGTGTTCCGTGCGCTGGCCGAACCGGCCCCGTCCGACGCCATGATCCTCACCCGCACCACCGCCGATCTCCAACTGCTGCTCCAACTCCTCCAAAGTTCCCAACGATCATGAATGACGACATCCATCCCCAATCCGTGTCCGCCGATCCGCCGGCTCCGACCCTTGCCGACATCATCCGGCGCATGCGCGACGAGGTCCGCCGCGTGATTCTCGGCCAGGACGAGGTGATCTACCAGGTGTTCGCCGCGCTGCTCGCCGGCGGGCATGTGCTGCTGGAAGGCAAACCCGGCCTTGGCAAGACGCATCTGGTGGCCACGCTCGCGCGGACTTTCGGCGGGGCGTGCGGGCGCATCCAGTTCACTCCCGACCTGATGCCATCCGATGTCACGGGTTTCCGGCTCTTTGACATGAAAAGCCAGACCTTCCAGCTCAAGCAGGGACCGGTTTTCACCAATCTTCTGTTAGCGGATGAAATCAACCGTGCGCCCGCCAAGACCCAGGCGGCGCTGCTGGAGGTGATGCAGGAGCGGCAGGTGACGATCGACGGCGAGACGCTGAAGCTCGCGCCGCCATTCATGACGCTCGCCACGCAGAACCCGGTCGAGCACGAAGGCACCTATCCCTTGCCCGAGGCGCAGCTCGACCGCTTCATCATGAAGGTGTTGATCAACTATCCCGACCGCGCCGCGGAGTGTGAAATCGTCAGCCGCGCCTCTGCGGAGACGCCGGGAGGATTCAACGACCAGGTGCCGGTCGTTTGCGGACCCGCCGAGATCATCGCCGCGCAGGCCGCCACGGCGGCGGTGCAGTGCGTGCCCGAGGTGGTGGCCTATGCGGTGGCGCTGGCGCAGGCGACGCGCGAGGCGCGCTCGATTTCGCTCGGCGCCGGAACCCGTGGCGCAATCAGCCTGGTGCGGATCGCCAAGGCCCACGCCGCGCTCGACGGGCGCGGCTACGTGGTGCCGGACGATGTCAAACGCGCCGCGCTTCCCGTGCTGCGCCACCGCGTGCAGCTCACCCCGGAAGTCGCCATCAGCGGCCAGGAGGTCGATGAGGTGCTTCAGGGTATCATCGACGGCGTTCCCGCGCCGCGTGGTTAGAAGATATCATTTTCCGTTTCCATGGTTCCCACCCAACGCATGACGGCCCTGTGCCTCGGCTGGTTGTTGCTGGCCGCCGTCCCGGTGATGATTCCCGGGTGGGCGGCCGCATGGCTGTGGCTGGGCGGCGCACTGTTGCTGGTGACCGTGGCCGACTGGTTGGTGGTGCGTTTCAGCCCCGGGCCGCAGGTGAGACGCCGGCTGCCGGGCCGCTTTGCCATGGGTGAGCCCGGAGAAGTCGGCATCTTCCTCGCCAACGAATCGCGCAAACCGGCGCGCGTGGAGTTCTTCGACGGCATCCCGCAGGGAGCGGTGGCGGAACTGCTGCCGTGGTCCGGAGAACTTCCGCCGTCGCGCGAGATCAAGGTGTTCTATCAGGTGGTGATCCGCGAGCGCGGCGAGGCCGTGTTTTCCCCGCTCGAACTGCGGCGGCTTTCCCCGCTCGGGCTATGGTGGCGGCAGACCCGGCACCTTGCGGCGGAAACCGTCAAGGTCTATCCGAACTACGAGCCGGTCATCCGTTTCGCCCTGCTCGCCATGCAACAGCGCGAGAGCCCGATGGGCATCGTGCGCCGGCCGCGGGGCGGATCGAGCCGGGATTTCCACCAACTGCGCGACTACCGCGATGGCGACGCGCTCTCGCAGATCGACTGGAAGGCGAGTTCCCGCCGCCAGGTGCTCATCAGCCGGGATTTCCAGGAACAGCGCGACCAGTCGGTGGTGTTTCTGTTAGACACCGGCCGCCGCATGCGGGCGCTGGATGACGGTGTGCCGCAGTTCGACCATGTGCTCAACTCGGTGTTGCTGGTGGCGCACGTCGCGCTGCGCCAGGGCGACCAGGTGGCGGTGAAATCATTCGGCGGCACTGACCGCTGGCTGCCGCCGATGAAAGGTTCGCATGCGATGCCGGTCTTGCTGAACCATTTGTATGACTACCGCACCACCGCCGCGCCGAGCGATTTCGCGGGGGCGGTGGAGCAGTTGATGACGCGGCAGCGGCGTCGCTCGCTGGTGATCCTGCTCACCAATCTCCGCGGCGAGGATGGCAAGGAGCTGTTGCCCGCGATGCAGGTGCTCAACACGCGCCATCTGGTTCTGTTAGCCAGCATGCGCGAGGATGTGGTGAACCATGCGTTTTCCCGGCCGGTCGATTCCTTCGCGGCGGCACTGCGTTTTCTGGCGGCGGACCGCTACGTGCAGGAGCGGCGCGAGGTGCTGGCCGCGCTCGGCGCTTCCGGCGTGCTGACGCTCGACTCGACGGCGCGCGAGTTTCCCATCGCGCTGGCCAACCGCTACTTCGACATCAAGGCGGCCGGGCGGCTGTGATGCCTGACCGCGATCACGTAATGGCAGTGCGGCCGGATTGTGGCATGATCGTTTGCGTAAGGGATAGCACAACTGCCCCCCAAAGGGCCCACGGGCGCCGGTACAAGGGAACCGGCGCCCGTGGTTTATCCGGGCGGTGCGTCCACGGCGGCGGAGGTTTCCGGAGGTGGTGATGGCCGCGATCACGTAATGGCAATGCGGCCGGTTTGTGGCATGATCGCTTGCGTAAGGGATAGCACAATTGCCCCCCCAAAGGGCCCACGGGCGTCGGTACAAGGGAACCGACGCCCGTGGTTTTTCCATGGAGAAGCTCGGCGCCTTGTGATTGAAATCGCCGGCCATGCCTGCCGACGGCCACTCATCCCGCACGTTGCCGGTTTCCATCGTGATGCCCGTCCGCAATGGCGCCGCGACTCTTGCCGCCGCCATGGAAAGCGTCCGGGCGCAGACCTTCCGCGACTGGGAACTCATTGTCGTCGACGACCACTCGACCGATGACACCCCGCGGATGCTCGCGGATCTGGCGGGGGCCGATCCACGAATCCAAGTGCTGCCGAGTCGCTCGCAAGGCATCGCCCACGCGCTGGAAACGGGATGCGCCGCCGCCCGTGGCGAGTGGATCGCGCGCATGGATGCGGACGACGTCATGCATCCGGACCGGCTTGAGCGACAACTCGCGCATGCCCGCAGCCATCCGGACCTGGGTCTGGTTTCCTGCATGGTCCGCTACGGGGGAAACCAGACGGGCTATGCCGCCCATGTCGAGTGGCTGAACTCGCTCGATTCTCCCGAAATGATCGCAATCCGGCGCTTCGTCGAGGCCCCGGTGGCACATCCAAGCGTCATGTTCCGGCGCTCGCTGCTCGACACCCACGGCGGCTACCGGTACGGCGACTTCCCGGAGGACTACGAACTCTGGCTGCGCTGGCTCGCCGCCGGCGTTCGATTTGGCAAAGCCCCGGAAGCACTGTTGCTATGGAACGATCCGCCCGACCGGCTCTCGCGGACCGATCCGCGATACTCGGTCGAGGCGTTTTACCGGATCAAGTGCCTGCATCTGCTGGAATGGATCGCTTCAAGCGTCTGTTCCGGGCGGAAAGTTCTGCTCTGGGGTGCTGGGCGGGTGACTCGTCGTCGCTTTGATTCCTTGGAAACCAATGGGTTCCGTTTCGATGGATTCATTGACATCGATCCGAGGAAAATCGGGTTTCATCGCGATGGTCGTCGGGTGATTTTTCCTCACGAGATCCCGGAAAGCCCTCGGCCATTCGTCTTGGTGGGCGTCGGTAACCGGGGAGCGGGCGCATTGATTCACCGGGAACTCGTCGGCCGTGGCTGGCGGGAGGGTGTGGACTTTGTGATGTGCGCCTGATTTCCTGGAGTGGATCGAATGATTCAATCGATCGTTTCGATATTTTCGCCGTGTTCCGGGATTGCAAGTGAGGCTGAATTCCGTAGCGTCCTCGCGATGATGGGTTCGACGCAAGTGCTGACGAGGGCCAGTGGCTGGCTGGATCTCGGATTGGCTGATGAGGCCTTGGCCGAATTGGAGGAGTTGACGCGGGAGGAGTTGGAGTGTCGCGAGGCGCTGGAGATCAAGCTTTGCGCCCAAATGGAAAATGGCGCTTGGAACCCGGCTTCCGAGACGGCGCGCTTGCTGTGCCTCAAAGTGACTGACGAGCCGATGTTTTTCATCCACGCCGCGTTCTGCCTGCATGAGACCGGCGACACGCTCGCCGCGCGCAACTGGTTGCTGAAGGGGCCCAAGTCGCTCTTCGACATGGCGGTCTTCCACTACAACCTTGCCTGTTACCTCTGGATCCTCGGCGATGGGAACGGAGCGCGCAGTCATTTGCGCCAGGCGATCGCGATGGATGAGTCGTTCCGCGAAACAGCGCTTTCGGATCGCGATCTCGTCGGTATCGGCAGCCTGCCGTGAATGCCGGATTCGCGAGTCAATCGCCGCGTGGAAATTGGCAGGAAATGATTGAATCATCCGTTTGACACGGATGCGGGAATCACTTGAATGGGCGGGTCCCATGCGCGAGATCAAGTTTCCCCAATCCGAGTCGAAGCGGCGCTTGCTTGAGGCCGCCGAGCAACTGTTTGCCGAACGCGGATTCGAGGCGGTGTCGGTGCGCGATGTCACCCATCAGGCGAAGGCGAATGTGGCGGCGGTGAACTACCACTTCGGCAGCCGCGAGGGATTGATCTCGCTGGTGGTGGTGCGGTATGTCACACCGATCAATGACGAGCGGCTGCTGCGGCTTGACGCGCTGGAGAAGAAATGGCCGGGCAAGGTGGTGCCGGTGGAGGAGTTGATCGACGCGTTCGTGCGACCGCTGGTGGGATCGGTGAGAAAGTCCGAGCTTTCCGAGCGCTTGTTCTGCAAGTTGGTGGCCCGGGTTTTCTCGCTGCAGGGCGAGGCGCTGCCGCCCATTGTGGAGGAGCAGATGAAGGGCATGGTCGAGCGGTTCCTCAAGGCTTTCGGCCGGTCCTTGCCGGGTCTGGCTCCCGAGGAATTGGTCTGGCGCTTTCATTTTGTGGTTGGGGCGGTGATTCACCTGCTGCTCAACCAGGAAATGCTGTTCCGGCTGAGTGCCGGTGCCTCGGGAAATCCGGGGACCGACGCGCTGGTCGGGCGGTTGATCCGTTTCGCCTCGGCCGGACTGCGGGAGGGGCTGGAGCAGGAGGCCGCCGCCTCGGTGAAAAAGGGACCGCAGGCGATGTTTGATTTTTGAGGACCACGGATGGGCCGGTCGGGCTTTCAGCAAGGATACTCCATGGATCGCATGGAAGGATTCGCCAGTGGTTTTGACGGAGCTGTGCTGTTTGACCTCAACGTGGTTCGATGACTACCTTCATCGGTGGACCCCTCGTTCGTGGCTGGATCTTCGGTCTTTGTTTTGAGACGACCTACCTCTTCAGATAATCCGCTACCACCATCCGGTGGTTGCTGTGCCTCGACTCGACCACACGGCTGCGGACCGGCACGAAGTGGCGGGTGGCGTAGATGAGGTCGATGCGCAGGATCGGAAAGCGCCGGTGATAGGTGTTGCCCCAGCCGGTGCCGGCGGTGGCGAAGGCGTCCATGAAATCGCGCGACAACTGGCGGTGCACCACATCGGCGGCGGGCGAGTTGAAATCTCCGCCTAACAGCGTGGGCGTGTTGGGAAATGCGGTGGTTTGTTCGAGGATGCGGAGCGCTTGCGACAGCTGGCCGCGGCGCTCGGAGCGGTTGGCGCGGTGTTCGGACCAGGTTGAGGTTTTCCAGAACCGCAGGTCGGTGGCGGCGGACGCGAGATGCACGTTCACCACTTCGGCCGAGGAGCCGTCGGGGAAACCGATCGTCACCTGCTGGTCGCGGTTGGCGGGATTCCGCACTTCGCGCAGGATTTTCCACCGGGTGATCACCGCGTTGGTGCTGCCGTGGGAGCGGTAGTCGCCGTGGCCGCCGTAGAGCGCGTCCGCGATTTGTCTGACCTGATGCGGATAGCAGTCCTGCAACAGGACGATGTCGGGCCTCCATGCCGCGATGTCGCTCGCCGGATTGCCGAAGCCGAAGATCGCGCAGTTCATCGTAACCACGCGGACGACCGGCGAGCCTTCGTACCGTTCGGCCGGGCCCGGCAGAGGTTTGCTCCGGCCGACGTTGGCCAGCACGCGCGCCTCATCCGCGCCCACGAGCAGCGTGACCGCCCACACGCCGGTCATCACCAGCGAGAGCGGAGCCCGCAGGAAGTAGAAGGCGAAGACCGCCAGCATCAAGCCGAGCCCGCCCCAGGTCCAGATGGGAAGCACGGTGAAGGCCGCGAGGCCGTCCGGCTGCCTGGAAAACGCGAACACCGTGAGCACATGCAGGGCCAGCGAAAGCCCCACTAGCGTCCATCCGGTGCGGCGTCTCAGGGCGGACATGGGAAGAAGAAATTATAAATTCGAAGGATGAAATTCGAAACGGAAGAACTGTGGAAACCGCGCGCTCTTCGTATCGAATTTCATGCTTTGGATTTGGTGCTTCGGATTGAATGCCTCACATGCCCGGTATGCCGAGGCCGCCGGTGAGTTTTTTCATTTCGGCCGCCGCCTTGTCCTTGCCGGTGTTGATGGCTTCCTGCACGCCCTTGAGCACGAGGTCTTCGAGAAACTCGACGTCCGAGGGATCGACCACCGAGGGATCGATTTTGATCGAAACGACATCTCCCGCGCAAGTGGCGGTGACGGTCACCTTGCCGCCGCCCACGCTGGCTTCGACGGTCTGCTTGGCGAGTTCCTCCTGTTTGGCGGCCAGCCCGGCTTGCATCTGCTGGGCTTGTTTCATCAGTTTGGCGATGTTCATGGTAGATAGGGGATGATAGGCTCTTCTCTTGCGTCTTGTGTCTTGCAGTCTTGAATCTCAACCGGAAACCACCTTGCCCTTGAATTTCTCGAGTGCGGCGTCGATGAGCGGATCCTGATAGTTGGATTCGTCATTGGCCGGCGGCGGCGGGGGTGGCGGAGCGGCGGCGTGTTTGGGTTCTTCCTTCCACGGCGGAGCCTCGGGCTCGGGCGGGGTTTCGGTGACTTCGGGGGCTTCCTCGATCATCGAATCCAGAGCGGCGAGGCCGGACGTTGTGGGCCTGGGTTTTGCTGGAGCGGGCGGCGCGACGACCGGCGGCGGCGCCGGTGCCTGCGCTGCGGCGGCGGGGATGTCACCGCAGAAATCCGCGCCCTTGGTGAGCACCTTGATCACATCGGTGATGCGGACCTCGGCCAGCACCTGAATGGCCTTGATCACTCCGAGTTCGAAATGCAGGCGCTTGTTGGTGGCCCATTTCATGCGGCCCTCGGTGTCCGCGAAGACGTCGATGGCGGCGAGGATGCGGTCCGGCGCGTAGTCCTCGGCCAAACCTAACAACTTCTGCCACAGCTCGGTGGGGATGCCCTCGCCATCGGCGGAGGGATCGAGCTTGGCGACGAGCAGGCCGCGCAAGCAGCCGATCAGCTCGCCTAACAACTGCGAAAGCTCGCGCCCGCTTTCGGCCTCCTTCTGGATCAGCGCTAGGGCGGCGGGAGTGTCGCGGTCGAGCAGTGAGGCGGTCAGGCTTGCGACCTTTTCCCGGGAGGTGAACCCGAAGACATCGAGCACGTTTTCCTCGTTGATGTGATCTCCGCAGAAGGCGACGAGTTGGTCGAGCATCGATTGGGCGTCGCGCATGCCGCCATCCGCGCCCTTGGCGATGGCCCAGGCGGCGGTGGGATCGAGCGTGATGCCTTCCTCGGAGGCGATGTGCAGCAGGTGTTTGGCGATGGTTTCCGTGGGGATCGGCCGCAGGTCGAAGCGCTGGCAGCGCGAGAGGATGGTGGGCAGGATCTTGTTGGCCTCGGTGGTGGCGAAGATGAATTTCACGTGCGGCGGCGGCTCTTCGAGCGTCTTGAGCAGCGCGTTGAAAGCCGCGTTGGAGAGCATGTGGACCTCGTCGATGTAGTAGATCTTGAATTGCCCGCGCGCCGGGGCGAAGCGGACGGATTCGCGCAGGTCGCGCACCTGCTCGACGCCGTTGTTCGAGGCACCGTCGATTTCCAGCACATCGAGCGAGCGGCCTTCGGCGATCTCAATGCAAAGGTCCTCGTCCGGATCGAAGTCGGCCTTGGGTCCGCCGGAGCAATTCAGCGCCTTGGCCAGGATGCGCGCGGTGGAGGTCTTGCCGGTGCCTCGCGGACCGACGAACAGATAGGCGTGGGCGAGGCGCTTCTGCGCGATGGCATTGCGCAGCGTGCGGACGACGTGGTCCTGGCCGAGGACATCGTCAAAGGTGCGGGGTCGGTATTTCCGTGCGAAGACCTGGTAGCTCACGGGGCGGAGTGTAGGGATGGAGTCGGGTTTGTCATGGCCGAGTTTCGGGGAAATTTTTTGCGTGGCGATGGGCGGAAAATCCGTAGAGTCCCGGCCATGGATGGATCGTCAAGGCGCCGGAAACGCGGGGTTTCGTGGCTCGGTATCGGGTTTCTCGCGGTGCTGGCGGCGGGGATCGCGCTGTGCTTCACCTCGTTTCCCGGCAAGGTGAAACGCGGACTGAAGGAGATTTTCGCGCCCAAGCCGGTGGTCATCAAAGCGGACGAGGAGGACATCCGCCGCCAGGTCGAGGCCCGGTTGCGCGCGGAGATGGAGGAGGAACTCGAGCGCGAGATCGCCGCGATGAAAAAGGCTACCGCCGAGAAGGAGGCCCGCGCGGCCCGGGAGACTCCCGAAGAGCCCGCCGATCCCGCGCCGCCGGTTGGTTCAGTCACCGATGTCCGCCAGTTGCGCTCGGGCATTCCCTTCAAGACGGAGGTGAAGTTCGAGAAGGGGGGGCTTGCGTCCAAGGAGCGCGTCGACGAGGACAGCTACAGCGCGTTCTATCAGCTTTCACTGCGGGTGCCGGAGGCGGCGAAAACCATGGCCGAGCTGGAGAAGACCAGCCCGGATCTGTCGAAGGCGCTGCCCGGCCTGTCGCCGTTGTTGGAGAAAGCCGTCGTCTCGCCGTGGTTCACCGGGCTTTACAAGAACAAGACCGACCGTATCCGCCGCGATGCGAACACGCTCAACGAACTGCTCACCAAGCACAACTTCTACGACTGCGAGACGATTCTTCACCTGAAGACCCCGCAGGGAAAACCGCTCTTCCTCATGCAGGCGGAGATGGACGTGGTTTCGGACGGTTCCGATGGCGACCGGCTGCCTGAGATGCCGGATGCGATTGTGAACTCCACCCACTATCAGCCCTTCACCAGTTACGGCTGGCCCAAGAAAAGCCGGACTCCGAACCCGATGGTCGCAGGTTGGGAGAAACGCATCAGCAACGCCGAGAAGGAACTCAAGGACCCCGCCACCACCGCCGAGAGAAAGACCTGGCTGCGCGAGCGCATCGCCTACCTGAAACGCGGCATCGCCGACCTCAAGGCCCGCAGTTTCCTGATCGCCGAGTATGATCCGTTCATCGTCATTCCGGTGAACCTTCTGACGGCTTCCGACGCCTTCGCCCCGAAGGTGGGGGACTACGCGGTGGTGATTCACGGCAAGAAAATATATCCGGCCATCGTCGGCGACGGCGGACCGACCTTCAAGGTGGGCGAAGCCTCGCTGCGGATGGCCCGGGAGATCAACCCGAAGGCCTCGCCCTACAGCCGCCCGGTTTCCGATCTGAAGGTGACGTATGTGGTCTTCCCCGGCAGCCGCGAGGCGCAGAAGGGCCCGCCCGATTACGAAAAATGGCGGCAGCGCTGCCACGAGTTGTTAGGCACCATCGGCGGACTCGGCGAGGGCTGGGAACTTCATGTCTGGCAGGACCTCCTGCCGAAACCCGAACCGCCGCCCGGAACTACTCCCGTTCCAGCATCCGGCGCGTCCGCTCCCGCTGGAGCGCCGCCAGCACCCGCACCAGCAGCAGAAGGCACACCGCGGTGACGCCGAGTTCGAGCGCTGGGGCCGGGCCGCGGCTGCGGTCGCCGGCGAAGAGTTTCAGCGCATCCGGCAGATTGGCCGCGCCGCGCGTCGTGCCGAGCAGTGCGAGCACGCCCGCGCCGATCAGCCCGTGCCATGGCATCTTCAGCGAGAACAGCCCGCAGATGACAAGTCCGCCGCCGAGTGTGAGCGAGCCCTGAATGAAGGCAAGCGCCTCGGTTTTTCCCAACAGATGGTGCGCGACGAAGCCCAAGGCGAGGATCACCGCGCCGCTCAGGAAAATCAAAAGCCGCATGCGCCGGACTAGCTGCCGGGATGGATTTCCGCAAGGTTTACAAAGCCGCGGTTCCGTCCACACTCGCGGCGTGACGGTTCTCTGGTGCAACGGACAGTGGATTGACGCGCTGGAATTTCCCGCGGCGCCCACCGATCGCGGATTGATGCATGGCCTCGGCCTCTTCGAAACCATCCTCGCGGTGGATGGTCGGCCGGTTTTCTACGAACGGCATCTCTCGCGTCTCGCCGAAGGCTGCGTGCGCCTCGGGTGGAAGCCGGCGTTTCCCAATCCTCAGGATGAGGTGATCCGGTTGTTGGAATCCAACGAACTCCAGTCCGGTCGAGCACGCATCCGGTTGGCCATCACCGCCGGCAGCGGACGGGTGCAGGACCTCTCGCTCGGGACGGATCACATGGTGTGGATGACCGCCGTGCCCGCCGCCGAGCCGCCGCACCGCACCCGAGCGAACCTTTCGCCCTGGACGCGCAACGAGCGCTCCGCTCTCGCCGGGCTGAAGTCCGCCTCGTATGCGGAAAACCTGATCGCACTCGAACACGCCGACCGCCTCGGCTTCGAGGAAACCGTGTTTCTCAACAGCTCCGGCCTGGTCTGCGAGGCGGCCACTTCGAACGTGTTCGTGGTTCGCGAAGGCCGCGTCCGCACGCCATCGCTCGCGTCCGGTTGTCTGCCAGGCGTCACCCGCAGTGTGATCCTTGAAATCGCGGCCACTTTGGGCATCCCGTGCGAGGAAACCGATGTCGCGCCGGAGGAACTTCGCGCGGCGGATGAGATTTTCCTCACCTCCTCGATCCGCGGCGTAATGGGGCTTTCGCGCTTTGAAAACCGCGACCTCGGACCGGGCCCGGTCACCGAATCGCTGCGCTCCGCCTGGCACGCCGCCGCCATCGGAAAGAGCGGCGGATGAATCCGCGTTTTTGCATTGATGCGGAAAACCCGATTCCGCAGCTTGTTTCCACCACCAACCACCATCCCGACCATGTCACGTTCCGTCACACTTTTCACCGGCCAGTGGGCCGACCTGCCGCTGGAGAAACTCGCGCCGCTCGCCTATGAAATGGGCTACGACGGCCTGGAACTCGCCTGCTGGGGCGATCACTTCGATGTGGACGCCGCCGCATCCAGCAAGACCTACGTGAAGGAAAAATGGGAGTTGCTGGCCGATCACGGCCTGACCTGCTTCGCCATCTCCAGCCACTTGGTCGGTCAGGCGGTGTGCGATCTCATCGACGAGCGCCACAAGGCGATCCTGCCCGCCGATGTCTGGGGCAATGGAGATCCCGAAGGTGTTAGAAAACGCGCCGCGAAAAAAATGATCACCACCGGCAAGGCCGCGCGAGCGTTCTTCAATGCCAAGCCCGGCCGCAATGGTTCCGACGATTTTCCCGCCGTGGTCAACGGTTTCACCGGTTCCTCGATCTGGCATTCTATCTACGCCTTCCCGCCGACCTCGCAGGAGTATTATGAAAAGGGCTTCAAGGACTTCGCCAAACGATGGCTGCCCATCCTCGACGCCTTCGACAAGGTGAATGTCAACTTCGCTCTCGAAGTGCACCCCACCGAGATCGCGTTCGACATCGCCTCCGCCAAACGCGCCGTCGCCGCCGTGGGCGGACACAAGCGTTTCGGTTTCAACTACGACCCGTCCCACCTCGGCTATCAGGGCGTGGATTACGTGAAGTTCATCCGTGAGTTTCCGGACCGCATCTATCACTGCCACATGAAAGACGTCTGGTGGGGCCATGGTGACGGCACGGTCGGCGTCTTCGGCGGCCACACCAACTTCGGCGATGCCCGCCGCTTCTGGGACTTCCGCTCTCCCGGCCGTGGCGACATCGAGTTCGAGGACATCATCGTCGCCCTCAACGACATCGGCTACCGCGGCCCGCTCTCCGTCGAGTGGGAGGACATCCGCATGGACCGCGTCCACGGTGGCGCCGAAGCCGCGAGCTTCGTCCGCAGCCTGGACTTTCCGGTCAGCTCGGTGGCCTTCGACGCCGCCTTCGACAAGAAGAACCAGTGACGGAGTGCATGATGGAGTGGCTGCCTCCGGCAGCCATGACGTTTGCAGGCGGCTTCCGGGCCGCCTGTTTTCTGGCGCTTGGAAAATCGCCCTTGCGGTGAAGGCTCCGTGACGGAGCCTCTCCACTTCATCTCTCCGCCCACTTACTCCGGCCACTTCACATCCGGTGCCTTCCCACCCCAGAACGGCTGGCTGGGATCGAAGAGATCCTTGCCATTCATCCAGGCCCGGCCGGAGGCGTCCACAGGAACGGCCGTCACGCTGTTGTCCACGCGCAGGATGACGGCCTTGCCGCCGTAGTGCTTGTCGCAGAGTTTCTTGTCGAAGGTGCGTTTGCCTGGGACGAGGGGGAACACGACGATGGGTGTCTCCGGTGGATGCTTGGTGGTGAGACCGGCGATGTAGGAGAACGCGCACTCGCCTTTTTTCAGGGCTTCGGAGCCGGTGAAGACGTTGTCGGGTCTGCTGTCAGTTGGGCTTCTTCGCACAAAGAACTGCATCTCGTTCTGACAGATATCGGCAGCAATCAACTGGCGGAAGTAGTCGTTGGATGTTGTTGAACCTGGAGACAAGGTGCTGTCGGTGGCGTTCCTCACATCCTTCGCGGTTTGGTCGTTGGGAAACGCACCGTAAGTCACTTCGAACTCGAACAGAGCAAAACCGATCTGGCGAGCGTTGTTGACTGCCTCTGGGAGGTTCCCGTCTTTTCTAGGACCACGAATTATCAGTGGAGCGGTCACCCAGATGAAGACCGGCAACAGAATGGAAACCATTCCCACCCAGTTCCAAAACTTTCGGGAACGCAAGGCCTCCTCGGATGGTGGCGGTTGAGGCAGCATCTCGGTCATGGATTTGTGAGCAGGATATGACATTCGGCCATGCATTGCAAACCGCGAAGCGATGGCGTTTGATTCTGAATTCCAGAACAAATGGATTGTGCCATGGGCAAATCAGTGTCACATTTCGTCGTGTGATCGAAAGCTTCGGCGACAAGGAAACCGAAAAACTCTGGCAAGGCCGCCGCACCCGGTTTCCCGCCGATCTCCTTGCCCGGGCCATCGACAAACTCAATCTCCTCGATGCCGCGACTACACTCGACACCCTCAGGATTCCTCCCAGCAACCGCCTGGAGGCGCTCAAGGGCGACCGGAGCGGACAGCACAGCATCCGAATCAACGCCCAGTGGCGGATCTGCTTCCGTTGGTCGGAAGGAGCTGTCCATCAGGTGGAAATCACCGACTACCACTAAGCCATGAACCGCGAACAAAAAGCCATCCTCGCATCGACTCCGGGGCACATCCTCAAGCAGGAGTTTCTCGACGCCTTCGGGATTTCGCAGGCAGAGCTGTCCAAACGCACCGGCATTCCTCGATCCACGGTCAACGAGATCATCAAGGGCAAGCGGCCGATCCATGCGGAGACGGCTTTTGCCCTCGGCCTGTTCTTCCGCATGGAGCCACAGTTCTGGATCAATCTCCAAAGCCGCTACGACATGAGAAGAGTGGAGTTCGGGAAAGCGGCGGAAATCCGTGCCCGGGTGCAGCCGCTTTCGATGTGAGCGGCACGGAGTGGCTGCCCGTGGCGGCGGTTTGCAACCGCCATGCCCAGCCCGCTCACTCCGGCCACTTCACATCCGGTGCCTTCCCGCCCCAGAACGGCTGGCTGGGATCGAAGAGATCTTTGCCATTCATCCAGCCCCGGCCGGAGGTGTCCACGGGGACGCTCGTCACGCTGTTGTCGAGGCGCAGGATGACCGCCTTACCGTCGTAATATTTGTCGCAGAGCTTTTTGTCGAAGGTGCGTTTGCCCGGTTCGAGTGGAAACACGACGATTGGTCTTGCCGGGTTGCCTTTGGCGTCAAGTCCGGCAATGTAGGCGAACGCGCACTCGCCTTTTTTCAGGGCTTCGGTGCCGGTCATTCTATTGTCGGGCTTATTGTTGTGGCTCATTCTTGCGTAGAAGGGCATTTCACTCTGACACATCCCCGCAGCGATCAACTGGCGGAAGTAGTCGTTGGAGGTCTTTGATCCGAGCGGCAGTGTGCTAAATGTGGCTGCCTTCACCTCCTTCGCCGTTTCATCATTGGGAAAAGAGCCGTAATCCATTTCAAATTCGTATTGTCCCGGTTTTTCGTGAATGTCCGAAAGGTGGCTTTGAGTTAAGCTACGGCCGGAGTTGTTAGTCGTTGGTTGTGGTTTGTTTGCAGGGAGAGTCTCTGACGGGTGATTCTGCGGCGATCGCGG
>Ga0315904_10000523_pt1 | contig 61085 bp, 36 predicted proteins | sample LakEriMetagenome_6_FD_203529 | JGI IMG/M metagenome (GOLD analysis project Ga0315904, IMG submission 203529) | Freshwater fungal communities from buoy surface, Lake Erie, Ohio, United States - Buoy 12 MA120 | ecosystem: Environmental > Aquatic > Freshwater > Lake | place: USA: Lake Erie, Ohio...
CCCCGTGTGCGTCGATCCAAAGACAGCGTTCGCTTGGGATCTAAAACAGGGTGGCGGGGGGGCGGACCTCTGTGTCCGCTCCGTTGGATGTCCCACCGCAAATCACCGCAGCGATGGGCCACCCAACCGCCTGGATCGGGAATCCCGATGTGTGTCCCTCCGAAGACATCATCCGAATGGAACCGGAGACAGGGTGGCGGGGGGGCTCAGCGGGGTCTCGGATGCATGCGGTTCGGCTGCCCATCGGAACGGTTTCTCTCCGATTCAAGCCCAGTGGAGCGGACACGGAGGTCCGCCCCCCCGCGACCCGTTGGCTGGTCCCTGGCCACGGTCGTCTTTGGGGGTGGGCTCAGCGGGGTTTCGGATGGATGCGGATTGGCTGCCCAGCGGGACGGTTGCCCTCCGATCCAAACCCAGCGGAGCGGACACAGAGGTCCGCCCCCCCGCGACCCGTTGTGCGGACCCTGGCCACGGGGGGCTTTGGGGGCGGGTTCAGCGGAGATACCGATTCATGTGGTTTGGCTGCCCGGCGGGACGGTTCGACTTTGATCTCCATCCGGTGGCAGTCCTCGGACGGCAATCCATCGGTGAAATTCGCCGCAGGGGAGACTTTCCACGTCGGGGGTTTTGGCGCATGCAGCAACCCCAGGGGGCCTCGTTTGGTCTACGGACTCGGGTGACGGTCAGAAAAACAAAAAACCCCGGCAGGAGCGATCCTGCCGGGGTCTGGTTCGTCGACTTCAGATCAGCCTGGTGGGGCTGGCCGTCGGTCCGGGAGATTAGCCGCGGAGTCCGAACAGGTTCGACAGGCCGCTCTTCTTGGCCTTCGTCTGAGTCTTGTTCAGACGAGAGGGGAAGTAGGCGGCGGGCTCACCCGCTTCGGGAATCGGGGCGGGAGCGACATTGTCGTCCACCGCGGGAACCGGAGCCACCGGGGCGGGTTCAGTCACCGCGGGAACATAGGTCGAGGCGGCGGGAGCAGGAGCCACGGCGTGAGCCGAGGGAGCACAGCCGGCGGCACCCGCCGCGGCGGGGGCACAACCACGGTTCGCAGCGACGGCGGCGGGGGCACAGCCCTTGTTGCCAGCCAGCGAGGGAGCACAGGTCTTCGCGGCGGGAGCACACTTCGACTCGTTGCAGTTCTTCACTTCGTAGCCGCAAGACTGCAGGGCCTTCTCGGCGGCCCGACGGACACCGCGGTCGCAGTCGGCCAGGGCACAGGTCAGGGCGGCGACAACTTCGGCATTGCAGCAGCAGCTGTTCTTGCGGGTCTGCTTGTGGATCTGCTCGGCGGCTTCCTTGCGGACCCGTTCGTCGCAGTCATTCAGCGAGTAGGCGAAGGCGTGCATGATCTCGGGATTGCAGGCACAGTCGAGGCGACCCAGCTTGGTGAGAGCGCGGCGACGGTCCTTGGCGTAGCAGGCGGTCTGCGATTCGTGGATCAGCTGGGCGACTTCGGCCCGGTTGTTCGGGCAGCACCGTTCGGCCTTGGGGGCCGGGGCGCAGCTCGCCCGGGGAGCGGCACAGCCGGGGTCAGCCGCAGCCATCGCGGCCGGGGCACAGCCCGCACCGGCGGGAGCGGCACAGCCGGCGGCAGCCGGAGCACAGCCCTTCGCGGCCGGGGCACAGCCGTTGGCACCCCCCTTGTTGCAGCCACCAAACAGCTTGCCAAACAGACCCTTCACACCACCGCAGCTGCGGGGCGAGCAGGTGGCCGCGGCATTGGTTCCGCACGAGCCGGTCGAGGCGGCGGGAGCACAGCTGTTCGCGGCAGCGACAGCCCGGGGAGCACAGCCCATGCCGGCTCCGTGACCACCATTGCCCAAACCGCCATTGCCCAGTCCACCGTTCCCGATTCCGCCATTCGGGCCGCAGGTTCCACAGGCTTGCTTGGTGCAGGCCCGCTGATAGGTGCAGACATTCCGGTGATTGGGGCGGCAGATGGTGGGCTTGCTGGCACAGGGTTGGTACGCCGGGGCACACCCGGACGCCTTGTCAGCCCCATGGCCACCCAGAGAGGCGGGAGCACAGGTTCCGGCCATCGCCGAACCCATGAGGCCCGACATCGCCAGAACGGCAGAGTAGAGATTGTTCCATTTCATGTCAGCAGGTCTCCTTCCTGAGATGACCGGCAGCCGCCCCAGAAACACGAGGGGCGAGTGCCAGCGCGAATTCGGTGCCGTCGGGAAGATCCTCAACCCGAGTCGATCTCCGGCAAAGCCGAAAGTCCGGACGTCCGTCACGATTGTGTGAGCCGGATTATCGAGACTGACCCCAATGATCGGCCCCTGCCCAAATTGCTCTTGAGAGTCGCAAAGTGCTATTTCTACAGGGATTTAGGGCGAAACCGAGGCCGGTTGTAGGTCTGGTAACGATTGCTGCGGCGAGGCAAGATTTAGGGGCGGGTTTTGTCGGCAGGACCGTCAGAGTCATCACAAGACATGCCGGTTGAAGCGATGCCAACGTTGGTAGCGGAGGAAACGGGAGTACCGGAGTGACCGGTTGGACCGGCTCTGCTTGTGTCGGGGAACTCCACCCAATCGGCAGAGTCGCCGCCGGAGGGATATGGGGGGCGTGAGAGGTGGGGAATTCGCTCAGCCAACGAGGAGCCCATCGCCTCCGCTCGAGATCCGGACTGTGTGGGTCCGGCAGAATGGACTGGCTGAGCGGGGAAGGGGGGGAGCTCGTCGGCAAACTGCCAAGTGGGGAACACCGGTCAGGCCTGGCAGCCACGATCGGGAGGGCAAACTCAGACCCTCCGCCAGGAAGAGTCCTGCGGCGAGCGGGCTTCGAGACGGGGTCCAGCGGCGACTGGTGGAGCCTTGGCCGCGTTGCGGTGAAGTTGACGATCCCAAGAGTGTCAACACCTCCAGGGGCCCGCCCGCATGGCGGACCGGGAGAGTTCCGCATGGACGCGCTGCCCCAGGTCAGCGTCGGTTGGTTCAGCTGCGGGACCCGTCCAGTGCGTCTGGTCGCCTGATCTACGGCAGACGACGTGGAGATTCAGGAGGCAGCCGGCTCGACCACGGTGATGACCTGATCGGCGGGGATTGCTTCGAGAGTCTGCACGCTCCCGGAGGGCCAGTGGATCTCGACCGACTCGACCTGGGACGCGTCCTTGAGCCCGAAGTGCAGCGTTCGGTCACTGGTCGAGGCGTAGCTGCTGCCCCCTTTGAGCAGGTGGACCTGGCTGCCCTGGGGGGTGGTCAGCCGGACCCAGGCTCCGATGGCGTCCCGCGAACTGGTTCGGCCAACCAACTTCAAACCGATCCAGTGATTGGTGTCGGTTGATTCGTTCACCAGCACGGCCACCGGATCGTTGACGTTGGACACGACCACATCCACCCGGCCGTCCCCGTTGAGGTCGCCGACTGCCAGGCCGCGGCCGCGATGTTTGGCCGCGAGGTATTCACCGGAGATGGGGGCCACGTTCTGGAACCGTTTCCCCTCGAGGTTTTCCAGCAGCAGCGGAAGTTGTTCGATTTCCGAGTTGGAGGGGAAGCGGATGACGTGGCCATTGGAAACGATGGCATCTTCATCCCCATCGCGGTCGAAATCGAAGAACGCGGTCCCCCAACCGACAAACAGCCCCCCCACATTCGTGATGCCGACCATCTGGCTGACGTGTGTAAAGAACACATCGCCCGGTTTGGCGGGGCGTTTTTCCTGGCGATAGAGGGCGATACTTTCCCGTTCGTAGTTGGCCACCCAGATGTCGGGACGACCATCGAGATTGAAGTCGGCGATATCGACCCCCATCGATCCGTCGGGGGTGCCTCGTTCCGACAGTGCCGTGCCGCTTTTCAGACCAATCTCCGTGAGTTGGCCGCCGTCGTTCAGATAGAGGAAATTGGGAACCGTATCGTTCCCCACGTAAATGTCGGGGTCACCATCGAGATCGAGATCGGCGATCACCACACCCAGGCCTTTGTCCTGGCCGTCGTCGTCGGGGCCGGGCTGGCGCAGTCCGTTTTCGACCGAGACATTCCGGAAGGTGCCGTCGCCATTGCTGAAATAGAGGAAATCGGGCAGGCCCTTGAAACGCCGCGGCGAACAGACCTCGCGCGGTTCATTGGGGGTGGGGCCGGGGCACTGGGGATCGTTCTGGGGAGACCAGTCGACGTAATGCGCGACGAACAGATCGAGCGCTCCGTCGCCATTGAAGTCGGCCCAGCCGGCGCTGCTGCTCCAGAGGGTGTCGTCGAGTCCGGAGGCGGCGGGGGGGACTTCGTCATAGGTGCCGTCCCCGCGGTTGTGGAACAGCGTCAGACCGCCATACCCGGTGATGAGCAGGTCGGGAAAGCCATCGGCATCGAAGTCGCCGGTCGCGACACCATGGTTGTAGCTGCGGGGGATCGACAGCCGGGACAGATCTGTGAGGTTGCGAAACTGGAGGTCACCGCGATTCTGAAACAGTGCGGCGGGGTGGGGGGCGGGGCGGAAGTCGGGGGTGAATTGCCCGCCACCGGGAAAATAAAGGTCGTTCAGGCCGTCCAGATCAAAATCGACCTGGGCGGCTCCCCCGCCGAGCGATTCGAGGATCGAGAAATGTCCCGCCTCCTGCCCGTCGCGGTAGGTGAAATCGACCTGGGCTGCGGCTGCCGCGTTGCGGAAGCGGACGAGCGTCTGCAGAGGCTTGGACTCAGTCCGCTTCCTGGAAGGGTCGACCGGGTTGGACGATTTGGACGATTTGCTGGAGGTTCCGTCCGAAGCCGATGAATTGGGCGCGGGGGGAGCGGATTCCGACTGGCAACCGCAGACAGCGAGGGCGCAGGTGAAAAGGATCCCTCGCGGGAGAAACCTGCGAAAAACAGCGGGGAAAGCGAGCATCCGGGAGGGCCTGCGGAAGGGTCAAGCGAAGGGAAGCGGAGAGGGGAGTGAAGACACTGGGGCCGAGGTCGGCCGGACGAACTTTGACTTCTGATCTGGGAGTGACTACGCCGACGGTGAGACGGTTGGTGGGGGGGACCAAAAAATTCCGAAAAAGCAGTCTCTTTCTGCAAGGTTTTCTGGAAGTGGGAAATTGACAGGTCGACTTGACCAGTGGTACTCTTCGAGCAGCGGGCATCCTACACCCATTCACGGGTGACCCTGCAGGGACGTTTTCTTCTTCCCGTCTTGTGTCCTTTTTGTTTCTCCGGAGGACGTAGAGTATGGTGAATTCAGTGAGACGAAGGTCTCGACGTGCATTCACGTTGATCGAGTTGCTGGTGGTCATCGCGATCATCGGCATCTTGGTTGCACTGTTGTTGCCGGCCGTGCAACAGGCGCGTGAAGCCGCCCGGCGGACCCAATGCAAGAACAATCTGAAGCAGTATGGTCTGGCGCTGCACAACTACCACGACACCTACGGGAAGTTTCCCGGTGCCGGGGGTTGGGCGGTGGGGACGCGCGGCTGGGACTGGGAGTTGGAAACTTCTCCCCACATCAGCTGGCAGGTGCGCGTGCTGCCGTACATGGATCAGGCTCCGCTGTACAACCAGCTGCGCATGAACCAGATGTACCAGGACCGCGCGATTCTGGCGGACGGCAGCCGGACCTGGACCAAGCAGGTTCCCTACGCCCGGTGCCCAAGCGACAACTCGAACGAGCGCGAATGGAACGAGTGCGTTCAGTCGAGCTACTCGGGTTCTCTGGGGTCGCAGTCGACCCCGTCGATCCAGGGGGCTGCCTGTCAGCCCTACGAGCAGTTTGCCGAACGTCCCGGTCTCGCGGGCCACGGCAACTTCTGGACGAAGGAGCAGATTTCGGGCATGTTCTCCCGCATGGTGGGAGCCGACATGAGCACGGCTGACGTGACCGACGGAACCTCGAATACCATTATGGTGGGCGAGATTCTGGCGAAGTGCCACGATCACAAGGCGGGCTGGTGGCACTACAACGGCATGTCGTCGGCCCACGCGTCGACGGTTGCCCCGATCAACGACCTGACCACCTGCGAAGGGGCTCCGGTTGGCAAGATCACCTACACCGCCTGCACGAATCCGGCAAACTGGAACTTCAGCTGGGGATTCAAGTCGAATCACACCGGCGGGGCTCACTTCCTGTTTGCCGACGGAACCGTCCGGTTCCTGTCGGAGAACATCAATCACCAGACCTACCAGCGGCTTGGCGGCCGCAAGGATGGTCAGGTGGTGGGTGAGTTCTAAGCGGAACTGTCTTCCGGTTCTGAACCGGAGCTGAATGTGTGAGGCGAGGAGGTCGCAATTGGGGCCTCCTCGTCTTTTTTCTCGTGGCCAACAAATGCAGAGTGCCGGGACCTGGGGTTGTTGTGTGGCCGCAAGGGCCCGATCCCGAGGTGTGCGGATTGGAATGCCCGTCGTCCGGCGCGGGTGGAAGTGGTCGAGCGCGCGTTCTTCCCCGGGAATGAAATCGTGCTCCCTGCGGTCTCTGTTGATTGTCATCGCGCCTGCTGCGCAGTCAGGAAGTCCCATGCAGATTCATCGTTTGAAATCCGTGATCGTGTTGCTGTTGGGTTCGTGTGTTCTGGGGTGCGGCGGCAGCGACGCTCCGCCGCTGTATGAGGCGGGTGGGGTGGTGACCTACAAGGGGGAACCGATCAAGAATGCCACCGTTTCTTTCAGTGGAGCCGACGGGTTCAAGGTGCCATTGGCCGAGGGATTGACGGATGAAAAAGGGCAGTATCGATTGAAGACGCGCGGCGAACCAGGGGCGGCCGCGGGGAGCTACGTGGTGACGGTGACCAAGTTGGAAGGGGCGGATGAGGCGGCGGCGGCGGCGGCTTCGGCGTCTGTGGATCCCAAGTCGATGACTCCGGAACAGGCGATGGCCAAGATGGCGGCCGACATGAAGAAAATGACTCCCGACGCCAACAAGGCGCAGTCCGATCCCACCGGACGGTCCAACACGGGAGCGAAGGCCAAGTCGCTGATTCCTGAAAAGTATGGGTCGGTGAAGTTCAGCGGTCTGACGGCGAACGTCGCCAAGGGAGATCCCGCGAACACCAAGCTCGATCTCAACCTGCAGGACTGATTGTCCCTGCGTTTGTCCCCTGTCGTCAGGAGCCTTTCGGGAATTGACCCGGAGGGCTCTTTTGCCATCCGTTGAGGAGAGTGCGCGGTGCCATCGCGAAACCGAGGTTTACGAGCCGCTCTCTGGGGGGGGGGAGCGGTGTTGCTGGTTCTGGCGGCACTGGGGGCCTGGAGGTGGAACCAGAGCCGGTCTGCCGCCGCCCGCAAGCCGGATATCTCGGCGACCGTCACCCAGGTCCAGAAATTGTTGGATGAGGCGTTGGCCGCCGCCCGCCAGGGGGATCAGGAACAGTTCCGGAAGACCGTGGAGGACCTGCGGGAGTATCCGGGAACTGGAGAGCATCTCAATCTGCTGCTGGGGGTGGGGTTGATTTTCAGTGGAGATCATGCGGCTGCCCTGAAGCAGATCTCGCGGGTGCCTCCCGCTGGCACACTGCGCCGGCCAATGCTGCAGTGGTCCGCCGAGTGCCTGATGAGGCTGCAGCGGTGGGGCGAGGCGGAGCAACTGCTGAAGCTGTTGATTGAGGAGGATCCGACCGATCCGGACAATCACCGCAATCTGGCGACCGTCTACCACAATCTGGGGGCCATGGACTTCGCCCTGGCCGCGTTGCAGGAGACCGGCCGGCTGGATCCAGACGACCATCGTGCATTCCGGCTGGCCGGACTGATTCTGAATGCCGACTACGCCAACTACACCGAGGCCATACTCCAATACCGGCAGGCGCTCGAGAAATCTCCCCCCGAGGAAGTCGAACGGGCCATTCGCACGGAACTGGCCCAATGTCTGATCGAGCAGCGGGACTACACGGCGGCCCTGGAGATTCTCGAACCGGTCTCCGAGGCCGTGCCAGTTCTGGTGATGCGAAGCGAGTGTCTCTGGAGCATGGGGGAACTCGAAGAGTCCCGGAAGCTGCTGACCCAGGCCGAGCAGGAACGTCCCGACTCGGTCCGGGTCCGGCTGTTGCGGGCCCGGATGCTGCTCGATGAGGGGGACCGACAGGGGGCGATTGCCATCTACGAAGAGTTGCTGGCGAAAGAGCCGCACGACTTTCAGACCCGCTACCAGCTCGCCCTGGCGTATCAGGCGGCTGGCGAGACCGAGGCGTACGAACGGGAATTGGCCCGCTATCGGGAGTCGGAGGTCAAGCGGGGCGAGCTCTTCGACATGTACCGCGAGGCGATGCAGCGTCCCGCTGATTTTGAAATTCGCGAGCGTCTGGCGTCGCTGTGTGAAGAACTGGGGCAGCGTGAGCTGGCGGAGACCTGGCGGAAAGCGGCGCTCAGTGCCAGGGAATTGGCGGGACAGCCGCCACAAGAAGCATGGAGACAGAGAGAGCGCCCCCGAAGTGATCGTTCGGACGAAGAGCGGGCGGGGGCTCACTGAATCTGAGCCGGCCCGGCAGATGCACTCGGGGTCGTGGTCTTCGGGATGTGGTCTTCCAACCCCATTCCGCCGACTCAAGCGGAGATATGGCCGTAGTTCTTCCGACCGTGCCCACGATCTGGTCGTCCGTCACCGACCACTGACCGGGATCTCTCTTCGCTTTTGGCAATGTGAGGCGGGAGCGCGAACTGACCCTCCGGGGAGATTGCGGTTCGCCACGAGGAAGACTACCTGTCTTCGTCGGTATCCCCAACCACGCGGATCTCATTGCGAACCGACTTGATGGCCGGTTCGAGCATGGCCATTTTTTCCATCAGCCGCTTGGTGGCGGCGTCTTTTGCGACTCCCCGCAGCACGACCGTATCGCCTTCGGTCCGCATGTCGATCCCCTGGAACTGTTTCCGGTCATTGAGTTTGTCAATGCGGCCAGCGAGCCGGTTTTGGGCGGGAGACACTTCGGCGGGTTCGAACTCGAAACCGACCTTGAGGGTTGGCCGAATCTGGCGGCTCTGGGCCTGATTGGACTGGCCATTGAAATTCTGACCCATTCCTTGCTGGCCCTGCTGGTTCCGGTTGCGATTCGGATTATTCCGGTTCTGCTGGCCAAATTGGCCCTGCTGGCCAAACTGGTTGTTCAGCATCCCGTTGCGGTTGTTCCGGCCGTTCAGCATGCCGTTGGCGTTGGGCAACTGGGAGGCCTGGCCAGCCTGCCGCATCCCCACGAACCGGCCGCCGGCTGTCGAGCCCCGCATCGCACCCTGGGCCTGGCCCAGCCCCGTCTGGCTCTGTCCGAGCCCCTGGCTGCCAGTGGCCTGGCCTCCCAGGGAAGGGCCGCCAAACTGCATCTGCGAACCGGATGCGCCGCTGGTGCTGCCACGGGCCCCCATCGAGGCCGTCCCCCGGCCATTTTGTCCACTGTTGGGGCTGTTTTGCCCGAACAATTGCGCTGCCGCTGGAGAGGCGGACAACACCACGACCCCCACTGTCAGGGATGTGATCGCGACCCAAGGGGATGTCCGGAAGGCCATGAGCGACGACTCCAGGGAAGGGAACCTGTGGGGTCCCAAAGGCTGCTGGTTAAAACCTGCCGCGATGATGCTACGCCAGCGACACACCGAAGTGAAGCTCGGGCCTTTTGGCATCGACGCTTCGAGACCCCGCACTTGGCCCGGTGGACTGCTTCCCCCCTAGGTCGAAAAGTCACCAAACTCACTCTGGAACCGCCCTGCGATCCCCCCCGCGGGGTCCTGGCCCCGAAGAATCCCCCCCGTTTCCGGCCGAAAGCCCGGTCTCGGGTTCCTCCCAGGCTCGTTCGGCGGCCCTGGTCGGAGCGCGCGAGTTGTCGGGTCGAGCGGCTCCCCACATCGCCAGTCGGTCCCCCTGGTGGGGTGTGCGCCGGTTTCCAGGGGGCTGTTCAGTCTTCCTCTGCATCCGGCCATTCGTCGGCCGCGGACACAACCCGGCGACGAAGCACGTGGTCTGGGCGTTGTCCGCTGGCATTGGCTCGTGCGCCTGACTGGCGGGAGTTGTTGCGACGGGACGAGGTGACCCGTCGCTGCGGAATCGTCTCTATTTCCTCGTCTTCGTCCTCCAGATCTTCCTCCAATTCGTCATCGAACTCTTCGTGGTTGGCGAGGACCACCTCGCGGCGAACCGGCTTGCGGCGTGAGGCCGGGGCTGCCTCGCCTGCGACGGCGAACTCCTCTCCCTGCTGTTGCAGTTCGCGGATGATGCGGGCACGCTCCCGTTCGTTCAGCGGGGCCGCGGAAAGGGCCGGCGAGTCCTTGGGTTTCCGAAGGGCGGTCAGATCGATCGATTCAATCCGTCGTGCCAGCTCGCTGTGCGGCAGTGCAGTGCGGTCGCTCCGTCCCATATCGAGGGAGCGAATCTCGGGCGTTCCCGCGTCTTCTTCATCCTCGCTGGACCGTGTGCGTTTGCGTTGTTTCAGCGCGGCCTGGTCCGAGTCCTGATTGTCGCGGTACTTGCGGCCGGGGAGGGCGACATAGGCCATCTCCGAGTTGACCGGCGATCCGGTATCCGGGGTGTAGGTGACTCGCAGACTGCACTGCGCCTTGTGGAACCCGGGGCGCGTGTAGGGGATGAAGATCGTGTAAGACTGCCCCAGTTTCCCGGGTTGTCCGAGCTGGGAGATGTCTTTGGACTCCCAGATGAAGTGATGCAGCGGTTTGACCTGCTCTTCTTCTTCTCCCTGATCGTCGAACAGGTAGACGGAAACGCTTCCGTTGGTCTTGGCGGCAATCGGGCTTTTGGAAGTGAAGAAGTAAATGGTTCCCACGAAACCGCGGGTCGTCTTGTTGTCGATCCCCGGACCCTCGCCCGGCTGCCACATCGCCAGCACCTGGACGATGGGATTCTTGGGAGACGCCTGGGGAATGCGTTCTTGACCGAGGCGGAAGTTGCCCAGAGAAGTGCAGCCGCTGGCGGCCAGCAACAAGGCAGAGGCCAGGACCACGACGCGTCGCAGCGGGGACGTTGTCGGGAGTGACATGGGAGGTGGGGGGGGCGGGAGGAGGGAGACAGGGGGGGCGAGCACACAGACACCGGAAACCGGGGGGAGGGGCGAGACCCTCACCCCCGGTTTCGAGAGGCAACTCAGTCGTCATTCATGGTCGCCGGTTTGCGTCGGCTGGTTGGCCGGCCCGTGCCGGCCGCGGTCGTGGTCTCGCGGACTTTCGCGCCCGACTTCCCTGGTTTGACCGCGACCTGCCGGACTGGAGCCAGTTCGAAGTCGGCATACTCCTGATCTTCACCTTCATCGGAGGGATCTGCGGGGGGCACCGCCTTGGCACGCGTGAGTTTCGTGGTGGCTCGGGCCGGAACGTTGGACCGTTTCACACCCGAGCGACCTGCGGGAGGAGCGAGGGTGGGTTCGTCGAGGGTGCTGTCGGGCTCGGGCGGGGGAGGAATCACCCGGCTGGGCCGACCGGTCTCGGGGAGCGGTTCGGGGCTGACTGCCGGGGTGTAGTTCATTTCCAGCGGGCGGTTGGAGGGGCTGCTGACGGGACCGAGGTTGGTGGAGGTCGAGTAGCCGCCGAGGTCTTCACCGGGGACACCGAAGAGGGGGCCGTGGATCGACTCGGCCTGGCATTCGATGAAGTTGATTCGCTGGGTTTCGATCTCCTTGATCATCTCCGCCTCTTCTTCATTCCGGATGATGCGGGGGGTCAGGAAGATCAGCAGTTCGGTCCGACGGGTCCGCTTGAAGTCGGCCCGGAAGAGTTGTCCCAGCAGGGGGATGTCACCCAGGAGGGGGACCTTGCGTTCTTCGAGGGTGTTCGAGCTGGTGATCATGCCACCGAGCACGATCGTCTGCCCGGTCCGGACGATGACCGAGGTCTGGGCGTTGGTGGTGTCGATGATCGGCGAGGTGATCACGCTGCCGTTGGGATTGGTGAAGAGGGGAATCCCCTGGGGATTGAGGGCGTCCTTGCGGGCCGAAACCTCCATCACCACCATGCCTTCGGGGCTGATGCGGGGGATGACCTCGAGGATGATGCCGACGTTCCGGGGAAGCACGATGGGGGTGGCGTTCCCGGTGGTCTGGTTGATGGTGAAGCTGTCGACGCGGGGAACCTCCTGACCGACCTGGATGGTGGCCAGCTGGTTGTCGAGGGCCTGCACCTGCGGGCGGCTGAGCACGTCGATGCGGCGACGGGCGGCGAGGGCCCGCAGCAGTACACTGACGCTTTCCGAGCCGGCGGCCAGCACGAGGCCGCCGTAGCCCAGGTCGCCGTTCACGCGGCCGACCGCGAGGCTGCTGAGGGCCTGCCCGCCGATGCGATCCGTGTTGAGATTCGGGGAGGTGTTGTTCCCCAGGGGCTGATTGTTGAAGTTGAAGCCGGGGGTCGAGCTTTGCGAGACAATGGTCTGGGTGGTGGTCTGCACGCCGTTGGGCGAGGTGTTGGTGGTGGGGACCTGGACCAGTTCGGTGATCGCGCTGCGATCGAAGAGGATGGAGTCCTGGATGCCCAGTTCCACGCCCCATTCGTCATTGCTGGTCAGTTCGACTTCGACCAGCAGGGCCTGGATGATGACCTGCTTGGGGACCTGGTCCAGCTCGCGGATGATCTGGATGATGTCGTCGAAGTAGCGGGGAGTCGCACTGATCAGCAGCTTGTTGCCGACTGGTTCGGGAACCACGACGACCTCGCGGTCGAACTGGTCAAACGCGCTGACGAGGGCGGGATCCTGCTGTTCGATCTGCCGTCGCGACTGCAGGAACTGCTGGATGGCGAGTGAGACATCGGCCGCCGGACTGTTCTTGAGGGCGTACACCCGGTTCTGCCGCTGGCGAACGTCGCTGGAATCGAGCGACAGCAGCACGGCATGCACCACTTCGAGGGCATCTCCACCACCGATGGCGATGATGCTGTTGGTGCGGGTGTCGACCGAGAACCGCAGGGGAATGAGAGTGCTGCTGGCGTCGTCGGTGCCGGCCAGCGGCAAGCCGCCGCCGAACCCGCCCTGTCCACCGGCCCCCCCTCGCTGCCGCTGCGCCTGGGCCGCGAACAACCCCTCCAGCAGGGCCACCATGCCGGTGGCATCCGCGTTGGAGAGGGGGAAGACCTTGATCTCGGCAACGGCCGAGGCGGGTTTGTCGAGCCGCTTGATGAGGGTTTCGATCAGCGCGATGCTCTCGGCCGGAGCGGTCACCACGATGCTGTTGGTGCGGGCATCGGGATTGATGCGGATGTCGGAGATGATGCCCGAGCGGACGGCCCGGCCCTCGTCACCCTCGGCGTCGAGGAACTCGATGATCGAACTCTTCACATCCCGCAGGTCTTCGTTCTGGATCTGCTGATTGGCACCGCCGCCGCCGGCGAAGCCCCCGCCGCCGCCCCCCTGGTTCTGCGCCTGGACGCGGGCCGGCGTCAGGACGGCGATGATCGCCTGCTGCAGCGTGACCGCCAGTTCGTCGGCGAGCGCATTCTGGAGGGGGAAGATCCGCAGTTGATTGACCGAATCGGATCCGAGTGTGTCGAGGTCATTGATCAGCATCGAAACCTCGGCCATGTCGCGGGGACGGGCCTGGACGATCACCGAGTTGGTGCGGCTGTCGGGAACAACAACCACCCGGGGAGCGAGGACCGCGGTCGAGTTGTTGGCGTTGTTGGCGGTGGTCTGTCCCGGGGTGGCGGTCTGGCCGACCGGATACATCTGCTTGATGGTGTCCGAAACCTGGGAGGGGACCGCGTACTTCAGGCGGAAGACCTTGTATTCAAGCGTGGGATCACTGGGCTGATCGAGTTGTTCGAGCAGTTCCACGATGGCGTCGAGATCGGCCTGGGGAGCGACAATCAACAGGGCGTTGGGTCGGGCGACCGGGAACAACGCGACCGACGAAGTGCTGGCCTGGCCGCCGCGTGCCGCCTGCTTGGGGCTGATGCGGTCATAAACGGCCGTCAGCAGCGTGGCGAGCGCTTCGCTGTTTTGATGTTCCACCGGAACCATGCGGACCACAGGGGCGCTGGCTTCGCTGAGCTTCTCGATTTCCTTGAGAATGCTCATCACTGTCTCGACGTCCTTCTCATTTCCTTTGATGATGAAAACGTTGAGATCGGGGACCGCCTCGATCGAGACCTCCCCCTTCAGGCTCCCCTGGAGGGCCTGGGGGATGGGCATACCCTGTTGGGCCCCCGCGGCGGCACGGCCCCCCTCGGGACGCCCTCGGGCGGGGGTGGTGTCTTCCTCGGCATCCTCTCCGGCGTTGTCCCCTTCATCGCCGGCGGCGTCCCGGGCGTCCTGCATGCGGGTCGCCAGCACCAACTGGTCGAGTTCGGTCTGCAGCGACTTCGCGAGACGCGAGTCGGCCTTGTTGGAGGGAATGGCCCGGATGGCCCCCTGGTCGCCCGGAGGAAGCTTGTCGAGCGCCCGGACCAGCCGGACGATCGCCGGAGTCTCCTGCTCGGTCGCTTCCACGAGGATCGAATTCCGTTCTTCGTCGACGCCAATCCGGAACCGCACGCGGCGCGCCCCGGGATCTTCTGAAGGAGCCAGGATGGCGAAGCCTTCCAGTCCTCCCGGACCTTTGGCGAGGCGCTGGGTGCTTCCCTTGAACGCTTTCAGCAGCGACTTCTCGATGCTGCCGGCATCGCGGTTCGAGAGGCGAATCTCGGTTTCGACCAGTTCCGAAGCGTCGGCTTCGACCTCGGCGGCCACCCGGCGCACTTTGCGGAGAGGACGCGTCTCTTCGAGATCTTCTTCCTCGACGGTCGCCGGACGGACCCGCCGCGAGCTGTTCGCAAGACGGCGGGGAGACTCTGTCTCGGTCTCTTCGAGGGTCTCCCGTCCGCGCGGGGGCCAGACCGCCTGGGCCTGGGCCGGGCGTCGCTTTTTGAGCTGGGCCAGCTCTTCTTCCGCGGCCAGAGTGGCGTCGCGTGCTTCGGCTTCACGCCGACGCTCATCTTCACCCTTGATCACCGCCGGACTGTAATCCATCCGCTGCTGATGGGTGCTGATCAGGACCAGGTGGTCTCCCTTGACGACCAGTTTCTGACCCATCGCCGCGAGTTCGCGGTTCAGAATGCGGAGCGCTTCATCGGGAGAGTGCTGCTTGCGGTCGATGCGGCTGAAAGGGCGGGCGGGAATTTCATCCGCGACCAGCTCTTTGTCCATGCTCTTGGCGACGTCGTTGAGCACTTTTTTCCAGTTCGCCCGCAGGTAATTCAGGCGAATCCGCTGGCTTTCACCCGCCGAAGGGAGGTCGAGCGAATCGGTCTCCTCGCCGTCGGCCGCCTCTTCGGGCTGAGCCTGCGAGGGGCGCCCCTTCGAGCTCTTCAAGGCGGGCCGCTCCTTGGTTCCCGCGGAAAGCGGAATCACCGAGGACGCCACAGTCAGCACCAGGGCGGTGCAGCACGCAGCCACGGGGAGCAGGGAGCGGAAGGGTGATGGAAGTTTCGGCACGAGGTGTTCTCCTGAACGTGAGTACCGTCCGCCGGGACCAATCCAGCCACAACCAGGCTGAACTGGTAATTCCCCCCGAATAACCGGCACGAACCGTTCTTCTTTGTTGATCGGCACGCTCGGCACGACTGCTTGAGTCCACCAAAGCTCCCCAGTTTACTTTTCCGGAAAAACCTCACCTGGCCCCGGCCAGAGAGGAGCAAGGGTGTGTTGGGGACTCATCCCGTTCTGCCTCTGAGTCGGCGAGGGGAGGTGGACTGGGAGGCTTGGCGAAGCGGCGGCGTGGCGACATGCTGGGGAGTTCGGAGCCACCTTGTTACTCTGGCCGCCGCGAGGGATGTTCCAGGGACCAGAGGCGCACTTCGAGGGACCAACCGACCGACCATGACTGTCGATCTTCTGATTCGGGGGGGGACCGTGCTGGATGGGTTGGGCCATCCGGGAACACGGGCGGATGTGGCGATCCAGGGCGAACGGATCGTGGCGGTGGGGCCGTGTGACCAGTTGGCGGCCCGGGAAACGCTCGACGCGTCGGGTCTGGTGGTCGCGCCAGGTTTCGTGGACCTGCACACGCACTCGGATGGCTGGCTGCTGCGGACCGGAAACTTCGAGGTGAAGACACGGCAGGGGTTCACGACCGAAGTCCTGATGGCCGATGGCATCTCATACGCCCCCGTGCGTGACTGGAATGCCGCCGAGTGGATCTTTTACCTGCGGTCTTTGAACGGACTGCGGCTGGATCATTACCGGGGCTGGGAAAGCCTCGCCGATTACCAGCGCGAACTGGACCGCAATACGGCCCAGAACTCGCTGCTGCAGATTCCCTACGCGAACGTGCGGGTGAACGCCCTGGGATGGGGGCGGCAGGCCCCCGACGACTACCAGGCCCGTGAGATCCGGGCCGCCATCCGGGAGGGGATGGCCCAGGGGGCCGCAGGGTTGTCGACCGGCCTCGATTACATCGCGCAGTGCTTCGCGACCACCGGCGAGCTGGTGGAGGCCTGCCGGGCGATGGCCGATCGGGGAGGGTTGTACGTCACCCATGTGAGGTACAAGCAGGGGTTGCGGCGAGCGGTGGAGGAAGCGGTCGAAATCGCCGAGCGGGCGGGCGTCGCGCTGCACATCTCACATTTGAAAGCCAGTTCGGGCCTGGATGTGGACCAGACACTCGAGTTGATCGACTGGGCGCGGCAACGGGTCGATCTGACGTTCGACGTGTATCCGTATCAGCCAGGCTCGACGATGTTGAACTTCCTGATTCCCAACGAGTGCTGGGAACGGGGGCCATTGGGAGTGCTGGAACGGCTGCGCGAACCGGCGATTCGGGACCGCTTCGCCGCGGGTCTGGCCGCTTACGATCTCGACCTCGACGAGATCCACATTGCCTGGACGCAGTCAAAAGACAACGCGGTGCATCAGGGAAAGCTGCTGAGCCAGTATGTGGCCGAGACCGGCCTGTCGGCGGCCGACGCGCTCTGCAACCTGCTGCTGGAGGAACGGCTGGCGGTGCTGCTGGTCTTCAACCAGGGAGACGACCGGCTGGTGGAACCGTTTCTGCAGCATGACCTGTATCTGATGGGAAGCGATGGAATCTACTTCGACGATGGGGCGGTGCATCCCCGGATCGCGGGTTCCGCCGCCCGTCTGTTGGGAGCCTGCGTGCGCGACCGCCAACTGTTTGCGCTCGAAGAAGGGGTGCGCAAGTTGACCTCCGGCCCTGCGCGGCGGTTTGGGTTGAAGGATCGGGGTGAACTGCGCCCCGGGGCGTTCGCGGATGTGGTGGTCTTCGATCCCCGGACGATCGCCGACCAGGCCACCTACGAGCGACCGCATCAATTTGCCACGGGGGTCCGGGACGTGTTGGTGAACGGGACAGCCGTGGTGCGGGGCGGCGAGCCGCTTCCGTTCACGCGGGGGCAGGCGCCGGGGCGGGCGCTGAAATTCAGGGAATAACCCACCCGCAGGGCAGGCCTGTGGCCTTGCGACACGACAACCCGGGGACCCATACTGAACGGGCGGCAGTCCCATACCAGGCAACACAATTCCACGGATTTCATCCACCATGCTCCAGATCAAGAAGTCTCACCAGCAGGGTGTCACCGTGCTGAGCCTCGAGGGGCAGTTGATTCATGGCGGCGAGACCCGGGTTCTGGCGGAGCAGTTGGCGGGACTCCTGCAGGCGGGCGAAACCCGGGTCGTGTTGGATCTGGCGGAAGTCGGGTTCATCGACAGTGCGGGAGTGGCCGAGTTGGTGGCGGGATACAGCAACCTGCGGCGTGCCGGGGGAGACCTGAAGCTGTGCCGGCCCCAGCCGATGATTGCGAAGGTGTTCCAGGTGGTGAAGCTGACCTCCCGCCTGGGAGTCTGCGACTCGGTGGCTGCCGGAGTGGCCAGCCTGGCGGCGACCCAGGCGGACGAGGCGGATACGGGGGGAGAGGGCTGAGATGGGCTCCGCGCGTTCCGCCATTGGAGAATTCCCGCCGGGACGCGGGGAGTTGCGGTATCTGTCCCGGGAGGGGGAATTGCGGATCTTCACCTCGCGGCCGGCCGCAGTGGGCGAGGGGCCGCTGCTGGTGGTCTTTCATGGGGTGTTGCGCAACGCCGCCGAGTATCGCGATCATACCGAGGCTCTGGCGCGGCGGTTGGGGGGAGCGGTGGCGGCTCCGTTGTTCGATGCCGAGCGGTTTCCCACCACCCGGTATCAGCAGGGAGGTGTCCTCCGCATGGGTCAGCCGGTGGCCGAACAGGATTGGACGTTCAGCCTGGTTCCCCCCTTGCTCGAGGCGCTCCGCGAGTCGTTGGGAGGGGGGGACCGCAAGGTCTACCTGCTGGGGCATTCCGGGGGGGGGCAGTTCCTGGCGCGGATGGCGGCTTTTGTTTCGCCGATGGCGGACCAGATCGTCGCCGCCAATCCCGGGACCCATCTGTTCCTGAATCGCGAGCATCTGTTTCCACTGGGGTTTGGCGGTTTGCCGGCCGCGTGGAGTGATGATGCGGTGTTGGAGCGTTACCTCGCCCAACCCCTGACGATCTACCTGGGGACAGGGGACATCGTGCGGGACGAGAACCTCGACGTCACACCCGGTGCGGACCGCCAGGGTCTGTCACGCTACGAGCGCGGGAGGCGGGCGTGGTTTCGAGGGCGGGACCTGGCGGAGCAGCGAGGCTGGCGATTCGCCTGGCGGCTCGTGGAGGCGCCCGACATTCCTCATGATCACGAGCGGATGTTCAATCATCCCCAGTGCCTGGTGGCTCTGCGGGATACCTGACGTTCCCCGGTGAACCACAGAACGACAACACAGCGAGACCAGAGCATGGAGCGGACCTTCCAGATTGCCGTCATTGCGGGGGATGGAATTGGCCCCGAAGTCACCCGGGAGGCACAACGTGTGGCCGATCGGGCGGCCGCCCTGGCGGGAGGCCGGTTGGAATGGCGGGAGTTCCCCTGGGGGACCGATTACTGGTTCGCCCACAGCCGCATGGCTCCTGCCGACTTCCTGGAGACCCTGGCATCGTGCGACGCGATTCTGCTGGGGGCGGTTGGACATCCCCGGGTGCAGGATCATGTCACGCTGAATGGGCTGCTGTTGCCGATCCGCCGACGGTTCGACCAGTATATCTGCCTGCGGCCGTCCTACCTGTACGAAGGGGTGGCCAGTCCGCTGGTGGGGAAACCGGCCGGCTCGATCGACATGCTGGTCTTCCGGGAAAACACCGAAGGGGAATATGTCGACGTCGGGGGGCGGGTGTATCGGGGATTTCCGGAAGAGACGGCACTGCAGACGGCGGTGTTTACCCGCCGGGGGTGCGAGCGGATCATCCGCGCGGCGTTTGAATCCGCGCTCACCCGCCCGCGTCGCAAAGTCTCGTCCATCACCAAGAGCAACGCCCAGGGGTACGGGATGGTCCTGTGGGACGAATGTTTCGCCCACGTCGCGGCCGACTATCCCCAGGTCACGACCGAGTCGTTGCTGATTGACCGGGCGGTCATGGAGTTCGTCCGTCAGCCGGAATCGTTTGACGTGGTGGTGGCCAGCAATCTGTTTGGGGACATCCTGACGGATCTGGGGGCCATTGTGGTCGGCAGCATGGGGCTGGCGGCCTCCGGCAACATCGACCCAACCCGCCGAGGTCCCAGCATGTTCGAACCGGTGCATGGTTCGGCCCCCGACATCACAGGGCGGGGGATTGCCAATCCGCTGGCGGCCATTTTGTCGGCCGCGATGATGCTCGAGCATCTGCAGTTGCCGAAGGCTGCGACGGCCATTCGGGACGGGGTTGCCCGGGTCTTGCGGCAAGGGGCGGTACGAACCCCCGATCTGGGAGGCCGTTCGTCCACCAGCGAGGTGGGGGAGGCAGTTCTGGGAACCTTGTGAGCCGCTGCGTTCCGCCTTCGGGTCGAGACCCCGGCTGACCCCGTTTGAGGGGCAATGACGGTCTCTTGGGCGATGGGCAGGGGAGAGCCGGGACTGCTACAATCGACCCCACGACTCTGGTGGTGGAACCCGCTTCCACGGACCGGAGGGCCAGTTCGGGGATCGGTCTCTTTCCGCGGGAGAATCGCCAGTGCGCAACGCTCTGGGCTTCATGCTGCAGATGGCTGTGTTGATGTTTTTGCCGCTGGTGATTGGCTGGCAACTGTTCTTTGGGTTTCCCCTGCTGGCGATGCCGGCTTCAACGCTGCTGGCGATCGTCTTGTTTTCTGTCGGACACGCACTGAGGCAGCGCTCATGAAGGGGATCCGCGGTGGGGACTGCCGGGGGCGGTGCCGTTGGCTTTGGTTGTGGGCCGGTTGTGTGCTGGTGCTGTGGTGCCCGCTGACCGCGGAGGTGTGCGCACAGGCCCGCAAACCCGCCGAGGCTGTTGAGGGTTCGCTGCCGCTGACCAATCCCCAGGCGACCCGCCGTTATCAGGCGGCTGAGGAGTTGCTGCTGGCCCAGCGGTGGAAGGACGCGCTGGATCAGATTGAACCGTTGCTGAACCAGCCGGGAACGGGGCTGGTGGATGTGGGACAAGGGCGGCAGGTTGGGGTCGAGCAGGCGGCCCGGATGCTGCTGTCGGGCCTACCGGGAGAGGCCTTGGAACGGCATCGGCGGCGGGTTGACCCGCTCGCCCGGCGGTGGTGGGAGTCGGCGACGGAAGTCGACCTGCGTCGGATTGTCGATCGGGCCTTTCACAGTTCCTTTGGTGACGACGCCCTGCTGAAACTGGGGGATCTCGCCTGGGAACGGGGTGATCCCTCGGAGGCGCGCGCGTACTGGGAGCGCCTCGTGCCGCCGTTCGTGGGGGCAACGCGACCGCCGGGAGTTCCTCCGGTGGCCTACTATCCGGACCCGCAGTTGGTTGGAGCGGCCGTCCGGGCCCGTCTGGTCCTGTCGAGCGCCGCCCTTGGTGACCGCGACCGGGCGCTCCGTGAACTGGCCACACTGCGTCGCGAGTTTCCGGAATTCGAAGAGCAGGGGCTCGACGTCGCAGGGAGCAGCTGGAAGGGACTGCAGAAACTGGTTGAGTCCGGGATGGGGACCACCTGGTCGGGAATCGATTCCTGGTCCACGCTGGGGGGGAGTGCGCAACGCGGTCAGGTTGCCGGTCCGGTGTCGTTGCCGACCGGAATGCGTTGGGAGCTGGAACTCACCCCCACCATCGTTGATTTCCAGGATCCGCGAGCGAATCGTGCCTTCGAAGACCGCTTCCAGATGCCCCCGCCGCAGTTGGGTCGACCGAATTCCAGGGTGGCGGTGCTGGCGACCTTTCCCGTGATTCATCAGCAGGGGGTATTCTTCTGCGATGACCGTCAGATCTGGGGGTTCGACCTCGCGGGGACGGGACGGGGTCAACCGCTGTGGGGCAATTCGCCGGTGTTGTTCTCTCTGGAGGAACGTCGCGATTTGCGAGGCCCACGGGCCCGGATTGGTCTCCCCGCCCATACGCTGACGATCGCCGATGACCGGCTGTTCGCTCGGCTGGGGGAATCGGTGGCCACCAGCGGGCCGGGGGGGCCGGGAAGCGTTCCGAGTACGCTGGTCTGTCTCGATCTGCAGCGTGAGGGAGAACTGACCTGGCAGGTCACGGCGGACCAGGTCGCCGACGAGGTGGGGGACTGGATTTTCTGCGGCGCTCCCTTGGCCGACAACGGCCAGCTGTGGGTCGTGTTGAAGAAGCTCGTTCCACAGCCGGTGTTGAATGTCGCCTGTCTTGAGCCAACGACCGGAAAGCTGCTGTGGAATCGTCGTATCCTGCAGTCTTCGGCGCTGTTTGGTGGCGACTTTGATGAGCAGCAGGGACTGCTGCTCTCGGCTGCAGATGGGCGGGTCTATTGCGGCACGAATCAAGGGTCTGTGATCGCACTGGAGGCCCGTCGCGGGACCATTCTCTGGGTGACGGGCTATGACCGGGACGAGGCCGAACGGATTCCCGATTGGCATGATCACCAGATTCTTGGTCCGAACCCCTGTGTCTGCGTTGATGGTCTGGTGTTCCTGGCTCCCCACGACTCGACCTCGATCGTGGCTCTCGACGGCGCCAGTGGCGTCCGGCTGTGGCAACGCCCCATTCCAGGAATTGCCCGGCAGGTGGTTGGTGTGCGGGAGGGGCGGCTTGTGGTTGCCGCCAACCAACTGTTTGGCCTCGAGGTCGACAGTGGTGAGATCGCCTGGTCGGTGGGGAATGAAAGTCCCGATTCCCGGACCCGTGGCCGCTGCGCCCTGGCGGCTGACTCGGTGTTTTGGCCGCGCGATACCGAGATTCTCGTGGTCGAGGCCCGGACGGGGCGACGGCAGAGGGAAGTCCCGCTGGCTGAGATCCAGCGGGCGGGAGGGGGCAACCTGGCCCTCGCGGATGGCTTTCTCGTGCTGGCTCAGACCGACCGGTTGCTGGTGTTTTGGGAGTATCTGGAGCGGCGGAAAAAGCTGGAGGAAGACCTGACGCGAACCGGCGGCTCCCGGGGAACTCTGGTGGCCGCGGCACTGCATGAGACGGCGAACCTGCGCGGCGAAGGGCCGCGCGATCCGGAGATTGAGCGCCGGGCCATCGACGCCTGGCAACGGGTGCTGAAGGAGCGGGGCCAGACCCCGGCGGCCGGTGAAAGGGGAGTGTTGTCGCGGATCCAGGTTCCGCTGTTTCTGGACGTGGGCCAGGCCCGGCGCGAGACGGGGGATTGGGAGTCGGCCCGGGAGCTGTTTCAGCAGGTGGGCGAACGGGCGCAGCGGCTCGAGGATCGGGCCGCTGCAGGAGTGCGGTCGGCTGATGTGCTGGCACGGCTGGGACGTTGGGAGGAGGCGGCCGCCGTGTGGACCCGGTTGCTGCAGGATCCCCTGATGGTGCGTTTGCCCCGGGAGCCGGGGGCGACCCGATCGATTGGTCAGACGGCAGTCATCGAGCTGGCGCGGCTGGCCCAGCTGAGACAAGGTTCCGTGGTGCCGCTGGCCATCTCGGAGGAGGGCGGGAACGATCAGCCCGTGCTGCCCGTCGCGAACGGACCTGCGGAACCGCCAGCCGCGCCAGCGCGGGTCCCGAACCGAGAGCCTGCGACGAGGGAGGTCTCGGGGCTGATCCCCGGTCGCACCTGGACTGTGCCGTTGCGGGAGGGGCGAATGCTCGCCTGTCCCTCCGCCGACTCGTGGGATGCCGACCAGGCCTGGGTGCTGGTGGCTGGTGAAGGTCTGCAATGCCACGACTGGGCAACCGGTGTCGTGCGCTGGTCGAGTCCGCTGGCGGAACGCCCCTTTTGGATGGGAGGTACGGTTGACTCGATCGTGCTGGCGACCAGTTCTCAATTGGTGGGATTGGATGCGCGAACGGGAAGGACCCGGTGGTCGCGGGCCGGGTGGGGGGAGCGTCTCTCTCACCCGCCGCGGCGTCTGCGGTGTGAAGGGTCGGGTCTGGTTGTCCTCGATCCGTTTCGGGGTCTCGAAGCAGTCGATCTCCGGTCAGGGATTTCACTGTGGCGATTTGCTGCCGACGGGGGAGCGGACGAGCGCGGGCCTGCCGGCAACCCTGGAGATCACAGACCAGGGCTGTCGCCGTACTGGGTGGTGCAGGATGGCCTGTTGGCGATCCAGACGGTGTCGCCCCCGAGGATTGTGTTTCTCGATACGGCAGATGGATTCGCCCGACACACGGTCTCCACGGCCGTCCGACCCTGGCGGGAAGATCCGTGGCCGCAGCCCGGCTCGGGCTGGGGGCTGGTGTGCCAGCCCGATCTGGTCCAGCGCGTGGAGCTGGATAGTGGAACGGTGGCGACGCTCGAGTTGCCGCCTGAGCGGAAATCACTCGAGGCAACCGGGGCGTCGGGGGGAGTGGACCAGGGGGGCTGGAGTGATGGAAGCGGAGTGCTGTTGCCGCGGAACGATCTCGAACTGCAATGGATTCCGTGGGGGAACGGGGGCCGCGGATGGAACCTGACCCTGCGCTCGCGGGGCACATGGGAGCGGCGGTTGGTGTGTCGCGATGAGCGGTGCCTGTATCTGGTTGACGGCGAGCAACTGTGTGCCGTCGATGTCCGGGGAGGGCAGGAAGTATGGAGACGGGCGTGGACGGGGTCTGGTTCCGGCGAGGTACGGCAACTGCGGCGTCAGCAGGAGTGGTTGGTGTTGGTGTTGGAAAATGCGGCCGGGGGACTTCAGGTGCAGCTGCGAGACCCTGCCGAAGGGGAGCTGAACTGGGTCTGCCGACCGCAGGGCGCCTTCCGCGACTGGCAAATTGTGGAGCGTGCCGGCGGGCTGGTGGTGCTGACCGACAGCGAATTGACCGTTGCGAAATTATCAGCCAGTCAGCACTGACGGGGCCGGGGCAGGGTGAAAACACAGCCTCCAGGGGAAAAGGGTTTTGCTTTTGGCGAGAAGACCTTCGGTGTGATCGCTGAAATGTTCGGCAGCACAGAGACCGCCCTCATCTGAGCCCGAGGCCATCTCGGAGTGTATTCACATGTTCATATTCTGGGGTAAATCAGCGGAAGTCCAGACTCCCAGTTGCAGGGGCGCCCGCGTCTGGACGCGCACGGTTTTCAAATCGGTTTTGCCGGTTGTATGAGGGGGTTAACCCTGAAAATATGGGAAAACAGGGGGGAAAGTCCCAAACATTGATTGAAGGGGGTCTGGGTAGAGTGTATAAGCTGGGGCTTCTGGGGAATTCGGTGGGGTGAGCCGTTTCCATTCATTGGATGCTCGAGTTGTCTCTTGGAGGTCGATCGAAATGGTTTTGAGGGCTGGGTTAGTCTTGCTTATGGGGTTGGCCGCGTTGGGGCCAGCCACATCGGAGGCGAACGGTGGTCGCCGGCGGTGCGGCACGGCGTGTGGTGCGGGTGCCTCGGCGGCATGGTCCGGAGCGTGTGGTGGTGGTTCCGCGGGATGCGGAACTGATGGCTCGGCCCAAGGTGGTGCTGGCGGTGCGGCCGGCGGCTACGGGGCGGGCGGTTATGCTGGCGGAGTGGCCGGCGGCGGTGCCTACGGCGGTTGTGCGACCGACTGGGTGGAAGTCGACCAGGTCGTCACGGTGAACCAGACGGTCACCGAGTACCAGACGGTCAAGGTGACTCAGTACCAGACGCAGCAGCAGCAGCGGACGGTCACCTATGTCGAGCAGGTTCCTGAGACCACCCAGGTGACGGAAAACGTCACTGTGATGGTTCCCAAGACCAAGAGCCGCGAAGAGCAGTACACGGTCAATGTGCCCGTGACGAAGATGGTTGATCAGACCTACACGGTCAACGTCCCCGTGACGAAGACGGTCGACCAGCAGTACACGGTCAACGTTCCGGTGACCCGGAACGTCGAGCAGCAGTACACGGTCAACGTTCCGGTCACCAAGATGGTCGACCAGAACTACGTCGTGAACGTGCCTGTGACCCGCAATGTCGAGCAGCAGTACACGGTCAATGTGCCGGTCACCAAGACCGTCGAGCAGCAGTACACCGTCAACGTGCCCGTCACCAAGCAGGTCGAGCAGCAGTACACCGTGCGGGTTCCCTACACCCGCACTGTCGAGCAGCAGTACAACGTGACGGTTCCCGTCACGAAGAACGTCGAGCAGCAGTACATGGTCAATGTTCCGGTCACCAAGATGGTCGACCAGAACTATGTCGTGAACGTGCCCGTGACCCGCAATGTCGAGCAGGCCTACACCGTCAACGTGCCCGTCACGAAGATGGTTGACCAGCAGTACAACGTGACGGTTCCCGTCACGAAGAACGTCGAGCAGCAGTACACGGTCAACGTTCCGGTCACCAAGATGGTTGACCAGAACTACGTCGTGAACGTGCCCGTGACCCGCAATGTGGAGCAGGCCTACACGGTCAATGTTCCCGTGCAGTCGAGCGTCGAGCAGCAGTACAACGTCAACGTCCCCTACACCGAGACCCGTCAGGGAACCCGGAACGTCTGGCGGACCGTGATGGGCTACGAGACCCGCACCACCTGCCAGGATCAGGGCCACTACGAAGACCGTCAGGTGACGGTCGGCGGTGGGTCGGCTGGCTATGGTTACAGTGCTGGTTACGGTGCCGGCAACGGCGCTGGTGTGGCGGGTGGCTGTGACAATGGTCACGCTGCCGCCGGTGCTGGAATGTGCGGTCGCTGCGGTCGTCGCCGCGCCTGCAATCGTTGCAACAGCTGCAACACCTGCAATCCCTGTGGTGGAGCGGCTGGCGGTGCGGTGGCTGGTGGTGCTGGCTACGGCGTTGCCGATGGTTCGGCCGGCGTGGCTGGCGGTTGCCCCCAGGTTGTGACCCAGCGCGTTTGGGTTCCCAACATGGTTCAGGTTGCCGTTCAGGTTCCCGTGGCCCGCCAGGAAGCGGCTGTCGAGACCTACGACTACCAGGTGACGCTGTACCGGACCGAAACCCGCAGCCGGACGGTGCCTGTCACCACCTGGCAGACCGAGACCCGGACCCGGACCGTTCCGGTGACGGAGATGACCCAGGAAACCCGGACCCGCCAGGTCCCCGTGACCGAGTGGACCCAGGAGACCCGGACCCGGTCGGTTCCTGTGACCGAGTACGTGACCCAGACCCAGACCCGCCAGGTCCCCGTGACCGAGTGGACCCAGGAGACCCGGACCCGCACCGTCCCCGTGACGGAAGTGACCCAGGAAACCCGGACCCGCCAGGTCCCCGTGACCGAGTGGACCCAGGAAGCCCGCACTCGCACGGTTCCCGTGACCGAGTACGTGACCCAGACCCAGACTCGGCAGTACAACGTGACCGAGTACAAGGATGAAGTCCGGACCCGTTCGGTTCCCGTGACCGAGTACGTCGCCCAGACCCAGACCCGCCAGGTCCCCGTGACCGAGTGGACCCAGGAGACCCGGACCCGCACCGTCCCCGTGACGGAGGTGACCCAGGAAACCCGGACCCGCCAGGTTCCCGTGACCGAGTGGACCACCGAAACCCGGACCCGTTCGGTTCCCGTGACCGAGATGAGCACCGAGACCCGCACCCGTCAGGTGCAGGTCACCGAGTACCAGGCTCAGACCCAGACTCGGCAGGTTCCTGTGACCGAGTGGACCACCGAGACCCGGACCCGCACGGTCAACTACGTCGAGAACGAAGCCGAAACCCGGGCCGTCACCCGCAATGTGACGACCTACAAGCCTGTCACCCGCGAACGGGTCGAGACCTACTCGGTCGTCGTTCCGGTCGAGGTTGAGCAGCAGGTTGCCGTCCAGGTGTGCCGTCCCGTCCAGCAGACCATTCGCGTGCGGGTTCCCGCCGCGGCGGCTGGTGGCTACGGTGCCGCTGGCGCCGCCGGGGTTGCCCCCTGCGGAGTGACCGGTGCGGCTTACGGAGTGGGCGCTGGTGTCGCCACCGGCGTTGCTCCTGGCTGTGGTTCCTGCGGCCGCTAATCTGCTCTCCCGAGCAGACGGCTCTCCAACGGATTGACTTCGTGGGGCCGGTTTTCTTCGGAAGACCGGCCCCACTCTTTTCTTTGCCAGTCCACCCTCTTGGTCCGTGAGGGACCACCCGTTCCGCGGCCGGATCGTCGGGAGACAGAAAAGGGGAATTCCTGTCCCCTCCATTGTTCAGGAGCGGCTGGCTCCGCTATTTGTGGCAGCGAGAGCCTTGGCGCGCGACGGCGCCGGGGCTCTGAGTGACCCGGTTTGGGGAGACGCCACCCGGTGGGGGCCAAGTCCCGATGTCCGCCGCTCGCCCGCCGGTGCACGGTCCATTTCCCGAAAATTCTGCGCGACCTGTGGAGTGATGTCCCAACCAGCCACCCCCGACGAGCTGCACCGACTGCTGACTGTCAGCCAATTGCTGACACACGAGCGGCTGGAACTGGCACGCAGTCTGCCTGGGGTGACCCCTTTGGAATTGGCCCGGGGGCTGGTCAATCGGGGGTGGCTCACCCGGTATCAGGCCGAACGACTGCTGCAGGGGCATTCACGAGGATTTCGGATCGGTCCCTACAGCATACTGGAACTGCTCGGGACCGGCGGGATGGCGGTCCTGTACCTCGTGCAACATCGGGAAACCGGGGAGCGGTTCGCGCTGAAGACCATCTCCGAAAGACACCGCGTTGATCCGGGGATGCTTGCCCGCCTGCGGTTGGAGTCTCGGGCCGGCCAACTCATCCGGCATCCCCACGTGGTGGCTGTCCACGGTCTGGAATCGCACGAGCAGGTGTTCGGCGAAACCCCCTGCCTCATGATGGAATTTGTTGAAGGGATCAATCTCGACGAGTGGCTGCAGTTGTCGGGACTGCCTGTCTGGGGACAGACGTGCGACCTCATCCGGCAGGCCGCGTTGGGACTCGCGGCGGCCCACCGCGCCGGGGTCATTCACCGCGACATCAAGCCCGCGAACCTGATGGTGACCCGGGCGGGCCAGCTCAAGGTGCTGGATTTCGGCTTGGCCCTGCTTCAAGACCAGACCGAGGGGGATGAGTTCTCGCTGGCGATGATCTTCGGCCATGAATGTCTCGGGACCGCCGACTATATCTCGCCCGAGCAGATTCGCGACGGCCAGTCTGTGGGACCGGCCGCCGACATCTACAGCCTTGGGGCGACCTTCTTCGCCCTGCTGAGCGGACGGACTCTGTTTCCGCTGGCGGACACCCGCGAGAAACTGGACGCACATCGCAACCAGGTCCCCCCCGAGGCCCGCGAGCTGATTCCTGAACTCCCTGTGGAGGTCTCGACACTGATTGCCCGCATGGTCGCCAAGCAGCCCTCCGGGCGGCCATCATCGATGGACGAAGTGGCCGCAGCCCTCGAGCCGCACACCCGTACCGCATCGGTCGACTTCGATTTTTCGCGGGTGCTTGCCTTCCGCGCCCGCGATGCCCGCCGGAGGCAGGCTCAGGCGGCGGAAGCCAACCGGCCGCGCCCGGCTGAAGGAGTTTCGTCTCGCGATCTGAGCCACTGGACAACCACATCGACCCGGTCGCTCACCGCTGCGGGGGATGTCTCGGCTCATCTCACTGCGGACCGGCGATTCCCCCCCCCGATTACACTCGATCCTGATCCTGGGTTTGGTGCCAGTGTTGCGGTTGGTGCCGAGCCTCCGGCCTCGGGGCTGGTCCTGGAGGCGCTGGCGAGCGGGCCCCCCATTCGCCTGCAGGGAGACCGGGTGACCGTGGGACGGAGTCCTGAATGCCAGGTGCTGTTGGTGAATGTGGCCGTGTCGGGCCGCCACTGCGAATTCCGTCGACAGGGAGACCACTGGACCCTCGCCGATCTGGGGAGCCGGAATGGCACCGAGCTGAACCGGACTCCGTTGACGGTTCCGGGGCAGGAACACCCGCTGCACCCGGGCGATCTGATCACGATCGGCAAGACATTGAAATACCGCATCCCGGGGAATAAAGCCCGGCGTGAGGGGACGGCCCAAGACCCATCCAGGGGGAGAAAAACGGTCTGGCTGGGAGTGGTCCTCGGGCTGCTGGCCCTGGCTGCGGCGGCCTGGGTACTGGGCAGCGGATTCAGGTCCTGATGCCCCCGCATCGTGGCACCGAGGGGTTCGGAACCAGCCCCCCCTCGAAACCTGGAGATTTCATTGCTCCGGCTGGGCGGGAGCCAACTTCAGGCGACTGAGCCAACGTTGCGGATCGTCGTTGAACGCGGCAGCGCAGCCGGAACAGCAGACGGGGTAATTTTTCCCGTCAAAGCTGACCGTCATGGTCCCCAGGCCTCCTGAGACGATGCACTTGGGCCCGGGATTGTCGCTCTCCGCGACTGCGAATGATGTTCCCAGCCGCTGCTGCCGCACCGTGTCGAGAGATTGCGGTGTGGCCGCGGCCGACGCACGCCGCTTGATCTCGACGAGATACTGGTCGTTGTCGAGGAGGGCGATCGTCATCTGCCATTGGTCACCGGTCGTTGGGCTGACCTGGTCGAGTCCCAGTTTGAAGGTTCGCTGCAGGATTTTTCCATCGGCCAACTCGCGGGGGGCGTGGCCCTCCAGCCAAGTTCCCTGCAACACACGCGTCGAGTCGTCGCCGAGTTGCAGCCGGGCCTCGAAACGGTCGTCCGCCAAAGACAGCAATGCCAATTCGCGGTAATAGGGGTGGTCGTCGCTGCGGGTGACCAGCGCGGGATGTCCCGCCAGCTTCTGGAAGTTCCAGGCCCAGCGGACATCATCTCCCGTCTTGGGAAAATCCCCGAACTTTTTCTGGGTGACCCACCGCCAGTTGCCCAGCAGCACCTGGAAGGGCTGCAGTTGGGCCAACTCGGCTTCGGCGAGCTGACCGCCGCTCTGCCCCGAGGAACTCTGGGCTGCGGAATCTCCGGATAACTCCAGTGAACGGGCCCGCCGCCGTCCCGAGCCGCCGGTTTTCCGCTGACCTTTCGCAGGCGCGGGGCGTTCTTCGGTCGTGGTCGTCCGGATTTCTTTCGACGTGGTGTCAGCCCGCTGGGGGGGGGCCGTCTCGGAGCGCCCGCAGCCGGTCACCTGCCAGCACAGCACGAGCCCCAGGCACATGATCACGGGAAGCGACAGAACCGGCTTCATCCAAGTCTCCGCGGTTTTGATGAGGGACGCGGGAACTGCGAACCGACGTCCCGTGGGGGAACGCTCAATTCTTCGGGGCGACTCTCTCGCCGTAAACCCGCAGCTCGTCGAACCGTCCGGTGTCGTCGAAGGTACCCACTCCGACGAGTCCCGGGCCGAAAGTTTTGTCGACCGCCCGCATCACCGGCTCGTCCATGTTGTCGAAGTAAACCGCGATTTCACCCGAGGCGACCCGCCGCACCACGCGCGCGTGGTGCCAACCATCAGTCCAGGGGGTGCCGGCGGTCGACTGCAGCGAGATCTTCCTTCGCGGGGCCCCATCCACAATGAAGATCTGGTTGGCGTGGTCGTCGGCCTTCTTTCCCAGATGGACGTAGTACAGATGGGAAGGGTCCTGAAATCCGAAGAACAGGCACATGTCGCGGTGGTCGTAATCTTTGACGGTCGACTGCAGCCGGACGTCGATGATCACATCCCCCAGGTGCAGTCCGCGGACCAGCGCCCGGTTGAACGGACTGCGGACCGGGTTCTGAACCTGACTGGCCTGGAACTGCTCCAGCAGGGTACGACCCTGATCTTTCTGCCACCGCCACGCGGCCGGGTCGCTGAAGAGGTAGCGCTCAGGAGCAGGCTCGTCGAAGTCATCCTGGAACAGCAGGGGCAACCCCGCGAGTTCCCGCGGCGGCCGCGGTGCCTCCTGGATCTGGGCCTTTACCGGCGTAGAGCATACGAGGGACAGTACCATGGTCCCCAGCAGACTCAGCCAGAGAATCGATGTGTGCCGATGGGTCGTGTGATCGAGCATCTGGGGATCGTCCACTCTCACGGGATCTGAACCCGACGGGCCGGTCGGGTGTCTCTGGCGAAAGTCTAACCGTCCCGGCACCTGTTGGCGATCTCCACCGAGTCATCGACAGAAGCGAGTCGGCAGACGTAAACTTACGCAAGTTCGCCCTCACTCCGTCGACTGCCATGCTCGTCGTGTCGTCCCGCATTCAGATTCCCGATTCCGAATTGCGGTTTTCGTATGCGCGCAGCTCGGGTCCCGGGGGGCAAAACGTCAACAAGGTGGCCAGCAAAGCCATTTTGCACTGGTCGACCCAGAGTGAGAGCATCTCGCCCGAGGTACGGGAGCGACTGCTCGAACTCTTCCCGACCCGGCTGACCAATGCCGGCGATTTCGTGATCAGCAGTGATCGTTTCCGCGACCAGCGGCAGAACGCCGAAGATTGCCTCGACCGGCTGCGGGACATGCTGCAGGCAGCCTGTCGGCCCGTCAAGAAACGTCGTGCGACCCGCCCCACCCGCGCTTCTCACCGGCGCCGTCTCGAAGACAAGAAGCAACAGAGCGTCAAGAAACAGGGCCGACGTGGCCTCGATCGTCCCGATTAGCCTTCGGATGCCGACAGCCCCGAGGCCCATCAAGTTTCTCTCCTTTCCCCAGTCTCCCAGGTGTCATGTCCAGTTTGCCGTTGTCCGGTCACCGGCTATTGATGTTTGTCGATGATGTCTACGAAGACCTCGAGTTGTGGTACCCCAAGTATCGCCTGCTCGAAGCCGGGGCGGCGGTGGTGGTGGCCGGACCTTCCGGAGGAACCGTCTACCGTGGCAAGCATGGCTATCCCTGCCGGTCGGATGTGGCCATTTCGGCTGTCTCGGCGGGGGAATTCACCGGGTTGATTTGTCCGGGGGGCTTCTCGCCCGACAAGCTGCGGCGCGACCCTCTGGTCAAGGAACTGACCCGGCACTTTGCCGCCCAGAACCAATTGGTCGCCGCGATTTGCCATGGCGGCTGGATTCCGATTTCCGCCGGGGTGTACCGCGGAGTCCGTGTGACAGGGTCTCCCGGGATTCAGGATGATCTGATCAACGCCGGGGCGATCTGGGAGGATGCCTCCGTGGTGATCGACCGGAACTTTGTGAGCAGCCGGAAACCGGATGACTTGCCTGATTTCTGTCGCGGAATGCTGCAGGTGCTGTCGGCTTCGTCGACCTGACGCGTAACGCGGGGCCCGCTTTCGGGAGGAGGGGTCCGGCGCGGTGGGGATTTGGCCGGAAGTATAGACAGGATTGGCCTGTGGCGGGATCTGGAGAGCAAATCTGGGTGTTTGGCGGGGGCCGAGAGTGAGGTTCGACCGGGAGCTGTACGATGTCTGTCCGCCAACTGATGACCGGAATTGTGGTGAGCCTGTGGGGGGCCTGGTCGGCGCTGGCGCAGGAGGGGCCGACGACGGGCGAACGATTTGTTTATCTGGCGGTGCGGGCCCCAATCTTTTTGCGAATTGACGCGCGGGTCGATGGTGAGTCGCTGCAGGTGGGGCGACTGCGGTATGCGGCCAAGATCGTCGAACAGCACGACGACAATGGCGATGGCGTTCTCGATCGCGAAGAGGCAGCCCAGGTTCCCCCGCTCATGCGCAGTGGAATGGCCGCCGAGGAATACACGCTGGTCGATACCTGGGTCTCGGTCGATGCGAATCCCTCCGACGACCGGGTGAGTGTTGCCGAGCTGAGCGACTACCTGAACCGGATCCTGGGGAGTCCGCTGGTGCTGGTGAGCCGGCCCCAACGATCGAGCCAACAGGTGGATCTGCTCCCTTTGCTGGACGCGAACGGGGATGGAGGTCTGGCCCCGGAAGAGCTGCAGGCGGCCAGCGGGATTCTCTATCGTCAGGACTTTGACGAGGATGACATTCTGGCGGTCGACGAAATCGACGGCCGACAGGCCGATGGCGGGATTGTTCCCCGCGTCATGACCGAATCTCCGCTGCTGCCCTTGAGCACGCCCGCGGATCGCGATCTGGCGGCCCGCCAACTGCTGGTGCGTTACGGTGCCAAGGATTCTGAGGGCAAGCGGGTGGTCCGCTGTTTCGGGTGGGTGCGAGGCCGGGTGGAAGAGAGCGCGCCGGCGCGGGAATGGAAGGCCGACGAGCTGGCCCAGCGGCTGGCGGAACCGTTCGCCGAAGAGCTGGTGCTGGGCCTGCAGTGGAACCGCAAGAAACGCCAGCGGATGGAATGGGTGGTCGAAGCCGATCCGCACGGTTGGACACAGGTGCTGCCGGCCGAGAAAGCGGCCGCCCCCCGGCTGAGCGTGGAATTACCCGGAGTGCTGCTCGAACTGGCGGTGGGCCGGGTGGCGGGGACCGCCTCCGATGCCCGCAATTTCTTCCGCACCCGCCTCCGTCAGCTGGATGCCAACAAGGACCGGTCGCTGGACGAGCAGGAATTCTCCGGGCTGCTGGGCGATTTGCAGTCGAACGGACTCGGGATGGTTCCGTTCAAACTGGTCGACACCGATCGCGACGGCCAGGTGAGTGATGCGGAACTGCAGGCCCTGATCGACCAGGACTCCGGCGCGCAGCAGACGCGGATCGAACTGGTCATTTCGCACGATTCCGAAAGCCTGTTCGAGATTCTCACCGGCAGTGGGGATCGCCGCTTGACCATGCGGAAGCTGCTGGAGGGGCATTCGCGCGTGGCCTCTCGCGACCGCGATGGCGATGGGGTGGTTCAGTTGTCGGAAATTACCGGGAAGTACCGTCTGACGGCCGAGCCGGGGAAGCCGACGATGTTTCGTTCGGGGAGCCGGATGATGCGGGGAGCAATGCCGTCACCGATGCCGGCCGGAGCCCCCCCTGGGGGACCCCTGTGGTTCCAGAAGATGGATCGCAACCAGGATGGAGATGTCTCGGCCCGCGAGTTTCTGGGGACGGGTGAGCTCTTCCGGCGTCTCGACCGGGATGGCGACGGGTTGTTGTCATCTGAAGAAGCGACGCTGGCGACCTCCAGCCCGGCGAAGACCGCGGAGCCGGGAGACAAACCGTGAACCACCGAGGTGCGGCCCGTGCGGCTTGAACTTCCGACTCTGCAAAACTGGAGTTGCCACAATTGCGGAGGCTGCTGCCGGCAACACGAGATTGAGATCACCTCCGAAGAACGAACGCGCGTTCTCGCCCAGCCCTGGACGCGGGACGACGGTCTCGACCCCGCGCGGCTGGTCGAGGAGATTCCCGGGAGTGGGGGGCGCCGCTGGCGGCTCAGTCATCAGCAGAACGGGGCATGTGTGTTTCTCGACGACCGCGGCCTGTGCCGGATGCACGCGCGATTTGGCGAACCGTCGAAACCGCTGGCGTGCCGGCTTTATCCGTACACCTTCCATCCGGGCCCCAACGCACCGCTCGTGGGACTCCGGTTTTCGTGTCCTTCGGTGGTTGCCAATCGCGGAACTCCCCTGGCGGAACAGCGGAACGCACTCACGCAACTGGCGCGCGAGGTGGTGCCCCGTGGTGCTTCCGAAGTCGCTGCGCCCGAGTTGTCTCCAGGACGGCCGCTGGATTGGGAACAGCTCGACTTGATCGTTTCCCTGCTCGGCCGATTGCTGGGGGAAACCGACCGCCCTGTGCTCTTGCGGCTGCTCTGGTGCCTGGGTTGGCTGGGGCTGCTGGAACAGAGCCCCGCATCCGGAATGGGGGACTTGTCCCGAATTCTTGGAGAGCTGGCCAGGGGGGTTCGGGCTGAGTTACCCCATCTGCGCCGGGAGGCGCCGCAGCCGCCGTCCGCGATGGCCCGGCGGTTGTTCCGCATGACGGTGGCGCAATACTCCCGCAAAGACACCTTCCAGGCCGAGCACCGTTCGTGGCGCTACCGCTGGCGCCTGTTCCGCTCGATTTGGAAATTCACATCGGGGCGGGGGCTGACGCCGGTACTGCAGGAGGGATTCGCGCCGGTTCCCTTCGCCGACCTGGAGACATCGTACGGTCCGCTGACCCCTGAAATGGATGAGCGGCTGACACGGTATCTGCTGGTCAAGGTGGAAAGCCTTCACTTTTGTGGCCGGGCCTATTATGGGGCCCCCGTGGTCGAGGGGTTCGCTTCGCTGGCTCTGGCCGTGGCGTCCATCTGGTATCTCTCACGGTGGTTGGCACGGGGAGCAGGACGCCGCCAGTGGGAATTGCAGGATCTCGAGCGGGCCATCGCGGTCGTCGACCATCACCACGGGTTCTCGCCGGCGCTGGGGCTGGCCAGTTTCCGGTCCCGGCAGCGCTGGCTCTGGTCGCAGCGCGAGGTGACCCGGCTGGTCTTGTGGTATGGGCGGTAAGCGTCGCGACGGCCGCTCAGTCGCCGAACAGCGTTTGGGGCACACCCAGTGATTTGCCTCCGTCGATTGTAAGGCAGCAGCCGGTCACGAAGACGGCGGCATCCGAGACAAGGTAGGCGACAGACTCTGCGACTTCGTCGGGACGGATCATCCGGCCCAGGCCATGGGCGATGGGGCTGGCCGCCAGACGGTCGCGGAAAGCCCGTTCGCGATCCGCGGCGGAAGCGAGATCGGCGTCCATCATGCGGGTGTCTCCGACCGGGCCCGGACAGACGGCATTCACCCGGATCTTTTCGGGGGCGTGGCAGAGAGCCAGTGTCTTCGTGAGGGCCACCACGGCCCCCTTGCTGATGCTGTAGACCGGATCATGGAACCGCGGCAGCAGACCCGCGTTGCTGGCGATGTTGACCAGTGATCCGCCCCCCGCCCGCCGCAGGTGGGGAATGGCGTGCTTGGCACAGAGAAAGGCTCCCTTGAGATTCACATCCAGCACGCGATCCCATTCCGCCTCGCTGACTTCGGTGATCGGCTTGACGAGCCCCACACCGGCACTGTGGACCAGACAGTCAATCCGGCCCGTCGCCCGGGCAGCCCTCTCAATCCACCCGGCGACATCGCTCTCACGGGTCACATCGCACAGCACAGTCTCGATCTGTTGCCGGGCGAACTCTTCGCGCGCACCGGCGGGAAAATCGATGTCGCTGACAATCACCCGGAATCCCTGCGTTGCGAGCAGGCGGGCTGTGGCCGCTCCAATGCCGCTGGCACCACCGGTGATCAGACAGGTGCGGGAGAGGGGAAGCGACGACGGTTGATCGGACATGAACTCGCTCCAGATCCAGAGGCCCCTCCACCAAGGTTTGTCGTGGGGCAGGGGGCTGGGACAAAAAAAGATGGCGGGGCGAGATCCAGATCTCACCCCGCCAATGAACACAGCCTTGGCACTCCGCAATCGGTAATTGCGGGAGTGCGGCTCGCGATGGTCTAGCGGGATTGGTCCACGAACTGGAACACGCCCTGGCCGTCGGCGGTGACGATCATGAAGTACGACTCGCCCGCTTCGTCTTCACCAAACGAGATCACCGGCATTCTGGGGCTGGCGATGGATTCGTTGGAGATCACCTTGTGCTGGCTCTCGTCGTACTTGAGGGCCCACAACTTGCCCGAGACGTAGTCGGCATACAGGTACTTGCCGACCAGCGCGGGGACCTTCTTGCCACGATAAACATGACCGCCGGTGATCGACGATCCGACCATGTGGTCGTATTCGAAGATCGGATCGATCAGCTTGCCGGGGGCTCCGGCGTTCGAACCAAAGGGATGGCCGGCTTCACGCAGATTCCAGCCATAGTTCCCCCCCTTGACCACGAGGTTGATCTCTTCGTAGAGGTTCTGGCCGACATCGGCCGCCCACAGGCTACCGGTCGCCCGGTCAAACGCCATTCGCCAGATGTTCCGGACACCGAGGGCGAAGATCTCGGGGCGGGCCTTGGGCTGGTTGACGAAGGGGTTGTCCTTGGGGATGGCGTAGTTCAGACCAGGGTCCTTGTGGTCGACATCGATCCGCAGGATGTCCCCCAGCAGGGTCTCGAGGTTTTGGGCGTTGCCCAGGGGATCGTTCCCCGCCCCGCCATCACCCAGGGCGATGTAGAGCATTCCGTCCGGTCCGAAGCAGATGGTGCCGCCGTTGTGATTCCAGAACGGCTGCGGGATCACCAGCAGTTCTTCTTCGAAGCTGGCGTCGATCTGGTTGGGATCGGACTTCGAAACCCGGAATCGCGAAACCACCGAAGTGTGCTCGGGATGCTTCTTCGATGTGTAGTAGGCGAAGAACTCACCGTTCTGCTTGAACTTCGGATGGAACGCCAATCCCAGGAAGCCTTCTTCGTTCTCGTTGTCCTTGTACACCACGCGGTCGGAGAGATCGGCGAAGATCTGGCTTTCCTTGATCTCACCACTTCCCGGCAGGACGTGAATCACCCCATGCTGGGTCGCGACGAATCGGCGGTTGGAACCATCGCCGGCGTGGGTCAGCACGATTGGCCGGAAGGTTTGGGGCTTGCCATCGGCATCAACCCCTTCGAAGCCCTTCCACTCGATGCCCGGGAAGGCGGGGGCGAAGCCCACGCTCTTCAATTCGGCATCGGCCACTCCCGAGGGAAGCTTTCCTTCGGGCAGCTCGCGGATCTTGATGTTGCGGTAGGCGACGAGGTCGCCGTGGTCCTGCAGGCAGATATGTCCTTTGGTGGGCTTGCCGAAGGGCGCCCACTGGGCAAATTTGCTCTTGGCCACGCGGGCGTTCCAGTCGTCACTTCCCTTCTGGAACAGGGCGTAACGGATCCCGTTCATGTTGATCTCACAGACCTGCGGGGTCACCTTGAGGACAATCTGGTTCCATTCCCCCACGGGACGCGTCGCGTCGGTCACTTTCTTGGTGAAGTAGTCGGGCATCGGCTGGTAGAGCTGATAGAGCCAACCTGCCTTCTGCGGATCGTGGCCATCGACATTGTCTTGCACCTGAATCTCGGGCCCGGTCATCCAGGGGGCGTCGAGTTCCTCGGTCACGTGAAACATGATGCCGCTGTTTCCCGCCGTGGAAATGCGGTACTCGATCGAGAGCTCAAAGCTGTCGTACTGGTTGGCGGTGACGATGTCGCCCGCCCCCTTCCCCTTGCGGACCAGGGCCCCGTCTTCAATCACCCACCCGGGATTGATCTCCTGCTTGCGGTAGTTCCGCCAACCGCTGGTCGATTGGCCGTCGAACAGCAGTTTCCAACCGGTCTTCTTCTCATAGTCTGTCAGCCGGTTTTCCTCTGCCCGCAGCTGTGCGGGAAAAAGGCCGGCCAGGGCCGCCAACAGCAAACTGGATCCGAGCACGCAACGCATGAGAAATCCTCAGAAACAAGAAGGAAAACAACGAGGCTGCCGCGCCGCCTCCTGCGTCCGCAGCGACTTCCGAGTCTAGCGGGCGAGTAGCGGAAATGGCAGTCGCGGAGGGGGGCGAGAGCCCCGCCGGGCAGCGTCCAACCGGGGTCAGCGGGGAGACTCGGCGAGGATCTGCCGATACCGTTCCCGGGCCCGTTCAAAGGCCTCCCGGGCCGCAGGCCGCTCAGCAGGGGCAATCGCCTGCTCGCGATTCCGCCACAACTGGTCGATCACTTCCTGGCACCAGCGGGCCGAATCGCGCGACCCCCGCACTGGCCGGCCACCCACCGCCACCGTGACGGGGTTGGTGTGGAACTGGGGGAAGTGCCGCAGGGCCACCCAGCTGCTGTCGGCCAGGGGGATGGTCCACTCCAGCCGGTGCGGCCTGCCATCGGCTGGCACCGCCTGCTGGGCCGCCACCTCACCATTGACCACCAGCTCCACCAGCCGTTCGCCCCCCATCACGTACTCGTGCCGCCGGTCGCCGTGCAGTTCCACAGTGTCTCCCACCACCCGGCGGCCGGCCGCGGGAGTGACCAGACCCTGGGCCACCGCCAAGGGGGTCTCGGGGGCGAAGGCCACTTCGGCGGTTACCTGCACCGGACCAGCGCGGTCGAGCGCGACGCTGTCTGGCCCCGGTGCGACGCCATTTACCCGGAAATCCACCGGGTGTGCGTAACCGTCGGAGACATAAGAACGCCCTTCGGCCAATCCCTGGCACCACGCCCCGAAGTCGAGCTGTTCGACCTCGCCGAGCCGCACGTAGACCCGCCCCGTTCCCACCTGACGGCTGCTCATGCAGGGGAAATCGGTTTCGCCGCTGACCTTCAGGGGAAAGCCACAGTTGAGGATGTGGTACCAGGTGTTCCATTCCTGGATGCGGGCCGTGTCCATGGCTGAGATAAAGTCGCAGACCCCTTCCGCCGTGCTGACGCAAATCTCCATCGCACCCACACCATTCATCTCGGGGATCGCCAGGTTGGGCAGCCGGTCGGCGGCGCGGTCGTGGGACTGGGTCAGTTCGTCGGCGGTGAGGAATCCGTCGTTGTCGCGGTCGGCCCTGGCGAAGGGTTCGGGCAGCAGTCCCGGGGCGGCCTCCTGGGGGGCGAGCACACCATCTCCCGAGGTGTCGAGCCGTTTCAGCCAGCGCTGCGCCTGTGCCTGGGGATTGATCTGCAGACCACTGGCCGAGTGGGCGTAGCCGGCAACGCCCCCCTGGGCTTTGCACCAGCGCATGACGGGAGTGGTCCAGGTGGGCCAACCCTTGGTCTCGGTCCCGTCGGAACCAGGGTATTCCTGGTCGCGAAGGTTGAGCAGGCAGACGTGCCCCAGTGCCTGCGAACCAAAGCCGCTGATTTCCAGGTCGTATTTGAGAATCGTCCGCGGGTCGGAAAGATCGTGGGGCCGGGGGGCAAAGTACTGCCGTTGGAAACGGAAGCAGGGACCCCAGGTCAGCACGCAACCGACATTCAATCCCTCCCCCTTGACCTGGCGGAACATGTCTTCGGGGGTGACCCCTTCCGTGGGACTGGTATAGTGCGCGCAGCCGGCACCGTGAATGTGATGGTCGCCACTGAAGTAACCCCAATCAGCGGGAGTAATCCACCGCTGCAGTTTGACTTGCAGCGGTGCAGGCTGGCCGGTGTCGACCCGCAGGGGGATGGTCACGCGTCGGTATTCCGGGCCGCGGGTCGCCTCCACGGTGAAATCTCCCGGTGGCAGCCAGAGGGTTTCGCCGTCGGCCCGGTACACGTGGGGCTGAAAGAACAGGTCCGGGGCGATGCGCCGGGCCTGGTGCGGGTGGATCTGTCCCAGGGGATCGCGGATCAGCAGTCGGCCCAGAGTGGGGCGACCGTCGGCGTCCTGGAGTTCGAGTTTGACCGGGATCGCCGCTGCGATCTCGAACAGGATCGGGGTCTCTCCCCGGAATCCGAGGTCCTGGTTGGCTTGTCCCAGATCGATTCCCAGGGTCGCCTCACGTTTCCCCGATTCCGAACTGTAGATCAGTCCCAGCACATACTCGACCTCCAGTCCCGACAACTCGGCTGCGAGAGGCGGGCTGGTGAAGAGATCGAGCGCAAGGAACCGACGGAGATTGTCGGGAGCGGAGCCGTCGTCGGCCAGTTCCGCCTGCTGTTGGCGATGCAGGCTGAACCGGGCCGTGCCCGCGTAGGCGGTACCAGCCTGAGGGCTGGTCAACCGCAGGCGGGGAGTGGCGGAACTCGCGTTGATGATCTTGATGACCACCGGGGTGAAGCCCGCCTGTTGCAGCCGGGCCGGTGCGGGGCCGCGGCTGACTTTGACCCGGGCCTCGGGATTGATCGCCGCGACCAGCAGCACCTGCGAATCGAGGAGGGTTTGGATTTTCGCACTGTCTTCCGCCGCCAGGGCCTGTTGCAGCGGCTTGCGCAGTCCGGGAGCCAGTGGCCGCCCCAGCAGTTCCAGTGCCTGCAGCAGACGTCCCACCTGAGCTGCCAGCGGTTGCCCCACGACTTCGACGACGGGCGGGGGAGCGCAATGGCCCAGCTTGGGCCAGGCGAGCAGTCCGAACAGGCACAGCCAGCGGAGGAACGAGGCCATGAGACGGCAACTCCTGCGGAGGAGGAATGAAAAGCGGGCGATGGCCGCGGCAACCTCGAAGCCACGCACCCCTTGGCGGGAGGAACGCGGCACCACGATCTGCGGAAGCGCAGGGGAGCCAAACGCGTCCTCCAAAGCGGCTCAAAGACCTCCTCAGAATAGCTTGCCACGTTCTACCGGGGACAGGGGGCGGGATCGAGGTGGCACCTGCGACCAAGGGGACTCAGTCCCGGGGCCGAACGGCCCTCCGGACCGCGTTGGAAGCGGGATGATGAGGTGGTGGTGTCTTCCGCCTGGGTTCCGGGGATGAGCCCCGCGGGGAATGGCCGGAGGGAGTTGCCAGGTGGAACGGTCAAGTGGAACGGGGGGATTTCAGACGGTTCTCATCCGATGTCGCCCAGAGCTCGTCTGGTGTGGCCGATGGGATCCCGCACACAGACCGCCAGACCAGCCCGAAACCGGGACCCACGGGAAGCCGCCGGATGGCGACCGTCAATTGACGCTGGGAGCTCTGATCTTTAAGATTTGGAGAGACAGAATCGTTCAGAAAGCATCTGTCGAAATTCCCGCTGTTGTCTGGATGTGCACTGTGCTTCACTCTGTGGAATCCCGCAGCCTGCTGCGTTCGCTGCTGATCAGCGAGGTGATTCACGTGCGCATTTGCCGGATTGTTCTGGCCTGAAGCGGGAAGCCGAGTTTTGTCTTCACACAACCCCTCAGGCTTCCAGAGCCTGAGGGGTTTTTTGTTGTCCCGTGGAGGGGCTGAAGGACCGTTTATGTCTCGCATCGAGCTGTACGATACCACCCTGCGTGATGGCAGCCAGGGAGAAGGGATCTCCTTTTCGGTCGAGGACAAACTGCAGATTACCCTGCGGCTGGACGAGCTTGGTTTCGACTTCATTGAGGGGGGCTACCCGGCGTCGAATCCCAAAGACAGCGAGTACTTCCAGCGGGTGCGCGATCTGCCACTGAAGCATGCGCGGGTGGCTGCGTTTGGCATGACCCGCCGCAAGAATTGTGCTCCCGAGAACGACGATGGACTGCAGGTCTTGCGGGACTCGCAAGCGCACACCATCACGATTGTGGGAAAGACCTGGGATCTGCATGTGCGCGAGGTGCTCGGTGTCGACGAGGCCGAGAATCTGGCAATGATCGGCGACACGGTCGGCTGGCTGGCGGCGCAGGGGCGCGAACTGCTGTACGATGCCGAGCATTTCTTCGACGGGTACTTCGCCAATCCCGACTTTGCACTGAAGACCATCGAGGCGGCGCAGCGGGCCGGGGCCCGGATGGTGATCCTGTGCGACACCAATGGCGGGCGGCTGCCCGAGCAGATTGCCGAGGCGGTCCAGGCGGCGCGGCGGGTCCTGTCCATTCCGGTCGGCATCCATTGCCACAACGACTGCGATTTGGCGGTGGCCAACTCGCTGGCCGCGGTCGAGGCGGGGGCAGTGCAGGTCCAGGGGACGATCAACGGAGTCGGCGAACGGTGCGGGAATGCCGATCTGGTCAGTGTGGCGGCGAATCTGGCGCTGAAAAAGCAACGGGGGGTGCTGCGCGGTGACGGGGTGGCGCGGCTGACCGAATTGTCGCGCTACGTCTATGAGCTGGCGAACATGAACTTCCGGTCCAACCAGCCGTTCGTCGGGACCAGCGCCTTCGCCCACAAGGGAGGAATGCACGTGCATGCGGTCAACAAGCTGGCGTGCAGCTACGAGCATATTCCCCCCGAGACGGTGGGCAATGTGCGGCGGGTGCTGGTGAGCGAGCTGTCGGGGCGGTCGAACATCGTGGCCAAGACCACGAAGTTCCAGATTCAGCAAGATTCGAACCTGATGAGCCGGATTCTCGACCGGGTCATGGAGCTCGAAGCGACCGGATACCAGTTCGAGGCGGCTGAGGCGTCGTTTGACCTGTTGGTGCTGAAGCAGGCGGGACAATACACCCCGAAATTCGAGCGAATCCACTACCGCGTCAACGTCGAGACCGAAGCCGATTCGGTCCCCCTCACCGAGGCCACCGTCAAACTGCGCGTCGGGGGGCAGATCGAGCATGTGGTGGGGGAGGGGGATGGTCCGGTCAACGCGCTCGATCGGGCGCTGCGCAAAGCGCTGTCGTCCACCTACCCTCGGCTGGCCGAGATCCAGCTGGTCGATTACAAGGTGCGGGTGATCAACTCGGCCGAAGGGACCGCCGCCCGGGTTCGAGTGGTGATCGAAAGCCGCGACGGTCACGATGTGTGGAGCACCATCGGGGTGAGTGAAAACGTGATCGAGGCCAGCTGGCTCGCACTCGTGGACAGTGTCGAGTACAAGCTGTTCAAAGATGCCGGAGTGCTGGGCGAGACGGGTGAGGCTTCCCGGGAGACAAGGTCGTGATCAATCCCCTGCGGCTTCGGTTTCTGCTGGCTGCCGCGGCGATCTTTCTCGGGGGCGTCGCGATCATGCTGGTTCAGAAAGGGGTGGGTGACCACCCGGTGCTCAAGGGGGCCGTCGTCTGTCTGCTGGGGATGGTGCTGGCGGTGACCGGCCTTCGGCAGAAAGCCCCTACCACCGAAGTCGAGCCCCGCCCGCGACTCTTCCAGCCCGACGACCCGGATTCGGCCGAGTGACGGCACTCTTCGATCCAGACCGGTTTTGATACACAGGTTTCTCACAGCGTTGACAGGCGTGACTTCATGAGTGCAGAGCTTCCCAAGGCGTACGAACCCAAGGATGTTCAGCCCCGCTGGCTGCGGGCCTGGAGCGAACAGGGGTGTTTTGACGCGAACCCCGATCCCTCCCGGCCAGCGCATGCCATCATGATTCCCCTCCCGAATGTGACGGGGGCGCTGCACATGGGGCATGCTCTGAACGGCACCTGCCAGGACCTGATCACCCGCTGGCGCCGCATGCAGGGCCGCGGGGCGCTCTGGATGCCCGGCACAGACCACGCCGGCATCGCCACCCAGGCCGTGGTCGAACGCCGGATGTTCGAAGAAGAGAAGCTGACCCGTCACGACATTGGCCGCGATGCCCTGGTGAAGCGCATCTGGCAATGGAAGGACGAGTACGAAGCCCGCATTCTGAATCAGCTGCGCCAGTTGGGGGCCAGTTGCGACTGGCGGCGCACCCGGTTCACGCTCGACGAGGTCTGCTCGCTGGCGGTCCGGAAAACCTTCTTCAACCTGTTTCGCGACCGGTTGATCTATCGCGGCAAAAGGCTGGTGAACTGGGACACCTTTCTGCAGACCGCCGTCGCCGATGACGAGGTCTTCACCGAAGAGGTTCAGGGGCACTTCTGGACCTTCACCTATCCCGTGGTCGATTCCCGGGAGACCATTTCCTTCTCGACTACCCGCCCCGAGACGATGCTGGGAGACACCGCCGTCGCGGTTCATCCCGAAGACGAACGTTACCGCCACCTGCAAGGGAAGTTCGTCCGCATTCCGCTCAATGGCCGCGAAATCCCCATCGTGGCCGACGCTCTCCTGGTCGACCGGAACCTGGGGACCGGCGTGGTGAAGGTGACCCCCGCCCACGACCCGAACGACTATGCGTGCGGCCAACGGCAGAAGCTGCCGATGATCAACATCCTCAATCCCGACGGCACCCTGAACGAAAATGCCGGACGGTGGCAGGGCTTGGATCGGGCGGTGGTCCGCGAGCAGGTGGTCGAGGAGATGCGCCGCCTCGGACATCTCGTGAAAATCGAGGATCGGGTCATCCCGCTGGCCCACTCCGACCGCAGCAAGACCTCCATCGAGCCGTACCTGAGCGATCAGTGGTTCGTGAAGATGGATTCGCTGGCCGACGCCGCGCTCGAGGTGGTGCGCGAAGGAAGGGTCAAGTTTTTCCCTTCCCGCTACGCCAAGACCTACCTCGACTGGCTGGGTGAGAAGCGTGACTGGTGCATCAGCCGGCAGTTGTGGTGGGGACACCAGATTCCCATCTGGTATTGCACCACCTGCACCGAAGCCGATCTGCAGCGGGCCTTCGCCGGCCGCAGCGATGTCATTTGGCAACGGGATGCTGAAGATCGCTGCTGGCTCATCTGTGCCGAGACAGATCTGCCCGAGGATGTGCTGGGGGCTGGTCATGCCTTGCAGCGGGACCAGGATGTGCTGGATACCTGGTTCAGCTCGGCGCTGTGGCCCCTCGCGACCCTGGGGTGGCCCGATGAGAGCCGGAATCCCCCATTGAATGGCCAGCCCGACGCATCGTCGACGGGCCGCAACGCCGTCCTCGACTACTACTACCCCACCAGTGTGCTGATCACCAGCCGCGACATCATCACCCTGTGGGTGGCCCGAATGGTGATCATGGGGCTCTATAACCGGGGGCAGGTGCCGTTCCACCACGTACACGTCCATCCCAAGATTCTCGATGGCTTCGGCCAGACGATGTCGAAGAGCAAGGGGAATGGGGTCGATCCGCTCGATCTCGTCGACAAGTACGGGGTCGATGCCGTGCGGTTCACGATCGCGTCACTGGCGGGTGAGAGCCAGGATGTGCGTCTGCCGGTGGGTTATGAGTGTCCCGCCTGCCAGGAGGTCATTCCGCAGACCATCGAGCACCAGAAGGCGATTCCCGCCGGCGGGGCGAAGCCGCGCCTGAAGTGCCCGAAATGCAAGGCGACACCGCAGTACAGCAGCCCGTGGTTCACTCCCGACGAGGGTGAGCCCGTGGCCCGCGTGGTGAGTGACCGGTTCGAGTACGGCCGCAACTTCTGCAACAAGCTGTGGAACGCCACCCGATTCGCTTTCATGAATCTGGCCGGCTACACCCCTGGCCCGGTCGATCCTGCGGAACTGCGGCTGGAAGACAGGTGGATCCTGAGCCGACTGGCGACGACCGTCCGGTCGGTGAATGCCGAACTGTCGGACTATCACTTCGATGCCGCGACGCGGTCGCTGAGGGACTTCACCTGGAACGAGTTCTGCGACTGGTATGTCGAGATGATCAAGCCCCGGCTGCGCGACGAGGCGTTGCGTCCCGCCGCACAGCGCGTGCTGGTGGGGGTGCTCGATGTGCTGCTGCGGCTGTTGTCGCCGTTTATTCCGTTTGTCTGCGAAGAGCTGTGGGCCAAGTTGAATGAACTGGCCCCCCAGCGGGGACTTCCCACACCCGCGCCGTCGAATTCCATCTGCATGGTGGCTGCGTGGCCTGAGATTCCCTCGGGTTGGCGCGACACCAGCCTGGAAGCCCGCTTTGACCGGCTCAAGGAGCTGATTGTGGCGGTCCGCAATGTGCGGGCGATGTACCGGATCGAGGATCGGGTCGAGTTGGCGCTCCATGTGCGTTGCCAGCCCGAAGTCGCCCTGGAGCTGAACGACGTCGCGTCGCAGTTCACCAACCTCGCCAAGGTGGTTCTCAAGGGGGCCGGGATCGATGTCACTCGCCCCGGAACCTCAGCCAGCTTCTCGCTCAACGATGCCGATGGCTACATCCCGCTCGCCGGGGTGGTCGATCGGGAGGCCGAACTGGGCCGTCAGCAGAAGGAGGCCGAGAAGTTGCGGGGCTTCATCCTCGGACACGAGCGCAAGCTGGGGAACGCCAGTTTTGTCGGGAAGGCTCCTCCCGAAGTGGTCGAACAGGTCCGCGAGACCCTCGCAGGTCTGCAGAAGCAGCTGCGGAGTGTCGAAGAGATCATCGAGGCCCTGGGGCAATAGCGGCTGCCGTCATTCCGGTTCCACGTGAGGCCTGTTCCATGAGGGGTGTCGCATCGTCGATTCCCCGAAGCGACGCACATCGAGCGTAGTCTCTGGTTGCTGAGGAAGTGGATCGTGCAGAGGGGGGGATGTCAGCCTTCGTCCGCGGGGGAGAGGGCCGGCTCTGGGGGGACCGCGTGCGCCGGGTCTTCCTTCAGAGGGTGAAAATGCTCCAGCCCTGTTGCGGTGGAGCGTGAGACTCCTTCCGCATGCTCCCTGAGAATGGTCCAGATCTCGGCGATCGACTCGGGAGACCGATGCACCGCCGTGTGCGAGGCATTGATGACCAATTCCGTTTGAGCCTGCTGATGCACGGCACTGGAAAGCGGGACCACGCCATCTCCCCCGCCCGGACCAATGGTATACAGCCACTTCCCGGCAATGGTGTGGATCTGCACCCGTTGGTCGATGGGAAGGGAATCGACGGCCTGCAGCAGTGGGTGCTGGGGGTCAAGCAGATCGATGCTGGTGGGAAGTCGGGCCTGACCAAAAACGGGTTTCCAGATCAGCCGATTGAGGAATCCTTCGTTCTGTTCGGCGAGTTGCACCAGGCGGCTCATGCCGTCGGGATCGCGCTTGACCAGCGAGGAGCTGATTCGCCCGATCATCTGATGGGCGAGTGCGGCCCCGCGGTGGGGTGTCCCGACGAAGATCACCCGCTTGACGGCGGGGGTTGGTTCGAAATACATCATGTCTTCAATCGCATCGCGCAGCTCTTCGGGCATCTCAAGATCATCCAGCGGCCGATCTGAGATGGTCGTCCAGAGTTGATCTCCACTGGAAGAGACCTGCAGCTTGGAAATCAGGCCCCCCATGCTGTGCCCGATCAACACCACCTGATCGAGTGCGGGATCGGGGCAGGTCGTCTGCAATTCCTCGAGGGCCAGGCGCAGCTGCCGCCGCAAGTCGGCTGCCGCCCGCACAAAGGGACGCCCAGTCGCATAGCCGAAAGCCCACACCTGGTAGCGCGACGTGAACTCGGGGTTGGCCCGCAGATCGTTGGCCAGATCGATCCAGGTCCTCGGGCTCGAGAGAAGCCCATGGACCAGAATGACCGGAATTTTGCCAGGCTGATACGGTTCCAGAAACAACAGTCCTTCGAACTCGGGATTGTTGTCGGGATGGACGAACATTTCGAAAGGATCGGGCAGATCGGCCACGAAGGCTTCGTGGAACACGAACGGGGCCGAGAGATCGGCGGCCAGCGGGACCGCCCCCTGGGGCCCGTCCACCTGAGCTGCGTGGCGAGGGTTCCACAATTCCAGGACGAGGCCCGGTTCACCCGCGGCGTCGTTGGTGGGTCGCAGAATGGCTGTGGCTGTAAACAGGGCGTGCGGGCCCAAAAACCTGTCTCCGGGACGCAGGGGAGGATGGGGGCCGCGCTCCACCACGACCGGAGCCCCCACCCCTGCGCGGACATGGTGCCGGGTGAGTGAGGGAGAGTTGTAACACCCCACGGCGCGCAGTTGCTGGAACTCGCCAGGCTGCCAAACGAACCCGCGCGGCTCAATCGGAATCCAGACCGGACCACGGGCCGTGTTGATCTGGAAGCCCTCACCGGGTTTCCACAATCCCTGGTCGCGGGCGGTTTCGAGGAATCGTCCCAGCGCCAGTTGATAGCGCTGCCACGCGGCACACGTCTCGATGTTGGAAACCGAGTGGGGGGCCCCGGGAGGAAGTTCCCGCCAGGCGAGTTGGGTCGCCACCATCCAGAGTCGCGGGGCGTCTTCGGAATTCTGTTCGTCGGCCGCGCTCGCCGCTGCAAACGCACGGGTGCAGACATCGTCACCCGGTGAGAGCGGCTGGGGAATCCCCGGCGGGACCCACAAGGCCGTGGGACTGAGAATGGCGCAGCCCGGGAGGGCGGTCATGAACCAGGCCGCAAACACGACCCGGATCCAGCGCACCATCGGTCCGGAGGCGAAGCGCGCAGCGACGACGCACTGTGAAGACATGCTGGGAGGGGGGGGAGTCGGATTGAGACGGGAAGGGGACAGCCCGAACCGGGAACCCCAGAGGAGGGGCAATCCACAAGCAACCTCAACAGCGCTCGTCTTCACCCAGGAGCGGAGTGGAGTGGTTGCGGACGTGGTGGGGACTGAACAGGAAGGGACGGAGCAGGAGGGATCGGGACGCTACCACACACTTGGGGATGGGGACAATCCGAGTTGCCGGGTCAAAACCATCGAAGGCCCGCAAACTGGGGGGGCTGCGGAGCCAGGGATGACCTGTGGCTGGCAGCGCGAGACAGGCCGGGCCGGCCGGAGAACGCCAATGGCGGTCTGACAATCAGGAGACCGAATCGCGGTCTCTCTTTCAACGAAGTCTGTAAGGCCGTCGTTGGTTTGATCGGATGACGGCTTCAACGTCCTGGCCGGGGTCCCAAAAAGATCAGTCGAGCTTGAACTGCTGGATATATTTCGCGATTTCTTCGGGGGACAGGGCGGGCTGATCTTCCTTCAGCAAGACACAGCGTTCGAGCACGAGCGCATCCATATTGGTCGACAGGAAGCAGCGATAGGCGTCCTGCGGGGTGCAGACGATCGGCTCTCCCCGCACATTGAAGCTGGTGTTGATGACCACCGGACAGCCGGTCTGCTCGCGGAATTTGCGCAGCAGGTGGTGATAGCGGCCGTGGCGGTCGGCATCGACAGTCTGCACGCGGGCCGAATAGTCGACGTGGGTTACGGCGGGAATCTCGGACCGCAAGACCTTGAGCTTGTCGATGCCCGATTTGCCGGACATTTCGGTGGCGCTGTCGGTGCGGCGCGAATCGGCGACAGGAGCCACCAGCAGCATGTACGGGCTCTGTTCGCGGGGACGCATCTGGAAGTAGTCGTCGACATGTTCCTCCATCACCGAGGGGGCGAAGGGACGGAACGATTCCCGGAACTTGATCTTCACATTCATCACCGACTGCATCCGCGGGCTGCGGGCGTCACCCAGAATCGAACGGGAACCGAGCGCCCGGGGACCAAACTCCATTCGTCCCTGCACCCAACCCACAACCTTGTCGCTGCCAATCAGTCCCGCGACTTCGGTGCACAGCGACTCATCATCGGAATACCGCCGGTACCTGGCTCCAATCGACTTGAGGAACTGTTCGACCTGGTCGTCACTGAAGGCCGGTCCCAACAGCGACCCATGCTGGCTGTCGCGCGGCTGGACCGTGCGGGGATTGTTGAGCAGCTGATGCCAAATGAAGAGCGCCACCCCCAAGGCTCCCCCCGCATCACCCGCAGCGGGCTGGATCCACAGGTTCTCGAACGGACCTTCCCGCAGAATCTTGCCGTTCCCCACGCAATTGAGGGCGACCCCCCCCGCCAGGCAGAGGTTTTTCAACCCTGTTTCGGCATGCACGTGGTGCGCCATTTTGAGCATGACTTCTTCCGTCACCACCTGGATCGAGGCGGCCAGATCCATCTCCCGTTCGGTGAGCGGCGACTCGGGAGGGCGCGGCGGGCCTCCGAACAACTGGGCGAACTTCGGGGAGGTCATCCGCTGGCCCAGGCAATAGTCGAAGTACGACAGATCGAGCCGCAGAGAGCCATCGGGTTTGATGTCGACCAGTTTCTCGCGGATCAGATCGGCATACCGGGGCTCGCCATAAGGAGCCAGCCCCATCAGCTTGTACTCGCCGGAATTGACGCGGAATCCGCAGAAATAGGTGAAGGCCGAGTAGAGCATCCCCAGAGAGTGGGGGAACCGCAGTTCCTGGAGCAGTTCCAGCCGGTTTCCCCGTCCGACGCCGTAGCTGGCCGTGGCCCACTCCCCCACGCCGTCGAGCGTCAGCACCGCTGCCTCTTCAAACGGAGAGGGGAAAAACGCGCTGGCGGCGTGCGATTCGTGATGCTCGGTGAAGACGACCCGGCGGCGATACTGCCCCCCCAGACCCGCTTTGAGTTCCCGTGGAAGAAACAGTTTCTGTTTGACCCAGAGGGGAATCGCCTCGGCAAAGAACCGAAAGCCGCGGGGGGCGAAAGCGACCGTTGTCTCCAGCAGCCGTTCGAACTTCAGCAGCGGCTTGTCGTAGAAGCCGACATAGTCGAGATCGGCTGCAGTGAGTCCCGCTTCGCGGAGACAATACTCGACCGCCCGGGTTGGAAAATTCGGATCATGCTTCAGGCGGGTGAATCGTTCTTCCTGGGCTGCGGCGACAATCTGGCCGTCGACCACGAGTGCCGCAGCCGAATCATGAAAGTAGGCCGAAATTCCAAGGATTGCGGTCACGCCTGGTCATCCTTCTCCGGGGTGCTGGGGCTGTCTCGAACGGGCAGTCTAGGAAATCTGCGGAAACAGTGCAGCATGAGTTTTCGGGGGAGCGGGATGGACACGCACGCCAGCCCGATGTTTCGATTGGCCAATGACAGCGGAACCAAAACAGTGAGGAGGAGTTGCCGTCAGCGAGCCACGAACTGGGGGAAACTGGGTGGACGCTCGAGCGGGCCATGGAGGGAATCGCGACGCGGACCAGTCCGAATTGCGGATCCCTCAGAACAAATGGCTGAGATCGGGGGCCCAATTGGATTCCCCCGGGGTGGGGGTTTCGACTTCAGACTCCTGCCGTTCGCGGAACACATGCAAAACCCTGGCCCGGTCGAGTTCCTTGTATTCCGGCTCGGGATAACTGGCGTTGAGTGGAGATTCGAAGTCGGGGGGCTGGATGGCCCCGGCGGCGATCTCATGGATGATGACCTTGACCCCGGTCAGCCCCTGGAAATGCCGATCTTCGGCCCGAACCCGTCCGCCGTGCATGTCGTACAGCTCGAACATCTGCCGCAGGACCTTGACGAACCGGCGGAACGAGACCGAGCGTTCAATGTAGATCAGATCAATTTCGAGAGACGTGGTGATCTGCCAGAAATGGAACCGGGTGAGCCGGGGAAAGATCTTGTGGAATGGGCGTCCAATGATGCCATCGAAAACCGTGGCGTCGCGGTCATGCAGGTAGTCTTCATTGGCGTCGGTCCGCAGTCCCGACACGAACCAGTGCTGCAACCCCAGCAGCAGTCCCGAATTGGCGGGGAGCCGCCGCCGCGCGGCCCGCTTGAACAGCCTTTCGAGTCCCCGCAGCAGTTGCCGCCGACAGCGAATCTCCTGGGGACGGCGGGTTTCGAAGTCCGCCGCCAGCGAGAGTCCCCGTCCCTCCCCATCCAACATGCGCCGTGGGTGATACCAGATCCCCTGAACTGCGAGGCGCAGGGCGTCGAAACCAACCGCCAATCCCCCCCCAAGAGAGACCCAACTGGTGATCCGGGCCAGGATCCGGGCAGGGTCGGACAGGGCGCGGGGTGAAAAGACCGACGACAGCCGCCATTCCCCCAGAAACGGCAATTCGCGGCCACCCCCCAACAGCAGCGACAGATTGATCAGGATGGCGACGGCGGCCACGGCCTGAAACCAGATGAAGAGCCGTCCGTCGAAGCAGCCGCTGCGTCCCTTCAGTTCTTGCCGCCAGACCAGCACCAGATCGTCGCTTGTGAGGGCCATTCCCACGGTGACAATAAGTCCGATTGCCGCCAGTCCCGCGAGCGCGATCCAAAGCGGCAGTGTCAGCCCCGCGAGCAGCAGTACCCCGGTGCACCCCAGCATCGCCAGCACCTCCCCGCGCAGGGGACGCTCTCCCTGGGCGTCGAAGTGGGTGACAGCGCGGTCATGAATCTCGGCCCACAGCACAAACAGCATGACGCTGGCGAGGAACATCGAGATTCCCAGGGTCGCCGTCCAGGGAATCAGGAAGCCCAGGTAAGACACAGGCACAATTCGCTCGCGCAGACCGGCCGGGAAAATGCAGACAGCGCCACAGGTCAGCAGGGTGAAGGCGAGCAATCCCCCCGCAATTCGGACCCACGCTGTCGGCAAACATCGCCGCAGCGGCGGCACGCGGCGCAGGTCGACTCCCCAACTGAAGGCCAGATTGGCCTGCACCCAGCGGCGCGAAGGCAACCCCCCCAGCATCCAGGAGAGCAGTTGCAGCGGACGCGTGTTGTGAACCAGCAGCGTGATCAGGCACCACCCCAGAATCGACACGCCGGCTCCCAGATCGAACCAGCGATCATTGAACCGGCCCCCCAGCGTCTCAATCGACAGCAGCAGTCCCCCCCACGAGGCCCAGACCACCGCTTCGCCAGGCGACAGCATGCGCAGCCCCCGCATCAACTGCAGGGTCCAGCGGATCAAGAGGGGGGGCTGACTCATCGGGTGGGACCCGGGAATTGGCGGTCGAACTCTCTGGTCGGAATCGCGATGCTATCAGGCTTCCACCCACAGGGCGAGTTGCACGGCCGCATTCAGCGGCATCTCTGCGACCCCCACTGCGGTGCGGACATGGCGACCCCGGTCACCAAACAATTGCACCAGCAGTTCCGAGGCGGCGTTCAGCACCTGGGGTTGATTGGAAAACCCTGGGGCAGACAGCACATACCCCTCCACCCGCACCACCTGCCGCACCTGTTCGAGGCTCCCCAGACAGGCCTTGACCTGTGCCAACGCATTCAGCAGACAAATCCGTGCGGCGTTCCGGCCATCTTCCTCATGCAATTCAGCCCCCAGTCTCCCGGCGAACGCCAGTTGCTTCCCGATGAATGGAAGCTGTCCGCTGGTAATGACCAGCGGACCTGTTCGGATCACGGGCACATAGAACCCGACAGGGGGAGGAGCCGTCGGGAGCGCGAGGTCCAGTTCATGCAGCTTCTGTTCGATGAGGTTCATGGTGTCGGGAAAGGAATTTACGGAAGGGGAAGGTCAGTAATGTGGATCCGATCTCAGATGGGGCTGGCCTGGACCGAGAAGTGCCGGGCCTGACCCGGATCGGGTTGGGGATGATCGCTGCGGAAGTGGGTCCCCCGGCTTTCGCGGCGGCTCAGGGCCCCGGCAATGATCAGCCGCGATACCAGCAGCATGTTCTGTAACTCCCAGCCGCGGGGGTCGGAGAACTCCTTGGCGGCGACGTAAGTGCTCCAGAAGTCGACCTGGCGCTGGGCTCCTTCGAGTCCGGCGAGAGTCCGCTGGATGCCAACGTCGCGCCACATCTCGGATCCCAGCGAGTTTCGCAGATCGGTCAGATCGAGTTCGTCGTCGGTGGGGCCCCCCGAAGGCCAGTCGCTGATCAGGGGGATCGGACGAAATTCATCAGGGGTGGCGGCGGCGGCCGCACCGGCGTTGCGTCCGGCCCTGCGTCCGAACACCAACCCTTCCAGGAGGCTGTTCGAAGCCAGGCGATTCGCGCCGTGCAGCCCGGTCGAGGTCACCTCACCAGCGGCCCACAGTCCCGGGACGGTGGTGCGGGCCTCATCATCGGTGGTGCAGCCGCCGATCATGTAGTGGGCCCCCGGCCGAACGGGAATGAGATCGCGGGTGATGTCCAGCCCGAACTCCCGACAGACCTTTCCAATGTGGGGGAATCGCTCACGCACCAGCTCTTTGGGAAGATGCGACAGGTCGAGATAGACGCACGGGTGACGGGTCTTTTCCATCTGCCGGACAATGGCATGGCTCACCTCATCGCGGGGGGCCAGTTCCATCTGGGACGAGTACGCCCCCATGAACCGCTCGCCAGTACAGTCGCGCAGGTAGGCCCCTTCTCCCCGCACCGCCTCGGATATGAGGTGCCGCGAGCTCCCGGCGATATAGAGCACCGTGGGGTGGAATTGCATGAATTCCATGTCGCGCAATTCGGCCCCGGCGCGGAAGGCGGCCGCATGGCCGTCGGCTGTGGCGATGGCGGGATTGGTGGTTTCGCGGTAGATCTGTCCCGCCCCCCCGGTGGCCAGAATGGTCTGTTTCGCCCAGACCAGTGTCTTGCCATGTTCCCGGTTCCAGACCACCGCACCGCGGCAGACTCCCTCGTGGGTCAGCAGATCGATGGTGAAGGTCTTTTCCCAGATCTCGGCGTTCGGCAGTTCGGTCGCCCGGGCAATCAGCGCCCGCATCACTTCCTTGCCCGTGGCGTCCTGCAGCGCATGGGCCACGCGGCGGTGGCTGTGCCCTCCCTCCCGGGTCAGCGCGATGCTGCCATTCTCCTGATCGAAGACCGCTCCCCACTCAATCAGCTCATGGATCCGTTCGGGAGCTTCATGCACCACCAGTTCGACAATCCTCGGATCGCAGATTCCCTTCCCGGCGGCCAGTGTGTCGGCGACATGATTCGAGAATTCATCGACCGGATCGAGCACCCCCGCGATCCCACCCTGGGCCCAGGCGCTGTTCGAGAGTGCCACCTGGTCTTTGCTGATGATGATCTGCTGCAGACCAGTGGGAACCTCCAGTGCCGCCCGCAGACCGGCGATCCCGCTGCCGATGATCAATACATCGGTGAAGGCGTGCGCGATCCGCTTGGGATGAAACCGAACCAGGTAGCGGTGTGGTGAGGAGATCAGCAGATCGGCCAAGTCAGCTCTCTCGGAGAGAATCGCCCAGATCGGAACAGGGAGGCCCGCGCATCCCCGTCAGAGACGCCGCGTACCGGTCATCAGTCGGGAATCTTTCCGTCCCGTGATCTGGGGCGGTCCGGAGTTTTCCCGATGCAGTGACTGACAAACGAAGCAATCATAATCGACCGGGAGGTGCGACGCATGGCTGTCCATCAGCAAATTCGCTCTGTTTCCCCCTGATCCTCCCGGTTTGCGTAGACTTTCCGAACAGTTCACTTCCCTTCCATGAGAGAGCCCACCATGCGCATCTGGCCAGGACACCCCTACCCTCTGGGAGCCACCTGGGATGGGTCGGGGGTGAACTTCGCCCTGTTTTCGGAAGTGGCCGAACGGGTGGAATTGTGTCTGTTTGACGATCCTGCCGCGCCGGTTGAAACAGCCCGTTACCGTCTGCCGGAGAAAACCTACCGGGTCTTCCATGGATATTTCCCCGACATCAAGCCGGGGGCGATTTACGGGTTTCGGGTGCATGGACCGTACGATCCCCCGGCGGGCCATCGCTGCAATCCGCACAAGCTGGTTTTCGATCCCTATGCCCGCGCGGTGGGACGGACTCTGCGCTGGGATGATTCCCTGTTCGGCTATACCCCCGGGGCCGGGGGGGGCGACCTCTCTTACGACACCCGCGATTCGGCAGGATTTGCTCCCTTGGCACAGGTGGTCGACTCCGCTTTCACCTGGGGAGACGACTGCCCCCCTCGGACCCCCTGGGAGCAGACCATCATCTATGAGATTCACGTCAAGGGCTTCACCCGGCGGATGCCCGGAGTTCCCGAACGGCTGCGGGGGACCTACGCCGGGCTCGCTTCCGAAGTCGCCATCCGCCACCTCCGCCGGCTGGGCATCACGGCGGTCGAGCTGCTGCCCGTCCATTTTCATGTCGACGAGCGGTTTCTCGTTGAGCAGGGACGCGACAACTACTGGGGTTACAATACGCTGGGGTTCTTCGCTCTCGATCCGCGGTATGCCAGTGTCCACGACGCCGAGCTGGCGCTGCACGAATTCAAGTCGATGGTCCGCACGCTGCACGCGGCGGGCATCGAGGTGATTCTCGATGTGGTCTACAACCACACCGCCGAAGGAAACCAGTGGGGTCCCACACTCTCGCTGCGGGGCATCGACAACCGTTCGTACTACCAGCTCGCTCCCGATAATCTCAGGTATTATCTCGACTACACCGGATGTGGCAACACCCCGCGGCTGCAGCATCCCCGGGTGCTGCAGCTGATTATGGACAGCCTGCGGTACTGGGTGACCGAGATGCATGTCGATGGCTTCCGGTTCGATCTCGCCGCCACCCTCGCGCGGCAGACCGGCAACATCGACCTGATGAGCGGCTTTCTGAACGTGATCCATCAGGATCCCATTCTCTCTCAGGTCAAGCTGATCGCCGAGCCGTGGGATGTGGGTGAGAACGGCTACCAGGTGGGGCAGTTCCCGGTGATCTGGACCGAATGGAACGGCCGCTACCGGGACTGCGTGCGGCGTTTCTGGAAGGGGGATGGCAGCACCGTCGGCGAACTGGCCACGCGGATGTCGGGGAGTGCCGACCTCTATGAGGACGATGGACGGCGCCCCTCGGCCAGTGTCAATTTCATCACCTGCCACGACGGGTTCACGCTGCGTGATCTGGTGCAATACAACCAGAAGCACAACGAAGCCAATGGGGAAGACAACCGGGACGGCAGCGATATCAACGACAGCTGGAACTGCGGCGTCGAGGGACCCAGCTCCGACCCCGCCATCGAGGCCCGGCGCCGCCGCCAGATGCGCAACCTGCTGGCCACGCTGCTGGTCTCGCAGGGGGTCCCCATGCTGCGGGGGGGGGACGAACTCTCACACACCTCGCGGGGGAACAACAACTGCTATTGCCAGGACAATGAACTCTCGTGGCTCGACTGGAACCTGGGGGAAGGAGACCGCGAGTTTCTGGATTTTGTGCAGCGGCTGATTGAGATCCGCCGCACGCAGCCCGCCCTCTGCCGGCGCAATTTCTTCCAGGGTTCCATTTTGGGAGGGCTGCGAGACGTCTACTGGCTCGATCCCGCCGGGACTCAGATGAGCGTCGAGGCGTGGTCCAGCAACCAGTTGCGGGCGCTGGGAATTCTGCTGCTGGGAGACTGCCGCCAGACCGGCCAGACGGGGGAGTCGATTGTGGGAGATCACCTGCTGATCCTGCTGAATGCCCACGATCACGGCATCGACTTCCAGATGCCCCCCTCGATTCATGAAGTCCCCGGCCTGGAACGGCTTTTTGACACCTATGATGGTGACATCCAGCGGCAGGCGTTCTACCCGCATCGGCCGTATCACCTCCGGCCACGCAGCATGGCGTTATTTCGCAAACAGCTCGCCGGCACGATTCCCTGGAACCGTCTGGGACCGGATGCCGACACATCGGTCCGTGTCGCCGCGGAAAGCCAGTCCGGCAGGCCGTGACTGGCTTTCAGGCTGTCTGACCGGCCGGATTCCGGAGGCACGGACGGGTGTTGGTCAATCAAGAGGCCAAGGGGGGCTGTCGGCCGAACAGACGTTAAAACGACTCATCCAGATTCCGGATCCAGTTCCCGGCGGCAGTCATTTTGTGCCTCCGAAAACTCTCAAAACCACCGGTCAGGCGGTTGTGATCCCAGCGTGCCGACCACTGTTGACGGGAATATGGACCTGACCCCTTTTGTCTCGATCACACGACTTCGTGCAGAGGCTCGTTCCCCTGGTCGACCAGGTACTGCGGCACGCCGGCCTGGTCGAAGACCCGGATGTTTTGGGCGTCGATCCCGGCGTTCTTGTAGAGGGTGGCGAAGATTTCCTGGAACTTGACCGGCCGCAGGGTGGGGTTCTCACCATAGCGGTTGGTGGCCCCAATCACCTGGCCGGTCCGCATGCCGCCCCCCGCCAGCAGGGCGGTGTTCGCCTGCGGCCAGTGATCGCGGCTGTTGTTGCCGTTGATCTTGGGAGTCCGGCCAAATTCGCCCCAGACCACCACCGACACGTCGCGATCCAGGCCCCGCTCGTGCAGATCCGAGATCAACGCCGCCAGACCCTGGTCCAGCAGCGGGCATTCTTCCCGGCACTTGGGATAGTTCATGCCGTCGGGCCCGTGCCAGTCCCACCGGCTGTAGTTGAGCGACACAAACCGGGCCCCCGCCTCGACCAGCCGCCGGGCGACGCAGAAGTTCTCGATCATTGGCGGAGCACCGTCCCGCTGGAATTCTTCCACACTCTTTCCGTAACGGGCGACGACGGCCGGATCCTCCTTGCTGAGGTCCAGGGCATCGACGAGCCGCGAGGTGGTCAGAATGCCCATCGCCTGCTGGGCATAGACATCCATGCTCTCCATCACCCCCTTGGCGTCGGCCTGCCGGCGGAAACGGTCCAGCGACTGCATGAGGGAGGTGCGGTCTTTCAGCTTGTCGAGGGTGACTCCCTGCAGAACCATGCTGTCGGCGGTGCTGCGGGCTTTGCGACCCAGCAGATTGAACGGCGCATGGGCGACCCCCAGGAAGCCTCCATCGCCCGGTTCGCCCCAGGTGCGGTTGCCCGTCGTGTACATCAGGGCAAGGTGCGGGGGAATGGCATCATTCACCGGCCCCTGGCACTTCGAGACCCACGCACCCCCGGCAGGCCAGCCTCCGGGAGGGACCCGGCCGCCGCGCTTCCGCCCCGTCATGCACTGGTAGCCGTCGTGGGCCCCGTCGGAATCGGCCAACGACCGAACAATGATGAACTTGTCCATCATCTGGGCCATACGGGGGAACATTTCGGAGACTTCAATCCCCGGCACATTCGTCTGGATGGCGTCGAATTCGCCACGGATTTCACGAGGAGCCTGCGGCTTCGGATCCCACATATCGAGATGCGGCGGACCACCCGGCAGATAGATGTTAATGATCGCCTTGTGACCCAGTCCCGCCCCTTTGGTCTCAGCCCTCAGCACGTCGGTCAGGGAGATTCCTCCCAGGGCCATGCCCCCCACCGTCAGAAAGTCGCGCCGCGAGACCCCGCTGCAATCCGCCTGACCAGGCAACGCCCGTCCGAGAAACGTGAACATCGTCAGATCCTTTCTCGATCTGTCTGTCGCAGTTCGGTGGTCCCAGTCGCTACCGCCCACGGGCCATCACGTGGTTCGGCTGGTCCCAAATCAATCCATCGGTAACACTTTATTTGATCGGCAATTCAAGGTCAACCAGCTTCCGCCTTGGGGAGCCTCTCGTCGCAAAGCGCCTGATCGTTTTGACCGGAGGCGGGGTGGGGGACTGTCGGCTCGGCTAGCCGCGGGCCCAGGCCGGGCGTCGGTAGGGACTGAGCAGATCCCACAGGGCCCAGGGGACCGCGATGGCCGCCAGGAGAAATCCCCAACCCCCACTCGGCAACCAGCACCACCACATCAGACCGACCACCGCCAGCGTCAGGCTTCCCCGGGTCTGCAGCAGTTTCCAGAGTGGAGTCAGCCACCACACCAGAACTGCCAGTGTCAGCATGGCCACTCCCAGCCCCCCCCAGCGGACGAGGGATCCCGGCCAGACCCTCAACCCGGAGATGACACCCCCGTTCCGCCACTCGTCTGTCGCCCGGATCGATCCCAGCGCGATCCGTTCCGACGCCCGTCGCACAGTTGGGGGAGGGGAGATGTTGCCGCGGAATTCCCCCAGATCTGTCCCCGTGACATCCCGCCAGGGAGCAGCGATCGACAGCCAGTTCCAGCCGTCCGAATTCCAGATCAGTGCCAACCGTTCACACTCGGCATCGGTCACTCTGGGAAGTTCGGGGAGAGGTTGGGGCCAGAGAGAAGGCAGGGGGTGGGGTTCGGTCTGGGAGGAGGACTGGGGCAGTTGCCAGACCGCCAACAGCAGTCCTTCTTCGCTGCGGGCCGGGACCTCGCAGGTCCATTGCGGGCCGTGTGGTGAACTTTCTTTCCGACACTCGAGGGGCACGCCGTTCCACTGCACCGCCCGGAGCTCGGCCCCGACTGGAGCCGACCAACTCAGGGGGCGGGATTCTCCTGGCGAGAGCCAGAGACGGACGAGACAGTTCCAGGGGTGGGAGGTGGGGGCGGCCAATTCCAGTTCGGCATGCCGAACCGCCAGGGGAACGGTGTCTGGTGCAGCCGACGAGTCGCCAGGTCCAGCCTCGTCGGCCGGGGTTTCCGGGGCGTCGGGCCGATCGGGCGTGCGGGGGGCGGGGCCGGTGAGTCGCACCGTCGGCCATTCTTCTTCGGGATTGCTGGGAGCATCGAAGAGCAGCAGCGAGCCGCTGGGAGCACGGCCCGGAGCGTCCCCCTGGGTGAGGCGGGCGGAGACACCGTCATCGACCACGGTCAGCAGCCGACGTTCAATGGTGGGACGCAGTCCCCGCAGGCTGACCCGTGGAGGGGCCACCTCACCCGTCTCGGGGAGGGGGACGGAACCCGAGATGTCGACGGTCTGGGAGGTGCCCGCCCGGGAGGCGAGGAAGACCGTGAGCCGATCTCCGTCGCGGGACCAGCGGGCCACCCGGTCTGTCTCTTGTTCGCGGACATGGACCTCGCGGATTTCGACCCGCGGGTCGACCGACAATTCGTAGTAGAACACCGACTTCTTCGATCGGATGTCGGTTGCCAGGTAGTTCCAGTCGAGCTCGCCCCGCCGGATCTCACCGCGCTGCTCAACTGTGGCCGCCTGCAGGGGGGGCGCTGCTGGCTGCATCAGAACCATCAGGGCGAGCGGGCGGTCGAGATCGAAGCCGAGTTCGGGGGTCACCTCGCCGAACCGCTGTTCGCGCGCCAGGTCGGCGGGAGCAACCGCCCGCAGAGGCTGGTCGATCATGGGGGAACTCACCGCCAACTGCCGATCAGGAGGGGAGCGGAGTGCGACACGGTCTTGCCGCAAGTCAAACCGTAGCCGGCCCGAGAGCGTGTTGTCGGCGGGGTCGGGGAATCGCAGTTCCAGCGGATTCCCTTCGGCAGCGGAGATGAGGTCGAGGATCACCTCGAACGACTGGGTCTGGGCCTCGGCGAATTCGAGGCAGAGTCGACGATCGCCCCCTTCGAGCCGCTCCCAGGTCTCTCCCGAGAGCGGAGGTCCTTCGATCTGACGGACGGTCATTCCGCGGGGAATCATCCAGCGAACAGTCGGG
>Ga0315904_10000524_pt1 | contig 61027 bp, 34 predicted proteins | sample LakEriMetagenome_6_FD_203529 | JGI IMG/M metagenome (GOLD analysis project Ga0315904, IMG submission 203529) | Freshwater fungal communities from buoy surface, Lake Erie, Ohio, United States - Buoy 12 MA120 | ecosystem: Environmental > Aquatic > Freshwater > Lake | place: USA: Lake Erie, Ohio...
GATCGGGTGGGCAGATTTCGGCTCTGGCGGTCCTTGGCATGAGTCAGGCTCCCTTGAAGCGAGGAATCCTAGGGCATCGCATGGGTGGATTCTAAGGGCAAGCCCATAAAATGGACAAATGAACACAAATCGCGAGTCGCATGGAATAAGCCAGGAAAGCGGTAAATCAGAGGAAAAAGATGAAGAATCCAGTTTCATAACCCCGGCGAACGCCCGATTGGACAGATGGACAAAGAGTCACATTCCTGGGTAGCCTGGCGCAAGGATACACCCCAATTCTTGGGGGTCAGCCGAGAAAGGTGGGTGGCACCGATTGGGGAGGTGGGTGGCACCGATTGGAAAGGTGGGTGGCACCGATTGGAAAGGTGGGTGGCACCGATTGGAAAGGTGGGTGGCACCGATTGAGAGCACCGATTGAGATGTCGTTGGAGACGCAGTTACTGGGTGATGGACTTGGACAATCCCTTGTCTTTTTCTTCTTGGACTCTCAACAATCTCGTTGTAATCCGGGATATTGAGTGGAATGATCTTGTAATCCTTCTTGCGTGAGCTTGGTTCCTCATGAACTGCCCCAACAGATCAGCCTGTAGACCAGGTCATCGGTAAATGAAATCTGCTCAGCACGTTTTCCGTCAAACATCGGGCATCGAGCGTGGACATTGGTGCAACCCAGTCAATGACCGGGGTGGCGTTCCATGCACGGGGTGGCGAGGAGAGAAAGAACAGGAAATCCATCGCAAGACTGATGCGTTTGGAAGTGTTTCTCCTTGGAGGGGGTAAGCCATCTTGTTCGCTCACTCGGTTCAGCAGCCCAATACAGAATCATTCCCTGCAGCCCGTTCAACGCGCTGGATTTTGCTCCTGTTCTTAGGCTCGATGTTCCAAGGAAGGGGACATGGGCAAGAGACTACCTTTCCATCGATCCCGCGTGCGGAGTATTACGGCGGCTTAATTCTGCTCCAGGAAGGAGACCTCGACGAGGCGCAGGAACTGTTCGTCCTTGGCTTGGGGCGAGCGATTGCACCTGGGGAGCCGAGGGGCATCGAATCGATTCCGTTTTTAGCGGCACTTGGGGAGTGCGAATACCAGCGAGGCAATCTCGCCGCCGCTCTCGATTGGCATGAGTCGGTGCTCCAGTTGGTCAACCAAACGCAGGGCTGGACCCAGTGGGTTGAACCTGCAGCGATTCAAGGGTTGAAAACCAACCCGGACGACCGAGGGCTTTCCTTTCTCGCATCCCCAATCCAGACTCGCTCGGCTAGTCCATCTGGGTACTGGCAATTGAAGCAGGGGATCCCAGGAGTTTTTTTGGTTGTCCCCTCGCTTGGTGTCTTCCCACAAGCATTGCAGCTCACCATGGATGCTCCGGCTATCCAACGCTCGATCGCTTCAACCTTGCGTCGTCGCGCCGAAATCCTTGGGCCGCTGGTCGGGCTGATCGACTCCAGTTCGCTCACCGATGCATCTCTTCGCGCGGAGCCCCTCTCTCAGGATCCGATCATCCAGGCAGGATCGATCATTCTCCAAGAGATCTCCACTTCCACGCTGGATCCACAGTCTTCCAGGGCGGAGCGTTTGCTTGCGGCCTCTCAACTACCAGGCGGGTTGGATCACCCGATGAGCGCAACTGCGTGGCTTGCGATCAGCGATCAGGCCGTTCACCAGCGACGCTGGGCTGATGCCATGAACTGGGCTGAAGCTGCACTGAAGAATGCCTGCCAATGGGGGCAAACGCCGGTGGCAGTCGAAGCCGTAAGAACGCTGGGAGTGCTTACCACAACGGAGCGCATCCCAGCCGCAAGGGCTCCCTTCCTGCGCCTTGTCTCCTGGGCCAAAGATGGATCCAGTCAGCTCATTGGCCATGCACTTTTGGCGGAAGCTCAGCGCCTACTTACTCTCGGGGAAATCGATCAAGCGGCCGTCGCCATGCGACCCCTCGATAAACTGTTCGATCGTCGCCGCTGGACCGCTCTTCCTCTGACCGCTCAAGCCGCTTGGATTCACTACCGTTTGGCCTTGGCGAGGGGATATTCTGCCGAAGCCGATACGCGTTGGCAGTGGCTGGCAAAAAGTTTGAGAACCGACGCCGCGTTTCAGTCGGCAGCTATCCCGATCTTCCGTCTTCATTGGCTGTTGGAAGCCCGAAGAAGACAGCATGTCGCTGACGCAGATCTCCTTCTTTGGCTACCAGATCTTCTTCTCGTACCCGATCCGCACCTGTGGAAGTTCCATCCCCACGCGGCAGTCTTGCACCTAAACTGCGATTTGCGAGAAGGTTACCAGGCTTGGCAGGAACTGGCATGGAAGCGAGGCGACGAGAGCGAGCGATGGTGGGCCGCTCAATCTTTTCATCGCTGGCAGCAGGCTAGTGCCGCGGACCGCAGTGGCGGTCGGGTTGCCACGCTCCGTCGTTGGTTCTTTTCGCTTCCCGACACACTCGCTCCCTCCGATACGGTCGCCGCCAAGGCATGGCAGGATGCCTACCCTGAGCTTGCGACGAGGGCAAAGCAGTACCTGAACCTGCGCACGAAAATCGCTCGAGATCCCCAACCATGGACACCCAACAGTTGGTCCATCAGCAAGTGGACCGAAGATCAACAAAAAAGCTGGATGTCGCTGATCACGACATCCCAAGAATTGGAATCCACCCTCCAACTGCTCGCCACCAACTCCAGCGAAATCGAATTGGATGCCCCGGCCATCCTTCCGCTGAATGATCTTCAAGCACAGCTTCATCCCCAACAAGCTATCCTCGCCTTCACCATCCATTCCTCTGATTGCTGGGCCATGATGGTGAGCGCCAATCGGGTGAGCATGTATCGAGTTGGGGAATTAGCCGGAATCGAACGCTTGGTGGCTTCCCTCTGGCAGCATTTGGAAGTCGATCAGGATCCTGGCGCCGCGCTTGGGCAGGGTGATAGGGCTTGGCAAGCCGACGCCTTGCAATTGCGAGACATGTTGATTCCCAAGGCGGTTTGGGGGGAGTTGCAGCAGTGCAAGCACTGGACCATCGTTCCGATGGGTCCACTCTGGTGCCTCCCCTTCGAACTGCTTCCCGGTCCTCGCGGAGATGCCTGGATCGCGTCTCACGATCTTTCCTACGCGGCGTCCATCGGTTGGCTGGCTACCTATTTTCTGCCAGCCAGCCAACCAACCGACTTGCGCGTGGTGCACCAGTCCGGATTCTGGCTGACCGATGCGGTGAAAGATCAAAACCTCACCGATTCGCTCGCCAATCAGCACCAAGGCGCTGTATGGAATCCTTCCCGAGATCAAGGCAATCCACTACCCAGTCGCTGGATCGGTCTCCAGTCAAAGACGCTGCTGGCTGCCGGCTGGTCGGCCCCAAGCCAACGGTCCTGGGCCCCGCTGGGTTACGATAGGAACAACGACGAAGCGACGGCGCTTCGATGGCCGCTCCTTCCGTCGCAATCCCCGAGAATCCTCCTTCTCCCAGGTGCCTCGCTTGCCGGACCTAAAGATCCGAGTGCTTTCGGCTACGCCATCGACCAATTCGCTGCAGATCTAGCAGCTAGCAGCAATCGGGTCGCCCTGATCGCGCGCTGGCCGGTACGAGGTGCCAGCACGCACCAGTTACTCGATCAATTCATCAAGGAACTCTCCCAATCGCCTCCTTCGATCGCTTGGCAAGCTGCTGTGAAGTCCTTTTGGAACAAAAATCTTGACCCTGGGCTCGAACCGACCTTCGCTCCGGCTGCCGGAGCTGCAATGCCAATCGATCCACGGTCTCCAAAGTTCTGGGCGGGCAACCTGCTGATAGGCAATAGCGCCATCGGCCCCTAAGCTTTTTCTCAGCATCTTCTATTCGTCTATCGCCCGCCCAACCTTGCTGGCCGCTGCAACGCATCATTCATTCCGGCAAGCGGAATCCTTTCCAGACACACCGATAAACCATCCGATGACATTCTAATAAACATTAGAATATAAGATTCCAGAATGATGCGCATCGAACGATTGCAATCAGCGGATCGCTACCTGACGCGAACCACTCCCCCCGGTTTTGTCGCGAGTCCACGGCATTGCTTGGTTAGCCCAGCAGGTTGCCGCCCGCCTTCTCGACACTCGACATGATCCGGTTACGAACATCCAGAGGCACCGACTCCAGAGGGATGGTCATGAACTGCGACCGCGAGAGCACCAACAGCCAAAACGCTGGGAAACGCCACACGGCGGTCACAGTGGACCATGGAATCTCGGATTTTCCCAAGTCCGAACTCACGGTCAGCCCAGCATCGCTGACGGCTAGGCGCGCCTCAGCCGACTTCATGCCGCGAAGCTTGGCGAATGCTTGGCGATATTGAGTCCAAAACAGTGCCGCTGGAATCAAGACCCCGAAAAAGAGCACTGCACCGAGAGCACCGATCCGCCATGAGCGGTCGCCTTGCCACACGAGGTAACCGAAACACAGGGAAACGGCAGCAAGGGCAAGCAGGTAACGGAGCCCGACTGTGCGCCACCAAAAACCGAACACGGCGCTTCGCACAAGCGCTGGACTGAATCGCAGTGTGTATTCGCCAGTCATCATGGCTAACTTTGTGGTGAGATAGGTTTGCATGGCCGAGTGGCTTGGCAGGTGTCTGCGAAGTCCACTCCACCCGATCATGGCTCAGCAAGCTGTTCTCTTTGAGCCGCCGTTAGTGCATCGGCTGGGAGACGGCTTAACTGTAACCCTTCCACCAACGCCCTTCGTCCACTGCGCGTTCGCAGCAGTCCATCGATCGCAAGCGATCGCAGGTGTCCCGACTCATTCTTCGCAGCAGCAAAGAGCAACGAGATGGACTGCGGACTTTCGATATCCGACGCAGCGCTAATCGCGCCCATCCGTAACTCCTCGTTCACTTCTCTATCCCAATACGGCTGGAGCGCTGCGATCGCTTGTTCTTCTGGCAGCATGCCCACCAGTCGCAAGGCATCGTAGCGAGTCCCCGTGCTGGTTTTTTCATCGGCTGCTTTTTCGATCGAAAACTTCAGCACACGCTGCCAACAGGCCATCCGCTGCGTGTCCGATTCCATCCAGCTTTCGATGGCTGGACGCGGCCAAGTGATCGAATCACTCAGCCCTCCCACCACCGCGCCACCCAGAACCACCACTCGCCAGTCGTCGATCGTCGCATCGATCCTCGGCAATGCCTCATCCAGAATCCGCCTTGCCAAGTCCTGGTCCCCCGACTTGCAGGCTCGATTGGTCAGCATCCAGATGGTTGGAATCAACCGCACTTGGTCTTCCGCACTCCATGGCTGCAGTGGCGACCAATGATGCAGGATCTGATCCGCCTTTGGCCAAAAACGGTCGATGATCCTCTGGCGTCGTGATGGATCCAGTCCCGGAGCCAAAAGCAGTTCTGCAGCCTCTGACACCTTCTCCGGCAGATCGGGCGCGATGCCCGGGAGGGTCCACGGCATACCCGCAGGGATGAGATGGATCGCGCGAAGATCGATCAGTGGTCCACGCAGCAGAGAGCCTGCCTGCAGAACCACCCGGTGTTCGGTCGCATCCAATTCCAACGTACCAATCTTCAGGCTTCGGTATTCACTCCATTGGCCTGTCTGCGGGATCGGGATGGTCCACTGTTGCTGGCCGACCGAAACGACCAGATTTTGTCCTTCAACCTGGGATGCGCAAGCGTACTCCAGATAGAGATCCCAAGTGCCCCGCTCCCCTATTTGCAGCGACCAACTCACCGAATCCTCTGCGTGATGCCAATATCCGACATTCTGAAACGGTGCTTCAAACAGAATATCCTTCCCACGGATTTCCGCCTCCGCCGCGCGAAGCACCACCGGGCCGAAGACATTTGCATCGACAATCTTTGGGTGATTGCCTTCGAAGACTTTCCAGGGCATCTGCTGCCCCTGCAGAAACTCCAGCAGATCGGCTAATTGCTGTGGCGTGATCAACCGATCCATTCCTTCGGGCATGAGGGACCGGTTGGAACTCTTCAGGGTCACCAGTTCACTTCGCAAAATCACCTTCGTTTTTCCCGAGGCTTGCCGGAGTGTGATCGATGTGGGGGACTCCTCCAGGATCCCCGAGTCGATCGAGCCATCCTCCGACTCGGCCACAAACTGCTCATACCTTCGATCGCGATTCCGATTGGGATCCAGAATCTCCTGCCATAGATAGTGACGAGGCTTGGAGACGACGGCATCGAGCGCCGGCCCGACCGAGTATCCCTTTCCCGCCAACTGGTGGCAAGCTGAGCAGTGCTCCTGGTAGACCAGGGATCCGCGTGTTGCATCGCCGGAGGCAGAGAGTGCCGAGCGATGCGTTTGGGACCAAGCGGGATTCGTTGCCAAAGTGGACGTGGATGCGAAGGCTTCCTGCAGGCGCGAACGCCAAGCCTTGGAGGCATCGTCTCCTTCTTGGTCTTTCGCAGCCAGAAGCGATTGTTGCTGCTGCGGCGACATCAACGCGACTTCCAATCGCTTTTCGAGTACCGCTTCCCCTAGCATCTGTTGCCAAGGGCGGTAACCAAGCAGCAGATCAAAAGCGGCACTTTGCATGGCTGGAGTCCAGTCGTGCAAATCATCCAGCAACCACCTTGCGGTCTCCGGTCGCCGAATCCCTGCCGCTCGATTCAGCCCTTCCATCGCCAGCGGATTTCGAATCTGCACTTGCGACTTGAGCAGCTGTAGATCGCCCTCCCAGGACTCTTTCAATATCCCGATCCATCGCATCGTCTCCCTTCGCTCATCCAGCGACACTCGTTCATCCGCAATCCGTTCGCGAATCATCGCCAAGGTGCGGTTGGTGACGAGTGGATCCAGTTTGCCGCTGTTTGCCTCGGATGCAATGCCGAACCAGCAAGCCAGCAAGGCTCTGCGCGACTCCCAGCTACCTTCGCTCTGGATCCGGCGATCGATGGTTGAAAGAAGGGTATCGATCCTTTCACTCTTTCCCCAACCGGAGGCTGACTTGGCGAGTCCAATCAGCCAGGAGACAGGGAGTTTCTCCACCGCGACCGAATTCAGTTGTTCGTTGGTGGTGCGAAGGAGGGTGTCGAGCCATCGCGGGTGGATACTGCTGAGCGCAGCGGTGGTGCGCCAAGGATCTTCCGGTTCCGATACGATTTGTTGCACGATAGCTGTCGGGATTTTTTCTCCCTCATCCGTCGCCTCACCGGCCGATAGCAACCACTGAAGTCGGACCGCTGGATCGGGATCGGTCGCTAGTTGAATCCACTGGGCGGGGACTTCTTTCCCCTCACGTAGACCAGGTTCAGAAAGAACCAAAGAAGCTCGTCGCACCTGCGGCACCGGATCGCTCATCAAGTTCCGAAGTTCTTCGCCACTCAGACCGCCCGCATCCGCCAGCAGGTAGGCCGACTGGATCCTCACCTCAGCCAGTGGACTCTTCGTTAGTTGCTGCAATTTGGCGGAGATCCAATTTCGATCCGACTCGGATAAGGGTTGATTCTCCGAGCGGGATATCCAATTCCACCTTAGCACCTGGCTGACCGCATCGCGTTGCCAACCGTTGGGTGTGTTCAGCCCGTCCAGAAGATCGGGAAGGGACGCAGTCATCCAGTTACGGACCAATCGCTTTTGGCCATCTTTCGGTATCACGCGAAGGATTCGGCCTAGGGTATCCCCTGCGCGGGGATCGATCGCCGCGAGATCCTCGGGAGGAATCCAGCGAGTGTGTTCGATCACGTAACGGCTCATATCGACCACCCATAGGCCGCCATCGGGACCTGTGCGAGCTTGGACGGGACGAAACCAGGGATCATCCGATGCCAGAAACTCCGACTCCTGTTCGCTAGTTTCCCGCTTCCCAGTCAGGGTCGGTCCGAGTGGTTGCAGGTCCATGCGATGGATCAGCAGGTTCACCGGTTCACAAGTCAAAAGATCATGCTGCAGATCATCGCCCAGAAGGTTGTCGCGATAGACTCCAATACCACAAGCGGCGGTAGCGCGACCCAGATCGCCGGAGAGTCGAAATCGCTGGGCGTTGGGATTCCGAGGAAATAGTCGCTTCACCTCGGGATCGATTGCCAGTGGGGTGGAGAATGAGGTGATCGGAACATGGGGATTGCGAGCCAAGTAGCGATGGGGAAAGGGATAGTAGCGGCCTAGATCGCTATTGTCGCACCCGAACCAGCGACCGAAACAGTCTCGCACACGCCCTTGTTGGGACCTGCCGGTTTCCGGTGTGATGGTCCCTGTATCGGGATCGAACCGAAAGTCTCGGTCGCCCAGTTCCAGCACCTGCCCCTGGAAGGAGCGAATCGAACCGCCGAACAGGCCGCAGGATCCCACCAGCCAGCCATCGAGGTCGACTTCGAGGCTGTTGACGCGAGCTTGGAAGTTGTCGGTGCCAAAGCCGGTCAGGAGCGTTTTTTTGACATCCGCTTGGCCATCCCCATCGGTATCTTCCATGTACACAACGGTGGGTGCGGCGCACACCAAGACTCCGTTTCTCCAGGCTTTCACACCTGTTGGAAATGGAATTCCTTCCGCAAACCGATGGCTGGATTCATACGTCCCATCTGCATCCAGGTCTTGCAGTAGTTGGATACTACCACCACCGTCAGTTTGTTCCTGTATCCCGTCGGGATAGTCGTGCATTTGGGCCACCCAGAGTTTGCCGTCGGGACCGATGTCGATCGCGACGGGATCGATCACTTGTGGTTCAGCCGCTACCAATTCCACCTGCCAGCGAGGTTGAACCTTGCAGGAGGCGGCAAGGCGTTGCGGGCTGCGCGGGACGGAACCTTGGGTGCGCGCAGGATCGAAGGGGCGCCGAATCGCGTCGGGGATCATGGAGCTAGCCGCCTGGATGATTTGGTCTTCCAGACCCGCAGTGTAGGGCATCGGAATATCGTAGTAGATCATCGCGCCTCCCCCCTCATAGCCTCCCTCACGGAGTATCCGTTCGGACGGCACGTAGCCGGGGGAATCGTTGCTGTAGCCATGGATCCAAAGCCGCTGGGCGTCGTACTTCTGTTTCCATCGTGTTGCGTAGTCGACAACCACTTCTCCCGGAAGGAACAACCAAGCCAGCGAATCACCGAAACGCCAGCAGACGATGCGATACGAGACTGCCTCCATCAGCGCTTGGCCTTGGTCGATCTTGGCTAGTTGAACTTTTGCGTGGTGGCCGATCGGATCGGCGCGCTGCGCCAGTTGCTCCCAAGTCGCTCGCGGTGGCAAAGTCTGTAGCGGAAGTTCCACCGTGCGTTCATCGATCGACAGTTCCCCTTTGACATTTTCAATGGGTCCCTTCAGTGCGGATCGAATCGCATCGGCGATCTCCAGTCCTTGCTTCTGTGCTTCGTCGAACCGATCGCCCGTGACCCCTGAGTTGGGATTTGCGTCGGCACCGCATCCGATCGCCACCATCGCCTGGATCCCCGGAAAAGCACGCTCGATTGCCTCCTGTGCGTACCCTGCCCAATCGCCGCTGATCTGATTGTCGGACAGCGTGACGCAGTGGCAGGCGTAGCTAGTGAAGATCGCTCGGATTTGGCCATCTGGTCGCCGCACCACCAGGACCGGCAGGTCATGATCGACGGGGCCTCCTGGTGTTCTTCGGTTGGTGGCAAAGGTGGCCTGAGTCACAAGGGACTGTAGTGTCGCTGCCTGGCAGTCTTCGATCGCCTCCTCGATGGCATGCATCACCCCTTCTTCAAAGAGCTTCGTATAGCGCCGGATGTTGGCCTGATGCGACTCGGGAATCGGCTCCCCGAACAGCGTCGGACAAACGCCATCCAGCATGGGAGCCGAATGGGTGTGGGAGGCGGCGATCGTGATGCTTGCGATCGCTTTCTTTCTCTGGATCAGCCGATCCTTCAATCGCAGTCGGATCGAATCGGAAACACCGAGATTGTCGACTGTCAAAAGAATGTCGAACGATCCATCGGTTCTGCAAAAAGCCATCGCCTTGGCAGAGAGAGGCTGACGCACCACGGTAGATTCTTCGCGTCGCCCTCCAAAGCCGCTCAGTCGAACCGGAAAATCCGGGGTGATATCGGCCCGCCCCAGCCCTATCTGGTAGAAGGTTTCCGCAGCCGTCAGGTGGGAATGCAGGTTGAGGGAGATGGCAAGCAACCAAGCGCAGACGATCTGTTTCCAACCACAGTTCGTGAACCGGACGGCGCCCATGGAATCGCTCCAGCGAAGAATGAGGAAGCAGGTGGAATCAAGGTGCTGGGACGAAAAAAATGGCTCTGCAATGCAGCGGCCAGCGCGAGACCTAAATTCCGGTCCCCATCGATCGTGCATCTAGCCCCACTGCGTGGCGAAAGCCAATTGGAAATGGTACCATGAGCCGAGATGAGCGTCGATTTTGCCCCGATCCGAGGTTCTCGCAATCGGGATTGATCGTCCAATCGAATTGCTTCGGTGCGTTTGATTTTTAGAGAAGGTGATCCAGCCAGCCAGGATCAAGAGCGAGGGAACGGATGAGCGACACAAGGATTCGAGGCAGGATTCACTTGATTGAGCCGACGAAGATGTTCGGGCAAAAGGGCTTTCGCAAGCGTCTGGTGGTGTTGGAACAGGACAATGGACGCTTCGTCAATTACATTCCGATCGATTTCCTCGGAGATAGCTGCGACGATGTCGACCAACTGAAGGTCGGCGACGAGATCGAGGTGCGGTACCGATTGAGCGGCAGGAAGTGGCAGCGGGATGCGGCGAGCGAAGTGAAGTTTTTTTTGAGCGCGGAGTCCTCCGAGTTTCGGAAGGTGAGCGAAGAGTCGAGCGGCGCACCCTCAGCGAAGATCCAGGACATCAACGCAGCTTTGGATGATGCTGCCGATGGGGATGGGGTTCCTTTCTGAGCCGATCTCTTTGGATCGCTGATCCCATCCAGTCGCTGGAGCGGCTTTTGAGGACGCGCAGGCATGTTGGCGTTCCTTCGATCGGTGTTTGTATGTTTGATGAAGCTTTTGGGAGTCACCTCGTTGTGGAGCTTGGGCGTGCTATCTTGAGGAAGGTAGAGCGGGAAGTCTCTTTGATGACGTCGATCCATTCCGAGTTTCGCGAGCGATGAACATGGCCGAAGAGTTGCCAGATCCAAAGTCGGCAGCCAATGGCGTCTGGGGAATCAAGGATTGGTTGTCGGACCGTCCATGGTGGCTGAGTCTTTGGGCGATGATGGCGGCTTTCGGTACCTATTTCTGTATGTATGGCTTTCGAAAGCCCTACACGGCTGGATCGTTCGGCGGCCAGGGCTACTGGCACTGGGATGAAAAGACTGTCCTTCTGGTAGCGCAGACGCTGGGCTACGCCATGTCCAAATTTGTTGGCATCCGTGTCATTTCCGAGATGACTCCGGAGCGAAGGCCAAAAGCACTACTTGGCTTGATCCTGATTGCGCACTTGGCGTTGCTGGGGTTTGCCGTGACGCCCTCCCCATGGCATATTCCGTTTCTCTTTCTCAACGGTCTTCCGCTGGGAATGGTATTCGGTTTGGTACTCGGATTTCTGGAGGGCAGGAGAGTCACCGAGGCGTTGTCGGCGGGACTGTGCGCTAGTTTCATACTAGCGGGTGGGATTTCCAAATCGGTCGGTCGGCTGATATTGGATATGGGTTTCACCGAACGGTGGATGCCATTTCTTTCAGGCACAGTTTTTCTACTTCCCCTGTTCGTTTTTGTAGCGATGCTGAAGTGCATTCCCGAGCCAAGTGAAGAGGATCGGGAGTCGAGGTCGGAGCGGGTACCGATGACGCGTGCGGATCGATGGACTTTTTTTCAGCGTTATGCCATTGGGCTGATCGCGATCACGACAGTTTATTTTCTAGTGACGTTGATGCGCTCGATTCGGGACGATCTGGCACCGGAACTGTGGCGTGGACTGGGAGTGGCTGCGAGTCCCTCGGACTTTGCGACGACCGACCTAGTGGTCGCCTTGGCGGTCCTGGCGATCTGTGGGTTGAGTGTATGGATCGGCGATAATCGCATCGCGCTACTTGCGTCGCTGGGGATCTGCCTAGTCGGCTTTCTGGTGCTGGTTGCAACCCTGGTCGCGCAGCGCAACACGCCGATGGCGCCCCAGCGGTACATGATTCTCGTCGGACTAGGACTCTATCTTCCCTACGTTGCGATTCACACCACGATTTTCGAACGATTGATCGCCGCCACGAGGGATCGCGGGAATATCGGTTTCATGATGTATCTTGTCGATTCGATTGGATATCTGGGGACGGTCGCTCTTCTGCTTGGCAAGCCATTTCTTCCCGATGGTGGCGAAGTGCTGCCCTTCTTTCAGACGATTGGCAGCTGGATCGCATGGGTTTCCATTGCTACCCTAATCGTGGCGATTTTCTACTTTCAACGATTGGTCATCGCGTCGAGGGAATCCACGTGAGGGCTTTGCCAGCCATGTATCGCACCGCAATTTTTCATGGTGCGAATCGATCGATGGAGATCCATTCGGCCTCTTGGAAGCCCGTCGGCACAGGGGAGATCGGTGTGCAGATGGAAGCCTGCACGCTTTGCGGCAGCGACCTGCACACTCTGGAAGGTCGTCGACAGGAACCAACACCGTCGGTGCTAGGGCATGAAGCGATCGGTTCGATTATCGAGATGGGGCCAGACGCACCATCGACCGATTCCAGAGGCCAGCCTTTGCAGATTGGAGACCGGATCACCTGGGGCATCGTGGCGCATTGTGGCCATTGCGATTCCTGCCAGGATGGCTGGACCCAGAAGTGCCATACCGCCAAGAAGTTTGGTCATCTTCCCTGGCAGTCCGACAAGAACGTGATCGGTGGACTCTCGGAACGAAGTGCACTTCCGGCAGGCACACCGCTGATCAAGCTGAACCCAAAACTTCCCAAGGGACTGGTCTGCCCAGCGAATTGTGCAACCGCGACCATCGCTGCAGCGTTGGAGTCGGTCTCTGCGAGTCCTGGAAAGATCGCCGTGGTGCTGGGAGCTGGCATGCTGGGGCAGACCGCCGTTCGCATGCTGAAGTGGAAGGGGGTCGAACGCGTGATCGTCACCGATCGTGCTGCCCATCGACTACCGCGCCAGAGTCAGGCTGGGGTGATGGCTGAGCCTGAGGATCGATGGCGGGCATGGCTGGAGCAGTATCATCCTGCGGGTGCCGACTGGGTGATCGATACAACCGGCTCCACCGATGCCATCGCAAGCGCATTTCCGAAGTTACGTATCGGTGGCTACCTGATTCTGGTCGGTTCGGTCTGGCCGGATCGCCCATGGTCGATTTCGACCGAAGCGATTGTGCGTCGTTGCGCGACCATTCGCGGGATCCACAACTATGGTCCCGCGCATTTGAAGGAGGCGGTGCAATTTCTAGAGTCGCTGCCGGAAGTCGAGCAGCAGGAGATGGCCCAGTGGGTGGGGGCATGGTATCCGCTGGATCAGATGGAACAGGCGGTGCAACATGCCTCCGGACCAATGGCGCCTCTCCGCATCGGGATCGATTTTTCCAGGTGAGCCGGCAGGCTAGGACAGCCGTTGTTACTTGCCACCTTGGGGAAATGCCAGTGGCAATCCGCCCCTTGCGATACGATCGCGAATCTGCGCGATCGCTTCGGGCAGTTTGGCAACCGATTCGATCACCAAATCCGCACCCGCATCGGCAAACCGTCGCTCGATCTCCTCCCGCCTTTTCGCTCGTTGTGAGCCTGGCAACGCCGCAAGCTGATCGGCAGGCAATCCCATCTCATTCCCCGATTCGCTGACCGCAACGGTCCAGCAGCCTGCATGGGCTCCGGCGCGGATTCCCACCAGCGTGTCATCGACCACAACGGCTCCCCAGGCTGGAAAGCGATCCAATCGCTGAAGAGCCAGATGAATCATCCATGGCTTGGGACGACCAGCAGGAACATCATCCGAACAGATGCAGCAGTCGACTTCCAGGCCCTGCTGACGCGCGGAACTCAGCAATGGCTCCATCAGTGCCCGGGTGTAGCCGGTCGAGGAGCCGATGGCGAGTCCTTGTCGACGCAGTTCCCGCACCGCCTCGGCGGCCCCTTCGATCAGCCGATCGTGATGGGCCAGAGTCTCCAGTTGCAGCGGCAGGAATCGGCGGTAGAGTTCATCGATCTCCGAATCTCCTGGGACTCGACCATGCCGCTGTTTCCATGCCGATTCAACCGTGGGCATGCGGCAGATGGCGGCGATATGTTCGCGTTTGCCCATCCCCATCGGTTCCCGCGCCTGGGCGAGAGTCACCGGGATCCCCTGATGTTCGAAGATCTTCTGAAAAACGACGACGGGTGCAATACTTCCGGGATCGATCAGCGTCCCAGCCCAGTCGAAGAGAACCGAATGAAGTGGAGCAGAAGTCATGGTGCAACTTTCAGAAAGGAAAAAGCTCATGGTTTCAACTGCCAAGCATGCTCGCCCGCCGCCATGCTCAGCGTCATCCCCGAACCACCAAATCCGTTCAGGATCTCCACATGAGGTGTTACCCTTTGGTGGATCCAGGGATGTTTCGGGTGTTTTGCGTAAATACCGGTCCAGCGCTGCGTGATCTGATGGGATGGTAATCGATAGACCTTATGGATCTCTCGCAGAATGAGTGCATCGATTTGATCGTCTTCAAACGGGCTGATCTGGTCGTCGTAGTGATGGGAATCGCCCAGCACTAAATGGCCATTAGCAGCCTGGGAAATCATGACGTGGATCCCATGTTGATCCAATTCCGGGGTCATCGCCTGCACGCGGCTCTTGAGGCTTTCCAGGCTGGGGCAGGCGGCAAAGCTGCTGTAATGGCGCAGCGTTAAACCGCTGGCCAGATGAGGACCAAGAACAAAGCGTTCGGGGGCGAGGCTGCGAAGCATATGCAGCTTGCATCGCTTCAGTCCAGCCTGTTGATGGTGCTGCGGGTAAAGGGACATCCACTGGGCGCCACTGCAGACGATGATGCGGGGCGCGGTCCAGTGCCGTCCATCGCTGGCCATCACCCGATTCCCTTCGATGCCCGTCACCATCGTCTGAAATTGAATGGTCGCTCCCTGCGCTTTCAGCCATGCTGCGACTTGCCGCACAGCGACGCGCGGGTCGACTCGACATTCCCAGCGACTCCATAGCGATCCTCGCAACTCCTCGGGATTGGCGCAAGGTGTCCGAAGCATCGTCTCCTGAGGATCCAGGAGTTGCAGTTCCAGATCGGCGGAATCCGGAAGGGAAGCAAACTCCTGTAGCACCCGCCATTCGTCCTCTTGGTGAGCCAGATGCAGGGAGCCACAAGCTTGCAGCGGAATCGAAGCATGGGTGGCGACTTGCTGCCATAGTTGGCAACTACGAAGGGCCAGAGCACGCGGCATTCCGGAAGGCTGGCCGATCGGCCACAGCATCCCGAAATTTCGAATCGAAGCCCCCTGCGACATGGAGTCGGCTTCCAGCACCAAGACGCGGGCCGAATCGGCCAGAGCGGCGCGGGCCACCGCAAGGCCGACGATGCCACCACCCACCACGATCAAATCGAAGTCTTCCGTCGACACCTTTCGTCTCCCTTCTCGTTGGTAGACACGACGATCACTTGGTTGGGAGCGGGGCAATTTCCGTTGGTCGATTCGATAATGCCGTCGGGGACTGTCCTGTGGTTGCAGGAGCGACAGCGGCACCTGGCCAAACCAAATCATTCCAGCGATCGACGGATTCCCTAGCCGTCCACGCCATGCCTCGCAGCAACAGCAGCCGGAAAAGAGGATCGTCGAACGACCATGAATAGTGTCCAGGAATCGAGACAAAGACGCGTCCCTTCCCGAGTTCTCGCACCCAGACTTGAGGTCGTAACTGGCCCTCCTCCAGGGAATCGGCCAGCGTTAGGATCTGGTTTGGATCGCCTGCCAAATTCCAGTAGCTTTCGTCCACCAGGCTCATCCGTTCCAGATTGCGCCGGATCGGATGATCGTTATCTTTTGGAAAGACCAAATCGAGTGGTCCATGACGGTAGGCGATCGCTCCTGCACCCGCCAATCCGATGCGTTGAGCGAACTCCTCCCCGCGCTGCCGGCCATCGACGGCCCAGTGGATCAACGTCGCGCCGCCGCCGCGTTGCAGGAATCGATCCAGATCGGTGGCGCGCTGGTCATCCCAATTCCCTCTTTGGAAGAAGACCACCGCATCGGCCCAAGCCCATTGATCGCTGTCGGGCCACTCCCAAGCCGACTGCAATTCCACCTGCGGGGCTGCGCTCATCAGTTGGGACCACATCTTCTGCCATGCCGGATAGTCATGCTCTCCCGGTCCGTGATCCTTCGGTCCAGCAACCAGCAGCAGTCGAATGGGACGAAGTGGATCCGAAGGTGCGAAACTCCCTTGAAGAGCCCGTTCCACCTCAGTCCTGCTGCGTATCGGAGGGGCTCCAGGCATCCCTTCAGGAATCGGCATGCCGGGCGGCGGCTTTAAGAGAAATGCCATCAGATGCTTCATCTCTTCCTCACCCAGCAATTCCGAGATTCCCTCCGGCATCAGCGACTTGTCGGCAACTTTCAGTGTCTGCACGTCATCGCTGGCGACTTCCTGCATCGTTCCCTTGGCATCCCAGATTCGAAATCCCGTCGTTGTCTTCTCCAGCGTGCCCACCAGCAACTGCCCATCGGCGGTCAGAAGGTTGTAGCTGAGATGGTCTGGGTTGATCGCTGCATTTGGGTGCGCGATGTCGCGGTAGACCGAGTCGTAATCACGATGGATTAGATTGGTCAGATCCGGGCCGATCCTAGGGCCGGTTCCATGAATCGCATGGCAGCGGGAACATCCGGCTGTTGAGGAGAAGAAGATTCGCCGACCTTTCCCCCAGTCCCCCGCAGCTAGCTGGTCAGGCAACGGTGCCTTCGAAGGAAGAGGGGAGTCGGCGGCGACTGCCCAAGGCACCCAGAACCGATGGACCGGAAGAGGGCGTGGTAGCGCTGATGTGTCCGGCTTGTCCTTGCGTCGCCAACCGATCGACCATTCCAGGGGTCGTTTTTGCCCTGTCTGAATGCGAACTTCGAGTGTCGGACCAATCGTCCCAGGTAACAGCTTTCCAGTTCGGCTGGTTTTCGAGCTAGCTGGGTGACTCCACCGCCATCTACCTTGCTCTTCGACCGCATCGATCCAAAGCGCTCCCTCCGCTGATGCTTTGTCGCTGGAGTCGAATCGCTCCGAGAACCGCACTTGGAATGGAGCATTGCTTTCAGCACACAGCTCCACCGTCGCCTCAGGATAGACAAAGTCCAGTGTCGAGTTGGGCTGAACATGCGGAAAAATCAAGTGATCGGTATCCAGTCGCATCGAGTAGGTCAGTGTGCCCGGAAATTCGATCGCGTCCAGCAGTTTGGTCTGAGAATCGCTGTTGCCAGAGAGTTTGCGAGCGACGATCGGATCGGGATGGGGAAGAATGGCTCGACGTGCCGTTCCGCTTATGGGTTGCCAAGTGGCTTCCACGCCGTGCAGGTCAAATCCAAGTTCCGTTTCGGGAACCGACGTAAGCGTCTTAGAATGAATCGACGCGGAAGCGTCGGCATTGGCATCCATGTCCACTTGGGATTCTGGTAGAAGGGACGGGATTGTTAGAGCAAACGACTCCGCCATGTCGATGGCATCGGTTTCCAGCGACAGGGTGCGTCCGTCAGGAGTCCACTGAGCCGTATGGATCGGAATGGTCTGCCGCTTGGACTGCCGCTGCATTTGAACGACACCATAGCCTGGCCATAGCGACTCGAATCGATCCCCAGGATGGACAAAAGGCCCCCGCTGCAGGACCGACCGTTCCAGCATCTGTCTTCCCAACTCCAGCGGAACGGGCCGGTCGAACCCTACCTGCAAACGCCTTGGCCCATCCGCCCAGATGTGGACCGGCTGAGGGGTTTGGCGATCGCGGTAGACAATGCGATAGAGGGTCCCTTTCCCTTGCGGGCCGCTACCCCAGTCCGGTCCACCGCTATGGCAGGCAACAGTCAGCGATCCATCGGGACCGACAGCAGCATCGACCGTCAGCTGCTGAAGGCAACCGATTAGGTGATTGCCTGCGACATAACCCCATGCGGTCTTTGCGAGAGCGGTGCGGTAGAGCTTGCCTCGCGAATAGCCGCAGACGAAAGCATCTCCACGCCAATGTTCAGGTCCGAAAGAGAGGCTGTTTTGAAAACGTGGCTCATTGAAGGCTAGACCACAGGTCGACTGATGCTGTGGATGATAATCGTACACGCTTGGTTCATCCTGCACATTCGGCAGGTGCACTGGATGGTAGGGTGGAAATCCGTAATGACGGCCGGTTTGAATGTGGAGCAGTTCATCCCACGGGTTTCCGTTGGAAAGCCACGTCGCCCCTTCCTGTTCGGTGGCAAAAAGATCCCCCAAGCCATTGAACCGCAGCGCGACGGGGAAGCGAATTCCCGTGGCGACTGTCGTACGTTCTTTGAGATCGGCCGACAGACGCTGGATCGTCCCGGTCTCTTCCTCGAGATGGTACGCCGCTTTCCCATTCCCATCGATCCGGTACGCCTGCGTGTAATCCCCGGTGCCTCGCCCAAACCAGAGGCTGTGGTCCTTTGGATGGAAAGCGACCCCCAGAGTATCGACCGACTGCGTGATCTCGGGCCATCCCCCAGCAAGCACTTTCGTACCATCGGCGATATCATCCCCGTCGCGATCGAAGACTAGGGTTATTTGGCCCTTAGAGGCGATCACAGCACCTTGCCCGTGGGGATAGCCAGGAGGCGTCCAGTCCATGCCGATGGGGCCACGGAGCTGGTTCCCAGCATCCCAAAAAAGTTGCGCCTGATCCTCGATGCCGTCGCCGTCTCTATCTTTTAGCAACCAAACATTGCCGTTGTATCCCATCGCGACCAGCACTTCGTCGTGGCGATAAAGCAGGTTGTTGATGTTCGGTAGTTCGATTGGAAGCGGCATGGCATCGAATCCAGGGACCAGCATCTGCACGGCAGGGGGATGATCGAAGCGAGGCCATGGATCGGAAGCTTCCGTGGAGGCGGGGAGCGCCGCTGCTAGGTTCGCATATTTGTCGCTCAAATAACCTTCCACCCGAAGTCGCTCTTCCTCCGACAGTGGGCGATCATACAGAAGCAGTTCGGCGATATCCCAAGCACCTGGGCCTGCGATCTGTTGAGGCCCTTCTTGGTTGTTGTAAAAGCGAGCGCCCAAGGTCAGTTCATCCCAAGCCAGCTTGGGTTCTTTTCTCGCACGGACGCCGTTGGTCTGGCCATCGATCCTCAGTGTAAAAAGATCGCTCAGCGCCTGGACGTGGATGCGCGCCGGCTTTCGCCAGGGGCGAGGCTGGGTCAGGAGATTGGTGGCACCCCCTGCCCCGCGCGCCTCCAGGTTCAGCATCGCCCATTCCGCGGTCGCGGTGGGGCCAAGGTCCAGGTTGAAGCCGCTTTCGTAGTCTCGTTTTTCTCTTTCATTGAAAGCCAACAGCCCGCGAAAGATCCCCGGGTTGGATCGCGGAATCGCGACCACCCAGAGTTCAAATTCCGAAAGCTCCCCAGGGCTCTGCACCCCTCGCATCACGTCGTCGATCCCATCCATCCGAACGATGGCGGTATCCCCTGTCCGATGCCAGGTTGGTTGCGATGCAGACGAAGGGACATGGAGATCGCGACGGTTGCCTGACGCATCCCACCAGCGGCTAAGCGGTTGGCTGGAGGCGGATGTGGGAGGCACTTCTTGAGTTGGATGCGAAGCATCCAGCCACCATGCCAACCCATTTTCCACCGGCAATCTCGGGTCGCTCCATGGCTCCTTGGCGCCGATCGTTTGGTGCATTGAGCCCCAGGCGACCAGCGAGAGCAAGATGATAACTAGGCGATGCGATGGCATGTCAATTCATTCAGTTTGGAAGAAGGAACACCATTTGGCATCCCGCGGAAAATTTAGGGATGGATTTTGCCGCTTGGTCGTGGATCATCCTACAGCGGGAGGGCTCTTCAGGAATGAGGGTGGCTTCGTAGCCGAAACTACTGGTTTTTATCGTACTCGTGCTGGTACTCCATGAGTTGGTACTCGTGTTCGAAAAGCAGCGCTTGGAAACTGGGGCATCGAGTACCAGAACCAGTACCGTCCGCCGCGGCGGACTGGGGACGGGAAATCCAATCCATACCCCACTAAATTACCCGAAGACCTCATCAGGAGGGATCTCTCTGCGGATCGTTTCATGAGACGTTAATGCAGGATGACGCGGCGTCAGCAATCGCAGTTCCGTCCTACTATAGGGTCGTTTTACTGGTAACTGTCGGTGGATGATCTCATAGACGATTTGCTGCTTTTCCTGGTCCCACCGTTTCTCGATGATCTCCGCCAGAACTGGATCGCGTTCCAACAGCAGTGAAAGGACTTCGACGCGGTCTCCTACCTGCAGGTCTTCCATCGGGACTTTGGTGACCAGGGAGGGAGCCATCCGAAGCGACTGATCACCATAGCTCAGATGGTAGTACTTTCCGTCGAAAGCGGTTCGAAGAAAGACTCGGCTACTAGGGATCCAGGACTTGGCCAGTTCCAGATCGCTGGGATGAAACGCCGAATCGCCGCTGGCTGGCCAAACCTGAACCACCACAGAGTCTGGAAGTTCTGGTCGCATCGCCTACTCCGCTTTCTCTGCTGGCGACCACTTGGCTCTAGCCCGCTCCAGCAATCCTTGGAACTGCCCTAGAGCAATCGCGTCCCGCGCTTCTTTCATCAGTCGCAAGTAAAAGGTGATATTGTGCAATGTCAGCAGGATGGGGCCAAGCATTTCTTTCGACTGAAATAGATGGCGAAGGTAGGCGCGGGGGTGGCGGCAGGCTGGGCAGGGACAGTCGGGATCGAGCGGCGAACGATCCTCGGCGTACTTCTGGTTTCGAAGACGCAGAATTCCCTCCCAGGTGAAGGCAAATGCGTTTCTTCCATTGCGCGTTGGCATGACGCAATCGAACATGTCGATGCCCCTGGCGATCGCCTCCAGAAGATCGATCGGTCTGCCGACGCCCATCAGATAGCGAGGCCGCTTTTCCGGGAGATGCGGCGTGATGCCATCTAGGATGCGGTACATTTCCGCCGGTGGTTCCCCGACACTGAGGCCACCGACGGCAAACCCATCAAACGGCATCTGCACCAAAGCATCGGCGCATTGCCGCCGTAGATCCAGGTCCAGCCCCCCCTGCACGATCGCAAATCTGGCTTGATCGCGGCGCTTCGCGGCATTCAGAGCTCGTTCCGCCCACCGCACACTTCTCCAGCAGGCATCCGCTACCACACTCGGCTCTCCTGGCAGGGCGACCACATGGTCTAGCACCATCGCGACATCGCTACCAAGGTCCTCCTGAATCTCGACCGCGCGTTCCGGTGACAAGCGAACCAATGAGCCATCGAGGTGGGAGCGGAAGACCGCCTCCTTCTCGTTGATCTTCGCAAGGTCTGAGAGACTGAAGATCTGAAAACCACCGCTGTCGGTCAGAATGGGCTTGTCCCATCCCATGAAGGCATGGAGGCCACCCAGTCTTGCAATGCGTTCGGATCCTGGCCGAAGTGCCAAGTGGTAGGTATTGCCCAGGAGAATCGATACTTGCGCATCGCGCAGTTGCTGGACGGTGGCACCCTTGACGGTCGCCTGAGTCCCCACCGGCATGAAGGTTGGCGTCTCCACAATCCCGTGCGGTAGATGCAACCGACCTCTTCGGGCTTGGGTGAGCGGATCGAGAGCGAGGCACTCGAAAGGGAAACGGGAGCTGCGATCGGAGATTTGTGCAGCCACCTTTCGATTCGCCTCCATCGCGAAAGACCCGATGTTGCTCGGATAAAAAGTCGCTCCGCTGAATCCGATGTCTGCTGATCGATCAACCAGAGCCGCCGGGCAACTTGTTCAGCTACCCTCGATTCGCCGGCTTCGACTGGCCGCCCTCGATTCGCCAGAATCGATCAGCCGACTGGTGAAGCCGATCGATGGAATACCCAGCGCCAGACACCTATGGGACCGAACGATCAGTCGCCACGCAGTTTGAGATTCATGGCCGTCAGTTTTTCCCGAACTTCGTTGAGGCTGGTCACCCCGAAGTTCTTGCACTCCAGGAGATCGTCTCCCGTCTTGCGAATTAGTTCGCCAATGGTGCTCAGTTGCAACCGCACCATGCACTTGCGTGCCCGAACCGACAAATTCAGCTCGGCGATGGGGCGATCGAGCAGCACTTGCTGGTCGGGCGAGAGGGAGGACGTATCGATCGGCGGTTCCTGCTCCTTTTTCTCGTGGGCATACTGGCCCAGGGAGAGCCCTTTGGATTGGAGCATTTCGCGGATCTCGAAGAGCGAGGTTTCGCCGAAATTCTTGCTAGTTAGAAGCTGCTGCTCGGTGATCCTAGTCAGATCGCCAAGGGTGCGAAGGCCCATCTTCTGCAGGCAATTTCGCGACCGTACCGACAGTTCAAAGTCGGTGACCGGAATATTGAGCATCTGCGACAACCGCTCGTTTCTCTTCTGAGCGTCTTCGTCGTAGAGCATGCTGCCACCAGCGGCAGCGTCTTTGAGAAAGAGTCTGGCGCGAGGGTGGTCGGGGAAAATTTCCAGAACCCGTCGATAGCAAGCCTGAGCTCGACTGAAGTCGTTGCGATCTTCGTACATCAGACCTAGGTTCACAAGGGTCCCGACGTGCGACGGGAAGGCTGATGCAGCCCGTTTGTAGTAATCGAAAGCATCTTCATCGTTGCCGATGCGATCATTCTCCAGCGCCAGCCCGAAGAGGGCACCTGCATGCCGTGGGTCGACACCAATGGCTCGCTGATACAACGCCACGGCTTCCGAAAGGTTGCCGCCGATCGACGCAACCGTTGCTCCCCGTTGGTACAGATACTCAGCCGTCTGCTCGACAGGGCCAAAAATATTATCCAGCAGGTTCATCGCTTCCTGGTGTTGGCCTGCGTTTCGCTTCACCTCGGCCGACGCCAGTTGGCAAAGCTCGGGCATGTAGCCAGCCTTCTGAGCGGCTTGGAAATACTTCTCGGATGCGTCGTATTCCCCAAGTTCCCCGGCAATTTTACCCATGTAATACTGCGCGACGGCACCACCATCTCCCTGCTTCAGCGCCGCGTCGGCGTCGCGGAACTGTCCCAGCAGATAGAGGCAAACACCACGGCGGGTGTGAGCCGCTGGGGAGTTGTCTCCCGACTGCTCCAATTCCTGCACCGCATCGCGGAGCGTCGCAATTTGCCCGCTGTCTTCGGCAATGGCGTGACTGATCCGCTCAACATCCTGCGGACCGAAGCCCTGACTTCCCAGAACGATTTCGCGAACATCGACCAGCAACGAAGATCCCATCGGCACGGCACCCCTGAATGGTTTCACGCAACGACCAGCCAGCGCAACGATCAGCCCCAGACAATCCCCGCCTCGCTGAACCAGTCGAAGCGGAATGGATGGGAGATTGTTGCAATCCGACATTGATAAAGAGCCGGCGACGGGAGTCGAACCCACAACCCCCGCATTACGAATGCGGTGCTCTGCCAATTGAAGCTACGCCGGCATTTTTTCTCCCAGGAATCCAAAAGGGTTCCCCCTTTCCCGGAAGCTGGAAACCCAAAATAATAATGACTTTCTCGCGGAATCGTCAAGGGCGGTCCTCGCTTCCTCCCCCTGGAAGCGGGTAATTTGCCCTGAAATGGTGGATTGGGAGTCTTCTATGAGTGGTGGCAGCCAGTCCCCAATGATGCGGCAATATATGGAGGCGAAGGCTGCCTGCGGGGAGGCCTTGCTGCTATTTCGTATGGGGGATTTTTATGAACTTTTTTACGAGGATGCGAAGACGGTCGCCAGGGCGCTGGGGCTGACGCTGACCGCCCGGGACAAAGGGGACAACCCGATTCCGATGGCCGGATTCCCGCACCATCAATTGGATGGATACCTGGCCAAGCTGATTCGGCAGGGATTCCGGGTCGCGGTGTGCGAACAGGTAGAGGATCCGAAGGAGGCGAAGGGGATCGTCCGGCGCGAAGTGCAGCGAATCGTCACCCCAGGCACGCTAACTGATGACACGCTGCTGGATCCTAAAAAGCCAAATTATTTGGCGGCCGTGTCGGCGAAACCGCTCTCGGCAGCCCCAGAAAAAGATCTCGTCGGGCTAGCCTGGCTGGAACTCTCGACCGGACGGTTTGAAGCGGGGGTGTTCCCTCGCGGTGCCCTGGTAGACGAACTGGCGCGGTTGGCTCCTTCGGAAATCTTGGTGCGGGACGATGACGGTTGGTGGCAACGCCCCGATGTGTCGTCGTATGCCATCACTCGCAGGCCGGTATGGCAGTTTGGTGCGAAGGAGGCCGAGCGGATGTTGTGCGAGCAGTTTTCAGTGCACGATCTGAGCGGGATGGGATGGGGGGCGACCGATGCGCCAGCGATCAGTGCGGCGGGCGCGGCGCTGGCCTACCTAAAGGAGACTCAGCGTGGGTCGTTGCTGCATCTACGAAGCCTAGTGCCGGCCAAAGAGTGCCGCTATCTGGAGATCGATACCGCCACAAGAAGATCGTTGGAACTAACGGAGACGTATCGGACCGGGGATCGAAGTGGTTCACTGCTGGCGGTGATGGATGAAACGGTCACAGCGATGGGAGCCCGGCGCCTCGCCGATTGGCTTTCCTCTCCCTCGATCGATCTTGCGGAGATCGAAAGTCGACTCGATGCCGTCGCTTGGTTTCATGCCGACCATCAGCGACGCGCTGCCGTGCGAGAGACGCTCAGCGGCACCTACGATGCCGAGCGACTGCTGGCGCGCGTGGCGACCGGCCGGTCCAGTCCACGCGACTTGAAGCAGCTGGAGCGGACGCTGGCGATGCTCCCTAGTTTGATCGCGAGAATCGAGCCGAAGGCTCCCGAAAGATTGACCGGACTCCGCAACCTGATCGATCCCCACCCCCAGCTTCAATCGCTGCTGGAAAAGGCGCTGGAGGCAGAATGCCCATTGCAGGTGCGCGATGGCGGGTTCATTCGTTCGGGATTCGACGAGCGATTGGATGAATTGCGAGAGCTGGCAACGGGAGGCAAAGAATGGATCGCGCAGTACCAAGCACAGCAGGTGGAGCAGACCGGAATCGCCAGCCTAAAAATAGGTTTCACGTCGGTCTTCGGATACTACCTGGAGGTGACCCATGCGCACCGCGACAAGATCCCTCCCCACTTTGTCCGCAAGCAGACACTGAAGAACGCAGAACGATACATCACACAAGAACTCAAAGAGTACGAAGATCGAGTTCTCTCGGCGGATGAGTCGGCTAAGCGGCTGGAGCAGGCGCTATTTCAGGAGCTACGCGAGACGGTTCAGCGCGAACTGGCAACGCTGCTGCAGATGGCACGAGCCCTAGCGGAGCTAGACACCTTGGCCGGCTTGGCTCAACTGGCCGCTAATGATGGTTACCAGAGGCCCAGTGTCCATCATGAATCGACGCTGGTCATCGAACGTGGTCGTCATCCAGTGCTCGATCGGATCCTGGATCGTGGGAGCTTCATTCCGAATGAAACACGGCTGGGTGGGGATGATGGTGCGATTCACCTGATCACCGGGCCGAACATGGCAGGCAAAAGCACCTACATCCGCCAAGTCGCTCTCATCACTCTGATGGCGCAGATGGGAAGTTTCGTCCCCGCTGAAAAAGCATCGATCGGAATTGCGGATCGCATCTTTGCTCGCGTTGGCGCCAGCGACGAACTGTCCAAGGGGCACAGCACGTTCATGGTGGAGATGGTGGAGACGGCAAGGATTCTCCACACCGCATCACCCAGGTCGCTGGTGATTCTGGATGAGATCGGGCGCGGTACCAGCACCTACGATGGCCTAAGTCTTGCATGGGCCATCGTGGAATTCCTCCATGAACGGGGCGCTCCAAGAACCTTGTTCGCGACCCACTACCACGAGCTAATTGAACTGGAGGAATCCGTTCCTTCGGTTCGGAACTTCAACGTCGCCGCGCGCGAATGGGAAGGCTCCGTGGTCTTCCTCCACAAAATCGTCTCCGGGGGCGCTGACCGCAGTTACGGTATTCACGTCGCCAGATTGGCAGGCATTCCCCGCGAGGTGCATCAGCGCGCCGAAGAGTTGCTGGCACAGTTTGAAGCTGAGGGAAGCAAGCAACCGATCCCCAACGTCCAGTCGGCACGCGTCCTATCCAACAAAGCACCCTTTCAGATGACGCTCTTCGCGCTGGAAGATCATCCTCTTCTAGAAGACCTGAAATCGCTCGATCTGGCCAAACTATCTCCCATCGATGCCTGGAAGCTGCTGGAACGATGGCAGGCAGAATGGAAACCAGCAGGTAAATAGAATGCACTGTTTGGCCTGCAGACCTAATGACCAGTGGCCGGTCGGATGACCTTGCCCGTGCGATTCGCAATCCATCAACGCCGACCAACGGTGCGTGATGACTCTAGCCGATTCGTTTCGATGGGTGCCAATCGTTTCCTAAAGCCTACCCGTTCACTCGGGCCGATCCTTCGCTTGTTTGGCTGCGTTAACACGCTGCAGAAAGCTATTCAGGTCCAATCCCTGCTCCGAATTCGACTCTGTCGATCCCTGGCTGGTCGCAGCCTTTGGGGATCCTTCTGAAGCCGCAGGAGGCGTTGGCAACGATCGATTGGAATGGCCGCTCGATCCTGTTGTTGGTTGGTCGACGCGTGCTGCCGTGGCGGCCAGCCTCGCTTTGGTTCTGCGGTCAATATCGGCTCGGCTATCGGGAATCGCTGCCGCCGCTGCGTTTCCTCGTGGCTGTTCTTCCGGACCAGCGACGGGGCTGTTCCCGGAAATGCCTCGATCGGTCGAGTTGGGTGGGTTTGGCTTTCCTGGAACCACGGGGCTGGAAAGCGGCGCGGCACTTCCACTTCGGTCCGCTCCTCCCGACGCTCCAAAGGCACCGCGAGTCCGAACGCGAGGCCCCATGGGATTTGAACCCTGAGGTTTGCTGGAAGCAGGAGTCGACTGCAGCGTCGATCGGAAGTCGGTGTTTTCCTCCGCGCGACCGGTGGCTTTGGGGCGGAGCCACTTGGGCAAGGCGAGTCCGCGTTCTGGATGGGTTTCGCCATCGGCCGATCCCGTTATCTTGGGGTTCGAGTTCCCAAGATCCTCGGATCCAAGTGATTCATCGGAGCCTTCTTGCTGGCGTGGTGCTGGCATGGGGCGAGCGATCGAAACATCGTCGATGACTACGACAACCCCTGGTACCTGTTGAATCGTGTCCAAGATCAGCTGCTTGTGTTCCGGACGGCTGACGAATCCTCGCACCCAGACCTCCCCACCAACCGTCGAAACATCTAGCTCGAATTGCCTGAGCATGCCTCGATCCTTGGCGATTTGAAGTTGATTCAGGATGCGCTGCGTGATACGAGCATCCAAGATCGCGGCAACATCCTCGTTTGGACCAGCAGAATTGGTGCCCTTGGATCGCTCCTCATCGGAGCGCTGCGCGTCCTCTACCCCATCTTCGGTTTCTTCTTGTAGCTGGGTAACTTCGGCGTCGATCGACTCTTTGTCCGCTACGACCGGCAGTTCGCCAGCCTCTTCCGGATGGATGTCTGCCTCAGGCGGCAGGGGCAAGTTGGAAGTCTTGGCTTCCTCAATCGAGGGTTCGGATGTCAACGCTGGAATGGCTGGCCCCTCCGTCGGTGACTCCACAGTCGAACCACTCCCTGCTTCCGACGTCGCCGACGGGGCAAGCGATAAATTGGTAGGTGATGGTTGGCTAGTGGACTCATCGGGGCGGCTGTCTGTGGAGCGTGCTCCATGAAGCCGTCTTGCAAATTCTTCATACGATTGCATTGCAGGAGCTGGCAATGGCTTTGCGTCCGGTGGATGAGGAGCCGCGACGGGAGGTGCAGGCAAGGGAGCTTGATTTGGTATTGGACTGCGTTGGCTCGACTCAAATGGTTTCGGTCGTCTTTTGGTTCTGGGTGCCTGGGGAGTTGTTTTGGAGCCAGGTGTCACCGATGGATCTCGGATTGGCTGCGAGTCGGAAGCTAGGCGGATCGCTTCCGATGGGGCTGGCTCCGAGTCGGCAAAAGCTTGCTGGGGCTGATCGATTTCGGTAGCAGCCCTTTTGTTGGCAGACGTACGTGAGGCGATCCAGACGGGAGGAACATCGATGGACGACGATGGCATCGCAGGATCATTTCTGCGTTGTCGCAACATTTGCCCCAAGGGGTTGCCCTGGACGCTTGGGATGATCGGTGCAGGCTGATGGGGATCGTCGCTAAAAGGATCGATCAACGGATTTTGTTTGTTCAGCTGTGGCACCTCAAGAGCCCCCGGGGCTTGATGCAGCAACTCCGGGGAACTTGCTGGGCCCGGTGTTGGTGGTGTGGCGACTGAGTCGCTGGTGGCCATTGGAAGTTCCGTCCATTCCGGCGCAGGGAACGGAGCGGATCTTTCCTCCGAAATTTCGCCCGCTGGATAGCTGGTGATCGGTGGATGCTCCGAACCGCAGTCGCGACTTGCCGGACCGCTTGCGTCACAACTGGCATCGGAAAAACGCCAACGCGCCGAAAGCTGCTTGCTCCGTTCTATCCACTTCAGCGTCGCCGATTCGATTGAATTCCCCAGGCGATCGGTGTTGGTTAGCGTCGCTTGCGCCAGCGCAGGCAGCATCAGGGAGTCGAACGATCTTGGATGGATGCCTCCGACGGCGTCGCAGGGTGTTGCCTGGCCGATGCGGCAATCGCACGCTGGCGAATCGCAGCGATTTTGCGCGTTCCCGTGGGCAGACAAAAAGGGAACCATGGCCCAGCCAATCACGAAGCTGCACGCGTAGCGGCTTCGCAAGGTGGCTCGCCGTACAGGATGACCCCCTGCACGATGCCATCGATGGGACGGTTGGAATTTTATCATCGAGAGTCCTTCCCCAGCCAATGGAGGAATCATGGGGTTTGGCGACCAGCGGTCATTGGCCCTCCTCGATCGCTCGCTAATCGCAACCAGTCCATGAGAAAGGCGGACTTTGCAGCGAATCGTTGTTCTCTGGTATCGAACCGGAAAAGTCATCCGCATGAGAACATTCGGAGAAATCGTTGGAATCGTTACAGAGTGCCAATCTTCCCCAGGACGGCGTCACGCTGGCAACGGCAATGGCTAGCGTTGCCAGACTGGGTTGGCGACTGGTGATATTGGCGGAATGGAGAGGCTCAGAAGACGGAGTCGTTCCAAGCGACCGGTGGACGATCGACAATCCAGAGATCCAGAGAGTCAAGTAGAGAGTGTCCGGTTGTCGGCGATGGACATCCAAGGCGAAAGCCAGCGGGACCTACCTGACGGCGACGGCCTCTTGGTTTGTGTGGGGAAACTCCTATCGGATCAGCGCAAGCCGACAGATTTCTTGGTGCCAGCAGACAAAAACTGGTGGGCTTGTACCCGCCACCGCGCAAAAGATTTCCAGCCGAACGGCTCGGGGTGACGGATGAAGTACTGCGGGAGATTCCCAATGAACGGAGTGAATCGATCGCCATCCCGAATCTGCCCAGATGGACCGATTTTTGGAGTCGACTGAAAGTCGGTTGGGGACAAGACATTGCGCGGAAAAAAAGCTACACTGAGGGTGGTTTGGAGTTAGTGTTTCCGCATCATTCCTCTCGGTGATCAGCATCGGCCATGAACTCACAACAACGCGTTTTTGATCCCTTCCAGGCTCGCGATACGATGCAGTCCCCATGGGGGCCTATTGGCATCTACCGAATCGGGCGTCTGGAGCAATTGGGGCTTGGCGAAGTCAGCACGCTACCATTCAGCATGAGGATTCTGCTGGAGGCGGTGCTACGGAATTGCGATGGCTATCAGGTGACGGAAGAAGACGTCCGAAATCTGGCCAGTTGGGAGGCGATCAAGCCTGCGGAACTGGAGATTCCCTTCAAGCCGGCGCGGGTGGTCTTGCAGGACTTCACCGGGGTGCCCGCAATTGTTGACTTGGCGGCGATGCGAGATGGGATGCGTGCCCTGGGAGGAGATCCCGGGAAGATCAATCCATTGATTCCGGTCGATCTGGTCGTCGACCACAGCGTGCAGGTTGATTTCTTCGGTGCCCCCGACGCTTTGGCGCGGAATGTGGAACTGGAGTTCGAGCGGAATCAGGAGCGATATGAGTTCCTGCGTTGGGGCCAGCAAGCGTTCGACAACTTCCGTGTGGTGCCTCCCAATACCGGGATCGTTCATCAGGTCAATCTGGAGTACTTGGCGCAGGTGGTTTTCCGCGGCAACGACTCGAAGGGGCCGGTCGCATTCCCAGACACGTTGGTCGGCACCGATTCGCACACCACCATGATCAATGGATTGGGAGTGCTTGGCTGGGGCGTTGGTGGGATCGAAGCGGAAGCCAACATGCTCGGCCAGCCGCTCTACATGCTGATGCCCGAAGTCGTCGGGATGGAGCTGACGGGAGTTCTTCCATCCGGGGCGACGGCAACCGATTTGGTGCTTCGCATCACGGAGATCCTTCGCAAGGAAGGGGTGGTCAACAAGTTCGTCGAATTCTTCGGCTCGGGTGTCTCCAGCATGTCGCTGGCGGATCGAGCCACCATTGCCAACATGGCGCCCGAATATGGCGCGACGATGGGCTTCTTCCCTGTGGATCAGGAAACCTTGCGATACATGGAGCGGACGGGGCGCGACAAGGAACAAGTCGCGTTTGTTGAGAAGTACATGAAGGAGCAGGGCCTGTTCCGCGTGGATGGCCACAAGCCACTGCGATACACCAAGCGGCTGCACTTGGACTTGTCGACGGTAGAGCCTGCACTCGCCGGTCCAAAGCGGCCGCAGGACAGAGTTCCGCTGACTCGCGTCAAGCAGACGTTCCAGGATTCTCTGGAGGCTCCCGTGGCGTCCAGAGGATTCGGTCTTGCCAAGGATCAGCTTTCGTCGCGAGGGAAAGTCGCGGAGTCGGGTCGTGAGGCAACGCTGGGTCATGGAGCCGTTGTGATCGCAGCGATCACCAGCTGCACCAACACCAGCAACCCTTCGGTCATGCTGGGTGCCGGATTGCTCGCCAAGAAAGCCGCAGCACGTGGGCTGAAGGTGCCTTTCTATGTGAAGACCAGCCTTGCCCCAGGATCGCGGGTGGTCACCGATTACCTGGAGCGGGCTGGGACGATTGAGCCGTTAGCGTCGCTGGGATTTCATGTCGTTGGTTATGGTTGCACCACATGCATTGGGAACAGCGGACCGCTGCCAGAGCCGGTGGCATCGGCGATTCAAAGCGGCAATCTAGTGGCGGCGGCGGTGCTTAGTGGAAACCGGAATTTCGAGGGTCGCGTCAATCCTTTGACGCGGGCGAATTACCTGGCAAGTCCACCATTGGTGGTCGCCTACGCTCTCGCTGGGCGAGTCGACATTGATTTTGACAGTGAGCCGCTGGGGACTGATACCAAGGGGCAGCCGGTCTTCCTGAAAGACATCTGGCCGACGCAGGCAGAAGTGCAGTCGGCGATCGACGGCTGCGTGCTCCCTGAAATGTTCCGAAAACAATATCAAGGCGCCTTCACGTCGAATGAGTCCTGGAACGCCATTGCGATCACACCCGGGGAGTTGTATCGGTGGAGCGATGCAAGCACCTACATCCAGAAGCCACCGTTTCTGGAAGGATTGGATCATGCTGCCGGCACCATCCAGTCCATTCGCGGTGCTCGCGTCTTGGCGGTGCTCGGTGACTCGGTTACCACCGACCATATCTCCCCTGCGGGATCGATCGCCAAGGATTCGCCTGCTGGCCGATTCCTTCAAGAGCATGGGGTTCCGCCAAGGGACTTCAACAGCTATGGTTCGCGCCGTGGGAACGATCGCGTCATGGTGCGGGGAACCTTCGCCAACATCCGCATCCGAAATCAGATGACCCCGGGAGTTGAAGGTGGGGTGACCAAGCATCTGCCCAGTGGCGAAGTGATGAGCATCTATGACGCCTCGGTCAAGTACAAGGCGGATGGTGTGCCGCTGGTGGTGATTGCTGGAGCGGAGTACGGGACCGGAAGCAGTCGAGACTGGGCGGCGAAGGGAACTTTGTTGCTTGGCGTTCGCGCGGTGCTAGCCGTCAGCTACGAACGGATCCACCGCAGCAACCTAGTCGGGATGGGAGTCCTGCCGCTCCAGTTCCTACCAGGTCAAACCGCAGCCTCCCTGGGGCTCACTGGAGACGAAGTGCTCGAATTCCCAGCCCTCGACGATTCTTTGCAGCCCCGTTCGACGCTTCGTGTCCATGCGAAGCGACCCGATGGCTCCCACCTTCAGTTCGACGCCCTGGTGCGGATCGATACGCCGGTGGAAATCGATTACTACCGCAACGGTGGTATTCTCCCGACCGTGCTGCGGAAGCTTGCCGACAACTGATCTTCCTGCTAGAGCTTTCACGGAGGCAACATCGATGGGGTGGTGGCGGTCCTTCCAGCGTCTGTCGCTCGCCATGCAACTCAGCCTGATCTGGTTGATTGGCTGGATGGTCACTGCCCTGATTGCCTCCGTGATGCAGAACACGGGAGGTGGGAGTTATGCCGATTCCGGTTTGTTTCTGCACCGCCTTGCGATGCATGGTCTGTTGGTCGGCATTGTCTCGACGTGGCTGGTATGGAGACGCGAGCAAATCGAAACGACGGCGGCTCTGCAGTTCCAATCAGTAGAAAGTCACTTGGCCGTTTGGCCCCTGACGATCGACCAATGTGTGGTGGTGCTGCCCGAGCAATCGCCGCACCGGACGGTCGATCAGGTACCGCTTCGGAATCGACGTAAGATCCGCGCCTTTTTGGCAGCGGGGGCGACGATCGACGAACCGCTTTTGGAGACGATGCAGGATTTTAGTCGGCTGGAAGTGCTCGATCTACAGAACGCGTCGATCGATCCCGATCTTTGGGATTGGGTGACTCATTTTCGCCGTCTGAAAACCCTCCTCGTCTCCGGTGCTCTTCCACCAGAAAAATTGTCCCTGCTTCAGTCGACGTTGCCTGACGTTCGAGTGATTGATCAGCCGACGTGGCTGGATATCCATGCCGCTCAGCCCGATCCACTTTGAACCGACCACTCACTATGGTGCGCACAGCCATTGCAATTTTTGAGTAGGCGCCAGGATTGCCGCCCGCAAGCGACCCATCGTCATCGTCGTCGGTGCCTTCAGATTGGGAGAAATGCCATGACTTACGATGGAAACTCCTCCACTCGCTATCGCATGATCTTGTTTCTTGTCATGCTATTGGCGCTCGCAGTTCCCGTCTATCTACTGACCAGGCCGCAGGGGCCTCCACCAAATCCGACGCCGACCAAATCGGCCGATGCGGATGGCGGGGCGGATCCGACGATTCTTGCCCCGAAGGAGATTGAACGATCGATTGCGGCGGCCGCTTTGCTGGAGAACAATCAACCGGCAGAGGCGATTGAGGCCTACCAGCAACTGGTCAAAGACTATCCCAACGTCTCTTCCTTTCGGCGCAACTTAGCGATTGGCTGGCTGAACCAACTGGAGACGCTCGCCAAGCGGGCATCGGACCCTGCGGAAGATCGCGAAGCCATTCGCAAGCAGATACCTGATGCACTGGAGTCAGCCGAAGCTGCCGCTCAGCAAGCCATTGCGACTCAGCCGGATCAGCCTGCTTCCTACCAGATCGCCGTTGCGGTCGCGCGCCAGCGAATCGCTCAATTGCCGTTGGTGGCCGACGAACTGCGAAAAGAGCTGCTCGGAAAGTTGGAATCCTACCTTCAGAAGAGCCCTGGCAATCCCGCACTGGCTCTTGCGTTTTATGAAACATCCGAGGAACTTTCGACTCAAGATCCAGACATTTTGCAGAAGTCAATCCAGCCTCTGACAGATGCCTTTGCCCTTCAACCACGCAATCTTTATCTCGCCAAGATTCTGAGCGAACGGCTCTTCGATGCTCGCGATCCGCGTCTGGTCGCCATCCTCCAATCGGCTCAGGAACTAGCGAAGCCATTCTCATGGCAGATGGAACCGATTTTGGGGGAAAAGGATCCGATCGGTTATTTGGATCGAGGGATTGCTTTGGTGAAAGAAGAGAAGTGGGACGAAGCGACCGAGTTCGTCCTCCCATGGCTCAACACCCTTGGATCCACCTCGGGCTTCAAGCCAGATAACCGTCTATTGGCCCCCGCAACGCTGGCGTTGGTCGATTTGAGGGATATCGAGCGGGCGGTGCGAGCCCGGGCTCTTGCTGAGGAGGTATCGGTGATCGATTCGCAGCGGAAGGATCCCCAGTCGAAGGTAGTGTTGCGTGAGAATGGGGCCAGCTCGGCTTCCACGGTCCGCTGGTGGGATTGGGACGTCGATACGTTCCCCGAAGTCGCGTGGTCCGATGCTGGTCTTTTTCGCGTCGCACGCTGGATTCCGGAATCCAAAACACTGGGGGAGGTTCTTTCTGAGTTTTCGATTCCTGAAGGGACGACGCAATGGAAAGCGATCGATCTCTATGAATCCCAGTATCCGCCTCGACCGACCGTACCCAACGAGATTCGTCGAGCTGCGATTCGCCAAAGAAAGCCAGAGTGGTCCGACGACCAAATCGACCAACTCTTAGGGCAGCGACACGATACGCTCAAGGATCTGGTTTTCTGGGGGCCCGCCGGGATCCGCGTGGTCCCGACGCTCAGCGACCCGAAGACGGGCACGATCCAGTCGGGGGATCCGATCGTGTTGCCTGGGGCGGAGTCGTTGGTGGGTGTTAGGCAACTGGAGGTTCATGACTGGGACGCCGACGGCGACCTGGATCTCCTGGTTTTAGGTGAGGATCGACTTTGGTTCTTGGTCAATCTTGGGGATCGAACTTTCCGGGATACCAGCCCCGATCAACTGCTTTCCGAAATGCCTCGGCCTGCAGGCATCGCCTTCTGCGATATCGATCGCGATGTCGATGCAGACGTGCTAGTTTCGGGAGACGATGGAAAAACTGTTGGCATGCTGGAGAATCTCCTGCACGGCCAGTTTCGCTACCGATCGCTGGATGGGCCCTGGAACGCCCTGGCAGGGAAGAACCTGTTGCTACCTGTCGAATGGGATGGGAATGTTTCGTGGGATTGGCTTGCGTCTGGATCATCGCAGCCGGTGCAATTGCTGACGACGACGACGGACGCATTGGGGAGATTAGCAGCTAGGCCCCCAAAAGAATTCGCGCAGTCGTGCGAGACACTTCGACTGGGAGATCTAGATAACGATGCGCAGGTGGACTGGATCGGAGCTGGGGCGGAAGGATTGGTCTGTTTTCGCGGAGGCAAGGTCGAAGTCTTGCAGAAGGGAATTGCCTCCGATGTGGCAGTCGCGGATGCCGATCGAGACGGGCTCTTGGATGTGTTGGCCGTGGTGGATGGGAAGTTGCACTGGTGGGGCGAGTTCGCTTCGCCAGATCAGCCTTATGCGCAGTTCCGCGTCAAAGGGATCGCAGATACCAATGGAGGGGGGCGAATCAATAACTACGCGCTGGGAGGACTGCTGGAAGTCTATTCCACCGGGCGATACCAAGCCGCTTGGATCGAAGACGATGTGACTCATTTCGGACTTGGGAAGCAGGGGGACGTCGTCAACGCGCGGATTCTTTTCAACAATGGCCTGACGCAGAATATCTTCCAGCCACCCACCCAGGCTCTTGTCGAAGAAGTTCAGGCTCCCAAGGGGTCTTGTCCTTTCGTCTATGGTTTTGACGGCCAGCGTTGGCAGTTCATCACCGACCTTTGTTGGAATGCACCCCTGGGCCTTCAGATCGCTAGAGGGAAATCCTTGCCCGATCGCGCCTGGGAATACCTTCTGCTACCAGGTCGCTTGGTGCAACCGGTCGATGGAGTCTACGGCTTGCGCGTCACGGAGGAACTTTGGGAAGCTGCCTACATGGATACCGTCCAGGTGGTTGCACTGGATCATCCAGTCGATGTTGAGGTGTTCACCAACGAGAAGGTTGGGCCGGCGGAGATTGCCGAGCCTAGGGTTTGGGCTTTTCGAGACTTGCGGGAGATCCAGCGCGTGGTCGATGGCCACGGAAAAGACTGGACCCAATCGCTGCAGCGTCAGGATGGACGCTATGCAGTCCCCTTCCAAAGAAGAGTCTGCCAGGGACTGGTGGAACCAACGACGCTGGATCTGGAACTCGCTGATCCACTCCTTCCCTCCAGCCAAGTGCAGCTGATCCTCCATGGCTGGATCTTTCCCACCGATACCTCTTTGAATATCGCCATCGACCAGAACCCGAAGCTCGATCCGCCTCAACCTCCAGCACTTCGGGCAAGAGACAAAGATGGGAACTGGAAGGAGGTGTTGCCATTCATGGGGTTTCCTGGCGGAAAACCCAAGAGCATGGTTGTCGACCTGACGGGCAAGCTTCCGTTTGAAGCGACCGCCCTCCGCATCGAAGGATCGCAGGAAATCTACTGGGATCGAATCGCTCTTGCCGTCGACCAGTCGCTCGATCCAAACGACTCCACTGTTCTCATCCGTCAGCCGTTAGAACTGCTCTCCGGGGAGCTGCGGTTCCGAGGGGTGTCTCGAATGGTAATAGGATCCCGCGAACAGCCACATGGATTCGATTATCAAGAGACGATCCAGGTTCCCGCTTGGCCGCCGATGCAGGACGGGTTCACTCGCTATGGGGACGTCACCCATTGGATTCGAGACCGAGATGGCGACTTGGTGGTCATGGGTTCGGGAGACGAAATCGATCTTCGGTTCCAAGCTCCCACGCAGCCGCTTCGCCAAGGATGGCAGCGCGACTTCCAAATGCATAACGTGGGATGGGACAAAGATGCAGACCTGAGCACGCTGGAGGGCCAATCGACACTACCGCTGCCTTTCGAAGGAATGGGATTCTACCCTCCATCGGCTGGTCAATGGCGTCGCGCCGAGGAGGTGCACAGGCGGCATCGAGATGTGCTAACGCGCAGGCAATCGACCGGCGCCTTCTGGACACATTCGTCGCAGCCGTCACCAGCCGGTCAAAACCATGCTGGAAGTTCCAACCGATGATGCAACTTGAGATCCGCTGGAAGGGACAGGTGCAGGGTGTCGGTTTTCGCGCCACCGTCTGCAAACTGGCCCAAGAGCATGGCTTGACCGGCTGGGTGCGGAATGAACCAGACGGTTCGGTCCTAGCAATCGTCGAAGGGCTCCGCGAGGCAATCGTCGCTTGGCAAAGCGATGTTCGGGTTGCTCGCGAGTCAGCGATTCGCGAGTCGAAGGAGTCGTGGAAGGAATTCCAGGGAAAATGGAGCGACTTTGCGATTCATTAAGCCTGAAGTGGAGGCCACTGCGATCCCTGCTTGGGGGGCGCATGTCGAGGCGGCACACCTGCACGACAAGACAGGGGAGCAAGAGTAGGAATCTTTGCGAAACGGTTCTTCAGGAATCATTCAGGCTTAGGAACAGAATCGACTGGTTTTTATCGTCCCCGTGATCGTACTCCATGAAATGGTACTCGCACTCGAAAAGATGCGATGGGACACTGGGGCATCGCGGACGAGAAAACGTACCGTCCCCCGCAGCGGACGGAGTGCGAGAAATCAAGGCAATGACCGACGAAATGACCGGAAGAACCTTGCGAAACCAAGCGGTTTTCTGCTGGCGGTGGAAGAGCCTGTTTCGGAAACTTACGTCGATTCTTGGTGGCCCAGGCCACCAGCTTTTGACGAACGCACCGTGGGGGCCTAAACTGATGAAAATGTTGGGTGATGGCGATCCTACAGCAGTTGGATGGTCGCGCCGGTGCATCTTGGGCAGTGGTTTGTTCGCACCCGGAAGGTGAAATCCTATGTGGAACGGTAGAGCCGGTTTGGGTTGCGTTCTGTCGGTTTGGCTCTTCGCCGCTGCACCTTCATCGCGGCTTCAAGCGGCACTGTTTTTTGTTCCGCATGTTGGCGGTGCGAAAGATTCGGCGACGACCCCTGCGGTACAAGACAAATCAGCCGATCCATCTGCCAGAGCGAATCGATGGCAATGGGATCAGATGAAATCCGAGGGGAATGATGGCGTCGCGGACTTGATCGCGCCACTTCCCACTTTGAATCACCCAGAACTCCTCAAGAGTTATAGGTCCCCGCCATCGACCATGGACGATCAATTGCCTCTCGGCAGTCACAAGCTACAGTCACAGAGGCGATCCGAGCTTGCGACTGAATTGTCTACCACAGGCGTTGTGGCCAGTTGCCCCCGGGGCACAAGCATGGTGCCGGCGGCGATGAGCCGCGAGATTTTCGAGGAGTACTTTCGGAACAACTATCTGCGTTTTAGCCGCAAAGTCGTGCGACCCAGTTTGGTGCGAAGCGTAGAGAGAGGATCTTCAGTAAGTGAGACAGGTCGCTCGCGCGGCTTTCGATAAGCGACGGTGGTTGTCTTCGCCTTATCACTCACGAAGCGATGGCAGTAGGGTTGATTGTTTCTTAACGGTCTCCCCTTTCGCTGACTTTCCAGGTTGCCCAAATGCAGGCTGGTGGGAGGAATCGCTGGCCGTGGTTAGAGCTTCGATGGTCGACGATGTGTCGACCTAAAGTCCGGTCGATTCAATTCTCGAGGTTGGTCCGCCATCGGCCACAATTTGATGGCTCTTGCCCCATCTGGCAAGCTTGGCAGGGAGGCACAGTCATTTTCGGATGTGTCCCTCGCCGGTGACGATGAACTTGGTCGTCGTCAATTCCTTTAGTCCACACGGACCGCGAGCATGGAACTTGTCGGTGCTGATTCCAATTTCGGCTCCCAATCCAAGTTCCCCACCATCGTTAAAACGAGTGCTTGCGTTGATCATGACGGCGGCAGAATCGACTTCCTGAGCGAACTTTCGAGAGGCAGCTAGGCAAGACGTGACGATCGCATCGGTGTGGTGCGAACCGTACTGATTGATATGAGCGATCGCTTCTTCGATCGAAGCCACCGTGCGGATACTGATGCAGGGTCCCAGATACTCCCGATACCAGTCGTCCTCGGAGGCGCGGATCGCCTTGGGGAGAATGCTGCAGACTTGCTCGTCGCCGCGTATCTCAATCGCAAACGGCTCCAGCGCGCCGGACAGCAACGGAAGAAAATCTGGAGCGATGGAACGATGGAGCACCAGGGATTCGCAGGCATTGCAGACGCCCATTCTCTGGCACTTGGAATTGACGATCAAATCGACTGCCATCTTGAGGTTGGCGGAGGCATCGACGTAGACATGGCAATTCCCGTCGAAGTGCTTAAGTACGGGCATTTTTGCTAAGTCGCAGACCTTTCGGATCAGTCCTTCACCACCGCGCGGGATCGCCAGATCAATCTCTTGAGGTCGCGCAAGCAGCGCATCGATCACCATCCTATCGGTTGTTTCGATCATTTGAATCGCATGCCTGGGTAAGCCAGTTGCCTCCAGTTGCTCCACCATCAGCCCAGCCATCAGGGTGCTAGTTCGAATCGCTTCTTTACCACACCGAAGGATGACCGCATTGCCGCTTTTGACGCAGATGGCGGCAGCGTCGGAAGTGACGTTCGGGCGCGCTTCGTAGATGAAAAAGATAACACCGATCGGCACTCGCACTTTCCGGACTTCGATCCCCGATGGTCGACGATACCCTTCGATGATTTCGCCAACCGGATCGGGTAGGTCGGCGATGGCGCGCAGAGCACCTGCGATTCCCATCACGCGCTGTCGATTCAGTTGAAGTCGATCTAGATTGGCGGCAGATAAGCCAGCGGACTGTGCGGACTGGTAGTCCTCCTGGTTGGCCTGCAGAATTTGATCGACACGCAACTCGAAGGTTGTGGCGCAGGCTCTCAGCCACTGGTCCTTCGCGAGAGAGTCGGCGTGAGCCAACTTTCGGGAAGCGTCTTTCGCTTGGCGGGCGATCGTTTGGCAGAAATGCTGCAACTGGACTGAGTTGGAATCGGCTGGATCTGACATGCGTCGATGACTCGCAGGCAACGTTGGATGGACAGTTTCCCCAACTCTATCTTGTAACGAAACTCCCGAAATTTCGATAGGCCGAGGATGGGCGGCAGTACGTCGTCGGGCAACGCAGGGTGGAGGAAAGTAGAAAGGGATGCCTCATGGCAATGGCTGGACCAACCTGATGTTGCCCTCGTGGCTCCACCTTTCAATACCAGGGTCTGGTAGATGCCTAGGGAGAAATCAGGCCAATCGACCGGTCCCCACCGAACGGCAATCGGTTGCGACCTGTTCGCTCAGACCGTGGCTTTCGGCAGGTCGAACCGTTCCAGTCCACCACTGGCTTCGAACAGTTGAAAAGCTTGGCGGTGGATGGCAACCTGATGGACTCGCACCACCTGAATCCCTGCTAAGGCCAAGGCCATGCTGACTCCAAGAGTTCCAGGATCGCGATCGATTTCCTTGTTTCCCAAAGTCTTGGCGATAAACCCCTTCCGCGAGTGCCCAACGAGGATTGGAAAGCCGAGTGCATGAAAGCGACGGACCTCACGGAGCAGCCGAAGATTGTGCTCGTGCGTCTTCCCGAATCCGATGCCGGGATCGAGCACTATCGAAGAATGGGCGATCCCGGCATCGATCATGATGCGACTGCGGTCCGCCAGGTAGTGCAGGATGTCATCGACGACATCTTGATACGTCGGTGCATCTTGCATCGTCTGAGGGGTGCCCTGCATGTGCATCGCACACACGCCGACTCGGGAGTTCACAGCCAGTTCCAGCATCTGGCTATCCCCAGTCAGCCCCGTCACATCGTTGATGATCTCTGCCCCTGCTTCGATCGCGGCTTTAGCAACCCTTGCCTTCGAGGTATCGATCGAGATAGGCAGTCGCGTCTTGGTGCGTAATTTCTCGATGACCGGCATGACGCGGCGAAGTTCTTCATCGCCGGGAACCGGTTCACTGTACGGACGCGTGCTCTCGCCTCCAATATCCAAGATATCGGCACCTGCATCCTCAAGACGTAGGGCATGGTCGAGGGCATCACCGGGAAGGATGCATCGCCCTCCATCGGAAAAACTATCCGGGGTGGTGTTCACAATCCCCATGATGCGCGGCATGGGAGACCAGGAAAGAACCCGGGAACGAAGTTGCCATGCTGTCATCTGCGAATCGCTCGTTCGGTTACTCGGCCATCCGCTTTCTGGTATTCCTGCCTGCGTGTCGACCGGGGGAGAATCTTCAAGCAGCCGACAACTGATCTTTGCCAGAGCCGTTGCGGTGGTCAATCGGTTTTCTGTGGCGATTGGCCGAGCGTCTCCAAAGGGTCGCAATCTCCCCAAGCAATGAAGTGCGATTGGTCAATCGATAGATGCTGTTTGCCGGCAATCCCTCCATCAGTCGTCGATGAGCCGGCCCCAAATTGTGGTAGGGCAGGCTGGGCAGCAAATGGTGGATCGCATGATACCGCGTCCCCACAGGCCCCCAGAGTTCGGTGATCCAAGGTCGCTCCGGGTAATTGACCGAATCCAAAAGCTGCTCCTCAAACGATAACGGTTCGCCATCGCCGGTCCAGCGATGAGCCCCCAGTGTGCGGACGTTGTTCAACGTCAGGATCGTCACTCCCATGAGGTACGCCTGGACCCAAAGAGGATCAAAGGCAACTCCCTGAATCAGTGGTCCCCGCAAGGCGAGGAACATGCAAAAGACAAAACATCCGACTTCCTGCAACAGACGAATCCGATGGACTCGCTCACCTGCATCGGGCCTGAAATAGGTCGGGTCCATCACCATGGTTGATGCATGATGCCAGGTCCAACCCCGCATCGCCGGGAAAATCCACCACAGCGGGGTGATGACCGCGAAACGGAAGAAGCCAAGCAGCGGCACCACCAAAACCGATAGAAGGTAACCGACGATCAACCAAGGGGATCGATGCGATAGGTTCAGATACTCTCCATCTTCGTCTGTCCCATAGCTTTTGCGACGGTGGTGGTCGACATGGGGATAGTACATGTACGAGGGAATCAGGAAAGGGATGCCGCAAAGCAGATTCCAAGCGATCCGAAACCCTCGGAATTCGCCTCGCGGCAGGTGCACCAATTCGTGCGTGAACATCACCGATCGGTAGTATAGGAGCGCCGTCGCAAAGAAAAGAGCGACCCGAACCGGCCAGAACCACCACTGGGCACTGTCCATCCAACGGTCTGCATAGAGAACCAGATGAAAAAGAGCGTGCCCCGTCAAAATCGAAATCAGGAAGTCGGCCCAGTAAACGGTCGGATTGGGCTGGGTCAGGTCCCTAACCAGATTCTGGGCTTCACGCAGTGAAATGGGCTCGTATTCGGTCTGGCTGCTCATGGTTCTACTGAAACTCCCACTATGGGGTAACATGACCTGAGGTCGATGGCTCTCTATTTTTTCGGGTGGGCAAGTTTCCATCTCTCGGACATACCATGGTGATCCCGCTGGTACCGCAAGCCGACCTTGGACCTAGCCAGCGTCGCTGCCGTTGCTCCCCTGGAAAGTGTATCGGCCGACCTGGGACAGCCACTCGCGAGCGATTTTCGCAAGTACGACAGTTGCTCAAGGAAATGCGTCGTCCTCCAGTCGCAACCTACAGCCCCTGGGTGTTGCTCCAGAGACTCTAGCAAAAATCTAAGCCCCCATTTACCCCGATCGCTACATCTTACCAATCACTGAGGTGCTAGCGATCGCTTGGCAATGTCGAAATCAAAGCATGAATTCGAATTCTGGTACTTTTGCCTGAACCAGACCAGTTTCTTGTTCCATCTGGCTGGATCGTGGGTTGCGATCCCTTCACTGCCTCGACTCAAGAAACTCCCGTAGCACAGCACCCAGTCACCCTCCGAAGGGAAGGTTGAGATCCATCGCAAGCCTTGAATCCGTAGCCCTTTACCCCCCTGATTCCATCCCACCTACTCCGGTTGGCCGGACGGAAACGCCCCACAGAATTTCCGGATGGACCAAAAAGAGACAGCGTCAGCCGCGCACCTGGCCCCTTCATCTCATGGCGTCACAATGACACCGACATTCTTTAGAAATCCATCGGTCCATTCACTCTCCGTGGCTCTTTGTCGCGGTGAAAGGCAATCAGTCGAGATCCGTCTTTTTCCGAGCGAATCACCCGGATGCGACCTTCGCTCTTCTCTCGTATTCTCTGGAATTGCAAAAGACCTCTTGGGCTGCCCGGAATGCATCTGCTATGGTTGGGGTGACCAAGTTGTCGTGGGGTGTAACCGTTTGATTCGCCATGAGGGCGGATTCCGCTAGGAAAGCGGAGAGGATGAGCGGTTTCCGAGGTTTTGGGCAGGAAAGGACTCCTTCCAATGGTTGCATGGGACATCGTCACGCGTCATAAAGCCTTTTGGTGCGGTCTGGTGATTTCAATCAGCCCGACCAACTCGTTTTTGCTTGCACAAACCAACCCCAATCCTCCACCAGCGGCGGGCAATGGAGCTGCTTTGAACGCAGGCGCAGCCCAAACCCCAGCACTCGCTCAGCCTCCCTTCGCACCGCTGTCGCCCGAGCTGGAGAAGTACACTCGCGACATTTTGACCTACTGGCAGCAGGCGACGTCGAAGATTGATCGATTCAGCTGCAACTTCAAGCGATGGCAGTACGATCCGGCTAAGACAAATGCCGACTTCCATTACACGGCTGCTACCGGAATTCTCCGCTACCAGTCCCCCGACAAAGGGCTTTACAAGGTCGAGCATCTGGCCAGCTACACCGGGAAAGGCGCGGACAGTGCGCCGCAGTACAAAGAGTTCCCCAACATTTTTGGGGAGTGGTGGATCTGTGACGGGAAGAGTGTTTTGGAATACGATCGAAACGAGAAAATTGTCAGTCAGTACGAATTGCCTCCCACCATGCGAGGCATGCAGATTGTCGACAGTCCGCTACCCTTCGTGTTTGGTGTCGATGCCCAGAAGCTGCAGCAGCGATACTGGCTTCGCCCGGTCCAGGCCCCGCCGGATGCGACAGGAAAGCCGCGTGAAGATCTGGTTGTGTTGGAAGCGTACCCAAAGCGTATGGATGACGCGATCAATTACTCGCGTGTCCAGATCTTTCTGGATCGTAAGCAGTTCCTTCCGTCGGCCATCATCCTCTTTCTTCCAAACTGGTCTCCAGACTTCCCGGCTCGGGAGCACTACGAGTTCACCGATCGCGACACGCATGCGTCGATGGCCGACAAGTTTCGCGAGATGTTTGCCGAGTCGTTCATTCCGATGCAGCCACCGAAAGATTGGAAGGTGGTGACTAGGCCCTTTGAACCGGAAGCCGGCGCGGCTGGCAACGGAGCACCGGGAGCGGTGCCTGGTGCAGGGGGCGTCCCTGGACGAGTAGCACAGCCACCTCTGGGGCCGCAAGGAACCAGCCGCTGAGGGAAGAGGGCTTTGGTGCTTGCTGCCTTGGCGGCTCAGGCCCGGAGTGCCCGAAGAGAATTGTGTCGGCCCGCTGGGCCTGAAGAAGAGTTGGGGGGCTCAGCTACCGGGGGACTTCGTCCCCCGGCATCCATTGTGTCGGCCCTTCGGGCCTGAAGCGAATTTGTCGGCCTGCTGGGCCTGAGGAAAATCATCTCGGCCCGCTGGGCCTTAACTGATTGCAGATGCTTATTGGCCGGTCAGATCTGGAGGGCTTGCTGCCTTGGCTGCTTAGGCCCGGAGGGCCGATACAATGGTTGCCGTGGCTCATAGAGCCACGGTTCATTGGCCCCCCTTGTTAGGAAAAAGCCCGAAGGGCTGACACAGTAACCTTTCTTCAATTGATCAGTTTTAGGCGCAATCCATTACACTGTCGGCCCGCTGGGCCTGAGGAAGAGTTGGGGGGCTCAGCTACCGGGGGACTTCGTCCCCCGGCATCCATTGTGTCGGCCCTTCGGGCCTGAAGCGAATTTGTCGGCCTGCTGGGCCTGAGGAAAATCATCTCGGCCCGCTGGGCCTTAACTGATTGCAGATGCTTATTGGCCGGTCAGATCTGGAGGGCTTGCTGCCTTGGCTGCTTAGGCCCGGAGGGCCGATACAATGGTTGCCGTGGCTCATAGAGCCACGGTTCATTGGCCCCCCTTGTTAGGAAAAAGCCCGAAGGGCTGACACAGTAACCTTTCTTCAATTGATCAGTTTTAGGCGCAATCCATTACACTGTCGGCCCGCTGGGCCTGAGGAAGAGTTGGGGGGCTCAGCTACCGGGGGACTTCGTCCCCCGGCATCCATTGTGCCGGCCCTTCGGGCCTGAAGAGAATTGTGCCGGCCTGCTGGGCCTGAAGAGAATTGTGCCGGCCCTTCGGGCCTGAAGAGAATTGTGCAGGCCCTTCGGGCCTGAAGAAAATTGTGCAGGCCCTTCGGGCCTGAAGAAAATTGTGCAGGCCCTTCGGGCCTGAAGAAAATTGTGCAGGCCCTTCGGGCCTGAAGAAAATTGTGCAGGCCCTTCGGGCCTGAAGAAAATTGTGCAGGCCCTTCGGGCCTGAAGAGAATTGTGCAGGCCCTTCGGGCCTGAAGAAAATCATCTCGGCCCGGAAATGCCGCACCTCCCTAGCTCTTTGCTTGCTGGCCTTGGACAAACCGATCAGCGATTGTCCAGAAGTTCGACGGCGACAAATTTTTCACCTTCCAGCATCTGAAGGCTAGCGCCGCCACCGGTGCTGACGTGGGTCACGCGGTCGGCGTACCCAAGCTGCTCGATCGCCGCCGCACTGTCCCCCCCGCCAATGATGCTGGTCGCTTCGCTTTCGGCGATCGCCTGCGCCACGGCTTTGGTGCCTGCATCAAAAGGTGGTATTTCAAAAACTCCCATCGGACCATTCCATACCACCGTTTTGGCTCGCTTGACGAGTTCCGCATACAGATTCGCCGTCTTGGGACCGATATCGAGTCCCTCCCAGCCGTCGGGGATTTGACCGGCGGGGACTACCTGTTTGTTGCAGTCGGCCGAAAAAGCGTCGCCGCAATGGGTGTCTACGGGCAGCACTAATTTGTCCCCCGCCTTCTTCAGCAGTTCCTTCGCCAATTCGACGCGATCTGGTTCCACAAGGCTCTTTCCCGTCTTGCCCCCCTGAGCCATCGAGAAGGTGTAGGCCATGGCACCACCGATCAAAACCTGATCGCAGACTTCCAGCAGGTTGTCGATCACCTTGATCTTGTCGCTGACCTTGGCACCGCCGAGAATCGCAACAAACGGTCGCTTGGGACTTGCGATCGCTTCGCTCAGGTACTCGATCTCCTTGGCGACCAGGAAGCCGCTGACCTTGGGTTTGCTGCCCATGGCCTGGGGGACGCCCACCATGGAACCCTCTAGCCGGTGGCAGGTGCCGAAGGCATCGTTGCAATAGACATCAGCCCAGGAGGCTAATGTCTGAGAGAATGCCGGATCGCCACCTTCTTTTTCACCCGGGTTGAAACGAACATTTTCCAGAAGCACCACCTGGCCTGTGGCTAGGCCTTGGACCTTCGCTGCCGCATCGGCACCGACGGTGTCCGAAGCGAACGTGACTGGCTTGCCAAGCAGCTCTGCCAAGCGTGAGGCGACAGGAGCCAACGAGAATTCCGGTTCATTCCCTTTGAATTTGGGGCGCCCCAAGTGGCTCATCAACACCAGTTTTCCACCGTGGTCCAAAACATGCTGGATCGATGGGATCGCCATGCGAATGCGCCGGTCATCGGTGATGCGACCGTCGTCATCCTGCGGTACATTGAAATCGACACGCATCAGCACCGTTTTGCCTCGCACATCGATATCGGACAAGCTCTTCTTCGCCATGAGGTCGCCTCTTCGTAGATTCGAAATCTTCAAAACCTTCGCAATCAAAATGCCCCGCTGTCCACTCGACGACTGCCGTCCGCTCGCAGTCCAACCGGGCATGGAATCGAATCAGCGAGTCGGCGCCGATCGATGAAAATGGACCTGGCGCCACTGGCCGTCCCGGCGATGCCAGACTCGCGTCTCTTCCATCGCGCGGCTGGTGAATTGACCGCTGGCGTCTGCATGCTGCGATAGGCGAGTGTAGGCGATGATGCCGACATCATTCAGCACCCGGATGTGAGGCGCGACAATGGTGGTCTGCGAGGAAGTGCCCTCTTCCTTCTTGGCAAGGAAGTAAAAATGATGGAAATCAAGCCCATCGATCAAGTGGCCACACGCCTCCGGTTCAAAACAGGTCAACGATGGATCCACCAGCGTCTCGTAGAGATCCCAGTTGCCCGCTGATATGGCACCCAGCAGTCGCTCCGTGCACTGCAAAATCTCTTCCCGCTCGTCCAACTCTCCTGTCGCCATCAGATCGTCTCCCAGCTATTCCTGATTCTAGAGAAGCTACAAACCGCACCGTGAGAATCGCGTTTCTCATCCTCCGTCGAAATTGTATCAAGTCCGGATCCCTTCGCACGAGGCCTGCTGATTCCCTCGTTCCGTCGCTTGACCACTCCGTCGCTAGAGGTCTACACTGGCAGATTCGGTCTTCTTTGAGAGCGGCCGGCAACTGGGCAAGATGGGGGATCGAACGACGCGATCTCAAGGTCTTCCAAAGGTTGACGATCACCGCATACCAATCGAGTTTTGGTGGAGTATCAACGTGCCAGCGACCTGCGTGATCGGACTTCAATGGGGCGACGAAGCCAAAGGAAAGCTGGTGGACTTGCTGGCTCCCAAGCACGATATCGTGGTTCGCTACCAAGGCGGGGCCAACGCAGGGCACACCGTGGTGTCCGGTGAGAACACCTACAAGCTGCACCATATCCCATCAGGCATCCTGCACGACGGGGTGATGAATGTGATCGGGCCGGGAGTGGTTCTCGAACCCTCCACCATGATTCGCGAAATCGAAGGGCTGCAGCAACGCGGTGTCCCAGTGATGGAGCGGATGATGGTCAGCGAACGGGCGCACGTGGTGATGCCCTGGCACCTGGTGGAGGATCAGATTCTCAATCAGCAGGAGGTCGAAGGGGAGAATATCGGGACGACGCTGCGAGGCATTGGGCCGTGCTACCGCGACAAGGTGGGGCGAACGCACGCGATCCGGGTTGCCGACCTCTTGGACGCAACATTGCCGGAGAAGATTGCGGGGATCTGCAGAGCCAAGCAGAGGTGGTTGAGCGGCTTGGCGACCACGGAGCAGTTGGCAGCACTTGAGCCCGAAAAGGTGATGGAGAAAGCGAGCCCCTGGATCGATTGCTTCTCCCGTATCGCTCGAGATACCACGCACTTCCTCCACGATTCGCTCGATCAAGGTAAGCAACTTCTCATGGAAGGCGCCCAAGGTGCTCTTCTGGATATCGACCATGGAACCTTCCCTTTTGTCACCAGCAGCAACAGCTCTGGCGCCGGCATCAGCAGCGGTTCAGGAGTCCCCGCCAAGTGGATCGAACGTGTCATCGGGGTGGTGAAAGGGTATTCGACACGTGTCGGTGGCGGGCCGTTTCCGACCGAACTGCTGGATGAGACGGGCAATCGCATTCGCGAGTTGGGGCGGGAATATGGGACCACGACAGGTCGGCCTCGTCGCTGCGGTTGGTTTGATGCGGTCGCGGTGCGCTACACCGCTCGCCTAAGCGGCGCTACCTCACTTGCGGTCATGATGATGGATGTTCTCAGCCAACTGGACGAGGTGCGTTTGGCCGTCGGCTACCAGCTTCATGGGAAAAGGATCGATCAGTTTCCTAGCCGCGCGTCCGATTTGCGGGAATGCCAGCCGATTTACGAAACCTTCCCCGGATGGAAGAAGGATCTTAGTGGAGCCAGATCGGTGGGTGAATTCCCGGACGGCGCGATCCGCTACCTGCGTCGCGTTGAAGAACTGGTGGGGGTGCCGATTGAAATCCTGTCGGTGGGGCCCGATCGTCGACAGACGATTTTTTCCAATCTGCCCTGATGGAGCGACTAGCGAGTCCAGAAGCAGCGGAAGATTGCTCCAGAAGTGTTCTGAAAGTTGGCGGCTGCCACGGGAATTGAAGGCGCCCACTGGAGCAGCCGCAATCGACGATTCTGAGGCGCTGGACCTTTTCGGGGGTCGCACCTGCTGCAACGGGTTGTCATGATGGCGTTTTGAGGCGCTACGAAGCCACGATCCTCACCGGCTCCTTTTCTCTTCTTTGGATGCGATGGACCAAGCTGTTCCTTCTGATTCACCTGGCCAGCAATCGACGTTGCCTCGCCACATCGCCATCATCATGGATGGAAATGGACGATGGGCAAAGGCTCGTGGCCTTCCTCGCATCGAAGGGCATCGGCGCGGTGCCGAGTCGGTGCGCGCGGTGGTGGAATCGTGTCGGAGGCTAGGGATCCCCTACCTGACTCTGTTTTGTTTCTCCAGCGAGAATTGGAAGCGACCAAAGAACGAACTTGATTTTCTGATGCGGCTGCTCAAGCGGTTCGTAGTCGGCGAGCGACCGCTGATGCTGCAGCAACAAGTGCGACTTCGAATGCTTGGCCGTCGACAAGGACTTCCCGAAGATGTGCTGAAAGAAGTCGACAAAACCCTCCAGATGACCCAACACCACACGGCCCTGACGCTGAATCTTGCCATCAACTACGGGGCTCGAAGCGACCTAGTGGACGCCGTGCGGGAAATCGCACAGCAAGTGGCTTCGGGGACACTGGCGGCTAAGTCGATCGATGAGCAGACGATTGCCGACCACCTGTGTACCGCTGGTCTTCCCGATCCCGACTTGGTGATTCGAACAAGCGGAGAAATGCGGATCAGCAATTTCCTGTTGTGGGAGATCAGCTACAGCGAACTGTGGATCACGCAGAAGGCATGGCCTGAGTTTCGGGAGCCTGACCTGCTTGAGGCGATTGCCGACTACCAGCGACGAAGCCGGCGTTTTGGCGGGATTGAGTGAACCGGCCGGCGATGCGATTTTTAAGCCAGTGAAGGGGTGCAAATTGCTGACAAATGCGCAACGCCCTGTTGAAGTGCCACTTTGCACCACCGACAATGAAGAACCGCGATCGAAGTTGGTCAGTTGGAAATGCTCCAAGGACTTGCCGCAGGTCCGATGGGGTAGATCGATCGGTTGACTCTTCTGCTGCATGCCGGTACCCGTTTGGAGAAAGTTTCGTCCTATGGCATCTTTGACGCTTCGCGTGATCCAGGGAGCGGATCGCGGAAAAATCTATGCGGAACTCAAACCACCGATCACCATCGGTCGCGAAGAAGGTAACACCATCCAACTGAATGACGAGCGAGTCAGCCGCTTCCATGCCAAGATTCAGGAAGACAACAACGTTCTGGTTCTGACAGACCTGGAAAGCACCAACGGAACCCGCGTCAACGGACAGGAATGCCAACTCCGGATTCTTCGCTACGGCGATATCGTCGCCGTTGGAAGAACCGTGCTCCTCTTCGGAACGCGCGAAGAGATCGCCAGCCGACTCCAGGACAACCCAGCCAGCTCCAGTGAACTGCTCAGCCGACTCCAGGATTTCGAGAACGACTTAGATATCGATCTCAGTGGCAGCATGGGGACCGTGCTCCATCATCGATCATTCGAATCGGCCGTGCCGGGAATCCCCAACAAACTGTCCCCATCTCAGCTAGCCCAGCTTTCCGAGCTGCTCGATTACCTCCATGTTCGATTGGGACTAGTGATCGAGGAAGTGAGGATTGACGAGCAGACGGAAGATGTCAGCATCAAGCCAGGGAACTGGCAGATCTTGCTGAATCTTTATAGTCGACTGGCCGAAATGATCCGGTCGCTCAATGAACCCGATTTCACCCTCCCGGGCTGACGCAGGCCAACCGTTCCAGCCACTCCCTGGGGGACGAACTGTTTCGAGCAGGAACATTCTCGGGAAACTTCCGTCGCCAGCCGTAGAGGCAAGTTGCCAAGATCCCCCTTCCTGCCTTACACTTAATGGCTTGTTCGCTGGATTCGCGTTCGCCTCCAGCCTTGAGCTTCGATGGATGTTCGGGATTCTTTTCACTCGCAATCTTCCTGAATGTCGGAAGCATCGTTGAACCGGGCGCTGGAGCGGACCCGGTCATCCTGCGCGTCGCCCTGCGGAGCCATGAGTGCGGTGCAGCCTCCGCCGGCGATCTTTAGTTCGTGCCCCAGGGCCGCCGTTTCGTAGGAAGTGCAGATCCCATGGAAGATAAATTGATCTATCAGGGCATTACCTTTGATGATGTCCTCTTGGAACCACGCTACAGCGAATTCGTTCCATCGGAAGTCGATGTCTCCACCAGGCTGACCGCCAAAATCACGTTGAAGATCCCGCTGCTCTCCTCCCCCATGGATACGGTCACCGAAAGCGAAATGGCGATCGCCCTGGCAAAGACGGGTGGACTGGGGGTAGTCCACAAAAATCTCGCCATCACCGCTCAGGCCGAAGAGGTCATGAAGGTCAAACGGAGTGCCAATGGCATCATTCAAGACCCCGTGACGCTGCAACCGTCCGACCGCGTCCGAGCCGCTAGGGATCTTATGGAACGCCAAAATATTTCGGGCGTCCCTATCACCGAGGCGGGGGGGAAGCTGGTTGGCATTCTCACCAAACGCGATCTGCGGTTCCTGGAATCTTCCGAGCTGGAGATTTCCCAGGTGATGACGCGCGATAATTTGGTGACGGCTACGGGGAGTGTATCGCTTGAGGAGGCTGAGCGGATTTTAACGGATAAAAAGGTAGAGAAACTTTTGCTGGTGGACGATCAATACAAACTGACGGGACTGATCACGATCAAAGACATCGACATGATGAAGCGATACCCGAATGCTTGCAAAGACTCCCTCGGGAGATTGCGAGTTGGTGCAGCGATCGGTGTCTTTGATTTTGAGCGAGCGGAGAAGTTGATCCAGTGCGGAGTCGATGTGCTGATCGTCGACAGCGCGCACGGCCACTCCTCCAATGTCCTGGAGACGGTCCGGAAACTGAAGAAACAATGGTCGATTGATGTGATTGCTGGCAATGTGGCAACCCGTGAAGGAGGCCGTGACTTGGTGGAGGCAGGAGCCGATGCGGTGAAAGTAGGCATCGGACCCGGCTCCATCTGCACGACGCGAGTCATCTCGGGCGTCGGGGTTCCTCAGGTCACGGCGATTTATCACGTTGCCCAGGCATGCCAAGCCGCAGGGATTCCAGTGATCGCCGACGGTGGGATTCGATTCAGTGGAGACATCACCAAAGCCATCGCCGCGGGAGCCAGCAGCGTCATGATCGGGGGTCTGTTTGCCGGGCTTGCAGAAAGCCCTGGCAGGACCATTTTGTATCAAGGGAGAACATTCAAAGCCTATCGTGGCATGGGATCTCTGGGGGCTATGGCCAAGGGATCTGGTGAACGATACCGGCAGCAATCGACCGACAGCCTTTCCAAGCTGGTTCCTGAGGGAGTCGAGGGACGTGTTCCTTTCAAAGGGGCGTTGTCCGACTTCGTCTACCAGCTGGTAGGTGGGTTGCGAGCCGGAATGGGTTATTGCGGGACTCGTACCATCGACGAATTGCGCAAGGACGCGCGATTCATCCAAGTGTCAGCCGCCACCGTGCGGGAGAATCATCCTCATGACATCGCCATCACGCAGGAAGCACCCAACTACAGTCCAGACCATTCAGGGGGCGGCGACGCGTCCTGATTGGAAGGAAGTCACCATGTCGGTCTGCCGGCGCTGGGGGCTGGGTGCCTCCTTGCCGGCCAGTCTCTTCCTGGCCAGCGCGGCAGTGCCGGCCACCCAGACTCTGGGACAATCCTGGTCCCCGGTTCCCTATGCCAACACCATCGCCCCACAGTCTCCCTCTCCGGCTGCAGTCCAACCGGCGGCCGCTACATCGGCGATAACCACCCTGAGACCCTCGACGCAGGCCCAGCAAGGCCCCTCACAGACGACTCAAGGCACTGTCGTCTTGCGCTGGAAGAAAAGCTCTCTGGCAGCGCCCTCCCCAACTCCCGCCGACTCCGCTCCTGCTGCTCGGCCCAATCGATCCACACCCAGCGCCACCGCTGTCCAGGCTCCCGTGACTCCCCATCGCATCCCCGGAAATTCACTTCGCCGCCGCATCGAAATGACGGTGCCCGGTGAACCAGCCGTTGTGACCGCATCGCACCAAGAACTGGTGCAGGGTTCCAACCCAACGCAGCAGACCGCCAAGTCGCCTGCAGCCTCCACCACGACAGCCGCGGTGTTTGATACGTTGCCTCAAGGTTCCAATGGAAATTCATCTAGCGCACCCAGCCGCTCGTTGCTGATCCAGGATCTACCAACGCCTCCAGCCTCTGTGCCACCGGCGCTGCTGCCCGAGGCAGCATCCAGGGACGCAGCCACCAATCTGCAGTCACTTCCCAGCAGCGAACCTGCTCCTTTGACACTGCCTGCTGCCCCAGCAGCTCCAGGCAATCTATTGCCGCCCGAACTGCCGTTGGTCCCTCCATCCTCCCCGCCAACCGTTCCGCCACTGTCCATTGGTAATGGTCCAGATACTCTGCCTTCCTTGCCACAGCCACCTACCGACTCGGGCCGTTCCTTGCTGCCTGAGACAGCGATCGAGCCAATTCCGGCGCAACCTCCAACCCAGGCGCCTGGCTTAGGTTCCGCGCTCCCTCTACCAACCTTGCCTAATACTCCGGGCCAGGCTCCAGAGCCAATTCCTCAAGCTCCTTTCCGACAGCCCTCCCTGCAGTTGCCTGAGCAGCTTCCAGAAACACCTGCGGACGTGCAGGAGGATCGAGCCCCTTCGCCATTCCAGGATGCCAATCGAGCTGATGCTTCCAGATCCCAGGATTCGTTGCCTAAGGATTCTCCGTTCCGCAAGCCGCTGGATGTGGAGCGGAGTGCGAAAGAGCCTCAGCCAGAGAACTGCGACCCATCCCGAGAGAAAGCCCGCGCTAGCCAGATTGAAACGATCAGTCTCGACGTGTCTCCAAGTTTCGCCGTCGGCGTCAATGATCGCGGAAGCGAGGAGACCAAACGCATGGCGTTCGCAGAGAAAGCGCCGCTGCGACCGTGGAATGATCACACAGGACAGTTCATCGTCGATGCCAAGTTGATCGATCTAGAGCATGATGCGGCAGTGGTGCAAACCGCATCGGGGAAGACACAGCATATCCCGTTGTCGCGGCTCAGCGATCCCGATCTGGTCTACGTTTCCGAAGCTTGGGGGCTTCCTGTGCGTTGTGGCATCCATGCTGCACCCGACGCCCCTCGGTCGTTCATTCCCGCCACCGTTCAGTGGAAGGCGTCGGGAATTTGCCACCACCCGCTCTACTTCGAAGAATTGCAACTGGAACGCTACGGGCATGAAGTGGGACCGGTGATGCAACCCGTTCTCTCCAGTGCCGTCTTCTTCGGAAATGTCCTGATGCTGCCTTACCACGTCGGTGTGAATCCACCTTGGGAATGCCAGTACGCACTAGGACACCAGCGGCCCGGAAACTGCATGCCCTGGACGATGGAGACCATTCCCTACAGCGAACCAGGCACGTTCCTGCAGGCTGCTGCCATCACCAGTGCAGTTTTCATTCTGCCCTAGCCTGCGGAATCGTTTCCATGGTGGTTGGGATCCAACTGGATCGCAATCGACAAACAGCCCCGAAGGTTTCTCAGCCAATGGGAAGCCTCGGTGAAAACGTTGCGACTTGGAGATGGGCCGGCCGGGCGGCTTCTAAAGAACTGCTAGCCATTGCAGCGCGTCGATGGCCGGCTTGTCGATGCTCCTTTTCCCATCTCAAGAGGCAATTGCCAGGAAGCCGGTCTACACGCTGGCATCGCTAGCAAAGAGGCTCTCCGCGAGCCGATTTGGATAGCTGGGAGTCGTTTGGCGCGTCGCTCGTAACATTCCCACACAGCTGGTTCAGCGAACCACCCGGGATGGGAGACCTAGTCATCGCAGGTCTCCGCTGCCGGATTGGTATCGACCCTGATCCACCACCTTTTCTACACTCCCCAACCCAGAGGACGACTGAATCAATACGAAGGATCTGGCCATGATTGGATCGCGTGCCGCAAGTCGTAGAGAAGTGGCCGAATCGCCTGCTGGTAGGAAGCCGCGCCGGTGGCTCAAGCTGCTGCTTGTATGCTTAACCCTACTGATCCTTTCGCTGGCTATCCTTCCGACGCTGGTCAGTCGTCGCAGTGTCGCGCTCTGGGCAATCGATCGCTTTGCACCGATTGCCCCTCTCTCAGTCGACCTCCAATCTCTTCAGATCGGTTGGTTCAGCCCCTGCGCGATCGATGGAGTGCAGGTACGCGACCAGGATGGCCAGTTGCTGCTTTCGTTGGAACGGTTGGAGGTTCCACGAACCCTGACGCAGTTGGCTTTCGATTCCAGTCAGCTTGGCGAGGTCCTGGTCGAAGGTCTGATGATCCGGGTGGAAGTGCACCAGGGATCGACGCAAATCGAAAAGGCCCTGGAACCGCTGGCATCGAACTTCGCTGCGACTCCGGGTAGCTCCAGCAAGTCGGCCAAGCCACTGAAAGGGGCGGTCGCGATCCGCAATGCACTGATCGATATCGAGGATCTCGTGGAGCCGGCGAGATGGAATATCGTCATTGCGGAGGCCAATGTTCCCTTCCCAAGCCCCGCCCATCCGATTCCGCCAGTTCAATTGGCCGCATCGCTTCATGAATTCCAACCAGGGCTTCTGCCTGCCGATTCCCTGACCGAACCGCCGGCGAGATCGAGCGGATTTACGATTCGGTTCGAGCAGTTGCCGGGAAACCCTGGAGAGAAGTCGGTGGGGCCTTTCCGGTTGGAGGCGGTGACCGACCAAGTTCCACTGGAGTTCCTCGCGGTCGCCAAACACCGCTTCCCGGAGCTGCCATGGGAAAAGCTAACGGGCAACCTTTCTCTGCGCGCCGATGTGACGGTCGAGTCGGCTCAGAATTGGCTTGCGGACCTCTCCTCGCTGCAGCTAGACCATCTGGTCGTCGCAGCGCCTCAGTGGCTTGGCCCCTCGGGCGCCTCGCTCCAGCAATCACGGCTCTCGGGAAAGTTTACGATGAGCCCCGAACGAATCGTGTCGCAGAATATCGAATTCCAGTCGGACTTTGGGCAGTTGGGTGGCTTTCTCTCCGTCCCCATGCCTCTGGCGATGCCAACCGCCACTCGTCCGTGGTTGGAGGGAGGCACGATGAACCTCCGTGGCGAAGTCGATATGGCTTCGCTGCAGCGTTGCGCACCGGGGCTGGTTCAGATGCCGGAAGATGCCCGATTGATCGCCGGGAAGGCCACCGTATCCCTGATTCAGGAAAGCACCAGTGGCGCCATTCCGACAGCGCAACTCCGCGCCAGGCTGGGCGACCTAGTCGCTCAACTTCAAGGCAGTACGATGAAGTGGGAGCAGGCATTTTCAGCGGAGCTTCAGTTGGGGCCCGGCCCTCACCAGACGCCGCAGTTGATGCTCTCCTGCGATTCGGAGTTCGGACGCGTCGAAGGGAAAGGGGATTGGACGGAAGGGAAGCTGACGGCCAATATCGATTTCGACAAGCTTCAGCAGCGCCTGGCGAAGTGGTTTGTTCTTCCGATCACGCACCTGTCGGGTAATGCAGCGGCCGAGCTGAATTGGTTGGAACAGGCGGCGGGTCGAGTTCAGGTATCGGGTAGCATCAAAACATCGCCCTTGACGGTATCGATGGGGCAAGGCGACCTACAGGAGCCGGCTTGGGATGGCGTGGTCGACTGCATCGTCCAACTGGAGAACGGAAGGCCCACGCATTTGGTGGAAGGACGAGCTCAGTTGACCAGCCTCCGCGATGCGCTGCGGATGACGATGGAAAGCCCGCTGGCCCTTACAAGTTCCCCAGCGAATTCGGCCGGTCCTCCGATGGCGGCCTTCGCGGTCCAATGCGATGGAGATTTGAGTGGATGGCAGAAACGAGCCCTCTGGTTGGTTCCGGGAGCCCATCCGGTTCAGGTGGGAGGCAAGGGTTCGGTCGCCGCGAAGGGGATGGCGGATTTGCAGGCGCTAGTGATTCAGGAAGCACGCGTTCAGATCGACGATATGGCTGTCGTCGCAGATGGATTCGCCTATCGTGAACCGAAGATGGAGGGAGAGTTTCGTGGTCAGTTTGATTCGCGTCAGCCCACCGCATTCTCAATCGATCGACTCGATGTCAAAGCCCACTCGTTTGCTATCGCTGCACAGGATTCGCCATCTCCCGACGGGCTTTCCAGGCAGGGAATCGCTGCCTACCGTGTCGATCCTGCGCGACTGGCGTCCGCCACCAACTCCACCAGTACGGCTCCTTCCACACTGCTGACCGGAGACGTCACAGGCAACGCCAGTTGGACTGCTTCCAAGGAACAGCTTCAGTGGCGCGTGACGACGGATGCCAAGGGGCTGCAACTTGTCAACAATTCCTCAGCAAACGCTTCCTATGTCTCCACAGCCGCTTCAGTCAATCCAGCTCAAGTTCTATGGACCGAGCCGCAGGCGTTGGCAGATCTATCGGGTGTTTTTCGCTACGCCGATGGATCGCTTCTGGTTGACTCCTCGACGCTGCAGTTGCCCTGGTTCGCTTACCAAGGTCAAGCCAGATGGCTGCAGCCGGTGGATGGCGCAGAGGCGGTGGTGCAGGGACAATTCCGCTACGACGCGCAGCGGGTGATCGAACGACTCCGCCCCTGGATCGGGGATTATCTGATGATGAGCGGCGAGAGGGTGGAACCTCTGGAGATTCAGTGGAAGTCGACGAAGTCCGACGGCTGGGCCGATGCCCTCGCGGTGCAGACCAAACTGGGATGGGATCAGGCCCAGGCGATCGGGATCGACATTGGAAGCGCTGATATCCCGCTGGTTGTGGAACGTGGAGTCTTCCGCAGTTCGGCGGAGATTCCAGTCAGTCAGGGGACAGTGCGGTGGAATTTGACAAGCAATCTAAATGACAAGATGCTTCGCATCCAGCAGTCACCTCAGGTGGTGCTGGATCAGGTGGCGATCACTCCGCAGATGTGTCGAGGATGGCTGAAATATGTGACTCCGCTTCTTGCCGATGTCACGCGAGTGGAAGGAAGTCTCAGTCTACGTCTAGATGAAGCGACGATCGTACCGTCGGACGCCATGCAACAGACCTTTGCAGGCCAGATCATGATTCACGGTGCGACCGTCGGTTCAGGCCCTCTCGCCGATCAGCTGCTGCTGTTGGTGCAGCAGGTCAAGGAATTGAGAAAGGGACTGTCGCCCAGTGTGGCCACCGAGCCGGAGCAGTGGTTGCAGTTGGCACCCCAGCCGATCGATTTCGCAGTCCGACAGGGACGTGTCGCTCACCGCAATCTCCAAATTCAGGCAGGCGATGTCACGATCGTTACCTCGGGCGATGTCGGAATCGATGGCTCCCTGAACCTCGTCGCCCAAGTCCCTATTCGCAAGGAATGGCTCGGCAACCAAGCGGCTCTTCAGTCCCTCGCCGGTCAGTCGCTGTCGATACCTGTCGGTGGAACAGTCCAGCAACCGCAGCTCGATATGCGAGGGCTCTCGCAGATGACGGTGCAACTGGGCCAACAAGCCGCACAAGGATACATCCAAAAGCAATTCGATCGCGGGCTCAATAAACTGTTGGGACCGATGCAACAGCAACTGCAACAGATGCAGCAGTCGCTACCATCCAATCCGTTTGCTCCCGCTCCCGCTGCTCCGGCACCTCCCGGGCTGCCTGCAGGTGCCCCAGGAATTCCCGGACCTGCCGGGTGATCGCAGAATCGGGTGGTCTTCTTCTACCGCTTGCCGACAAGGGAAAGCGATTCGACACTTCCCTGGGGCAGTGTGACCAAGCCATCCACTGCTAGACAACGACGCCGAGAGGACTGTGTGGCTAAGTCCTAGCGGCACAACGCAGGCCATCCGGTCACATTCCATGGGCGATTCCAATCGGATTCAATGAGCCGATCGAAACCCAAGGTAAATCCCATACAAGGTGAATCCCATAGGAAGCCAGCTCAGGGCTCAATCGTTGCATCGCCGCCGTCGCGACTTCCCAGTGCCCACCACAGGGGAAGCTGAATTGAGTCGCTGATGAATTCGACATGCCCGTCGGCATAGGTGACCATCACTCCACCTGGATGGTTGCTGCTGGGGGTCACCATGTTGTTGCCATCATCTTCTCCGCCATAGATGTGGCAGTTCCGCTTATTGATGGGTAGCACGTGCATGTAGGTGTTGCCCGCCAGCGTCCATCCACTGATCCAAGCTCGACCATGCGGAATCGAATAGAGCGGATCGGCACCAGAGACCGAACCGCAAAAGCGATTCCAATCGGGAAGGGAGCGGTTGGCGCCCGAGCCGCCGCAGTAGGAGAGCACTCCTTCCTTCAGATTGCCTGGCAATACCGCGCCAAATGGGCTTGCGATCACCTGACTGTTGTGGATCAAGCGTTCGGCAAGCATGGCTGTTTGACTTGTCCCATCAAGGAAATCCCGCAACCCAATCTCCCGGACCTGCCACGGATCGGGGTGAGATGGAGTCACCACAGGCATCGCCCCATTGTGGCTGGTTAGCGGAGGTTGATCCCCACGGATTCCCGTTGTACCCCGTACCCAGCCAATGTTAGCGGCATAACTGCCAGGCGCGGGATTGCCCGATCCCATCGCCTGAGTCCGTTCGACTCGATCCGAAGGACAAAGGTAGCTGGGGATCGTCGCTGCAGCAGCAACGGCGTTGATGTGGTTGGAGGAGATGCGAAGCGATGTGAAACTGGCCGCCGCTGGAAGCGATATCTCGTCGATCATCGGCCGGTTGAAATCGATCTGCGAATAGACCGCCGACTGTTCGATTTGCGGCAGGATCATCGCCATCCAGCTATAAAATCCACTACCCAAAGGGGGCCGCCGCTGGGAAGCTCCAGTGAAGGTCGGGGGCATGGTGCGAAAAGTCGACTCGTAATTCATGATCGCCAGCCCCAATTGCTTGAGGTGGTTCGAGCATTGGGTTCTCCGAGCGGCTTCGCGCGCAAATTGAACGGCCGGTAGAAGTAGCGCCACCAGCATCCCAATGATCGCAATGACCACCAGCAATTCCACAAGGGTCATCCCTCGGGCCGATCGCCCCCAAACCCGCGCCATAAATTCTTCCCCAAAAACTTGGTGTGTAGTTGCGGTGGTTATGCAAGTAAGTACATTATCACAAAAGCGGTTGTGATGAATACAAGGTTTAAACGCAATCCGCTGATTTTTCCAGGTTTTCGGTTCCTTTGAAAGGCAGTAGCGATGGCTGGAAACAGGCAACTTGGGTTGGCTTTTCTTTTGTTGGCGGCTTGGTCGATCTGGACGACGACCACGGCTTTTGCAGATGTCTATGTTCTTGGCCATGCCGATATCGGCGTCGGATTCGAAGCGGGACAACTGCACCTCCATCTCCACGCCGAGGATGAACTGGGGCTCTACGGAGGCGCAACCCTTCCCGCCGGGGAATACGAACCAGGCGACCCAATCATCGGAGTCCCGGGACCGTCGATCGGAAGACCGGCTGGCAATGAATGGAGTTTTTTGAGCGCCAATGCAGGGGATCCAATCTGGTTCCTGCCACAGGGTAGCGATCCAAACAAACCATTTCTTGGGATCAGTTCTTCGGAACTGATGGGGACCGATGGGTGGACGACGGTCTCCTGGTCGCTGGTTTCAATCAGCACGATTCTAGGCGCCCCTGCCGACGTATCGATCTGGCAAGCCGGTGCCTTCGGGGCACCCAATCTCTTGGCATCCACTCGCGATCCCGCTGCCGACGTATGGACCCGGATCGTGGGAGGTCACGACCATCAGAACATCGGTTTCAACGGGGAAGGGATCTACGATGTTGTTCTTCGAGCCTCCGCGGTGAATAACGGTTCGGCTGGGATAGCAGCAGGCACCTACATCGATCAGGCTGCATTCCGGTTCGCCACCGGCTCCTTCACCGCCATCCCCGAACCATCCAGTCTCTTCCTGGTTTGCGCGGCCGCTGCAGGTGTCGCACGTCGAAGATGGCGACCGGCCAGGAAAGTGGCTGGCTAGTCCCCTGCCCCCTCCGTGCCCCCTGTGCCTCCGTGAGAAATCAAATTCTTTGCTGGCCGAAGAGAGGGTCTCACAGAGGCACGGAGTCACGGAGAATAAGAGATAAGAAATCAGGGCTTGGAAGCTACAGTTTAAGGCCGATCTGTTCCAATCGGATTGTCTCTCATCCTGACTCTTCCTCCGTGCTCCCAGTGCCTCCGTGAGAAATCAAATTCTTTGCTAGTCGAAGAGAGGGTCTCACAGAGGCACGGAGTCACGGAGAATAAGAGATAAGAAATCAGGGCTTGCAAGCTAGTGTTCAGGGCCGATCTGTTCCAATCGGATTGTCTCTCATCCTGACTCTTCCTCCGTGCTCCCTGTGC
>Ga0315904_10000528_pt1 | contig 60826 bp, 53 predicted proteins | sample LakEriMetagenome_6_FD_203529 | JGI IMG/M metagenome (GOLD analysis project Ga0315904, IMG submission 203529) | Freshwater fungal communities from buoy surface, Lake Erie, Ohio, United States - Buoy 12 MA120 | ecosystem: Environmental > Aquatic > Freshwater > Lake | place: USA: Lake Erie, Ohio...
GGTGGAGGCCGTGCTGCATGTCTGCGAGACGGACCTGTCCGCTTACTGGCGGCCAGACGGGGCTTTCTTTGACCTCACCCGCGACCGGCGGGCGATCAACGCGATGATCGCCGACATCGGCTCCAAATCCCTTGCCGAAACCTGCGCCGCTGAGCCCGCCAAAGCACAGAAGCAGGTCATCGGGAACCGGATCACGGGCGAAGGCTGCGCGCCGAATCCGGACTGGCGCCCCGGATGGATGCAGGTGCCGCCCACCCGCCTTGTGGAGGGCGCAGGGTCCGCGCCTGCCGATGCCTGGGCCTGGATCGCCGGTCTGTTCGAGGGACGCGGTGACGCGGTCGCACCCGGCGCAGACGCTTTTGACCAGCCAGACGCCGCCTGAAGAATTCAGTCTCCTGTCAGGCGGATGACGGGGCCGTCCGGTGCGTTGGCACCGGGCGGCTTTTTCTTGTCCGTTCGTGTGCGGAGGAGCCAGGGCAGGCGAGGGTCATCACTGCGAGGGGCAAAATATTGCCCGTCTCGGGGGCTCGCCTTGCATCCGGACTGTCTGGCCAGATGCGGGTCTTCAGTTTCCCCGCGCCCGCCTCCGGACCCCTTGTTCCCGTCTCTTGCCGTGTGACCTGGACGACGCGGGTCCGCCCCGAAACCGGCCCTTCCGGAGAATTTTCCCCTGCGCTTCGCGCATTCCTCGCGGCGCAAAATTCTCCTGCGGGCCGGTGCTCCGCTGCGCTGCGCCCCTGACGGGTTCGGGCCGGCCCCGCGCCGTCCGGGCGGTCCGGCGTCGACGGGGACAAGGGGTCCCCGGGACGACGAGCAGAAACGAAAGGAACACCCACATGGCCAACGCACTCGGATATGTCAGCGAAACCAAGACCGGCTTCGAAGGCGCCCTCGCAATGATGAACCTCACAAGCCCGATCCGCATCGAGAAGAACGCGGAAAAAGGCGCCGAAGGACAACCCGACTACCGCATCTTCGCCGGTGAAACCTCGACTGAAATCGGCGGCGGCTGGCTCAGGAAAGCCAAAGCTTCGGGACGCGAATACGTCTCGATCACCCTCGCAGACCCGCAGATCGGACCCCGCAAGATCTACGCAAACCTTGCGCCGGTCAAAGGCAAGAAGGGCCGTCACGTGATCCTCTGGAACCCGAAGGACTGAGCCTTGTAAACCATCGCCCGCGAGCCGCCCCGGAGACCTCTCCGGGGCGGCTTTTGCATGATCGATTCCTGGAGGGAGAAAATGCGCGGGGCCCATTTTCTCCCTCCAAAGCGGTGCAGTTTCGGCCAATCCTCTGCGGCGCCGGGAAAGAAAAAGGAGCGCCGTACAATGACGAAACAGAGATCTGATAAACGCGGAGACGAGGACTGGCCCGAGCTTCTGAGCGTGACGGAAGCCGCGAAGTTCCTGCGGCTGACGCGCTCGACGCTCGACCATTATAGATGCGAGGGGCGCGGGCCGATTTACCGTAAACACGGCGCGAGGGTCTTCTATCCGAAGCCTGACCTGATACGCTGGTCGGAGCGCAATGCCTATGCCTCAACCTCAGAAAAAATCAGGGACACCAAATGAGGCCGGGCTACGCACTGGCGCTTGTGCTCGGCGGATCAGCGGCCCTGTTTGGTCTCGTGTTTGATCCGGCTGACAGGCTGATCTGGAACCGGACAGGCAGCGCGCCGAAAGGGCTCTACTGGCTGAGCGGCGACCCATTCACCAAAGGCCGATGGGTCGCCGTCTCAGCCAGGAGCGCTGATGCGGACTGGGCCGAAGCGCATGGATTTGTTGGCAAGGACTGGCCGCTTTTGAAGCGGGTTGAAGGGGTTCCGGGCGACCTGATCTGCCGGAACGGGAGTGAGGTTTTGATCAATGGCGAGCACGCGGCGATCGCGCGCGAGGTCGATTCCAGAGGGCGTTTGCTACCTGCCTGGGAAGGATGCGCGCGGTTGAAAGCGGGGGAGTATTTCCTGCTCGCGCCGCATGCCAGTTCGCTTGATGGACGGTATTTCGGCGTGACCAGCACTGAAGACGTGGACGGCGTCGTCCGTCCCCTGATGATCCCCTAAACCTGACAGGATCACAGAGCGATGCAAAGCGCTGCAAGGCGGAGCAGGCGTCTCCAAAGCGGACCCGGTAGGGCGAGATTAAAGCTGTGGCACCTTGTGCCCCCTAACGCCTTGTCTGCACATCTCTTTTTTGGCGTCCTTTGCACAGCATTGCAGTGCACGGGTCTGGCGTATGGTGTTGATTCCGTTGGCATTTCGAGGGTGCACAGTGCGGGAGCGGTGTTTTGAGCGAGGAGACGCCGTTCACGCCGCGGCTCGGGCGCGCCGGCGATCAGGGCGCCTCGTCCATCCGGCGCAGCGGGCGCAGGCTGGGCAAGGCAGCCCGCAGGCTCGCAAAGCCCACGCAGCCTGCCTTCACCGGCGCCCGCTATGGCGCGGCCCGGTCGACGGGATCACGCGGCGTGCGGCGGGCGCATCTCTCGCGGGTGAATATGCGGCGCGTCATCGTGAAGGTTCATATCGCGCGCCCGGGCCGGTCAGGGCCGGGGCTTTACCGCGCGCATGTCGGCTACCTCCAGCGCGACGGCGCGGGCCGGGATGGGACAAGCGGCCTGCTCTATGACCGCGACTCGGAAGGCGTTGATCCTGGGGCTTTCCTGGAGCGCAGCGAAAACGACCCGCATCAGTTCCGGATCATCGTCTCGCCGGAGGACGGTGCGCGTATGGGCGACCTCAAGGGGGCAATGCGCGAGCTCATGGCGCAGATGGAGCGCGATACAGGGCGTCGTCTCGACTGGGTCGCGGTAGATCACCACAATACCGGTCATCCGCACACGCATATCGTGATCCGAGGCCGCGATGCCCGGATGCGCGATGTGGTCATTGCGCGCGATTACCTGACGCGCGGCCTGCGGGCAGCTGCGGAAGATCTTGCAACACAGCGCCTGGGACCGAGGCGCACGCTCGAGATCGCCGAGGTGCGCAGCAGGGAAGTCAGCCTTGATCGCTGGACCGGGCTCGACCGGGAGATTGAGGCGAAGCTTGAAGGCGCGCGCATTGACGTGCCCGAAGCCAGCGGGAGCCGTGCGCGCTTTGATCGCTCTATGCAGGTTGGGCGGCTCCGGCACCTCGAGACACTGGGACTTGCAAGGCCGGCCGGGCCGCTGGCCTGGGAAATGAGGGAAGGCTGGCAGCAGCAGCTGAAGCGCGCGGGCCAGCGCGGTGACATCATCCGCATGCTGGCTGCAGAATACAGCGGGCGCGAACAGGGCGTGCGATTCGTCGAAGATCTTGGCTCTGAAGCCGACCGGGTCATGGGGACCGTCAAGGCCTACGGTCCGGAGGACGAACTGCGCGATACGCGTTATCTCCTTATCGAGGATTTTGACGGCAGGGTCTGGCATGTGCCGTCAGGCGCCGCCGACATGACCGCGCCGCCGCGCCCCGGCGCGGTCGTCGAGCTCTCAAAAGCGGCCGCAATCGCGCGGCCCGCAGACCGGGCCATTGCGGCCGTTGCAGACGCGGCGGGCGGCGTCTGGTCCGAAGAGATTCATCTCCGGCACGATCCGGGCTCGAGTCCGGATTACCGCCTGTCGCTCAAACGGCGGCTGGAAGCCTTGCGCCGGGACGGCATCGGCGAGCGGCTTGGCACAGGCGAATGGCGGATCGATGAGGGCTTTGTAGAACGGGCTGCCGGTTATGATGCGCGCCGCGCCGGCGGCATTCGGCTGGCAGTCCTGTCCTGGGTGCCGCTGGAACAGCAGGTCGGCCTGAACGCCGAGACCTGGCTCGATGGAATTGATCCGGGCGGCGCTCGCGGAGCCAAGCTGCTCGGAGAGCTCAGGCAGCAGCGACAGGCATGGCTCCGCCAGCAGGGTCTTCTTGGTGCGGGTGACGACCAGCTCACGGCCGATCAGCGTGCCCGTCTCAGAAGCCTTGAGCTCGGCCGGCGAACAGCCATGCTCGCGGCGCAGTCGAGCCGGACAGCACTGGCACTGCAACCCGGCGACACCTTCGACGGAAAGCTTGAGGGCCATCTGGATCTTGCATCCGGCCGGATGGCGATCATCGGCAATGCGAAGCAGTTTGCGCTCGTGCCCTGGAGGGATGCGCTGGGCCGCCAGATCGGCCGGGAGCTGAACATCCGCCAGACAGCGACCGGGCTCATCTGGAGCCTCGGTACGGAGCGCGGGCGCGGCCTGTCTCGCTGAAGCTCTGCATAGCCTTGCGGCGTGCTGCACGCATTGGCGTGCTTTGCAGATGGCGGAGCGCCCCGAGGGCAGCGCAGTTTGGCGCTGTTTTGAGTTTGCAGGGAAGGACCCGCCATGACTGGCACAAAGATCCTCATCGGCCAGATTGCAGTTGTGTTTATGCTGATCCTCGGGGCGGTATGGCTTGCGACCCAGATGACCGCCGAGGCCTTGGGGTTCCAGCCAGCACTCGGTTCGCCCTGGTTCCTTGTCGGGGACGCTCCGGTCTACAAACCCTGGCGGCTGTTCCAGTGGTGGTATGCCTATGAAGCCTACGCGCCGGAAGTGTTTGCGCGAGGGGGATTGATCACCGTGTCAGGAACCGGGCTCGGCATCCTCGCGGCGATCACCGGATCAGTCCTGCGCAGCCGGCACGAACGCAATGTCACGACCTACGGCTCGGCGCGCTGGGCAAGGCGGCAGGATCTGAACCGGGCCGGGCTGCTGGGCGGCGACGGCGTGTTCCTTGGGCGCTGGCAGCAGGATTACCTGCGCCATGCGGGGCCGGAACACGTCATGGCGTTTGCGCCGACCCGGTCGGGGAAAGGCGTCGGTCTTGTGGTGCCAACCCTGCTTTCCTGGACCAGCAGCGCTGTCATCCATGACATCAAGGGTGAGAACTGGGAGATCACCTCAGGCTGGCGCGCGAGCTTCTCGCGCTGCGTGCGGTTTGATCCGACCGACCGCCGGTCCCCGCGTTACAATCCTCTGATGGCGGTGCGGCGCGGCGAGCACGAAGTGCGCGACGTGCAGAACATCGCCGACATCCTCGTTGATCCGGAGGGCTCACTGGAACGCCGCAACCATTGGGAAAAAACCGGACACTCCCTCCTGGTCGGCGTGATCCTGCATGTCCTCTATGCAGAGGAAGACAAGACACTCGCCGGATGTGCGCGGTTCCTGTCCGATCCGGCGCGGTCCTTTGCTGTCAGCCTGCGCGCCATGATGACGACGGCGCATCTGGGGCCTGATGGCGTTCATCCGATTGTCGCGCAGGCGGCGCGCGAACTCCTCAACAAATCCGAAAATGAGCGATCCGGCGTCCTTTCAACGGCGATGAGTTTCCTGTCTCTCTACCGCGATCCCGTCATTGCCGAAGTCACCAGCCGCTCGGACTGGCGGATCGAGGATCTGGTGGAGGGCAGTGCGCCCTTGTCGCTCTACCTTGTTGTGCCGCCCTCGGATCTCTCCCGCACCAAGCCGCTGATGCGCCTGATCCTCAACCAGATCGGGCGAAGGCTTACGGAGGAGCTTCCTTCAAAAGGTCAGCGGCAGCTCCTGTTCATGCTAGATGAGTTCCCGGCCCTCGGACGGCTCGACTTCTTCGAGAGCGCGCTCGCGTTCATGGCGGGGTACGGGATCCGCGCCTACCTGATCACCCAGTCGCTGAACCAGATCGAGAAAGCCTACGGGCCGAACAACTCGATCCTCGACAACTGCCATGTGCGCATCGCCTTTGCGACGAACGATGAACGCACGGCAAAGCGAGTCTCCGACGCTTTGGGCACGACAACAGAACTCCGCTCACAGAAGAACTATACAGGTCACCGCCTGGCGCCCTGGCTCTCTCACATGATGGTCTCGCGCCAGGAAACCCAGCGCGCGCTGGTGACGCCGGGCGAAGTCATGCAACTCGCCGCCACGGACGAGATCGTCATGGTGTCAGGCGTGCCGCCTGTGCGCGTCAAGAAGCTGCGCTATTTCGAGGACGCAAACTTCAGGGCACGGGCGCTGCCGCCGGCGGCGGTCGGATGGAGCGGGCAGGCAGGACAGGATGCGTGGTATGCGCGTGTCGATGTACCCGTGCCGGAGGCTGAGGCGGCGCGAGGCGGAGAGGATACCGCCGGGCTTGAACGCAAGCAGACCTGGGAGCCTGAGCACGAGATCGAAATCGAGGCTTCGCAACCGGAGCCGGAACCCGGCGTGGACGTCGAGAAGGACGAGGCGGCCGATCCCGCACACGACCGCAATCTCAAAGTCGTGCGGCGCGCCGCAGCCGCGGATCGCGGCGATCCTGATTTCCTGCCGGAGTTCTGAGAGCGATGGGTAAGCCGCGCGTGAACATCCGGATATCGACGAAGCTGCATGCCCAGCTGTGTCAGGCCGCAGGCCGCCCCGGCATGACCAAGACAGCGATTGTCGAGGATGCGCTCCGGGCATGGTTTGATCCCGAGGCGCGGTCGGTTCTGGAGGAAAGGCTGCTGGCACGAATGGATGCCTTTGACCTGCGCCAGGCCGACATCGAGCGGGATATGGCGTTCACTTACGAGACGCTCACTCACTATATTTTTTACTGGCTGACGCGCACAGAACCGCTGCCGGAAGGTGAGCGCGACATTGCGCATGCGTTAGGCAGAAAGCGGTTCGATCACTTCATCGGGCAGGTGGCCCGAAAGCGGCAGAACTGAGCTTGTCTGTTGCAGCGCGGCGACCGATTGAATCCCGAGCAGACTGCCGATGGAACAAAAGGAAGTTCTGACGGCCATCCCTCAAGGGCGTTTCAGAAGCGGTGGAATTTTACAGGAGAGGGCTGGTATATCGATGGAACCGAGATGGCCGCCACGTCGGGCTTCAGTCTCTGGTGTGAGACGTCAGACACAGACGGCGCGTAGCTGAGCGTGCGGGACGACCTGCTCTGGCGCGGCAAGTTGGCCCGATCAGTCAGATTCCAATTCGCGGATAACCTGGTCTGAGTGCTGTCCCGGAGCCGGAGCCGGCGCCAACTCGATCTCCGGAATCCCGACGAACCTGACGGGCGGCTGGGTCTCCCAATAGTCGCCTTCACTTGGATGAGTGCGCTGACGAAAGAACCCGACCGCTTCAAGATGCGGATCCGTCTGCAGGTCCGAGAAGTCGTTGACCCGGGCCGCCGGAATGTCGGCATCCAGCAGGAGCTTGAGCCAGGCCTCGGTCGACCGCTCGACAAAGCGCGCCTGCACTCTCGACAGCATGTACGCATTGTTGAAGTGACGAGCGCGAGCACTGTTCAGGCGATCATCCGCCAACTCTTCTGATGCCCCCATGATCTCAAAGAGTTTAACCCAGCGGTGGTCGACATAAGGCGCAATCGTAATCCATCCGTCGAGTGTGCGCAGCGGTTGCCGGGAAGGGTCTACCTGCCGCTGGTAGCAGAACGGCCCGGTCGGCGGATTGAGAGTTGCTTCGAAAAAATGCTCCTCGAGCAGGAAGCTGGTGACACATTCGAACATGGGGACTTCCACATGTACCGCCTCGCCGGTGCGATCACGGTGACGCAGCGCGGCGAGCGTTGCATAGACCGCATGCAGCCCGGAAACCTTGTCTGCAAAAGCAGTCGGAAGGAACCGGGGGGCTTCGTTGCCGTCGACCCGCGAAAGAAGCTTGGTTGCGCCGGAAAGAGACTGGATCAGGTCATCATAGGCAGGTCTGCCCGCGTAGGGGCCATCTGAGCCGAAGCCAAGACAATGGACATAAACGATGTCCGGCTTGAGCTTCCTGACGTCCTCGAAGGTCAGGCCCAGACGGGCAACAGCATCCGGCCTGATATTATGGATGAACACATCGCTGCGGGCGACTAGCTGCTGGAGGGCAGCGCGGCCGCCGGGCGATTTCATATCCCAGATGACAGACTTCTTTCCCCGATTGATCGTCAGATGGCACGGACCCATACCGCGCGTCTTCGCAGGCTTGCCGACTTTCCGGAACTCATCGCCTTCCGGCGGTTCAAGCTTGACGACTTCTGCGCCCATATCCGCAAGAATTTGTGTGCAATAGGGGCCGAAGATGACGGTGGTCATGTCGGCAATTCGTACGTCAGTCAGCAGGGCGGAACCGGGCATGAAGGGGTCCTGAGCGTTGAGCGGCTGGTTTGATTGGGTAAGGATCGGCAAGGCGGCACCGGGCTGTGTGCGCCTTTTGCCGACACTAGCTAACCCGATTTCGCATCCCGGAATGGGATATCCCGGTCGACTTCAATTTCACGCGGAAGCCCCAGAATCCGCTCAGCAATAATGTTGCGCTGGATCTGGTCTGTGCCGCCACCGATCGAGTTCATGTAGGCCTTGGCCGCGTTGAAGTTCGTCATTTCCGAATCGGGATGGTCGTCGCCGTCGAGAAGGCTTGCAGACCCCAATACCTCTGCCATGATCCGCGCTTCGCCGTGCTGAATTCGCGACATGGATAGCTTTCCAAGCGACATGAGGGATGACGATCCGTTTGCGAGGATTTCGGTCTTTGCACGCTGCAGGTTCAACGTGTTGAGCTGCCGGAATGCGAGTGCCTGAGCAACCTTCTGCCGGACGAGCGGATCGTCGAGCTTTCCGTTGCGCGCGGCAAATTCCAACAAGGCAGGGCGCGCAGTTCTGTCCGAGGGTCTGCGGCGCTCTGCTGCGCCTTCGCCCATGATGAGCCGTTCATAGGCGAGCGCAGTTTGCAATGTCGCCCAGCCGCCATTCAGGTCACCGATAATGTAGCGGGCGGGCACGCGCGCGTTCGATATGAAGATCTCGTTGAACTCCGACTCGCCCGTAATCTGATTGATCGGCCTGATCTCGACGCCGTCCTGTTTCATCGGGAAAATAAAGAAACTGATCCCCTTATGCTTGGGAGCATCCCAGTCAGTCCGGGCCAGCAGCATGCCAAACGTCGATTCCGCGGCATTCGACGTCCAGACTTTCTGGCCGTTGATGATGTAATCATCGCCATCCCTGTCCGCGCGGGTGCGAACACCCGCAAGGTCGGAGCCAGCGCCCGGTTCTGAATAAAGCAGGCAATTGCTTTCACCCGTGAGCAGGCGCGAAAGAAGCTCTGCCTTCAGGGCGTCGGACCCAAGCCGGTAAACTGTAACGGCGCCGAGATGAAAACGGTCCTGACCCGTGCCAGGTGCGCCGCGCTTCTTGAAGGCGCGCTCGATGATGCGGGCCTGGCCGGGCTTCAGGCCGCGTCCATACCAGTCTGCCGTCCAGGTCGGGACTGCAAAACGTGCCTTCAGCACTTTCGTCAGCCAGGTCTTCTTGTCGAAACGGTCAGTGCCAAGCTCCCGCTTGTTGACCGTGTCCCAGTTCTGGTCGAGCCAGGTTTCGACTTCGACCGAGAGGTCTTCATCTGCGACTTTGTTCAGGTCCGTGCTCATGCGGCCGCCTCCAGCAAGCTGAGATAAGTTTCACGATGCTGGTCAGAGCCGCCAAAGAGCCAAAGCCCGGTGCGGGCCCGGCGCCAGTAGAGGTGGGCCGGATGCTCGTTTGTGTAAGCGATGCCGCCGTGAAGCTGGATCGCCTGAGCGCTGACATCTCGAAACGCATCCGCACAAGCAAAACTGGCCAGCGCGATGAATTGAGGTGCTTCAGCCTCTCGCTTCGCAAGGGAGCGGCCCGCCTGTCGCGCCGCGGAGATCGCGGACTCGACGTCGACCAGCATGTCCGCAGCCATATGTTTGACGGCCTGGAAACTACCGATAGGGCGTCCAAACTGATGCCGGGTCTTGAGGTACTCGATCGTCTTTTCAAAAATGCAGCGCGCGCCGCCAGCCTGTTCGCCTGCCAATCCCACCTGCGCAAGCCTCATGGCATCCAGCAATTCACGCGTTCCGATACCCTCCAGCCTTCGCCCGCGAGCCCCGTCAAGAACCAATCGGGCAATACGCAAGGTCGGATCATTTGTGCGAAGGCCCGACAGAACCAGTCCGTCAGTACCCGGCGCAACGGCAAACGCAGCTGCGCCGTCGGGCGTATTGGCGAGCACCAGGATCAGATCGGCGGATTGAGCATGAACGACGTAAGATGAAACGCCCGACAACTGCCAGTCGCCGGCCGAAAAGCTCGCCGTAACGGCCAGGTCGTCGAGTGACCACGCGCCGTCTCCGTTGGCGGCCGCCACGGAAAGGATAAGGTCGCCGCTGCAAAGCCCCGGAAGAATCTCCTGCTTCAACATCTGATCACTGCTGGAAGACACGATCGCAGCCGCGAGGATGCTTGAAATCAGGAAGGGTCCGCACAGCAGGCAAGCGCCGGCGACCTCCATCAGGGCCTCGACTTCTTCAGGCCCGCCTCCAACGCCGCCAAACTCCGGATCTACAATCAAGCCCAAAACGCCCAGATCTGCCAACTGCTTCCACAACTCCGGATCAAATCCCGAAGGCGTTGCCATCGTTGCCCGTACATCCTGCTCCGAGCCCTTATCCCTCAGCAGCCGCAAAAAGCTTTCGCGCATTTCAGAGCGCTCTTCAGAGGATATTGTTGACATTCACCACCTCGCAACCAAGTTATGGAATTAATAACAGACGAAGAGCGTCTGAAACAAGGAAATTCTGCATTGGCGAGAGATCCCCAAGGACACGAAGTTCAAACGCAGGCTGTTTCAGTCCGAGGGCGTCCGAAAGACCCATCCCTTGAGGATCGTGTTTTTGACGCGGCGATTGATCTCTATGGCAGGGGAGGCTGGTCCGCTCTCACGATTGAATCTGTTTCTCGCAAGGCCCGCGTCGGAAAGGCCGCGATCTATGCGAGGTGGTCTGATCGTGAAGGCGTTCTTCGCGAAACACTGGATGCGCGCTGGCTCAGCCTGGCCGGTATCGATTCAGGATCATTCAAGCAGGATCTGACGCTCCTCGCGCGCGCGCTGTTCAGCAGCTTTGCCGGCGATCATGGGAACGTCCTGCTCTTTCTTCAGGCAGACAGCCTTTGTTATCCGGAGGTACGGCGCGTGCGTGCGCCTTATGCTCGCAGGTTGATCCGGGAAGGGCGCCAGATCGTGAAACGCGCTGTCGACCGTCATGAAATCCCTGCCGACGCGAACACCGCGTTGATCATGGACATGATCACCGGGGCCATCGCCAATCATGTCTCAACAACACCTCTGCGCCTGCGGGATGAAATGGGCCGCAAATCTGCAGCCTATATCGAGACACTGGTTGATGCAGCGATCCGGATCGCGCGGTAGGGTACACGGACGACCTTTAGGCTGAAGGAGCGCTTTCCGGATACCGCGCATCAAGCGCCGGTAAAGTCAGGCCTGCGCTTGTTGAGGAAGGCGTCGATGCCTTCCCGTGCATCGGCAGTCCGGGCCGTATCGGCGATCGCGCGCGCTTCGAGTTCCATCTGGGTTTCGAGACTGTTGGTGGCGCTGCCGGCGAGGAGCGTTTTGACCGCGCCGAATGCCTGAGTGGGCCCTGCTGCAAACTGCCGGGCGAGGGTGTCGGCGCGCGCCGGGAGCGCGTTGGCCGCCACGACTTCGTTTGCGAGGCCCCATTCGAGCGCTTCGGGTGCCGAGAGGCGCCGGTTGGTCAGCATCAGCTCGCGGGTGCGGCCCGGGCCGATACGGCGCGGGAGTGCCCAGGTGCTGGCTCCGTCCGGAGACAGGCCAGCCGCCGTATAGGCGATGGTGAAGTTTGACGTGTCGGCCGCGATCACATGGTCGCAGGCCGCTGCGAGGGCCATGCCGGCACCGGCCGCCGGTCCGTTGACAGCTGCGATCACCGGTTGGCGCATCCGGGTGATGCGGGACACGGCTGCATGCAGATGCAGCGTCAGCTGCTTCAGGAAATAGGGCAAGCGGTCAAGGTCGCCCGCAAAGGCGGACAAGTCGCCGCCCGCGCTGAAGAACCGCCCCGAGCCGGTGAGGATGATGCTCCGCACGTGCGGAGATTCGTCGCATTCCAGCAACGCCTCAGCCAGTTCCTCGAGTAGCGCGAGGTTCATCGCATTGGCGGCGTCCGGACGATTGAGGGTCACAACCGCGATGGAGCTGCTGATGTCGAGCAGGACAGTCCTGGAACTCATGGCTTGGCTTTCACAGAAGATGGGGGCGAAGCTGGACGACGGGCGGCGGGTCCTCCCGCAGCGGGACCGCGCCTAACGTGTCGTATAACCCTGCTTGGTGCCCATGAGCGCCGCGCGGTCGACCTGCGCAGTCCCGACGGGGTTGCCGATCTGGCAGTATTTGAGCGCGGTGCGCAGCGCAACCGAGCGCGGCATGTCGAGCGATTCCCAGATAGCCTTGACGGTCCCGGCAGTGGCTGCCGGCGGCTTTGCGGCGATGATGTCGGCAAGCGCCTGCGCCCGGGCCCAGAGCTCGTCCTTTGCCGTGATCTCGGTGACGAGGCCGAGCCTGAGGGCCGTCGCTGCGGAAATGCGCTCGTCATTGCCGAGCAGCGCCATGCGCAGGACATCGCCGAGGGGCATCCGGTAAGTCGCCCCGATCGGCTCAAGCGCCGCGGTCATGCCATAGGTGACATGCGGATCAAAGAATGTTGCGTCTTCCGAGCAGATCACGATGTCGGCTTCGTTGATCCAGTAGAATGCGCCGCCCGCTGCCATGCCATGGACAGCGCAGATCACCGGCTTCCAGCAGCGGTTCGATTTTGGCCCGAGCTTTTCGCCGGGGTCTTCCGCCGTCCAGATATTATCATGCATGACAGAGCCGCCGGGCTGCGCGGCAGCCTTGACGTCAACGCCTGTGGAGAAGGCGCGCCCGGGCGCAGCGCGCAGCACGGCGCAATGAATATCATCGGTCTCGGCGATCCGGCGCCACACGTCTGCGCACTCGTCCATCATCTGCCGGGTGAAGGAGTTCATTGCCTCCGGACGATTGAGCGTGATGGTAGCGACATGGTTCGAAACGTCGAACAGAATTGTCTGGTAAGTCATAGGTCTGGCCTCCCGTGTTTTGCGATCATGCTAATTGACCTAGTTATATAAGTCGATATTGTGCGCCGAAGAAAATGAAAGGTGAGGACCGCGTGAACTTTGATCTTTCCGAAGAGCAGAAACTGCTGGCCGAACAGGCCCGGGGCCTGCTCGCTGCGCAAGCACCTTACGACCGCCTGCGCGAGCTTGTCGATTCCGGAGCCGAATGGGACGAGGCTTTGTGGAAAGCGCTTTGCGACATGGGTCTTCCAGGTGCCCGGATTCCGGAAGCTTATGGCGGGCTCGGACTGACCGACCTCGATCTGGGCGTCATCAGTGAGGAACTTGGCCGGGCGAATGCATCGGTGCCGTTCTTCTCGTCGATCGTCTGCGCAGCAGATGCCATTGCCGCCGCGGGCAGCGAAGCCCAGAAAATGAACTGGCTTCCCGGACTTGCAAGCGGCGAGGTGGTCGCAGCCTTTGCCAGCGCGGAAGGCAAGGCAGGCTGGCTGCCACAAAAGCCCGGCGTGATCTTCAGGAACGGCCGGCTGACAGGCGCCAAGCTTCCCGTCGCGGATGCAGGTTTGGCAAGCCTTGCCGTGGTGCAATGCCGCGCCGAAGACAGAGAGGCCCTCGCGCTGGTCCATCTGGACCAGCCGGGCGTTGTACGCACGCGCCTCAAGAGTTTTGACCAGTTGCGGGCGCACTACCGGATCGATTTTAATGAAGCGACGGCCGAGCTCCTGCCTGCCGGAAACGCATCCGTTATCAGCGCGGTCATGGACCGCGCCGCCGTGCAGGCGGCGTTCGAGGCGGTTGGCGCGGCTGAGGCCTGTGTAATGATGGGCCGTGATTATACGATGGGCCGCCAGATGTTCGGGCGGCCGCTGGCGAGCTACCAGGCGATCAAACACAAGCTGGCAGACATCCTGATGGCGACAGAGCTCGCCCGGTCGAGCGCCTATTTTGCAGCCTGGGCGGCCAACGAAGCGCCAGACCAGCTGCCGGTCGCCGCGGCGTCTGCCCGGCTGACATCGCTCGACGCACTGGCCGCAGCCGCCCGCGAAAACCTGCAGGTGCATGGCGGGATCGGCTACACGTTCGAAGCCAATTGTCACTTCTATTACCGGCGGGAACGCACGCTGGCCCTGACGCTGGGTCCCAAGGATTACTGGGCGGCGCGGCTTGTCGGCGGCGTGCGCGCCCAAGCGAACAAGGCGGCCTGAGAGATGGATTTCAACGATACACCGGAAGAAGCCGCATTCCGCGCGCAGGTCAGGGCCTGGCTTCAGAAGACGGCGCCGGCGCACGCCATCGCGCCGGGCCAGACGCTCTCCGATGCAGAGCAGGTGGCCCGCGGCAAGGCCTGGCAACGCGCCAAATATGACGGCGGTTATGCGGGCATCACTTTGCCGAAGTCGCTCGGCGGCCGGGGCGGCACGATCATCGAAGCGGTCGTCTTCGATGAAGAGGAAGCGCGCTACAATCTTCCGAAAGGACCCTATATCGGCATCGGGCTTGGCATGGCGCTGCCGGTTATCGGCAAGCACGGCACTGAGGCCCAGGTAAGCCAGTTTGTTGACCGGACACTCAAGGGCGAGCTGACCTGGTGCCAGCTGTTTTCCGAACCCTCGGCGGGCTCCGACCTCGCGGCCGTGCGCACCCGCGCCGTCGCCGATGGTGATCACTGGATCATCAACGGACAGAAGGTCTGGTCGAGCTGGGCGCATCATTCCGACTGGGGCATCCTCGTCGTGCGCACCGATCCCGGCGTCGCCAAGCACAAGGGCCTGACCTTCTTCGTCATCGACATGAAGACGCCCGGCATCGAGGTTCGCCCGATCCGGCAGATCTCCGGAGCCTCGGATTTCAATGAAACCTTCCTGACGGATGTCCGCATCCCGGATTCCTGGCGCGTCGGCGCGGTGGGCGATGGATGGGCCTGCTGCATGACCGTTCTCATGGGCGAGCGCCTCAACCAGGGCGAAGAAGGCAAGATTGCCGGCCTGATGGCCTATGCGGCGGAAACGCCTACGGCTTCCGGAACCGCGCTCGACGAATCGGCGACCCGCTTGTCACTCGCGACCGCTTATGCAGAAGAGCAGGCGCAGAATTACCTTCAGGCAAGACTAAGGACGATGGTGTCGCGCGGCGAGAACCCCGGCGCACTGGCCGCCATGATGAAGCTCTCCTATGCGAGCCGGCTGCAGAAATCCTCGGCCATCGCGATGGAAATCCGCGGCGCGGGCGCACTGGCCACCGAGACGTCAGATGCCCAGACGATTGAGCTCTGGGACGACTATATCTGGTCGTCGGCGCTTCGAATCGCCGGCGGCGCCGACGAAGTGCTGCGTAACCAGATTGCCGAGCGCGTGCTCGGCATGCCGGGCGAGATGCGCGCCGACAAAGGGGTCCCGTTCAACGAACTGAAGTGATGAGCGCGCGGATCAGCTCTTTTCAGATGGGCAACTTAGTTATATAAGATGCGCAATGTTTGTCGTTGAAGCCTTAAGGGCCGGAGCCTGAGAATGTCGTTTCTGTCGGATCTTCTGAATGGTGTGGTCGAAATTGATCCGACGGCTGAAGTCATCGATTTCAATGCAGCCTGGTCGACATGGGGTGATCTCAAGCTGACCATCGAGGGAATAAAGTCTGCTCTGGCCCAGCTTGGCCTCGGGGAAGGCGCGCGGATCGGTGTCATGATCCGCAATCACCCGGATGTCCTCGCTGCCATCCTAGCTGCCGTCGCCGTCGATGGGACCATGGTCTCGATCAATCATGTCCTGCCAGAGGACAAGCTGCGCGCCGACCTTGAGAAGCTCGACCTTCCCGTCGTGATCGGCATCGACGAGGATTTCAGCCGGCCCGGCCTGCTCGACACCTTGAAAGCCGCCGGCACAGCGATCATCGAAACGAGCCCCGTGCTGAAAGGCGCAAGGCTGCGTCCCGGCTTCGAGACCATCACTGGAACAAAAATCCGGCGCGAACAGCCCGGCGTGATCATCGAAATGCTGACCAGCGGCACGACCGGCACACCAAAGCGCATTCCTCTGCAACGCGACGCCTTCCTGCAGAGTTTCAAGTCAGCCATGTCTTATGAGACCAGCCGCAATCCGGACGATCCGCCAAAACTGCGCTCAGGCGTCCAGCTCCTAAACAGCCCCATGGCGCATATCGGAGGGCTCTGGCACGCGCTCTCGACCATCCTCGCCGGACGCAAGGTCTGCATCATCGAAAAATTCTCCGTCGAGTCCTGGCGCGACGCTGTCGTTCGCCACAGGCCGAAGGTTGCCGGCGCTGTCCCGACGGGGCTGCGCATGATCCTCGACGCAGACCTGCCCAAGGATGTGTTCTCCAGCCTCGTCGCCCTGCGCACCGGCGCCCAGCCGCTCGATCCTGCAATCACCCAGGAGTTCCTCGACCGGTATGATCTGCCGGTCCTGCAGAATTACGGCGCGACCGAGTTTTCCGGCGCAGTGGCCGGCTGGTCGCTCCCGGATTTCCGGCAGTACTATGCCGGCAAGCCCGGCAGCGTAGGCCGTTTCCAGCCCGGTGTCACCGGACGCGTGGTTGACCCGGAAACCGGCGCAGAGCTCGCGCCGGGCGAAGAAGGTGTTCTCGAAATGAAGGCGCGCCAGTTCGGCAACGGCGGCGCCTGGCTGCGCACCACCGACCGGGCCGTTATCGATGCCGACGGCTTCCTCTTCATCCGGGGACGCGCTGACAACGCCATCCTTCGCGGCGGCTTCAAGGTCCACCCGGACGATGTGAACGCTGTGCTCGAAAGCCACCCGGCCGTACGCGAGGCTGTTGTGGTCGGACTTGCTGACCGGCGGCTCGGCGCGGTGCCGGTGGCGGCCATCATGCTGAGGTCAGGCGCGGCAAAACCAAGCGAGGATGACCTCAAGGCCTTCGCGAAACAGAAACTCATCGCCTACCAGGTTCCGGTGCGCTTTGTGTTTGTCGACGACGTGCCGCGCACACCGTCGCTCAAACCGATCCTCGCCGAAGTGCGGGCCATGTTCGAAAATCAGGTTGAAGCGTCCACCTGAGCGTGGACCCAAAGGGAGAGAGCAGTATGGCCAAGAGCAAAGACGACATTCTCGAAAGCGAAGAATGGAAAAAGGCCGTCGATTACGCGATCACGGATGAGGACATCGAGCGGCAGATGAAGCTGCTCGGGCATATGTCCCCATCAAAGCACCGGGAATACAATCAGACCGCCACGGTCGACAATATTCGTAACTGGTCGCATGGCTGCGGCGACGACAATCCGCTCTTCTGCGACCCGGACTATGCGGCCGGCACCCGCTGGGGCGGTGTCATTGCGCCCGGCATGATGATCGGCTCTGTCAACTCGCCGATGCTCGGCGACCCGCCGTCAAACGAAATCAAGGCCCTGCGCAAGTCGCTGTTTCGCGGCATCCACGTGTTTGTATCAGGGTCGACCTGGGACTTTTACCGGCCCATGCGGCCCGGTGACACGATCTATTCCTATAACGGGGACGAGTCCTGCGAAGTCAAACCGTCCGAATTCTCCGGGCGCTCCGTAATCTGTACACGCAAGGACGTGAAGGTGAACCAGCGCGGCGAAGTGGTCGCCGTCTACCGCATCCTGCGCATCCTGACAGAGCGCAAGACCGCTGCGAAGAAGGGCAAGTATTCCGCGATCGAACCGGCGACGTATACGGACGAAGACATGGCGGCAATCGATGCCGTCTATGAGGGTGAAGTCGTGCGCGGCGCCGAGACACGCTATTTCGACGATGTCGTGGTCGGCGAGCCGCTCGGCAAGATGGCCAAGGGACCCCTAACGGTCACCGATGTCATCTGCTTCCATTCCGGCGGCTATGGCTTTGTTCCCTATGCGCCAACCGTGGGACGCCTCGCGCACCAGAACCGCAAGCGGATCGCGCCCTTTTACGTCAAGAACGAACAAGGCATTCCGGACGTCGCGCAGCGCCTGCACTGGGATCCCAAATGGGCTCAGGCCATCGGCAATCCCATGGCCTATGATTATGGGGTGATGCGCGAGAACTACCTCTTCCATTACCTGCAGGACTGGGCCGGCGATGACGGGATCATCACGCACGTGCATGATGAGATCCGCAAGTTCAACTATATGGGCGATACGCAGTTCATTACCGGTGAAGTTGTCGGCAAGCGCGAAGAGAAGGGGCAGTTCCTCGTCGACGTGATGGCCCAGTTCATCAACCAGCGTGACGAAGTGACCGTGAAGGCGACCGCGACGATTGCGCTCCCCAAGAAGGGGCGGATGGCCATGTACCCGGAAGTCCCTGCCGATCTTGCCGAGGAAGCCGCGCGCATGATGGCACGCCATTGGGAACTGTCGAAGAAATGAGCGAGGAAGCCACTGTCCTCATTGAGGATACCGATGGCGTCCGGATTATTACGCTGAACCGTCCCGACCGCCTCAACGCGCTGAATGATTCCATCATGGCGCCGCTGGCACTGGCGGTGGCCGATGCCGCGCGAGACGCGGGTGTTGGCTGCGTGGTGGTCACAGGCGCCGGGCGTGGGTTCTGTTCCGGCGGCGATATCAAGGGCAACCGGGCGCCAAATGAAGCGACGCCCGAGACAGGCGGCCCGACCGAACAGGGGCATGTCCGCCTTCGGTCGCATATGGAAACAGCCCGCCTGCTTCACGAAATGGGCAAACCCACGATCGCCATGATCAATGGCCCGGTCGCCGGGGCCGGTATCGGTATTGCCGGCGCCTGCGACCTGCGATTTGCCGCAACGTCCGCAACCTTCCTCTCAGCCTTCGACAGGATCGGAGGCAGCGGTGATTTCGGCTCGACCTGGTTCTGGCCGAAGATTCTCGGCAGCGGGAAAGCCCGGGAACTCTTCTTCCTCGGGGAGAAGTATGATGCCCCGTCAGCGCTTCAATTCGGTCTGTATACGCGCATATTTGCAGACGAGGTGCTTCGCGAGGAGACGCTGAAGGTGGCCCGCCGGCTCGCCGCCGGACCCCGGATGGGGTGGCGCTACATGAAGGCCAACCTCAACAATGCCGAGGACGGCGTGTTCGAGCAGCATCTCGACCAGGAAAGCCTCTATATGGGCCTTTCGACCCAGGCGGCTGGCCGTATCCATGCGGCGCTCCAGAAACAGAAAAACGGGGAATAGGCCATGGATCTCAGCTATGGTCCGGAAGCGGAGGCCTTTCGCAAGGAAGTCCGCGCGTTCCTGAAGACGGCCTGGACACCGAAAGATGTAGACAAGGCCGCAATGAAAGCCTTCGTCGCCGCGTTCCGGCTGAAGGCGACTGAGGCCGGATATCTCTATCGCTCGATCCCCAAAGCCTATGGCGGGTCGGAGCAGCCGGCCGATGTGATCCGCGCCCAGGTTATCCGGGAAGAGTTTGCGCGCGCGCGCGCACCGATGGAAGTTGCCGGCAATGGCATGAACATGCTCGTGCCGACACTCCTTGAGCGGGGCAGCGCCCTGCAAAAGGATCTCTTCATCCGGCCAACGATGGCGGGAGACTATATCTGGGGCCAGGGCTATTCCGAACCCGGAACAGGATCAGACCTCGCCTCGGTGCGCACGCGGGGAGACCTGGTCGGCGACAAGTGGATCATCAATGGCCAGAAGATCTGGACCAGCCAGGGTGGTCAGGCCACGCACATGTTTGCGCTGGTGCGAACCGAGCCCGACGCCGGCAAGCATGACGGCATTTCCTACCTACTGATCGACCTGAACCAGCCCGGCATCACCCGCAGGCCCATCCGCCAGATGACCGGTGAGAGCGGGTTCTATGAATTCTTCTTCGACAATGCCGAAACACCAGCCGAGTGGATCGTCGGAAACCGGGGCGAGGGGTGGAACGTCTCGCGCACCACGCTGAAGCACGAGCGTGCCAGCATCGGCTCGGCAGCCGTCCTCGGCAACCAGTTCGAAAAACTTGTCGAGGTCGCCAAGGAAGCCCAGCGCAACGGCCGCCCGGCAATCGAAGACCCGCTCATCCGCGACATGCTGGCCCGCATCGAAGGCTGGGTCATGGCGCACCGCTATTCCAGTTACCGGATCATGTCGCATGCCATTGCCGATGAGGCGCCAGGATCGGTCAGCCTGATGATGAAGCTCGTGCTGACGGAAATCGGCCATGACATCGCGCGCGCGGCGCAGGAGATCATCGGTGAGGACGCCTTGCTGGAGCCGGAATCTGCCGGCTCGAAAGGCCGCGGGCCTGAAAAATGGCTCGATCAGATCATGGGCTCGCTCGGCAACTCCATTGCGGGTGGTACCACCAATATCCAGCGCAACATCATTGCCGAGCGAGGCCTCGGGCTGCCCCGTGACTTTCCGGCGGAGCACAGCAAATGAGATTCCATCCGGATAGCGATCAAACAGCCATTCAGGATACTGTCTTCGGCGCGGTGCAGGATGCATTGCCCCGCGATAAGCTGATGGCCTTTCTGGATGCCGACGCTGATCTCGAGCCGGATAGCTGGCGCGCGCTGATGGAGCTTGGCCTTGCCGGCATGATGCTGAGTGAAGAGGCTGGCGGGAGCGGGCTCGGACTATTTGAAGCGGCGCTTTGTGCCGAGGCTCTCGGCCGCAGCGCTGCGCCGGGCCCGATGATGGGACAGATGCTGGCCGCCTACGCGCTGTCGCAGACAGGCAACACGGCCGCGCGCGAAGCTTTCCTGCAGAATGTGGCCGGCGGTTCGGTGGTTGCCGGGCTGGCGTTTGGCGGAAACGGCCTGCCCGAAAGCTGGGACGTTTTGCACGAGGCCGGACGTGCCACGGGGCAGGTCAGGTTTGTTGCCTCTGCCAGCAGCGCCGGCCTCTTTCTTGTGGGCCTCAAGGGCGGCGGACTGGCGCTTGTTGAGGCCGCCGAAGGTGTGTCCGTAGAACCGGTCCGGTCAACCGACAGGACAAGGAAATGTGCCAGTGTGACTTTCCAGGATGCGCCGGTGCAGGTCCTGTTTGAGGGCGGCGATCCGGCTGTTCAGCGCGTGATCGATGCCGCGCTGGTGCTGATTGCGGCCGACGCGCTCGGCGGCGCGCAGCACTGTGTCGATCTCAGTGTCGCTTACGCGCAGGAGCGCCAGCAGTTCGGTCAGCCGATCGCCAAGTTCCAGGCGTTGAAGCACCAGCTCGCAAACATGGCCATGAACGTTGAGCCGGCGCGCGCGCTGCTCTGGTATGCGGCCTATGCCTGGGACAGGGACCTGCCGGATGCGTCAAGGGCAGCGGCCATGGCTAAGGCGCATATCTGTGACCGGTTTGCCGAAGTGGCCCGCGACGCCATCGCCGCCCATGGCGGCATTGGCTACACGTGGGAGTATGGTCTGAACATCTGGTTCCGCCGGTCCGTGTTCGACAAGGCCTATCTCGGCAGCCCATCCGTTCACCGGAGCCGCGCCGCCGGCATGGCAAGCTGGTGATTGCAGGCGGCTTGTCTGGCAGGTGCGGGAGCTGATCAGTCGGCCTGCCTGCGGGCGAGCCTGTATTCCTCATGCAGCCGCGATACGAGACCCGCCACTGACGGAACATCGCCGATCAAGGCAGCGCTCTGACCGCCTGACCAGAGCATGCTCCAGGGTCTCAGACCTTCCGGAAGCGATGGACGTCCCTTTTCGTCGAGTGCGGGCAGGTGGTCCGGATCGAGGCCATGCTCGGCAAGCGAAGGCTTGAGGAAATTTGCGCCGATGCCAACGATGTTCTCGGTCCAGAGAATGTCGCTCATGCGGGCGCGTGCAAGCATCTGCTTGTGGCCCGCCGCGACGCCGGACTCTTCGGTCGCAATGAAGCGCGTGCCCATGCAGACCATATCGGCGCCAAGTATTTCCGCCGCCGCGATACCGGCGCCATCGGCAACGCCGCCTGCCAGCTGGATCATGCCGCCGAAGAAGCTGCGGACCTTTGGGACGAAAGCGAAGGGTGAGAGGAGCCCGCCAAGCCCGCCCGCCCCGGCGCAGACAAGCATGAGCCCGTCGACGTCCGCCGCCACCGCTTTCTCGGCCTGCTCGACGGTCGTTGCGTCATGGATGACAATACCGCCCCAGTCGTGGACGCGTTTGACGAGCTCCGCAGGATTACCTGCATTCGAGGTGATGATGCTTATCCCGGCGGCCCTGCAGTCGGCGAGTTCCTGCGCGAGGATGTCTGCGGGCTTCTGGCGTGAGACATTGATGTTGACCGCAATCGGGGCAGGTGTTCCGCCCTGGTCGGCAAATGCCTGCTGATCGGTCCGGATCTTTGATAACCAGCTGGCAAGTCCGCCGGCGCGCGCCGCATTATGTGTCGGAAAGCAGCCGACAATACCGGCCCGCGAACAGGCGCTGACCAGCGCGACATTTGAGGCGATCGACATAGGCGCCGCCATAAGGGGCAGGCGGAGGCCAAGTCTTTCTATCCTGTTTGACAAGGCGCGGCCCCCGTAGAATTATATGTATAACTAGGTAATATAACACTGCTTTCAGGGAAAGACTCAGATGGCTATCAGGACCCGTATCACAGACATGCTCGGCATCGAGCATCCGATCGTCCAGGGCGGCATGCAAGGCGTCGGAACTGCCGAACTTGCGTCTGCCGTCTCCAACGCCGGCGGGCTCGGCATCCTGACCGCCCTGACCCAGCCCACGCCGGAGGCGCTCGGCTTCGAAATCGAGCGCTGCCGCAAGATGACCAATAAGCCGTTCGGGGTGAACCTCACGGTCTTCCCGACGGTCAACTCTCCTGACTACAAGGCCTACGCCCAGGCAATCATCGATGGTGGCATCAAAGTGGTCGAGACGGCCGGAACGCCCGCGGTCCAGGAAATCTGGGAAATGCTCAAGCCGCATGGCATCAGGATCCTCCACAAATGCACCTCGGTGCGCCACGCCGTGTCAGCCGAAAAACGAGGCGTCGATGCGATCTCGATCGACGGGTTTGAATGTGCCGGCCATCCGGGTGAGGATGATATTCCGGGGCTCGTCCTTATCCCCTGCGCGGCCGACAAGGTGTCGATCCCGATGATTGCGTCGGGCGGTTTCGGGGACGGCCGCGGTCTGGTGGCCGCGCTCGCGCTCGGCGCGGAAGGGATCAACATGGGGACACGTTTCTGTGCCACCGAAGAGGCGCAGATCCATCCGAATGTGAAGCAGGCCTATGTCGACAATGATGAGCGGGGCACCAACCTGATATTCCGGAGCCTGAAGAACACGGCCCGGGTCGGGAAAAGTCCGGTTTCGGATGAAGTGGTCAGGCGGCTCGCCCAGCCGGGCGCGCGGTTCTCGGATGTGGCCGAACTCGTCAACGGGAAAGCCGGGCGCGACCTCCTGGAGACCGGTGACCTCTCGAAGGGAATCTACTGGGCCAGCATGGTCCAGGGGCTCATTCACGACATCCCAACCTGCAAGGACCTGATCGGCCGCATCATCCGGGAAGCGGAAGCCATCCTTGACGAGCGGCTCACCCGTATGCGGCGCTGATTGGCCGTACGGAAGCGTTCGGGCTGCAGGCGCACAAAGATAACTAAAAAGACTGATGCGCGTCGTTTGAGTGTGCAAAAGGTGCATCGAAGTCTTTTAAAAGGTATCTATTAGGTAGTCCTCCGGATGGTTTGAGCTCCTTTTCTTGTCTTTGATTGATGCAGCTTCGGAAAAGCCGGGCCGATCGAGGGAGACAAACATGAGACCATTCCTATTCAGCTGCGATGCCCATATTGCCGAGCCTCCAGACCTGTTTTTGAAAAGCATGCCGGATCATCTCCGACAGTTTGTCATTCATGGCGAGAAAGACGGCGACTACCGGATCACCCGCATTGGTGACCAGGTCATCCTGAAGGTCAAAGCGAACTTCCACGCCCACAAGACCGGGCAGAGCGATGCCTCATTCTCGGCTCAGACGGATGCCGTAGAAGACCGGGCCTGCACGGATGCCCGCGAAAACTTCGTCAGTGATTGCGCAGTGGATACACGCCGGCTCGGCGCGCGCGATCTTGAGCTCCGGTTCAGGGACATGGACCGGGACGGGGTGGACGCAGAGCTCGTGTTTCCATCCCTTGGCTTGATGCTGCCGCGCATTGCGGACCGGGAAGGACAGCGCGTCGCCTGCCAGATCTACAACGACTGGGCCTGGGACTATTGCAAGGCGTCCGCCGGGCGTCTCGTTCCGGCAGCGATGATCCCGTGCATAGACTTCGACGATGCGCTCGCCGAATGCAAACGCACGGCAGCACTTGGCTACGCGGCCTTCTGCCTCTGGGAAGGCATGAACAACTACAACGACGTGCGCTGGGATCCGATCTTTGCTTTCGCCGGTGAGAACTACATTCCTCTGGTCTTCCATACCGGCGTCGGGGACGTGAACATCCGTGCCCTGAAGGGACCCGGCTCGGGCATGTTCAACTATACGCGCCAAATGAATGATGCCGTCGACATCATAACCCTCCTGGTCGGCGGCGGCGTGCTCGACAGAAACCCGAAGGCCCACATCCTGTTTGCGGAGCATTCGGCAGGCTGGCTCTGGGGGCTCGCCGAGCGGATGGACGAAATCTATCACGGTCATGCGCCCGTGATCCATCCGAAACTGTCGCGCCTTCCAAGCCAGATCATCCGCGATCAGGTGCACTGCGCCTTGCAGAACGATGTCGGCTCAGTCGCCACTCGCCGCGGAGTCGGAGTAGGAGCGCTTCTCTTTGCGACAGACTATCCGCATTCGGAGGGAACCTTCCCGTTCTCCCAGAACGTTGTCGATCGCATGATGAAGGAGAATGCCGACGCGGACATGTCCGACTTCGTCGCAATCCTCGGCGGCAATGCGGCAAGGCTGTTCAAGCGCGCGAACCTTGCGGGCAAAGTCGAGGAACGCGCCCGCGCCCTTGCGTGAAAGAGGGGTGGCTTACCGCGCCGCATTGATCCATGCGGCGCGGTATCAGCTGACCTTTTCCGGCCAGTAGCGCGCGCGGATCTCGCGCTTGTAGAGTTTGCCATTGTCGCCGCGCGGCAGGTTCGCGTCGAAGTCCACACTGCGCGGACACTTGATCGGCGAGAGCCTGGCGCGGCACCAGGCCATAAGTTCGGCTGCAAATTCCGGCGTCGCACTTGCTGGATCGACGGGCTGGATGACCGCCTTTACCTCTTCTCCCATCTCCGCATTCGGAACGCCGATCACGGCCGCGTCCATCACGCCGGGATGGGACAGGAGAACATTCTCCGTCTCCTGAGGATAGATGTTCACGCCGCCTGAGATGATCATGAAACTCTTGCGATCGGTCAGGAATAAGTACCCGTCAGTGTCGAGGTAGCCGATGTCACCCAGCGTCGACCAGTTCAGGTGTTCTGGATGGCGTGCATCGCGGGTCTTCTGCGGGTCATTGTGATATTTGAAATCTGCGCCGCCTTCGAAATAGACAATCCCGGCTTCTCCGGCCGGAAGCTCGCGGCCGCTCTCGTCGCAGATGTGAATGATGCCCATGCTGGCGCGTCCGACTGAGCCCGGCTTTTTCAGCCATTCCTCAGAGGTGATGTTGGTTGCGCCATTGCCTTCGGAGCCGCCGTAATACTCAAGGATAATGGGCCCGACCCATTCGATCATCTGCCGCTTGATGTCGACCGGACAGGGCGCGGCGGCATGAATCAGGGTCTTGAGCGATTTGAGTTGATAAGACAGCCGCTCAGCCTCTGGCAGGCGAAGCAGGCGGACGAACATGGTCGGCACCATCTGGCTGATCGTGACCTTGTAGGTCTCGATGGCTGAGAGCGCTCTGGCCGCATCGAACTTCTCCATCATGACGACAGTGGCGCCAATCCGGTGGCAGGATGTCGAGAACGCAAGCGGCGCGGTATGGTACATCGGTGCCGGAGACAGGTAGACAGAGTCCGGGCCGATCCCATAGGCGGCGCGCATCCGCTCAGCGAGGGGGTGAGGGTCGGTCGCCGCGCCGCTGGCCAGCGGCTGGCGTATGCCCTTGGGCCGGCCCGTGGTGCCCGACGAATAGACCATGTGGAACCCCGGCGATTCGTCTGTGATGGGGGTCTGCGCCTCCCTGTCGAGGCTTTCCTGCCAGACCGGCGTTTCTTCCCAGCCATTATCGACCTGGATCAGCGCGGTGTGCGCCGGCAATCCACCGCTGAGCAGAAAGTCTGAGGCGCATTTTACAGAAGAACTCGTGATCAGGGCTTTCGCGCCGCTGTCGGCTACGATGTAGGCTGCCTCATCCGCCGTCAGCGTCGTCGAAAGGGGCGCGATGTAGAGGCCTGCGCGCTGCGCAGCCCAGTAGATCTCAAAACAAGCCGGAACGTTCGGCAGCCACACCGCCACCGTATCGCCCTGCCTCAATCCCAGCCGCCGCATCAGGTGTGCCCCTTGATTGGCTGCGACCTCCAAGGCACCATAACTGATGAATTGCCCCGTTTCGGCGAGGATTATGGCTGGCTTGTCCGGCGTCAGACTTGCATGCAGGCGGGGGTGGGTCATGATACGGCCTTCGGAAACGAGTGTTTCTGGCAAAGTTCGCCAAAAGATATTATACTAGGTTTACTATATAAGGGCATTGTCAGGCTTGGAAGGCCGGACCTGTCCGCCGCTGCAGAGATCGGAGCTAAGTTTGACCAAGGCAACCATGACCCGCGACACGGCTGAACCGCGCGCAGTTCCGCACCCGCGCATCCGGACGCCGAAGACGTCTGAAGTTGTCGCCGACCAGATCCGGGGGCAGATTGTCCGGGGTGAGCTCAAGGAAGGCGACACGCTCCCGCCCGAAGGCCAGCTCATGGAAACCCTCGGTGTTTCGCGCCCGACGCTGCGAGAGGCGTTTCGTATCCTGGAAGCTGAGAACCTGATTTCGGTGACGCGCGGTTCGCGTTCCGGCGCGCAGGTCCACCGGCCGCGTGAAGAAGTGGCGTCCCGCTACGCAGGTTACGTGCTCCAGTCACAGGGAACAACCATCGCGGACCTCTACGCCTCACAGATGGCGCTGGAGCCTTATGTCGTGCGCACGCTGTGCCAGATGAAACACAATGGCGAGGCCGTCAAAGCCCTGAATGCGCACGTTGATTATCTGCTGACCCTTGTTGAGCGTTCGAAGCTGGAAGACTTTACGCGGGGCGTTGCAGACTTCCACCTGCTGCTCGTCAAGCTGACCGGCAACAATACGCTGACTTTCGTCAACCACATCATCAATGACCTGATGATCAATCACAAACAGGGCGTGATGAAACGCGATGTGGTCGAAGCAGAGGTCCGCAAGCAAAGACTTCTGGGCGGCATGAAGTCCTATCGCAAGCTGATCAAGCTGATTGAAGCCCATGAAGAAGAGGCGGCAGTTGCGCATTGGCGCCTGCACCTGAAGAACGCGCACGCGCGCTGGGCGGGCCCCGGTGAAGGCCACCGCATCGTCGACGCCCTGAACACTTGAGCTTGGCCCTGAGGGTCGAGGTACGATTGGCTGGCTGGCTTGGGTGAGACATTGAACTTCCTGGACGCGTTCAGGCTTGCCGCGCGCCGCAAGCCGGACTCCCTTTTTGTTTCGTACTCGGATGTCCGGCCTGAAACGGTCTCTCTGGCCGAGATCATGCGGCGCGGCGAAGCCGTAGGTCAGAGCCTGATCGCGCGCGGGGTGCGGCCGGGCGATGTGGTCGCTGTGATGCTGCCCCCTTGGTCCGAATGGCTCTCCCTGATGGTGGGCGCCGCCTTCGCAGGCGCTGTGTTCCTGCCGGTCGTGACCATCTACAAGGCAAAGGAACTGGGCTTTGTGCTCAGGCAATCAAAAGCCCGCGTACTGGTCACGCCCGTGAGCTTCCGCGGCGTCGATTATGGTCAACTGGTCAAGGCTTGCGACGAACTGCCGGATGAGTTGCTGCATGTCGTCGTCGGCGAACACGCACTTCCGGACGCGGTCAGATTTGAGGATCTGCTTTCACCGGGCGCACTTTCCCAGCCCGTAAACGTCAGCCCGGACAGCTTTGCCTTTCTTGTCTTTACCTCAGGGACGACAGCCGATCCCAAGGGCGTGATGCACTCGGCCCGGACGCTTCTCTCGGAGATCGACGCGCAGGCGGCCTGGCGCGGAGATGTCGCATCTGAAATCTACCTGTCTCCCTGGCCGCCCGGGCACGTTGCCGGCGCGCTCCAGCTGCTGAGATTTCTGGCCAAAGGCACGTCCGTCGTCGCCATGGATCAATGGAACGCCGCAGAGGCCGCAGAGCTGATCGAACGCTTCAGGATCACGGGATCATCCGGAACCCCGTTTCACATTGCGGGCCTCCTCGATGCGGCGCAGGTGGGCGGCAGGGACCTCTCGAGCCTGCGCGATTATGTCCTTGGCGCGGCGCCGGTGCCGGCCAGCGTCGTGCAACGATGCGTCGATGCCGGGATCAGCGTTGTGCACGCCTACGGATCAAGCGAACATCCAACCGTGACGATGGGAAAGGCCAGCGATCCGCTTGAGTCCCGCCTGAATACCGAAGGCCGGGTGATGCCGGGCTCTGAGGTCCTGATTGTCGATGATGATGGCCGCGTCCTGGAAACCGGCAGCGGGGAAATCCTGACCAAGGGGCCGGAACTGTTTCTCGGCTATCTCGATGACCGCCTCAACCAGGCCGCCTTTGCCACCGGCGGCTGGTACAGGACCGGTGATGTCGGGTTCCTTGACCGCGACGGATACCTCAGGATCACTGACCGCAAGAAGGACATCATTATCCGGGGCGGTGAGAATATCTCGTCGCGCGAAGTTGAAGATGCCATGCGCACAATTGCCGGGATTACTGACGCTGCTGCCGTGGCCGTCAAGGACGACCGCCTCGGTGAACGCGTCAAGGTCTATGTTGAAGGCCGCGATGTCACCCTGGACGAAATCCGCCAGCATTTCATCGCGCTGGGCCTTGCGAAACAGAAGATCCCGGAATTTGTCGAACGTCTCCCTGCCTTGCCGCGCAATGCCACCGGAAAGGTCCTGAAAGCAGAACTCCGGGCGCGTCCCGAGCCGCATTGAGTTATATAACTAGGTGTGCTTTGGTTTGAAGCAGAGGGCCCATTCGGCCCATCCCGCATTCAGACCCGGAGAGCCCGCTCATGTCGACCCTCAGACTGCCCGAACCTGCTTTCATGCAAGACCCAGACATCAAGATGTTTGCAGACGGCGCGGAAAAATACTTCACCCGCGCCGCGCCGCCGAGCCGTGTTGCCAAGTGGGTTGCCGACGGACAGGTCGAAAGAAGTTTCTGGAGCGAAGTCGGTGAGGCCGGGTTTCTCGGGGTAAGCCTGCCCGAGACTTATGGCGGACCCGGCGGAGATTTCCGGCACGATATTGTCCTTTGCGAGCTTTGCGCACGCCTCGGCCTCGAAGGGTTCGCCCTCACGCTGCATAACGTGATCGTTGCGCCCTACGTCGCGCTGCACGGTACAGAAGACCAGAAACGACGCTGGCTGCCGAAGCTGATCTCAGGCGAACGTGTCTGCGCGATCGCGATGAGCGAGCCGGGCGCAGGCTCTGACCTTCAGGCCATCAGGACAACAGCCCTGCGCGATGGTAACGGATACCGGATCAACGGTTCGAAGACGTTTATCTCCAACGGGCAGATCGCTGACTTCATTGTCGTTGTCGCGAAGACCGACCCGGCCAAGGGCGCGCGCGGCGTGTCGCTGCTGATCGTCGAAACCGATCAGGTAGAAGGGTTCCGGCGCGGCAACAAGCTCGACAAGATCGGGCATGAAGCCCAGGACACGTCCGAGCTCTTCTTCGACAACGTGTTCGTACCCGCTGACAATCTTCTCGGCGCCGAAGAAGGCAAAGGCTTCTTCCAGCTGATGGCGGAGCTGCCGCGCGAACGCCTGATCATCGCCGTCAACTCGGTCATTGCCATGGAAAAGGCGATCAACTGGACCATCGACTATACCAAGGACCGTAAGGCCTTCGGGCAGTCAGTCTTTGAGTTCCAGAACACCCAGTTCCAACTCGCCTCCTGCAAGGCCAAGGCAGTTGTCGCTCGAACCTTCATCAATGACTGCATCCAGAAAGCCGTCGACGGCACGCTGGACAACGACACGTCCGCCATCGCGAAGATGTGGGTAACGGATACCGAATGGGAAATCATGGATGCCTGCCTGCAGCTCCACGGCGGGTACGGCTATGTCAACGAATACCCGATCGCCAAGCAGTGGAAGAACTCGCGCATCCAGAGGATCTATGGCGGGTCGAACGAGATTATGAAGGTCCTGATTGCACGGGGGCTTTAGTGCCGCGCCTCGAACCTGCGAAAGAGGGAGTCCGGCGACTGCCAGTCGATACGGACCTGCCTCTGGGCAATATGCCATCCTGCGCCGAGCCGGACGAAGCGATCGGCATAAACGCCGATATGGTCGAGACCTGCGTTCGTACAGACCTGGAAATAGGTTCGGCCTGTCGCCCGGTCCGCGCCTTCGAACTCGATAAGCGAAGAGGTCAGATGGTGACGGACAAGTGTGAGCAAGGGATTTCGGGGCCCGCTGCTCAGGACGCGGACAATATCGTCACGGCCTGTTGCGCTGGCGCCCGGGAATTCAAGCACGCCGTCGGACGCAAAGCACGCCGCAAGCTCGGGAAGTTTGCCGCGATCTCCGTTGATCGTGTAGCGCGCCATGAGATCCGCAATGGCCGCGCGGTCGGCAAAGTCAGTGTCGGTCATGCCGGTGGTCCCCTCGAGCATCTGATTTCAAAACGATCGCATGCGGGCGGATCCGCGCGCAAGGCTCGCACGGCGAGAGGGAGTGCGTGATGGCAAGCCAGAGACCAGACCGGATTGTTGAGCCGCCGGATTCTGACCGGCCTTTCCTGCCGGAGGCCGTGTTTTCCGAAGATGTTGTTATGGTCACGGGCGGGAGCTCAGGCATGGGCCGCGGCATGGCCCTCGCCTTTGCGCAAGGCGGCGCCAGGCTTGCGATTGTCGGACGGGATATTGAAAAGGCGCGCGCCGTCGTTGCGGAAATCGAGGCCATGGGTGAGACTGCTCTGGCCATCGCCGCAGATGTGCGTGACGCAGCCAAACTGTCGGCTGCGTTTGATGCTGCAGAGGCTGAGCTTGGGCCTGTCAGCATCCTTGCGAACAATGCCGGCGGAAACTTTCCGGCACTTGCTGAATCGCTGTCCACGAACGCCTGGAATGCCATCACGCAGATTGCCGTCGACGGAACATTTCTGTGCTCGTCCGAGTTCGCCCGCCGGAGCATCGCGAGAGGCGCGCCGGGCGCCATCGTCAATAACAGCGCGCAGTATATCTGGACCGGTTTCCCGGGGGCTGCCCATTCGGCCGCTGCCAAGGCCGCTATAGCCACCTTGACCCGCGCCCTGGCGAGGGACTGGCGGCCCAGCGGCATTCGCGTGAACTGCGTGGCCGCCGGGTTTTTCCCGCACACCGCCTCGACAAACGGCGATGACCCGGAGGTGGTTGCTAAGCTGGGGCGGATGATACCTGCAGGGCGTACCGGCCGGATGCAGGAGTTCGGCTGGGCCGGCGCCTTCCTGTGTTCACCCTTCGCTTCGGCAATTACGGGTCAGGTGGTGATGATTGATGGCGGTGAAAGCCTTCGGCGCGCGCTGATGTCTCCTGACTTCGTGGCGCCAAACCATCGCTCGAATATCTGGGGATATTCCGAATGAGCCGGACTGTTCCAAGCTGGCTGGCCGACCCGGTCGCCATTGTGATTGGCGAAGGAGAAGGCCTGGAAGCCGTTGCCCACGAACTGGCTGCGGCGGGCGCCACCATTGCGCGGGGGCCGGCAGCTGCCAGCCGGACTGAAGCGGCGGCCGCCATAGGCGCTGCGAGCCTGGCCGCGAGGGACCCTGTGACACTGCTGATCCATGCTGGCGCGCCAGCAATTGCAGAGCGCGCCGATCTGATCGATCCGCGCGACTGGCGAGCCGGAATGCAGGCGGGCCTCGACAGCCGGTTCTTCTATGCCGCGGAATTTGCGCAGAGTCTCATTGCGCAAGGCAAGCCCGGTTCAATCCTTTTTCTCGACCTGCCCCAGGAGGCGGGCGGCGCCGTTCAGGCGGCGGCTTCCGGCGCGCTTTCGAACCTGACCAAGACGCTTGCAGTTGAATGGGCGCGTGACGGCATTCGGGTCAACACGATTGCCAGCCGTGTAGTTGATGGCGGGACTAAAGCGGAACTGCGCGCGCTCGGCGCCTTGGCAGCCTATCTTGTGAGTGACTTTGCAGCCTACATCACCGGAAGCGTGATGGGTGTCGATGATTGACCCTTTGCGCCGGGCAGATGGATCGATGGCCACCTCTCTGAGGTTTCAGAATACTGGCGCGGCTCTCAAGGGCGGATGATCCAGCCGCCATCGACGTGCAGGACCTGACCGGTCATCCAGTCGCCCGCGGGCGAGCAAAGCAGCAGGAGCGGCCCGACGAGTTCATCCGGCTGGCCGCGCATGCGCATCGCAATCGACGCTTCCAGCGCTTTCACGAACGGCGAGCTGTCGGGCGTCAGAAGGGCGCCGGCATCTGACATCGTATTACCGGGCGCGATGGCATTGACGTTGATCTTCTGGCTGCCAAGTTCCCGGGCCAGCGTGGTGGTGAGGCCGACCAGTGCAATTTTGGTAATGCCATAAACCGTGGACGGAGGATAGGCGCCGCCCGAGACCTGGTTGATGATCTTTCCGCCGCCGCGCCTGGCCATCAGAGGCACGACGGCCTGCGAGCAGTGGAGCGCGCCTGTCACGTTGACGGCAAAGGCGCGGTTCCACTGTTCCGTGGTGTGCTGGATTGCCGGTGTCGCCACGATCTCCACCATCAGGGCCGCATTGTTGACGAGGATATCGACCCCGCCGAACTGCTTTTCAGCCGCTGCAACCATGGCCTCGACCGAGGCGCGGTCGGTGATGTCAGTCTGCACACCGGCGGCTTGCCCGCCCGCCTGGATGATCTCATTCGCGACACTGGCAGCGCCGTCCTTGTTGATGTCGGCTACGACAACAGCAGCGCCTGCCGCTGCGAGCCCGAGCGCATAGGCCCGGCCGATGGAGTTGCCGCGCCCGCCCGCGCCTGTGACGATGGCTACTTTGCCGTCAAGGCGGAACTGGTCGATGGAGAAGGTCATGGGTCTTGGCTTTCCTGGCTCAGGCGATGGATACGGTCTTGTAGCGGAGGAACTCGTCGATCCCGGCGCGTCCGCCTTCCTTGCCGAAGCCCGAAAGGCCGAGGCCCCCGAACGGGGTGTGTGGATTGATTTGGACAGCGCCGTTGACGTAGACGCCGCCGGCCTTCAGCCGCTCGGCAACCCGGTGAATGCGCTTGATGTCATTCGACTGGATATAGGCGGCAAGACCATACTCAGTGTCATTGGCGAGCGCCACGGCCTCGTCCTCGGTCTCGAACTTGAAGACAAGCAGGACGGGCCCGAAGATCTCGACCTGGGCGATTTCACTTTTGGGGTCGACATCGGCAATAATGGTCGGCTCGACGAAGTTGCCGCTGGCGAGCGCGCCGCCGGAATGATTTCCTCCCATCAGGATGCGGCCGGCCTTTGCCGTTTTGGCGCGGTCGAGCATTCCGACAATTCGGTCACAAGCCGCCCGGTTGATGACCGGCCCCACGGCGACCCCGGGTTCGAACGGGTCACCAACCTTGTACTGTGAGGCAATCGCAACCAGCTTCTGGCACACCTCTTCATAGATGTCCTTGTGGACGAGAAGGCGGGTTGGCAGCGCGCAGCCCTGGCCAGCCATGACACCAATGGACCACTGGACAGCCCGTGCGCAGGCCGCGTCGATGTCAGCGTCCGGGAACATCAGGCTGGCGGACTTGCCACCAAGCTCCATTACCGACGGCTTTATGTTTTCGGCGCAGGCCGCCATGATCTTGCGCGCCGCAATCGGCCCGCCCGTGAAGCTCAGTTTCTCGATTTTCGGATGTTTGACGAGCGCCTCTCCCGCGTCGATGCCGCCCGGGATGATGGACAGGACGCCGTCCGGGATCCCTGCTTCCTTTGCGAGACGGGCATACAGGTCCGGCGCAAATGGCGTGATCTCGGCGGGCTTGACCACGACACAATTGCCAGCCGCCAGGGCGGGTGCGACTTTCATCGAGAGTGAGATCAGCGGCCCGTTCCAGGTAATGATGATCCCGACCACGCCAAGCGGCTCAGGGACGGAATAGGAAAACTCGCCGCGTGTGTCATAGGTCGAGTAGAGATCCCCATCGAGCTTGTCGCACCATCCGGCATAGTACTTTGTCCACTGGACCGAGAGCATGGCCATGCCCATGCCTGAGGGAAGGGGCGTGCCGCCATCTTTCGCTGCGAGCGCGGCAAACTCCTCCTTATGCTGATCGATCAGGTCTGCAAACCGGTTGAGGACATCGCGGCGGTATTCCGGCCGGCTCGTGCGCCAGGTCTTGAACGCTTCAGCCGCCTTCTCCACCGCTTCGTTCACTTCAGCAGCGCCGGCCAGCGGAATGTCGGCCTGCTTCTTGCCGGTCACCGGGTTCAGGTGAGCGAAGGATCCGCCGCTTCCGCTGGATCGACCGTCCTGGCCGATCCAGATCTTGACGTCGGGCAGCTTTATGTCGGTGACCATGTTTTCCTCCAGGTATTTCAGACGGGCAGCCGGAGCCAGAGCTCCGGGATGCCCATGACGGCCCCGCCGCGCGGTGCTGCCGGTTTGCGAGTTGGATCGATCTCGAAATCGGGAAACGCCTCCAGCCAGCGGCGGTAGAGGGTTTCAAGCTCCATCTTTGCGAGGTGTCGGCCAAGGCAGGTATGGCCGCCGGTGCCAAATGCAAAATGTGTCCGCTTTTCCCGGTCAAGGTCGACAGCGAGGGCGTCGGGGTTGAGCTTTTCGTCGAGGCCAACCAGCGCGATAAGGCAGAGGACCATGTCGCCGGCTTTAAGGCTGACCCCGCCCAGCTCGGTGTCTTCAGTGACCTGCCTTGGCAGGGTCGGAAATGTGTAGCGCCGCAGGAGCTCCTCAACGGCTTCGGGTGTCTTGTCCGGATTGTTCCTGAGTTTCGCGCGGAAAGACGCATCGCGTGCGAGGTGGCGGATTCCGAACGTCATGGCATTGGTCACGGTGTCGAGTCCGGCGAGGAAAAGCAGAAAGCCGATCGACATCAGCTCTTCAAAGGTGAGCTTCCGGCCCTGGAAATCCGCTTCAATCAGCTTGCTGAGGATGTCATCCTTCGGCTCAGCCATGCGGGCTGCAATGAGTTGTTGGAGCTCGCCCATGATCCGCATCGCAAACTGCTGGCGCTGCACGGGATCGCTCGAGCGGAACATCCCGTCGACAAGCGCGCGGAAATCATCGGCCCGGTTCAGCGGAAAGCCGGCAAACTCCATGAACACATAAACCGGCAGGCGTGAGGCGACGGCGTCGACGAACTCGCAGTCCTGCTTGCCTTTGAGATCTGCCAGAAGGGTGTCGGTCCAGTAGTTGACGCGTTCCTGCAGATGCGCGATCCGCGACTTCTCGAAATACTCCATCATCAGGCGGCGATAGAGAAGGTGCTCGGGAGGATCGAGCGACTCCGGGATCATCCGGGGCGCATCTTCCCGCGGTGGGATCTGCAACTGCTTGCTCGAAAAGAGCGCCGGTGTCTTGAGGATGCTCGACATCAGGTCACTGTCCGAGACGATCCAGTGCCCGCCATGTGCCGGTGTCCAGAAGATCGGCGGCGCAGCCTGCCTGAGCCTCAGGAGGCCGTCATGGACGTCTTCTGCGATCAGGGGATCGTTGTGATAATCGAACGCAAATACCCGGCTCGCCGGGACATGGGCCGGCACGTCTGTGACTGGCATCTGGTTTGCTCTCCCGCAATTTTTTGCTAAGTAAATCGCGATTTACTTACGAGTCAAGACATATATAACCAGGTGCATGAGCGAAACGTTCGAGATCAGAAAGCGGAATGCAGAGCGCACGCGGGAAACGATTCTCGCTGCCGCGCAGGACGTATTCTCAACAACGCCTTACGGCGAAGCCTCGCTCAAAGAGATCACGCGGCGGGCAGGGGCCAACCCTGCGCTCGTCAGCCGCTATTTCGGTTCGAAAGAAAAGCTGTTTGAGGAGGCGCTGGCTGCCGCGCTCGATGCCGGCATGCTCACTGCAGCCCCGCGCGAACGGTTTGGAGAGGCGATCGCAGAGCTCTTCACGACGCCCTCCGGGTCGAGGATCAATCCTCTGCCCATGCTGATCTTTGCGGCGGCCAACAAGGAAACGCAGGCCATCGCGGTGGCACTGCTCCACGAAAAAGTCATGCAGCCGCTCGAGACGTGGATTGGCGGAGACGATGCAGCCGCGCGGGCGGCTGAGATCATGGCCGTCTCAACCGGCTTCTTCACGTTCCAGCTTATCCTGCCGCTGCGGCCGTTCCAGGGACGGATCGACAAGAGCGTGCGCCACTGGCTGGCCGACTCGCTGCAGGAGATCATCGACCGCGCTTGACCCGCGGGCTGGTCTGCGGCGCTTGCCAAATCAAGCTATAGTGTAATACCTAGTTATACAGGTAAGGTCGGCGCTCAGGCGCGGACGCAGGCAGGATGCGAAGATGGCAACGATCTCTGAAAAGCTTCGCGCCGTGATGACGTTGGACCCCGAGGCTCCCGTCATTGACCATAACGAAACCTGGTATTCCTGGGCGCAATTGAAGTCGCGCGTCGACGAAATTTCTGCCATTCTCGCGCAGAACAAGGTGCCGACCGGAGGCCGGGTGGGCGTCTTCCTGCACAACCGGCCGGGGCACGTCGCTGCGATCCTTGCCGTTCTGGCAACCGATCGCTGCCTGGTGACGCTCAATCCCATCTATCCCGATGCCGTGCTTGCAGGGGACGTCGAGACACTCGGCGCGCCGGTCATTATCGGCGAAGCCTCGGACCTGTCCCGGCCTGCGATTGCAGAGGCGATCGCGCGTACCTCTCCCTTGCTCATCGAAATTGCGCCAGACCTCAGTCTGGCTGTTCAGAAATCCGCAGCGGGAAGCCAACCTTTCGAACGCCCTGTCGCCGACGGCGTCGCCATCGAAATGCTCACCAGCGGCACGACCGGAAAGCCAAAGCGGGTGCCGCTGTCGCGCGCGGCCTTCGATGCCAGCTTCGCGGCCGTTGCCGCCTATGAGGGAACCCGCAAGGCAAGCGATCCGGCCAAGCTGCGCGAGAGTGCGACACTGATCATCAATCCGGTGACGCATATCGGGGGGATCTATGGTGTGATCGGCGCGCTGATGGCGGGCCGCCGGATATGTCTTGTCGAGCGGTTCTCAGTCGAAAAGTGGTCGCGCGCGGTGGTGCGTCACCGCCCGAAAGTCGCGCCCGGCGTACCTTCGGCCCTACGGATGATCCTTGAAGCAAACCTTCCTGCCGACACTTTCTCCAGCCTGTCGGCGATCATCAGCGGAACCGCGCCGCTCGATCCGAGAATCGTCGATGAATTCCTCGCGCGCTATGATCTTCCGATCCTCGGCAACTATGGTGCGACCGAGTTTGCGGGCGCGGTTGCCGGATGGTCGCTGAAAGATTTCCGGCTGCACTGGATAGAAAAGCGGGGGGCTGCGGGCCGCCTGCACCATGACGTCACAGCCCGGATTGTCGATCCCGAGACTGGCGAGCCTTTGCCTCCGGGCTCGGAGGGCTTGCTCGAGCTCAAGGCGCCCCAGATCGGGGATACCGAGACCTGGCGCCGGACGACCGACCGCGCCGTGCTCGACGAGGACAAGTTTCTGTTCATCCGGGGGCGCGCCGACAACGCAATCGTTCGCGGCGGGTTCAAGGTGCATCCAGACGATGTCGTCCGGCAGATCGAGCAACACGGCGCGGTTCGTGAAGCGGCAGTCGTCGGCATTCCGGACGAGCGTCTCGGAGAAGTGCCGGCGGCCGCCATCATCCTGGCAAAAGGCGCAAAAATGCCGGGCGAAGCTGAGTTTCGCGAGTTCCTGAAAGACCGGCTGCTTCCCTACCAGATCCCCGTGCGCTTCCTCGAAGTCGACGATGTTCCGCGTACCGCATCGATGAAGCCTGCTGTCCTGCAGATCAGGCAATTGTTCACCTAAGTCAGAAAGCCGTATCGGAGAATTACCTTGGAAATTACCCAGCAAACCTCAGCGATCGTATCCGGAGGCGCCAGCGGACTTGGCCTTGCAACCGCGAAGGCGCTTCGTGCGGCCGGTGCAAAAGTCGCGATCTTCGACATGAACGCCGAACGCGGCGAAGCGGCTGCCAGTGAAATCGGTGCTGTCTTCTGCAACGTCAACATCATGGACGAGCAAAGCTGCCTCGACGGGTTCGGGCGCGCGCGCGCCGCCAATGGCCAGGAACGCATTTTCGTCGGTTGCGCCGGGGGTGGCTCGTCGCGCAAGACCATCTCACGCAACAAGGAGACCGGCGAAATCGTTCGGTTTCCGACCGACGAATACCAGCGCAACGTGCTTCTCAACATGGTCGGATCGTTTCGCTGCATCACGATGACTGCGGCTGGTATGGCCACGCTGGATCCGGTCAATGAAGACGGCGAACGCGGCGTGATCACGCTGACTGCGTCCGTCGCCGCGCAGGATGGCCAGATGGGGCAGGCCGCCTACGGATCGTCGAAGGCCGGCGTGAACGGCCTGGTGCTGCCGGTTGCCCGCGACCTCATGAGCGAAGGCATCCGGATCAACTCCATCATGCCCGGCATCATGGCGACCCCGCCAATGATGGGGGTTCCGGCCAAGGTGCTGGAATCGCTCGCGGCGTCGGTTCCGTTTCCGAAACGGCTTGGCAAACCTGAAGAGTTTGCGTCCCTCGTCCTCGAGTTCGTGCGCAATTCTTACTTCAACGGCCAGTCTATCCGGCTTGATGGCGCGATCCGCATGGCGCCGCGGTGACGCCTGATCCGGACCGCGCTCCGGGGAAGGCGTCCGGCCCGTTGCAGGTCCGCCGGCCCTGGTCGCTTCGCCGTACCTCCAGTATAGACACGTCCTGGCCGGAAGGGCGCGGCGGCCCGATGCGCATGCAAGCCAGCGCGCGTGATATGGTCATGGGACATGTGATCGATCCGGCGCCTTTCGTGGATACGGCCAGCTATGAACTCCTTGCCTCGCCGGCCCGCGAAATTCTGTCGATTTCATCCGATCCCAGCCTTGACGGTTTGGCCAGCCTTCTCGGTGTTCGCGGCGGGGGACAGTCGCGTACCTCGATTGAAGCGCTGATCAAAGCGAATGGTTGTATGGGCAAACCCGTACATTTGCTGCTCGATGATTTCGCAGGAGCGAGTCTCGTCGCTGGCTGGGCCTGGTCGCGCTGGACAGATACCTGGGCGCAGCCAGCGCAGGTCCAGAATCCTGCTGTCCGGCTTCCGAAGATGGAAGGGATCTGCGCGGGCTTCCGGCCGGGCGCCTCGTCATTGACGCCGGAAGGGCGCCCCCGCCACGATATCCAGTCGAGCACGCCCGTTGTGCCTCTTTCAAACCCGGCCGATCCGGAAGGCTGGCACGCGGCGCCGACTCAAGAGGGCGTCGCCATGCGCCGGGCCCGATGGATCGATACGTGGATCGACGACGGCGCAATCCGCGTTGAGGCCGGATTTCAGGACAGCGCCACCGATCCGGGCGGCGGACGGGTGGCTGTTCACGAATATCTCGTCTCGGCTTCGGTGGACGTGAACACCGGAAGCCTGATCACCTTGTCCGCCGATCCCAGGATATTGCCCTACCGCGAATGCCCGGCTGCGGTGGGGAATATTTCAAGGATGATCGGCCTGCCGGTCGCCACCTTCCGGGCCTCTGTTCTCGCCGAGCTTCCGGGAACGCTCGGCTGCACGCACCTCAATGATGTGCTGCGCGCACTGGCTGATGTGCCTTATCTGGGCATGATGCTGCAAAGACACACTTCTCACGGCCGTTAATCATTTTTCTGTCACGCGCTTGTCAATCACAGTGCACCTAGTTATACAAGTAGGGAGGCGCCTCGGAACGAAGGCCCATGGGAGGAATAAAATGACCAGACAACGTCAGTTCACATACCGAATCGCGGGGCCTTCTGAAGTCGCCGGGATCACGAAGTTCAGCATTCTCGGGGCCTCCATGGCAGCGCTCAGCGCCGCCCTGTTCGCCATGCCGGCGAGCGCACAGGAGGCTGAAGCGGCCGCAGCCGAGGCAGCCGAAGAAGACGCCACGAACCGTCTGGGCATTGTGACCGTCACCGCCCGGAAGGTTGAGGAAAACCTGCAGGACGTTCCGGTTTCTGTCACTGCGTTCACCGGCGAGCTTCTCGCTGAAAAAGGCGTCGTCGAAGTTGCAGATATCGCGGCATTCACGCCGGGCTTCACCACACGCGAAGCCAATAGCAACTCAACCGCGCTTGTCTTCTCGCTTCGCGGTCAGCTCCAGAATGATGTGCTTGCGACCCTCGATCCATCTGTCGGCACCTATGTCGATGATGTCTACTGGTCGCGCGCCTATGGCCTCAACTTCAATCTTCTCGACATGGAGTCCGTGCAGGTCCTCAAGGGTCCTCAGGGCACGCTGTTCGGCCGTAACACAACGGGCGGCGCGCTGGTCTTCACCTCCGCCAAACCCGATGCATCGGCCTTCAGCGCAAAGGGCACCGTCACGCTCGGTAACCTCAATGCGCAGGTCTACGAGGGCATGGTCAACCTTCCGATCCTGTCGGACAAGCTCGCCGTTCGTGCTGCGGTTCGCCAATCGACCCGCGACGGGTACACGACCGACCTGATTACCGGGGAAGAGTACAACGACCGGGACGTTACCAACGGCCGTCTCAAGGTGCTGTTTGCGCCGACGGATGATCTTGAACTGATCCTCAGCGCCGAAGTCTATGACGAGGACATGAACGGTCCGGGCTATGGCACGATCTTCGCGACCGGCCTGTCGGGCGCGTTCCTCGGAGGGTTCAGCCCGGTTGCGCCGGTTGGTCCGATCGCAGTTGCCGTTCCGGGCTATACCGGTGTGGTCAATGCCTCGGGAGGGGACAGCGTCGCAATTGATGGCAACCCGTTCCTGACCGCGACCTCCCAGACCTACAGCGGCGTACTGAACTGGGATGTCGGGCCGGGAACACTGAAGCTGATTGCTGGTGACCGGCGTATTTCCAGCCGCACGCGCACGGACCTTGATGGCTTTGCCTTCCCGGCTGGTGCCGGCGACTCGCTGCACATCACAACCAGCGTTCAGGACCTCAGCCAGTCTTCATTCGAGGCCCAGTACACTGGCACCGGAATGAACGACAAACTGCAGTATGTTGTGGGTGCGACCTGGTTTGAAGAAACCGGCATCGATGCGACGCTGACGGACCTGCGCGTCGTTCCGAACCCGGTCATTCTCCGCTTCTTCGGCGATGTGGATAACACCAGCATCGGCATCTATGGTCAGGGTACGTACGATCTGTCCGACCGTCTCCGTGCCACCGTTGGTGTGCGCTATTCTGAAGACGAGAAGGGGATCACGACTTTCAATGGCAACTCGATCCGTGACACAAGCACCTTCGTGTCCTGCTCGGGCGGACAGGCGCCGCCAAATTGCGCCGAGACCTATTCCGACAAGTACGATGACGTCTCTTATACGCTCGGCCTCGACTTCAAGCCGACCGAGAACACGCTGCTCTATGGCAAGTTCAGCCACGGCTACCGTTCCGGCGGCCAGAACCTTCGTCTCAACGGAACGGCTGATCTGGATTTCGATCCGGAGACAGTCGATGAGTTCGAGGCCGGCTTCAAAGGTGATCTCGTTGACAACCGAGTGCGCTTCAACCTCGCCGCTTTCACCAATACCGTGAAGGACGCCCAGCGTTCGATCATCGTGGTGGTCGGCGCGGGCAACGCGACCGTCGTGCAGAATGCTGCCGAAATGTCGAACAGCGGTGTTGAGCTTGAAGCAACCGTCATTCCGGCAGATGGCTGGACCTTGCAGGCGAGCGCTGCTGTCATCGACACCAGCTATGACTCCTATGTCGATGCCGGTGTGGACGTCTCAGACCGCCATATCATCGGTGTGCCCGAATCGGAGTTTGCGCTTGCAGCGACCTATGAGCGGTCGCTTTCCTTCGCGAACTTCCTTGCCCGCCTCGACTACGCCTGGCGCGACTCCTACTTCAACAATGAACTTGCACCGAGCTCTCCGGCTTCGACAGCTGCGCTTCAGGATGCCATTACGGCGCCGGCAAGCGATGTCCTGAACGCGCGGCTGGGGCTGTCGTTTGAGAATGGCTGGGATATCTCCGTCTGGGGCCGGAACGTTCTGGACGACCGGTCCAAGCTGACAGGCCTGTATCTCGGCAACTTCGGCTATGTCAGCGGCCGCTTCCGCGAGCCGGCGACGTATGGCGTCACCGCCAGCTACAAGTTCGGTGCCGACTAGTGCTGCAGGCACTGGCATAATCAAGCAAACATGGAGGGCGGGACCGTGAGGTCCCGCCCTTTTTGCACTGGGAGACACAGATGAAGCCAGATCGTTCTCAGGCGCTTGCCGAGGCCGCCCTCGACGCCTTGGAACAGTCGGACATGGCGCTCGCGCATGCGGAGGGTCTCAAGATCGACGCACCGCATACGGCGGCCCAGGTCAATCTTGAGTTTCTGCAGCGAGTCGTGGCGGATGGCGCCGCGGGTGCAAAGCTCGTTGCGGCTGAAATCGTCGATGGTCATGACGGCATGACCGACCGGCGGCGCTGGAAGCTCAGCTGGAACGATGCAGGCCTGGCGGCCGGCCTGCCGCCCTATGCCTTCGCCAAGGCGACACCGCACGGCGCTTACCTTCGAGAGACACTGGCGCTCCTGCACATGGCGGAAAACGAGGTGCGCTTCTATTCCCAGCTCCAGGCTGAGGTCGCCTCGATTGCACCGAAGGCCTATCATGCAGCCTTCTATCCGGGCGGCCGGTTCCTGCTGATCATGGAAGATCTGGAGACGCGCGGCCTGCAGCCCTATTGGGCGCACCATGACTGCTCGGTCGATCATGCCGGCGCCGTACTTGATGCGCTGGCCCACCTACACGCGGCATACTGGGATTCGGACCGGTTTGCGGGCGACCTCGCCTGGCTGAGGCCGCGGGTGAAAAAGTTCGGACGCAAATGGCACCGTCAGTCATACCTTGAAGCGCGCCGGCGTTATCTCGACATGGAGCTCGGACAGACACTTCCCGACGACATCCGCGAGCTTCTCTCCGTCTGGGGACAGAATGACCTCGCCGTCTATGACTATTGGGAAACGCTGACGCCAACTGCGCTGCACGGCGACTCGCATCTCGGCAATACCTATGGCGCGCCGGACGGAACCGCGGGCCTGTTTGACTGGCAGGTCATGTTCCGCGGGCACGGCCTGCGCGATGTCGCGTATTTCATGATGTCGGCGCTTCCCGATGCCATGCGCAGGTCTCACGAGACGGTTCTCCTTGACCGATACCTCGATGCACTCGGATCGCGCGGCGTGAAGATTGACCGGGCAAAGGCGAAGCGCGACTACGCCCTGTTCATCCTTGATCAGTGGGACGCACATATGAAGGCTTACGCTTTCGGCGGTTACGGGCACATGCCTGAAGCCAGGATACGAACCAAGGATACGCTGGTCGGCGCGCTGCAGGCGCACGGCGTGTCAGACCTCCTCGAGCATGTTGTCCGCAAAGGTACACTGTAATGGGTTCAGATGGCTTCGCCCTGAAACGTCAGGTTTCGCTCTGGCTTCTCGCCCTCGTGGCGGTAGTCAACTATTTTGACCGGCAAGTCTTCACGGTACTGATGGAAGACATCAAGGCCGAACTGGTCCTGAACGATACCGTTCTGGGCCTGATCAGTGGCCTGGTTTTCGGCATCATTTATGCTGTTGCCGCACTGCCGATCGCACGCCTTGCAGATAAAGGGGATCGACCGCTCGTTATTGGTGCTTGCCTCGGAATATGGAGCCTCGCGACCGCTGCCTGCGGCTTTGCCGCAAATGCCTGGCAGATGGCGATTGCGCGAATGACAGTGGCCGTCGGGGAGTCGGGTTCAGGCCCGGCCTCGATGTCCGTCCTGACCGAGATCTTTCCGCCGGAACGGCGCGTTTTGGTGATAGGCGTCATGCAGGCGGCAAGCTCGGTCGGGCTCTCGTTCGGCGTCATCGTTGCCGCATGGCTCGCGTCTTTCCTCCCCTGGCGGAGCGTGTTCCTGGTCATGGGGCTACCCGGCGTTCTCCTGGCTATCCTCGTCGCTGTCTTTGTCTGGGAGCCTCGGCGAAAAGGCGGAAAGATCGGATCTGGTCAGGCACACGACACGGTCCCGATGCTGGAGGCATTACGCATCATGGCCGCCATTCCAGCGCTGCGTTGGATTGGCCTGCTGTGTATCGCAGTCCCGATGGCAGGGTTCGGCTACCTGATGTGGGGGCCTTCGTTCCTTCAGCGGGTTCATGGATTCGAGAAGTCAGATCTCGCCCTGCTTGGATATGCGATCCTCGTCGGGCTTGTGGCCGGCAATCTCTTCGCCGGCTGGCTCGGTGACAAGTACGGCAAGGACAACCCCCGGTTCAATGGCTGGCTCTCTTCGGTCGGGCTCCTGGCGGCAATTCCGTTCGCGCTCGGCTTCGCGCTCTTGCCCGATCCTAATCTTGCACTCGTCTGTTTCGTCGGTCTGAAATTCTTCATGACCCTCTGGATGCCGCCGACGCTGGCGCTGGTCTTCTCGCTCGTTCCCGTGGAGATGCGCGCAACCATCAGCGCCGTGTTCAACCTGTTCATCATCCTGGCGGGCGTCGGACTGGGTACGATGGTTGTCGGCCTGCTGAGCGATGCCTACACCGTGTCATTTGGCAGTGAAGCGATACGTTATTCGCTTGTCACGATGACGGCTGGCCTGGCGATCGGCGCCGTCGCATCTGCCATGGCCGCGCGTTCGGTCATGCGCGGGAAGCCAGCTGCCTGAAAAAAAGGGCTCCGGAGAATACGCCGGAGCCCTGCAAGTTTTAGCGCTGCGTCGGAGGAGACAGCTTGGCGCTGGATCAAGCCGTGACGAGATCTGCCACGGCAGGATTGTTGAGACGGAACAGCCGCGCGGCATTTCCGCCGAGGATCAGGCGCTTGTCGCGTTCCGAAATATCGACACCGGCAAATATGCCTTCGACGATGTCCTTGGACTTGGGGAAGGTGCCTTCCGCATGCGGATAGTCGGAGGCCCACATGTAGTTCTCGACACCGATCTCATTGCGGTGAAGGATGCAGGACCGGTCATGCTGGAATGAAACAAAGACCTGCCGCTTGATGATCTGGCTCGGCATCATCGACAGTTTCGGGCGCACGAACATGTGATGCGCCACATAGACTTCGTCCATCCGCTCGGCGATTGCCGAGAGCCAGCTTGCACCGCTCTCGATGAACGCCACCTTGGCCTTGGGGTTGCGATCAAGCACGCCACCGGCAACGAGGTATTGGCAGGAGTTGATCGCATCGGACATCTGGTTGGAATAGTTGATGACCGCCGCGCCTGCGCCGCGCTCATGCACGACCGTTTCAAGGCCGGTGCCGGTGTGCAGCACAAAGACAATTCCCAGTTCGCCGCCCAGCGCAAAGACCGGGTCCCAGGCTTCGTCATTGTATTTCGGGATGCCGGGAGGCGTGACTGCCGGTAGCATGGCGGCCGTGAAGCCAAGCTTGGCGAGCCGCTTCATCTCCTGGGCCGTATTTGAGAAATCCTGCACCGGCAGGACGCCGCAGCGGACAAACTTGTCGAGGTTGCCGGCGAAGTAGGCGTTGTTCCAGTCATTGTAGACTTTGCAGGAGGCCGCTTCTGCTTCGGCATCATCGAGGCAGTAGAGCCAGAGACCGAGCGACGGGAAGACAATCTCGGCATTGATCCCGTCGAGTTCCATGTCGAGAATCCGGCCCGGAATCTCGCGCACGCCCCGGCGCTCGCGGTCGCCGAGTTCTTTCTCTCCCTTGGCGCCCACGCGCAGCCGGTAGATCGTCTTGTCCTTGGTGCCCGTGATCAGGAAGTCACCTTCTTTGCGAGCATGAATCGCATGATCCTTGAGTGACGCGGGCAGCCCATCAAGAAAAAGCGTCGGCGGCTCGACCACGTGCGCATCGGCGCTGAAAACGAAAGTCTGCATGTTGAGTCTCCCAAGGTTTTTTGGCGGCGCGCGCCTCGAATAGGTAACTAATAATTCTGTTTATTGAGTTATGCAACTAGGTTGTTGACGAAAAACGGCCCAATAGGTATCTAAAAGATGACGGAGCAACACATGCCCTATGAGACAGTCCTTCAGGTTGGATCGCCCCGGAGCCGCGTATCGGAGACGGCGCGGCGTCTGGCGGAGCTTTCCTTGTCCGTGCAGGACGGCGCGCATCTCGGCGCTGAGACCGACCTTTTGACGGCGCTCGGTGTCAGCCGGCCGACCCTTCGCCAGGCGGCAAAGATCGTCGAGGCGGACCGGCTGATCGCTGTGAGGAAAGGGCAGGGCGGAGGCTTCTTCGCAACGCGTCCCTCCGCCACGGATGTCATCCGGGCGCCGGCCCGCTTCCTGAGGCTGAACGGGGCGACGCTCGAACACGTCCATGCCGTCACCCGCCTGATCGCGGCGGAAGCCGCCGCCCTGGCGGCGCGCTCGACGGATGAGAACCTGCGGACCGCTCTTCGCGCGCATCGTGATGAGGTTGCCCGTATCGCTCCGGGCGAGGATTCGCCGGAAGCAATCATACTTCTGGAAACACGCCTTGCCCGACTGCTCTCCGCCATGAGCGGCAATCCGGCGATCGGATTGTTCATGGAAATCGGATACACATTCGGGCGCGACGAGCAGAACATACGCTTCTACCAGGACCCCGAAGACCGGGAACGGGCCCGAAATCTTCAGGTGCAGCTCTGCACCGCTATCCTCGACGGCGACGGCGAGATTGCGCGGGTGCTGACCGCTCGTAGGACAGCCATGATTGCTGAGTGGCTATCAGGGCAAATACCGAAATCAAAAACGTAACAAGGAGAACAGGCGGATATGTCTGTGACGGAATTCCGCGGGTTTGCCGCCACGACACTTCGCGCCGAAATCAGCGGGTCATCCGAAGATCCGGCCGTTCTTCTGTTGCATGGCGGCGGTCAGACCCGTGAAGTCTGGGCAGACGCATCGGCCGCACTCGTGAAAGCCGGCCGCCACGTCATCAATCTCGATCTGCGCGGTCACGGCGAAAGCGAATGGCCGACGGACGGCCGCTACGATTTTGACGCCTATGTCGAAGACCTGAAATCAGTCCTGTCCCAGCTGCCGGTCCGGCCGGTAATCGTTGCAGCCTCGCTTGGCGGCTGGATTGCGGCAGCTGCGATCGGCGAAGACGGTGGACATCTGGCCGCCGGTCTGGTGCTTGTCGATGCACCTCCGGAGCTGAATGCAGACGCAGCGAGGAAAGTCGGAGACGCCCTGCGCAAACGCGCTTCGACGCCCGGAACAACGCAGCGCTGGGATCCGAGGTTCCTCGATGCGATGGACCTCGAGGCTGCCACGCGCCGCGTGACCGCCGCCGCCCCAAACCTCACGCTGCCGGTCCTCTTTGTTCGCGGCGCCCTGAGCGAACTCACAAAGGCGGACGCTGCGGGGCGCTATGTCAGCCAGATCGACGGCGCTGAATTTGCGGAACTGCGCGATGCCGGTCACATGGCGGCGTTTGACCGGTCCGATCTCTTCAACGCGACGCTTCTTGATTTCCTCGAGCGCCGGCTGCCAAGATTCCTGCCGGATTACCGGACGGGCTCCGATGCGCGGACCCTGAGAGATGCGCTCGGCTGTTTTGCAACCGGCGTGACGGTCGTCACCGCGATGGACAAGGATGGCAAGCCGGTCGGCCTGACGGCCAACTCCTTCACCTCTGTATCGCTCGATCCGCCTCTGCTCCTCGTCTGCATCGCGAAGACTTCCAGCAGCCTCAAAGCGATGGAGCAGGCCGAACATTTTGGCGTGAACGTCCTGCATATTGGCCAGCAGCCGGTATCAAACCGCTTTGCCCGCCCCGGCGAAGACCGGTTCGCGGAAACGGCCTGGCAGCGGGGACAGCATGACGTGCCGCTCCTGGCGGGCGCGCTGGTCAATTTCGAATGCGTGCGCCATGCAGAATATGATGGCGGAGACCATGTCATCCTCGTCGGCCGGGTGGAACGCGCGCGCTACGAACCCCGGCGCGATCCGCTTCTGTATTTCAAAGGCAAGTACCGCCGCCTGCACTTCGCCTGAGGGCCTACCCGGGCGGATCTGGCATCAACTAAGTCTGGACAGCCGCTTCGCAAACGCCTTATACACCTAGTTATACATCTGGCGGTCAACGTCAGGGCACGGGAGGACTATTTTGGTCTGGGTCAATCAGGACAAGTGCGCCATCGCAGGCGTCGGCGCGACGGACTACTATATCCGGGGCCAGAGCTTCCCGCGCACGATCAATGAGATGGTCGGCGAGGCGATATTGAAGGCCTGTGACGATGCTGGCATCAGCGTCAAGCAGATCGATGGCTTTGCCTATTATTCCGGCGCCCAGATGGGCTACGGAGACAAGGTCGACACCGCATCGTTGATGGAAATGCTGGGGATCGAGGAAGTCGGCTTCACTGCTGCGCTCACCAGCGGAGGCGGCGGCGCAGCCGGCGCAGTGGGACTGGCAACAGCCGCGATCCAGAACGAAGACGCCAAATACGTCGTCACCGTCATGGCGCTCCAGCAGTATCGCCAGCGGCTCGGGACGGTCTTCGGCGCCTCGGCGCCAAGCCCGGAAAATTCCTTCCTTCAACCTTCAGGTCTGGTTGGCCCCGGGCATCTGATGAGCGTTCTCGCGCGCCGGCACATGCACCTCTATGGAACGCGCCGAGAAGCCTTTGCCGAGGTCGTGATAAGCCAGCGTCTCAATGCGATGAACCGTCCGCAGGCGGTTCGCAAAACCGAACTCACGCTTGATGAGTATTTCGCCAGTCCGATGCTCGCAGACCCGCTTTGCCGGCTCGACTTCTGTCTCGAGACAGATGGCGCTGTCGCCTGGATCACCACCTCGACAGAGCGCGCGCGCGATCTCAGGCAAAAGCCGGTCCTGATCCACGCCGCCGCACATGGCGGCTCGCGCAACTGGGGGCGCGCCTTTGCCTGGATGGGTATGCCGGATCCGGATTTCGGTTCTTCCGGTCACAAGCCGATCGGCGACCGGCTCTGGAAGCTTTCCGGCCTGAAGCCATCCGATATCGATGTTGCGCTGATCTATGACCATTTCAGCGCGATGGTCGTGATGCAGCTCGAAGACTACGGTTTCTGCGCGAAAGGCGAAGGCGGCGCGTTTGTCGAAAGCGGCACCATTCGCTTCAAGGGCGGCTCTCTTCCTGTAAACCCGCACGGCGGTCAGCTGTCCGAAGCCTATATCATCGGCGCGACGCACACGCGCGAAGCGGTGGAGCAGTTGCGCGGCGCGGCAATCAATCAGGTCAAGGACGCCGAGTTTGCCCTTGTGACCGGCGGGCCAGCCTCCCTGCCAGTGTCCGGATGTATCCTGCGGAGGGATTCGTAATGACGGGTATCAAATACGGCGAAGCGAAGATGATCCCCGGTGATCACATACAGATCACGACGGACACCTGGACTGAACCTTTCTGGCAGGCGGCCAAGGAAGAGCGCCTCACGGCCTGTCAGTGCGGCGCGTGCGGCCAGTTCCGGATGCCGCCGACGGCCTTTTGCCCGAATTGCCAGAGCCAGGAGGTCCGGTGGCCGACGCTGCCCGGAACCGCTTCGGTGTTCAGCTTTGCGATCTGCAACAAATCTCCGTTCCCGGATGTTCCGGACTTTGTGTATGTGCCGATTGTTGTCGACCTCGACGGCGCGCCGGGTGCACGCCTTGTTTCGAATCTCGTTGGCATGGCAGCCGAAGACGTGTCGATCGGGATGAAGGTCCGGGTCGACTGGAATGATATTCGCGACGGCTGGAAGCTGCCGATTTTCCGCAGGGCCTGAGACATGAAACAGCACACCGCATTGAACCCCTACCTCGGTATCCACGCCTACGGCCTGGGCGACCTCTTGCACCAGCATGCCCGCGACCGGCCAGATCTGGTTGCAGTTATCGAGGGCGACTTGTCGCTGACCTACCGCCAGCTTGATGAGCGCGTAAACAGGCTTGCGGCTGTCCTTCGGTCCAAAGGCGTGACCAAGGGCGACCGTATCCTCTGGCTCGGCCAGAACTCGTTCCGGGTGCTTGAAACCCTTCTCGCCGGCGCACGCGTCGGCGCAATCGTCTGCCCCGCAAACTGGCGCTGGTCGGCTGGGGAAATCGCCTTTGCGCTGGACGACTTCGACCCGAAGATTGTCTTCTGGCAGGAAAAGGAAATCGGCGCCGTCAACCGGGAGGCGAGAACGGCCTGGCGGCCAGACTCCAACTGGATCTGTCATGACGGCTGCGAAGGCGAGGCAGCATATGAAGAGCTGATTGCGGCTGCCGACCCTGAAACGTCCTTTGACCCTGTCGAGCCCTCCACACCGCTCCTTGCCATCTACACAGCGGGTTTCAGCGGACGGCCCGGCGCAGCGCTTCTCAGCCACGAGTCGGTGCTGCTGGTGTCCTGGCTTTCGTCCATGGGACAGAAGGTGGACGAACGGAGCGGGTATCTCGTATCCGGCCCGATGTTCCATCTCGGGGTCCTGATGGGCGCAATGGCGACGTTCCTTTGCGGAGGTCGCTGCGCCTTCGTGTCCCGCGTCGATGCTGAAGAAATGCTCGGGATGATTGATACGCACAAGCTGACTCATGCCTTCATCGCCGCGCCGACGATTGCGCAGATGCGAGAGCTGAACCAGTCGGGCAAGTATGATGTTTCGTCGATCTTCTCTGATCCTCAGATGTCGGACTATCGCATCCCGCTCGTGATGCCGGCAGATGCCCCTCAGATGAAGCATATGGGCGGATACGGCCAGACAGAGATTGGCGGGCTGGTGAACCTGCTCTGGTTCGGCGGATCGGCGGCGGGGCGGGCTTCTCCGTTCATCCAGATCATGGTCGGAGATGAAAACGGTGAAGAGAGGGCACCCGGCGATACCGGTGAAATCCTCGCGCGTGGCCCGCTCGTCATGTGCGGGTACTGGAACAGACCGGCAGAGAATGCACGCCGCATCGTGAAGGGCTGGCACCGGACCAACGATCTCGGGAAACGCCTGCCGGATGGCTCGCTGGTCTTCGTCGGCCCGAAGACGACCATGATCAAGACCGGCATCGAGAATGTCTATCCGGCCGAGGTGGAAGCCTGCCTGCGCCAGCATGAAGGCGTCGCCGATGCCTGCGTGATCGGTGTACCGGATCCCACCTGGGATCAAAACATCAAGGCGGTCATTGTTCGCAAGCCCGGCAGTGCACACACACCGGAAGACTTCATCGAGCATTGCCGCCGCCATCTTGCGTCTTACAAGAAGCCGAAGATCGTGACGTTCACGGATCAGATACCGAGGACCGGTGCCGGCGCCATCGACCGGGAGGCCGTAGACGCCGCCTTTGGTGGGGGCGGATACCCGAGCGTAGGATAGCTTGCAGAGAAAAAACGCGGCTGAACGCGTGAACTTTCAGGAGGAAGCATGAGTTACCCCGAATTTCTGGACCCGCTCGAGACGGCGTCCCGCGAATTCCTGAACGGCCTTCAGGACAATGCGATCGGTGCCATATGTCGGCACGCCCAGGGTTATGCGCCCCTGATCAGGCAAAAATGTGCCGAGGCGGGTGTCGATGCCCGCTCGATCAATTCGATCAAGGAATTCCGAGACGTCTGGCCCTTCATCGACAAGGACGATATCCGGATATTCCGTGACACGCACAATGATGTGGGCGGCGGCACCAGCGTCACGATCCCGGGACTTACAGTTTCGATGGGGACGACCTCGGGGACGACAGGCGATCCCACCCCCATTCCGAACAGCCGGCTCGGCGCGCCAGAGATCGGCTATGCCCGCGACCTGTGGAGTATCGGCATGCGGCCGGGGGACTATCATGTCCACATGATGTTTACCTACCGCGGCGGCCATCGCCGGCGCCTCTACAATGAGCTCGGTGTCTCGGACATATATCTCTCGATGCACCCGGCCGAACTGCCGCGCCTGGTTGAAGCATCGATCCGGTTCCGGCCGACCGTCATGAACAATTTCGCAAGCCCGTTCCTTCATGCGATGGAGCAGTACATCGAGAAAACCGGCATCGATCCGACCGATGTCTTCAGCTCCTACAAGGGCGCCATCTTCGGCGGGGAACCGCTGAGCGACCGGATGAAGGCGGTGGTCAAGTCCTGGGGGCTCGAGCTCTACGAAACTACAAGCCTTGGCGATGTGGCCTCGACCACGGACTGCAGGATGCATGACGGCTTCCACGCCTACGAGGATCTTGCCTATATCGAAGCGATCGATCCGATCACGGCGGCGCCCGTGGCTGACGGCGAAATCGGCGAACTGGTCGTGACAACGCTGGTCGACAGGCTTTGTCCGCTCATCCGGTATCGTACGGGGGATCTCGTTGTCATCGACCGGTCTCCTTGCGGTTGCGGCCGGGTGCATTCGCGCTTCAAGATCCTGGGCCGCGCAACCGATCAGATCCTTGTCGACGGGCGTTCCATCCTGCCTCGGGAAATCATGGGCATCGTGGAAAATCACTCCGAGACCCGCCATGGCCTTTTCCAGATCATTCGCAGGGACCGGGAAATGCCCGAGCTTTCGATCCGCATAGGCTATGACCCGGAACGTATCGCCGGCAGCCCGGACGGACTGAAGGCGAGGCTCCATGACGACATTGCCGCCCAGATCGGCGTCAAGACAGTGATTGAGCTCGTTGAAGAGGCTGAGCTCCTGAAGCTTGGCCCTCCTCACAAAATCCCAAGAGTAACAAAGAAGTGATGGCCATGACCTCCAATCCTGACATCGTGGGTTCTTATGTTGTGGGTGCCCGGCGCGAGTTCTACTCCGCGATGCGCACCGAACTTGACCGATCCGGAACCCGGATGGTCCGCACACTGCAGACTTTCGGATTTGCACCGCAGAGCTTTGTGCTGACGATCTCGTCAACGCCTGAAGTGATCCAGTTTGCTCCGTTTGAAGCAGCAGTTCAGCAGCTTGGTCTCTTCGGGATCAACGCCGATGACAGCCCTTTTGATGCTGGCCGGGTGGAATCGATCAGCCGCCAGTTTAATCCGGTCGGGATGATGGGCGTCAGCGCCCAGACGCTCGAAGGACTGAAGATGATGGGCCACGATCCGGAAGCGGTCTTTCGCGGACGGGTCATCTGGGCGCGGCCCGATGCTTGGGCCGCTGTCAGCCAGATGAAGGACGTCGTGGCTCGCCGCTGCGTTCAGCTGGGACCAGCGCTCGGCTTTGGGTGTGCCGACGGGCAGGTTCATATTGATCGCTGGGAATGGGAAGTGACAGCGGAAAGCGGCGTACTCATGCTCTCAAGCCGGTTGAACCGGTTCGAGCCGGTCTCCAAATTGAACACAGGTTTTCTTGGCTCAGTGTCATCAAAGGCCTGTTCCTGCGGTAACCCGGATACTGTTATCGAGCTCCTTTGAGGTCAGCGGCGCTTTCGCGATTCGGGATCGGTTGCGCACGGCAGTCTGGCTGTGCCCAAGCGACCTGGCTGTGCCTGTTCAATACTGCCGGTGTCGCGCTGGCAGCGGCACCGGGATATGAAGAAGGAGGACGGCATGACTACGCAGGTCGAAGACGAAACCTTTCCGGAAATCCGCAGTGCCGTGCGCCGGCTATGCTCACGCTTTCCGGGTGCCTACTGGCGCGAACTTGACCGTGATCGGCAATATCCAACCGAGTTCGTGACCGCGCTGGCTCAGGACGGTTGGCTATCGGTACTAATTCCCGAAGAATATGGCGGCTCCGGCCTGGGCTTGGCGGCGGCAACGACCGTGCTCGAAGAAGTCCACCGTTCGGGCTGCAATGGCGGCGCTGCGCATGCCCAGATGTATACGATGGGCACGCTGCTCAGGCACGGATCCGTTGCGCAGAAGGCTCACTACCTGCCGAAAGTCGCGAGCGGCGAACTTCGCCTTCAGGCATTCGGTGTGACCGAGCCGACTAGCGGGACCGACACGACCCGCATCAAGACTTTCGCCCGGCGCGAGGGAGGCCACTACGTGGTCAACGGGCAAAAGATCTGGATCAGCCGAGCCGAGCATTCAGATCTCATGATACTTTTGGCGCGCACGGCGCCGAGGGACGAAGGCAGCAAGACCAGTGATGGGATCAGTGTTTTCCTTGTCGACATGCGTGAGGCGCTGGGCAACGGGCTGACGATCCGGCCAATTCGCACCATGCTGAACCATGCGACCACCGAGCTCTTCTTCGACGACATGAAAGTGCCCGCCGAAAACCTGATCGGCGAGGAGGGGACGGGGTTTCGGTACATCCTGTCCGGCATGAATGCCGAACGGATCCTGATCGCCTCCGAGTGCATCGGGGATGCCCGATTCTTCATCGACCGCGCGAGCGCTTACGCCCGTGACCGGGAGGTCTTCGGCCGGGCTATTGGAGAGAATCAGGGCGTCCAGTTCCCGATCGCGCGCGCCTATGTGCAGACCGAAGCAGCGTCCCGGATGGTCACTTACGCAGCGGATTTATTCGATTCGGGAAAGCCGGCCGGCACAGAGGCCAACATGGCCAAGATGCTCGCTTCAGAAGCGTCCTGGTATGCGGCTGACATGTGCGTCCAGACCCACGGCGGGTTCGGCTTTGCTGAGGAGTACGACGTCGAACGCAAGTTCCGGGAGACCCGGCTTTATCAAGTCGCTCCGATTTCGACGAACCTCATCTTAAGCCACGTTGCGACCCATGTTCTGGGCTTACCCAAGAGCTTTTGAGGCGAGTCCGGAGTGAGAAATCCCGCCTCAGGGATTCCCTCGGGCAGGAAATCATTCTAACTTATGTCTTCGGTTTTGCCCGGAGCGCCCAACCTGTCGGGTCCCAGATTCTGTGGACCAAATCGGCTCCGAAATGAAGACCAACTTATGAAAAAAGTCCGCACAAAACCTTGATAATAAAGGAATAAAAATATGGATTGCGTCACGTCACTCGGGCCTAACTGAATCGTATAACTCATTGTATTTTAACTGGAAAAGGACCGCCAGGCCGCGATGCCTAGAGGTAGGCGCGACATTCGGGGCTCGAACTCGGGGTCAGCACCGCTGCCACTTTGAGATGCAACTAAAAGTCAGTGCACAGAGCATCCATTGTTTGTAGATGCCTCGTTGGAGCTCGTTGTCTTGCCAGTCAGCCTCGCGAAAACTTTATCACTTCTGCTGCCCACCATTCCGCCATACGGACGCGCTCGTCCCAGTAGGTCGCGCGATGGTAGGCTTGGCGAACATGATTGTCGCCGACGTGAGCGAGCTCCGCTTCGATAGCGTCAGGATGCCATTTGCCGCTTTCATTGAGCAGGCTTGAAGCGCTCGCCCGGAACCCGTGGCAAGTGTGGACGTCCGGCTGGATATCGAGTCGGCGCAGCGCGTAGTTCATTGTGTTTTCGCTGAGGGGCCGGCCGTCCGACATCTGCGACGGCAAGACGAGCGATCCTTTACCGGTGAACCGCTTCAGATCCTTAAGTATCTCGATGGCGGGCCCGGGCAGGGGCTTCCTGTGCAGCTTGCGTGTTTTTGTTCGGTCCGCCGGGATGGTCCAGGTTCGCTCTTCAAAGTCGAACTCGCTCCAGTGGGACAGGCGCAGCTCGCCAGGACGGGGATAGAGTAGCGCGAGCAGCTTCAGGGCGGCCTGAGCTTCGATCGTGCCCTCATAGGTCCAGACGGTCCTGATGAGCTTCGCAAATCCCTTGCGGTCTGTCACTGCGGCCCTGTGCTGAGCCTTGGGCGCGATCAGCGCGCCCTTCAGCGCTACAGTGGGGTCACCGTCTGCCCGGGTCGTTGCGATGGCGTAGCGAAAGATTTGGCCGATCAGGGCCCGCAGCCGGCGCGCTGATTCGTAATTTCCTTCTTTCTCCACCCTTCGAAGGGTCGCGAGAATTTCGGGTGCCTTGATGTCCCGAATAGGCCTGGGACCCAGGTCTTCCGATGCAAGTCGCGCGAGCCAGCGCTTTTTCTTGAGCGTGGCGGGTGCAAGGCCCTCGATCTCTTCCTTCTTGAGGAGCTCATCAGCGATCCGCGCGAAGGTATCCTCGATCTCAGCGCGCCGTAGTTCCTGGCCGGCTTTTTTGATCGCTGAAGGGTCAACGCCTTCGAAAAGCATCGTCCGGGCTTCAAGGCGCCGCTCTCTGGCCCGCGCAAGGGAGACCTCCGGGTATGGGCCAAACGACAATGTCTTTTGCTTGCCCTCAAAGCGGTAGGCCAGCTTCCAGAGCTTCGATCCCCCCGGCGTCACCTCCACGTAAAGGCCGTAACCATCGCTGTAGCGCTTTGTTCGGCTGTTGGGTTTGAGGCCGCGGATTCGTGTGTCTGTCAGGGACATTTTGTTGGCATCGTCAAAAAGTGTTGGCATTTTCCGGCCGTTGAGGTTCCCGGCCGTCTCGATGCCAACAAAATGCCAACAAAAAAAATTTCTTCCAACGTTTTTGGGTGGACGTTGGCGGACAAAGGCGCTGGAAGCGCCGTCCTAAAGCCTTGTTTTTATGGATGTTGGTGGAGGCCCGCGGACGTCGCTGGAAGCCTGAATGGTGCCCGGGGGCGGAATCGAACCACCGACACGCGGATTTTCAATCCGCTGCTCTACCCCTGAGCTACCCGGGCGGGCCATTTGGGGAAGCGGCTACTTAACGAAGGCCTTCCGCCTTGTCCATGCCGATTTCAGTGCCGTGTCAGTCTTCTGCATCCGGCGCCGGTTTCCCGCTGTCTGGCGCATCATCGGCGTCCTCGACCGGTCCGCCGGCAATAGCATAGGCGCCGTTCAACCAGCTGCCGAGATCGGCGTCCGCACACCGTTTCGAGCAGAAGGGGCGATAGTCGGCGAGCACCGGATGCTTGCGGCAGCGCGCACATTTCGGCTGGCGGAGGCTGTCAGGCACTGGCTTGCTCATGGAACCGCTCTCACTTCCGCCGTGTACGCATCCCCGGGCAGGACCGCGAGGCGTGCGCCATACTTTTCGGCGAGTTGCCCCGGCGCATCAAGACCGCTCGCCGACAGCCAGCCATAAGCCGCCGAAGGCAACCGCAGTTCCAGCCGCCCCATCCGCACCTCCCGCGCCCGCGCTTCCAGCCGCCGCAAACCGTCCAGCGCCACCGTCTCCGGCAACGGCGTGCCGCCGGCCTCAAGCAGCCGGTCGCCGAGCGGTGCCTGCGCCCAGTCCGCCGAAATCTCCATCAAACCGAATGCCGACGGGTCGAGCGCTTTCACCTGACGGCTCGAGATCCCGCGAAACGCTTCAAGAAATGCCGCGCGCACTTGTCCGCCAGCTGTCTTGTCGATGGGCGCCACGCAGTCGAGCACCGCCAGGCCGCCCCAGCCGCGCAGATGTATCTGACGCGCCAGCTCCGCCGCCGCCGCGAGATTGACCGCAAGCGCGTTCGCCGCCCGCCCGCCGCGTGACGAGCGGCCTGCCGTGTCGATATCCACCGCCACCAGCGCTTCGGTCCGCTGCAGGTGCAGCCGCCCGCCGCCCTCCAGTGTCACGCCCTCCGCCTGCGCGTCGTCGAAGGCCGACTGGATATCGATGTCGCCCGGGTGCCTGTCCTCGATGGGCGCCAACCCGCCGCCCGTCAGCTGCGCCGCCCAGCGCGCCGGGCCGTGAAGGTCCGTGGACGGAGTGTCCGCCATCCGCACCCGCGCCAGCTTTCCCCGCCGCGCCTCGGCGGCCACTTCCACCGCAACGCTCGCGCCCTCGGTCAGCGTCTCGCCCGACTTCAGTCTGAGGAAAGCTTCGCCCTTCGCGCCAAGGTCCACGAATACGCCGCCCATCGCCGCATCGCCCTTGCGCACACGCGCCGTGATCCGATCGCCGATGACGGCGCGCCCACGGTCACTTGCCCGCTCAAGATACAGAGCGACCGGCCGGTCCAGGTTATCGAGCGCTACCCAGCGCGTCTCGCCAACCGTCGCTTCGCGCAGCAGTCTCGCAACCGGCATCGCTCTAGGAAATCATTCGGATCAGCGCCGCCGTGACCGGATCTTCGGCTTTCGCCGGATCCTGCAGGGCCGGGCGAAGCCGCGCCGCCATCGTCTTGCCGCGCTCCACGCCCCATTGGTCAAACGGGTTGAGGCCCCAGAGATGTCCGGCGAAATAGGTTCGGTGCTCATACAGCGCGACCAACGCGCCGAATGCGCGCGGACCGAAGGCCGCGTGGGACAAGAGCGTCGAAGCCCGGCCGCCGGCATGCACTTTCTGCTCGGCTACGCCAGGCGCAAGGCCAGGCTCTTCCGCCTTCACCTCGTCGAGACTGCGGCCGTTGGCGAGCACTTCCGCCTGCGCCAGCGCATGCGAGGTGAGCGCTGCAAGACCTTCCGGATCGCGGCCCCGGTCGGCGGCGAGGATGAATTCGCACGGCACGGCTTGGGAGCCCTGATGCAGCCATTGGTGATAGGAATGCTGGCCGACCGAGCCTTCGCCGCCCCAGATCGCCGGCGCGGTTGGCGGCGCAACGCTCTGGCCTGACGGGCCGACCGACTTGCCATTCGATTCCATTTCGAGCTGCTGCAGGTAGGTCGGCAGCATACGAAGCCGGTTGGCATAGGCCAGCAGAACGCGCATCGGCTCACCGCGCACCGAGGCATTCCAATAGTCGAGCATTGCCAGCCGCATCGGCACATTGTCCGCCAGCGACGACGAGCGCGCATGATCGTCCATGTCCGCCGCGCCGGCGAGGATTTCGCGGAACACGTCCGGACCCAGATGGATCATGCAAGCCAGAGAAGCGGCAGACCAGAAAGAGAAGCGCCCGCCGACCGAAAGCGGCATGTCGAACGTGTGTGCCTCGCGCCCCCCCAGCCAGGCTTTCGCTTTGGCCGGGTTGGCGGTCACCAGCGCGAGGTGCTGGCTGGCTGCATCGCCGAGTGCGGCTTCGAGCCAGGTCCGGGCCCGCGCAAGATTATAGAGTGTCTCTTCAGTGCCGAAGGATTTCGACACGCCGATCACGAGCGTCGAGGCCGGGTCAAGCGTGGCCATCGCCCGGTCGAGATCGTACGGGTCAACGTTTGCCGCAAAGCGCAGTATCAGGGCAGGGCTGGCCGCGTCCTCGAAGGCGTCGGCAATCAGCCGGGGGCCGAAGTCCGAGCCGCCGATTCCGATATGCAGCACCGCCTTGAACATCTCCCCGCGCGCGGTCCGAACGGCGCCGGAGCGGACATCTCCGGCAAACTTCAGCGCAGGAATCACGCTCTGGCGAACAGTTTCCGCCTCGCCGGTCAGCGGCGCCTGCGCGCGCAGGGCCCAGTGAAGGGCAGGGCGGGCTTCAGACGGGTTCACGATGGCCCCGCCGAACAGGGCGCTGGCGGCGCCTTCCAGTCCGGCATCCTCGCCATGCTTCAACAGCGCCTTTTCGGCGGCCTCGTCGAGATAGTGGCGGGCCAGATTCACCTTCCAGCCTGCAGCAGCGAGAGGCGCTGCGGCGGCACGGGCGGCGGCGAGCTGGCGAAGCGGCAGGCCGGAGAGGCGGGCAGCATGGGGGGTAAGGTCGTCTCTCAAAAGGGCGCTCCGCGTGATTTCAATGGGTTCGCGCGCGTTATCGGCTCAGCCGTCCCTAACGGCAAGGCCCTGCTAATAAGGTCTCGGGAGTGTCACAAGCCCGCTTGAATCCCGGGGGCGACATGGGTAAGAGGCGCGGCTAGCAGGCAGGTGGCCTGACAATAGTTTGGTAAAACCTCGTCCGGTGCGTCCGGGCGCTGACCTGGAAAGAGGAGAGGCCCGATGGGCAAGGCAAAGTTTGAGCGTACGAAGCCGCACGTCAACATTGGCACGATTGGCCACGTTGACCATGGCAAGACGACGCTGACGGCAGCGATCACGATCATCCTGGCGAAGTCGGGCGGCGCAACGGCGAAAGCCTATGCCGACATCGACGCGGCGCCGGAAGAGAAAGCCCGCGGCATCACGATCAACACGGCGCACGTCGAGTATGAGACGGCCAACCGTCACTACGCGCACGTCGACTGCCCCGGCCACGCCGACTATGTGAAGAACATGATCACGGGCGCCGCGCAGATGGACGGCGGCATCCTGGTTTGCTCGGCTGCTGACGGCCCGATGCCGCAGACCCGCGAGCACATCCTCCTGGCCCGCCAGGTCGGCGTGCCGGCGCTGGTCGTGTTCCTCAACAAGGTCGACATGGTCGACGACGCCGAGCTGCTCGAGCTCGTCGAGATGGAAGTGCGCGACCTGCTCTCGTCCTACAACTTCCCGGGCGACGAGATCCCGATCGTCAAGGGTTCGGCCCTTGCTGCCGTTGAAGGCCGCGATCCGGAAATCGGCGAGAACGCGATCCTCGCGCTGATGAAAGCCGTCGACGAGTACATCCCGACGCCGGAGCGTCCGCTGGACAAGCCGTTCCTGATGCCGGTCGAAGACGTGTTCTCGATCTCGGGCCGCGGCACGGTTGTGACCGGCCGCGTCGAGCAGGGCATCGTCAAGGTTGGCGAAGAGATCGAGATCGTCGGCATCCGTCCGACCGTCAAGACGACCTGCACGGGCGTTGAAATGTTCCGCAAGCTGCTGGACCAGGGCCAGGCCGGCGACAACATCGGCGCGCTGCTGCGCGGCGTTGAGCGTGAAGGCGTGGAGCGCGGCCAGGTGCTGTGCAAGCCGGGTTCGATCACGCCGCACACTGTGTTCGAAGCCGAGGCCTACATCCTCACGAAGGAAGAAGGCGGCCGTCACACGCCGTTCTTCACCAACTACCGTCCGCAATTCTACTTCCGCACCACGGACGTCACCGGCATCGTGAAACTGCCGGCTGACAAGGAAATGGTCCTGCCGGGCGACAACGTGAAGATGGACGTCGAGCTGATCAACCCGATCGCCATGGACAAGGGCCTGCGCTTCGCCATCCGCGAAGGCGGCCGTACCGTCGGCGCCGGCGTGGTCTCCGAGATCAAGAAGTAAGCGGATACTCCACAAGGAGGCGTCCACAACTTGTGGACTGTTTCTGGAGTACCAAACGAGA